>Ga0247764_1000676_pt1 | contig 11960 bp, 7 predicted proteins | sample UWRJL051202B4_FD_179932 | JGI IMG/M metagenome (GOLD analysis project Ga0247764, IMG submission 179932) | Plant litter microbial communities from Arlington Agricultural Research Station in Wisconsin, United States - UWRJ-L051-202B-4 | ecosystem: Environmental > Terrestrial > Plant litter >...
ACGTCGCGGCCCGCCGACTTCGAAGATGCGCCCGATCACGTCGTGCGCGACGATCTGTTGCGTCTGATGTTCGTCGCCTGTCACCCGGTTCTCTCCCAGGAGGCGCGCGTCGCGCTCACCCTGCGGCTGCTCGGCGGCCTGACCACAGTCGAGATCGCGCGCGCCTTCTTGGCGCCCGAGGCGACGATCATGCAACGGATCACGCGAGCCAAGCGCACGCTCGCCGAGCAAGCGATCCCCTTCGAGTTGCCGCGGGCCGAGGATCTGCGCGGTCGGTTGGAGTCCGTGCTGGAGGTGCTCTATCTGATCTTCAATGAAGGTTATCTCGCCTCCGGGGGTGATGACTGGATGCGTCCCGCGTTGTGCGAGGATGCCCTACGCTTGGGCCGCATCTTGGCTGAACTGCTACCGGAGCAATCGGAGGTGCACGCGCTGACGGCGTTGATGGAGATTCAAGCTTCGCGTGCGCGCGCTCGGTGTGGTTCGGATGGCGAACCCATCCTGCTGCTGGAGCAGGATCGCTCGAAATGGGACGCGCTGCTCGTCCGTCGCGGGCTCGACGGCTTGGGCCGCGCCGAGGCGTGCTTGCTGAGTGGTCCAGGGCCGTACCTGTTACAGGCGGCAATTGCGGCGTGCCACGCGCGCGCCCGCAGCGCGGAGGAGACGGACTGGTCGCGCATCGCGTCGTTGTACGCCGCTCTTGCCCACGTCGCGCCCTCGCCAATCGTGGAGCTGAATCGCGCCGTGGCGGCTGGCATGGCGTACGGGCCTGCAGCGGGTCTCGCCATCGTCCAGCCGTTGCTGAGCGATCCCGCGCTAGCAAGTTACCCGTTCCTGCCGAGCGTACGGGCGGATCTTCTGGCCAAGCTGGGTCTCTTTTCCGAAGCCAAGCTGGAGGTGGAGCGCGCTGCGCGGCTCACCCAGAACCTCCGTGAGCGTGAGTTGTTCCTGAAACGCGCGACGGAGTACGCGCGCCAGATCGAAGCTGTGTGAAGCTCCGCACACTGCCGTATCTTACGCAGCCATTGGCGACGTTTCTTCACGAGTAGGCAGATGCGCTGTCGCTATCACCCAGTGGCGTGGTTAAAACTCAACATGACGTGATTTCGACTTAACGAGCTGGCCCAGTCGCCGTTTCGTTGCTGACTCGCAATCGGGGGGAACATCGTCTTCCGACGCCCTCGCGCGCGTGTTCACATCAGGAGGAGGAGCGGAATGCACGAACAGGTCCATCGTTCGACGTTGCGAAATATTGCTCGCTTGAAGAGGTTTTCTGCGCTCGGAGCGACGCTCGTCGCTCTTGGCTGTCAGGGGGAGCTGACACCGACGGAAACCATCGCCCAGGTTGAAGCCTTCGTTCAACCATCACCCAACATCGATCCGCGTCGCTCTTTGGCCATCACGGATCAGCCGATTTTGGCCAATTTTACGCTGCAACGCGTGTTCGATCAGCTAGTTTCGACCAGCGGTTTGACGGGCATGAGCTCGCTCGCGTTGTTTCAGCAATGGTGGGATACGCAAAACCCAAGTCCAGGTTTGGGACAAGGGCCGCACTGTGACGATGTGATTGCAGGCGGGCAGAGCACGCTCAACGGTTACCCGTACACGTGTCGCGCCACTCCGTCTGAAGGCGGTCATGCAAGTTGCAATCCCTTCTCGGATCCCAACAGCGCTTGCGCCTACATCCCCGTGGGGTTGTTCATGCGCTTCGATCTTGCTCCCGAGTCCGGCAAACACTGCGGCGAATACCGCATCGTGTTTGCGAAGGCGAGCGGACGCACATCTACCTCGGATAGAAACTTATTGATTTTCGAAGCCGCGCTGCGGAACCCTCACTACAATCAGGGTATTCGCGGCTGTGAAAAGATCGTGCGCGCCTTTGCCGAGCTGTCGAACGAGTCGTCGCTGAACGTGCGCCGCACCAAACTCGAGCAATTTTACTTCAACGGTTACCAAGAGTTCGATCCCATCGTGCATTTCTCGAACTTCGGAGACAACGCCTACGGTGTCGGTCAAGTCCGCACGAATCAGTTCGTGCAGCCGAGTTCGCCGCGCATCTGGTCGTTGCGGGAATACAAGCTCAAGACCATTTGCGTGGGCGCTGCCTGCAGCGGGCGATTCGTGCCGGTGACCAACAAGGTGAATCCTTTCGGGCCGCTGTTCGATGCGAACTCGCCTTGGGCGACCGCGGCCGGCTTTCGTAACGACTTCCTGACGCAAGTTCCGCGGCTTGCGGCGACGTCACTAGACGGCATTGGTATGAACAACTCCGACTCGTTCAATACGGGACAGTCCCAAGCCAATGGCACCACGGAGTCGAACTACGTCACCAACTTCGGGACGGGTCCGAACGCGTTCCGCAGCGCGATTCAATCGGCTCTCGACGCAATCCCGAGCGCGCTCACACCGGATGACGTCGTGGCGCGCGCCCAAGCCATGTCGTGCGCTGGTTGCCATCGCTTGAGCAACAATCAGAACCTCGGCGGCGGCTTGACCTGGCCCGCTTCGCTCGGCTTCTCGCACGTGTCGGAGCGTGACGTGGATCTAGAAGTGGTGGGCGGCGTGACCCGCTACCAGATCTCGCCCGCGCTCATCGCCAACTTCCTACCGCACCGCAAACAACTGGCGGAAGACTTCCTGAACAATGTCCCGCGCCCGGCGCATCCGCCCGATGATCCCATCGGCGGTCGCTGGACGGACTGACATCACGTCCGGGATCCCCATAGCAGCGAGGGGCCGCATCACTTGTGACATGCGGCCTCCTGTCGCGACTGACAGACGGCGCCAGATCCGCCGTCCGCAAAGCCCTGTTTCTGCCAAACACACGCAGAAGCAGGGATCTGCGGACGCGGCCTCAGCAATCCCAGCCGGTACTATTCACTTTCGCAGAGCGTGATGCCGAGGACATGGGCGCAATGCTCTTCCGGATCGGCCATGGCGGCAGACATGACGTGGAAGAGTCGACACTGTGCGCTGTTGCCGTCGACGGCGTGTTCATCGCCGTACGTGAACGGATACTCCGGCAACGTGCGGCAGGTCGACATGCAGTCGCCGCGGGACTCGAAATAGTACGGCGCGGTGGCTGCCTCGGTGCAAGTCGCCATCGCGATATCGCAGAAGCCGTCGCAATCACCGCCGCAGCGACCATCGCCGCCCGGCCCTGCCTGTCGGCAGTAAGCCTGCAGTTCAGTGCCGCCCGCGTAGCGCGCCTTCTCCGCGTACTTCAAGCGACAGGCCGCGCTGTTGCTATCCTGCGCGCCCACGGACCCGGGCGTGAACAGGCCGCAGATCTTGCGACATTGTTCGTAGTCTTTGTATTGAAGATCGGACCCGGTACAAAACTGCGTGATGCTAGTGCAGTACTGATCACAGACCGTGCCTGGGTTGGAGGGAGCACCCGCAGCACCGGCTGAGCCGGCAGCGCCCGCGGATTCCACCGGCGAGCCCGCTTCGCCGCCCAGGCCGCCCTCGGCGTTGCCGCCGTCGCCGCCAGCTCCGGCGTGCTCAGTGAGTTGCATGCCACCGGAAGTGTGGGAGTGCGTGCCGCCCTGAGCGGAGGTCGTGCCACCCGCGGCCATTGGTAAGGAGCCGGCTGCGCCGCCTCGCTCTTCGGTTTTTCCGCCGCTGCCAGTGCTGCCAGCGCTGCCACCCATGGGATCCAGCGAGGGGTCGTGATTGGCTGGGTCGATGCTCAACAGCTGGTTACACGCTGTTGCCGCCAGGAAGAGCACGGAGCCCGCGCTCGGTCGTCTCAGCCTGCGCAAAGTGGTCATTAGAGCTCCCCCGTCAGCTGGAGCATGCCCGGACCGACGCTGACCTGACGCAAGCGCGGACCCGCTGCCTGTGTTTCACGAGACGTCGGCGCGACCACGAGCAAGGTGATCCCGGCTCCCACCAGCACGCCGCCAGCGATCATCGCGATGGTCGCGCGCGTGCCGGCGCTGCGCGCGTCGTCCCGCAGCGCGGTGCCCTCGGCACTGCAACTGTTCGGATCGCCCTTCCTGCATTGCGCCAAGGAATCTTGATTTTTCTGATACGCCTGCACGCCGAAAAAACCGCCGACGCCCAGCGCGACCAGTCCGAGCCCGCCGGAGACGAAACCCACCGTCCGCAACGGGGAGCTGCGCTCTGGGCTCTGCGCTGGTTGTGGAGTCGCATTCGTTGCCAGCGACAGCGCGGAAGATGGCGCTGGTCGTGCCGCGGGTTCTTGCGGAGCAGGCGTCAGCGCCGGAACGTCGAAAGCGACACTAGCGGGACCGCTCGGTACCTCGACGACGTTCTCGAACTCGTGATGGCCGGGCGCCGAGGCGACGACGCGCTGCGCGCCGGGATCCACGGGCACCGCCAGATCCCAGGAAGCCTTGGGCACATCCACGCCGTTGAGCGACACTTTGAGGCCCGCTACTTCGCGCGTGACGCGGATCTGGAGCTTCGATAGACGGGCTTCCAAGCGCTGCGCGCGCTCACGCGCGATCGTCTCGCGCTCTGGCCGGTTTTGCGAAGCCGCAGCGGAGCGCGCCTGCTCGAAGGTCGCCCAGGCGCTCGCCGTCTTGCCGAGGGTTTCGTAGCAGTCGGCGAGCCGCAACATCGTGCCGATGGCGGGCTCGAGTTGTTGACTACCTTCGAACTTGGAGCACGCCTCGTTCGCTTTGCCTTCGGCTAGCAGTTGCACGGCCGCTTGAAACAACGACTCCGCAGCCGCTTTCTGGCTCGCGCTCGGTTCGGCGTAGACGGGGCGTGCCAACAGGAGGCCTGCGGTCGCGAGCACGCTGCTCGCCCGCCGCAGCAGCTTCGTGCGAATACGAGCGGTCATGGCGTCACCAGCGTCCAGCTCTCGAGCACGCCGTTGCGCGTGCCGGGGTGCGCGTCGCTCGGTGAGTAATAGAGCGGAGCTCCCTTGTAGGCGAGCTGGACTTTGCCGTCCCCGCGCAGGAAGTAGCCGAAGTCGACGGCGTTGAGGTAGCTCACCGGTGAGATGTAGGAGGGCGCGAACAGCGGGTGCTCTCGCAAACACGAACCGCTGCAACTGCTCTGCGGCAGGCTTTGGTCCGCACCGACGGTGTCCGCCGCCGATGCGTAGAGCGCGAAGCCGTCACCCGTCGCTACGTAACGAGCGCTTCCGTTGCGCATGACGGTGAGATTGGGCAGAACGACTTGTGCCAGCGCCCAGATGCGTCCGACGGCGTGTCCCTTCACATCGCCAGGCGCCGCGTCGTTCTTGTAATAGTACAGCGGCCAACCGCGGTAAGTCGTTTGCGGACCGTTGGGTCCTTGAATCACACCGAACACGGTCGGGTCGAGGCCTGGGCCCAAAACGCGCGGTTCTCCGTTGAACGGCGGCCACGCGATCGCACAATCTTGGGTGCAGTTCGACACCGGCGCGACTTCACAGTCTCCGGGAGAGTCGACGCCGTAGGTGTACAGCGCTCGGCCCTCGCCATCGGTCAGGAAGTTGCCAGCGAATGCGTTCTTCGCGCTGAGGATGGTTGGGGTAGGGCCAGCGCCACCGGCGCCGTCCGGGTCCTGAACGGGGTCCGCCTGCGTGTGGAAGATGCAATTCGTGGCGCGCGGAGGCCCCTCGCCGCTATTGCCGCCTTCGCCACCCACACCGACGTCGGGCATGCCGCCTTCGGCGACGACGCTTCCGCCGTTGCTCAGCGTGCCGCCGCTACCTGGCGAAGGGCTGCCGCCACTCTCGCTTCCACCGAGGCTCGTCGTGCCACCCAACGTGGCGGTACCGGAGCCTGACATTCCGCCCGCATCGGCGACGCCCGCTGCGCCCGCCGCGCCGGCGTGAGTTGCTCCGCCCAGATCGCTGCCGTCACCGGCCGAACCTGCGGCGCCGGCGCTTTGGCCAAGCGCTCCACCGTTGGCGCGCCCCGCGCTCGAATTTCCGCCACGCACTTCTGTTCCGCCGTTCCCAGAGGTGGTCGCGCCGCCGCTCACTCCGCCGGAGTTGCGACCGCCTGCGGGCTCGAGTCCGCCATCCTCCGAGCCACAACCCGGTAGCGAGCCCACTGCCCATGCAATCAGAGAAGTTACGAGCAACTGATCAGGGCGAAGAAAGAACTTCGTTCGTGACATGCGAATCTCCGTTTTCTGGCAAAGCTCAGTAGCGGCCACCGAACGTCGAGCGATCCCACTCGCGCGTCGCCGGCGCGGCCTCGGGTGCCGAAGTGCGCGCGGCCGGTGAGGCCGGCTTGGTCTCGACGGCCGCTTCGTTCGTCGTGGGGCTCACGCTGCCGGGGGCGCGTTGCGACGCTTTCGGCTTGGTTCCGACACGCGGAGCGCGCGAGCTGACGCTGCCGGTTGCGCTCGCCGTAGGCGCAGCGAACGCCGGCGCGGCGCTGGCGGAAGCGGACGCGGTCAGCTCGGGCGCGGGCAGCGGCGTCAGTGAGCGCTGGGTGATCGGTACGCCACCGCTGTCCGCGCCTCCAGCAGCAGGCACGGCGTTGGGCGAAGTCTTCGTCAGAAACAACGCCGCGATGACGCCGAGTGCGGCGGCCGGAACCGCCAGCCAACGCCAGCGCCGCTGACGTTTGGGCGGAGGAGTTAGCAGCTGCGAGCTACTGATGGAGCTGTTCGGCGCGCCGCTGACCTGGAGACGACCCGAACTCGACTGCGAACCATCGATCGCGACCGCGCCCAAGGAGCCGTTGGTCGTGGAGCTCGGCATGGAGCAGGAGACGTCGCGTCCGCTGCTCTCTTCGGCGAGGCGCAGCTTCTTGCGGCGCTCCGCCTGCTGCGTGCCGAGCAGGTCGCGCATGTACGCGGCGAGCTTGGCTTGGAACGTGCTCTCCAGGTTTTCTGGGGCTGCATCTTCCAAGCCCTCCAAGAACGCGTGCGCCGTCTGAAAGCGCCGTTCTGGATCCTTCTCCAGCGCTCGCATCAGCACGGCTTCGAGCTCGGTGGGGTAACCTCTGAGAAATGAGCTCGGCGAGGCCGCCGGTGTGTCACTACAAATTTTGCGAAGCGTCTCGGCCGTGTTGGCACCCCGAAATGGGTGGCTGCCGGTAGTCAGCATGTATGCCAGCACGCCGAGCGAAAAGATGTCCGAGCGCCGATCCAGGGGCGCGCCAGCGACCTGCTCGGGTGACATGTACGCGAACTTGCCTTTGACCTCTCCCGCTTCGGTCAACGTCGAGGCTTGCGTCGTCGCCTTGGCGATGCCGAAGTCCAGCACCTTCACGGTGCCTGCGTAGCTGACGATCAGGTTCTGCGGCGAGATGTCGCGATGAACGATGCCGAGCGGCCTGCCCAGATCGTCGCGCAGCTCGTGCGCTGCGTGCAAGCCGTGACATGCCTGGCCGATGATGTTGATCGCAATCGCCAACGGTAAGCCGCCGCGTTTGGCGGATTCCGACACAATCACGTTGACCGGTTCACCCTCGACCCACTCCATCGCGATGAAGAGCGTCCCGTTATCCTCACCGAAGTCGAGGATCTCCACCGTGTTCGGGTGATGGATCTGCGAGGCCAACGTGGCCTCCTCGATGAACATCTGCTCCATGCGGGCGTCGTCCATCGCGCCGCGCAGGATGGTCTTGATCGCGACGATCTTACGAAAGCCACGGGTGCCCGACAGCCGCGCCAGCCAAACCTCCGCCATCCCACCCTTGGCGATGGGAAGCAGCAGCTCGTATCGACCCAACAGGTCTCCGCCTCGTCGTAACATGCCGTCTGAGTTTTCCCCGGGAGCGCTGACGCGCCCGAATCCGCCGACATCCGTCGAGTGCGATGCGCGCTCGACAAAAAGCGAACAGGGTTGATAACGACGGGTGCCCGCCACCACTTAACCGCGCGTGGTGCATTTGGCAGGGTAGATCAGCCACGTCAGCGTTGGAACGCGAGGCTTCACCACTGCATCGGGTGTATCAACTGCCTCGCGTTGCGACAGTCGAGCGGCGCGCAAGCCAGCAGCAGAAAAGGCGGGTTGGTGCGCGAAAAACCGACTGGCGAATTACGTCGAGCTTCGATGTTGTCTAAGTAGCTTTGCGCGCCACCACGAAGAAGCTGCGGCTCTTCTGCGGATACATGCCGGTCTCTTCGATCGTAAAGCCCGCGCTGGTGATGTCGGTTCGGAGAGAGTTCTCCGTGACGAAGTTCACGTACGGCGCCAGTCCGACGCTGCGCATCAGGGGAATCAGGACGCGAAGAGCGAACCCGCTCTGTCCGACGCAAGGTGTCTTCGAAATGAAGAGGCCGGACCCGCTCAGCAGCTCCGCGACGCGCGCCAGTTGCCGCGGCAACTCCGGGAGTAGATGCAGGAAGTTCATTGCCAGCACCACGTCGAAGCTGCCGCTGCCAAGCGTTGCGTCGTCGAGCGTGCAGCGCTGAAAGCTTACGTTGGTGACAGCCGCCTCCCGAGCTTTGGCGGTAGCGATCGCGATCATACCGCCGGAGTAGTCCGTGCCGAGAATCTCGCGGGCGCTTGCGGCGAGCTTGAGTGCGGTCGTACCGGTGCCACAACCCAGTTCGAGCACGCGTGAATGCGGCGTCAGATAGGCGCGTACGCGCTCCAAGGTGCGCTGGTAAGCCTCCTCGTCCGGCACCGGCTTCTTGGCGTAGCTGGCGGCATGCCGATCCCAGAAACGCGCCGACGTAGGCGGAACCGAAGCGGAGAGCTGCGCGGTGGAGCTGGGATTGACGGGCATGGTGCGAGCGGCCGACTGCATGGTGTGGCGCACAGCTAAACATACAAAAATCGCATAGACATCGCCGAAAAATGCAGATCTAATATGCAATTACGTACATGCAGTGGCAAGCCATCGACTTCGATTGGAACCAAGCGCGGGCCTTCCTGGCCACCGCGCTGGAAGGTTCGCTCTCCGCGGCGGCGCGTCGGCTCAAACAGACGCAGCCGACACTCAGCCGTCAGGTGGCGGCACTGGAGCAACAGCTAGGCGTGACGTTGTTCGAACGCGTCGGTAAGCGTCTGGCGCTGACGGAGACCGGCACGGACTTGCTGGAGCACGTGCGTAGTATGGGCGACGCTGCCGGGCTCGTCGCGCTGAGCGCGTCCGGCCGATCGCAGGCGATCCGCGGGCAAGTGCGGATCAGCGCCAGCGAAATCGTGTCCGCCTATTTGCTGCCGCCGGTGATCGAGCACATCCGAGCGGTCCACCCCGAGATCGACGTGCACGTGGTCGCGTCGAATCGACTGAGCGATCTGTTGCGCCGCGAAGCGGACATCGCCGTTCGTCACGTGCGACCGGAACAGGCCGAGCTGGTCGCGCGCAAGGTGCGCGAGTCGACGGCGCATCTCTACGCCTCGAAGCGCTACATTCGTCGCCATGGCCGCCCGAAGCTCGGGGATTTGAGCCAAGCCGCGCTGATCGGCTCCGACGACAACGCGCTCTTCCTGGAAACCCTGCAGGCGTTAGGCGCCCGGGTGACCATCGACAACTTCAAGTGGACGACGGACAACCACCTCGTAGGCTGGGCCTGGTTGCGACATGGTCTCGGTATCGGCGGGATGATCCGCGAAGTTGCCGAAGCCACGCCGGGTGTCGAACGCATCTTCCCGGAAGCTCCGCCGATCCCCGTCTCCTACTGGCTATGTGCTCATCGCGAGCTTTACACCAGTCGGAGGATCCGCGTGACGTTCGACCTGCTCGCCGAGGCGTTTTCGGGCGAGCTGCCTCTGCGAAAGCGCGCGAAGCCAGGGCGTCGACGCGCGAAGCCGCGCAGCCGGGCCTAGCGCTTGCGGATCTGGAGCGGCGTGGTGACTCCGTAGCGCTCGTGCACCGCCGCGGCTTTCAGCGCGGCTTCAGCGGACAGCTCGCCGCGTAGCAGTTTTCGATAGGCGGACAGCGTGCGCGTGACCTCCTCGGCCTTTTCCCAGACCAGCTCGACTCGGAAGCGTCGAACGCCAAGCTCCATCAGTTGCGGGACCAGCGGCGCTGCGCTCTGCGCCAGGGCGTTGAACACCGTGTTGCGGCAACCCACGTCGACCACCACGGGGTGTTCGTGACCGGCGTAATCGCGCAGCGCGATGCGGTGTTGCTCGCATGGACGTCCGCAGTCCTTGTAGCTTCGACCGCTGCTCAGCAAGTGCGCGTACACACAATGCGAGTTGTGGAAGGTCGAGATGTGATGGTGCAGCGTCAGGCCGACACGACCGCGTGGCACGTTGCGCAGCAGCTCCAGCAGCTGCGTACGGTTGAGATCGTGCGAAGCCGTGACGCTTTGCAAACCGAGGCCGAGCAGGTGATGGGCCGTGAGCGAGTTGGTGACGTTCAGCGAGAAGTCGCCGTGCAGGTTCAGCACGCTGGTTTCCTGCGCGCTGCGCGCCCGCGAAAAGTGCATCAAGGCGCCCCAGTGGCGGACCAGCACGCCGTTGGGGGCAAGGTTCGCCAGGCGACGGTCGAAGGCCTCTTCGCCAGGCTTTTGCACGCGTACCGTCGCTAGCGTCACGCGCAGACCCGCGCTGCGCGCACGCTCGACTGCCCGCGCCAACCCGACCATCTCCATCCAGTCGAGCTCGACCTCATCTCCGTCGCCAAAGCCGCTGGCGATCACGGCCTCTAGCTGCTCTTCCGTGCGACACAAGGGCACGATGGCCGGCGGTCCCGCGTCTTCAGTGTTGGCGCGAGCGAGCTCCCGACGCAGCGCGGGCACGCAGTCCTCCGTCAACGGAGCGGCAGCGACCGCTTGCGTCAGCTGTCGTTCGAGCTGTGCGACCAATTCTCGGCGCAAGCTCTTGATTTCGGAAACGGGCAGGTGAAGACCCGGGCCGAGCTCGTCCAGCTCGATCCGTTCGAGTTGAAAGGGCGTGCCACCCAAGGCGCCGAGTTTTTCAACGAGCAGCGCGCGATCCAGGCCGGTGCCCGCGCGCGCAGCGGCCAACGCGGACTGCGACACAACCTCGGCGCTCAGCGTGCGTTCCACGCCGCGCGCACTGGCCCTGACCCGCAGCGGCTGCCCTGCCTGACCCTGTGCCTGCAGCATGAGCGGGATGCGCCCGGATACGGGCTGAGCGATGCGTCGCACCGCTTCGCGTTGAATGTCCGGATCCCCGGTCAGCCGGAGCGCGTCACCGGGCCGCACCCGGTTCAGGTCCGGACCGGGTTGCCCAAAGCCAAGCTCTACCAGATCGCCGTGCACGAAGCGCACCGCGAATACGGGCCCGCCCGGGGCATTCTCCGGATCGTGCTCGTCGTCGGTGCGAGCATTCAGCTCGAACTTCACGCCGACCCCTGGACGCAATAGTTCCCGAACGCCGGCGTCCGTGCTGAACTTCAGCAGCACGTTGTGGCCGCGCACTTCCTGGACCTCGCCGAGCGCCAAACCGCGATGTTTGGGGGTCGTGGCCTGGACCAGGCTCTGGTGATCATCTCCGCGCAGAAATCCGACGGAGGCGCCGCGAGAGAACGTGAGTTGGGTGCGCTGAACGTCGCTACGCAAACGCTCGCGATCCGCGTCCGTCGCGCCGCGCAGCAGGGCGTCGCGCCAGTTTCGCCAAGAATCCACCGCGGTGCTCACGTAGGCCGCTCCCTTGTAGCGCCCTTCTATCTTCAGGCTGTGAACGCCAGCTGCCATCAGCTCGGGCAAGGCTTCGTGCGCGGCCAAGTCCTGGGGACTGAGCAGGTAACGCAGATCGCCGAGCTCGCGTCGCTCGCCGTCCACGATGGCTTGGTACGGCATGCGACAGGCTTGCGAACACTGGCCGCGATTCGCCGAGCGCTCCGAGAAGGCCTCGCTGGTGAGGCATTGGCCGCTCCAAGCCATGCACAGCGCTCCGTGCACGAACACTTCGCTCTCCAGCGGACTGTCGCGCAAAAATAGAGCTATCTCTTGAGTGCTGAGCTCGCGCGGCAACACCACGCGCGTGATGCCCAAGGTCGCCGCGAACAGCGCTCCCTCCGCGCTGGAAACCGTCATTTGCGTGCTGGCGTGCAGGCGCAAGTCCTTCGAAAGTCGCCGCGCGATGAAAGCGGTGGCCGGATCTTGCACGATCA
>Ga0247764_1000677_pt1 | contig 11947 bp, 8 predicted proteins | sample UWRJL051202B4_FD_179932 | JGI IMG/M metagenome (GOLD analysis project Ga0247764, IMG submission 179932) | Plant litter microbial communities from Arlington Agricultural Research Station in Wisconsin, United States - UWRJ-L051-202B-4 | ecosystem: Environmental > Terrestrial > Plant litter >...
TGGCCATGGATATTCCGTACTTAAGAGAAACGCCAGCAAGGGAGTCTTTTGGAGTAACCTAATTATGTACACGATTGATAAGGCGAACAGAGACCAATGTAAACGTTCTAACGCACCTGATGCACGATCACGTCCTTTTCATCGTCACCTGTCAAAGGCGACCCATTGGACATGCCTTCATCTTCAACACTAGGAGCATCAACTAGGTTTCCTTCGTTGACCATACGAGAAAGATGTGGTCTTGTGACATTGGTATCTTGAAAGACGGCCCCAATGGTGCCCGCAAGTGCTGATTTCAGTGGATGCAATCCCGCGCTGTTTGGCGGTACAATTTGGATTTCCGTGCGCGATCGTAAATGTCTTTTACGCTCTGCATTAGACTTGGCTCCCAGCTTATCCGTAGAAGACGACCGCCTATGTCTTAGGGTAGGGTTTGATGCACCGGCCTTTGGAAAGAATGCTGAGCTGTAGTAGCCGTGTTTCTGATGAGATCCTGTGACATCCTCATCATCGCCCTCCGCAAATGGGTTGTATGCAGGCTCTTCAGAGCCATCGTAGGACATGAATGCTGTCGTCCTCGTCCGCCACAGAGTATGAAGATGAACGATGAAAGCAGGTTCAGCTTAGCTCTGTCACCGCCATCAGTGTCAGTGTCACTGACAGTAGGGATAAACACGTGATCGACGGAAATCCTCGCTGAGTTTGAATTTCAACTTCATCAGCTTCGACTCAACCCCTTCTACGATAGCTAGAATAAAAGCTCCTGGAATTTATTCTTTTGTTTATATTGTGTTTTACTTTAAAAGCTGCATTTTTTTTGATTGACCTGAATGATGAACGGGACTAGTAGCCCAGAGGCCAACGAGTCGGCGACTTCGGAGGCGTCTGCGGCCCAGCTCATCATCTCAGGATTTAATCTGCAGAGTGTATTTGACTGATCATGATTAAATTTACAGGGCTCTCCTGGATTTAACGTGCAAAAAAACAGGGTTTCTCAACGTCCAAACGATATTTTTTTAAAATAAAAATAAAACAATGAAGGCATAGCTGCAGTATTAAAATATCATGTACAACTTATGCAGCGTTTCAAAGTAAGTATACTCTTGCTAAATTTATAAAAGGTCGGCTCTGTACAACCTCCCTTCGGCGAACTATGATCTTCATAACGGATCCGGTATTCCGAAACAATCAACCGGGAATTCTACCCACAACTCAGAACGCCAACAATTTGACTCTGATCTGGTATGACCTCAATATTTTAGTTGTGCAGCATGTATAGACTGGAGGCGACATTCGAGGTGGTTCGAGTGATGATGGAGGTCAAGTAGTAATACTCATCTGACCAAGTACTTGTTTTGAGCGCCACTGGTAACAGAAGCGATCAATGTATATATCAATCCCATGTCTCGGAAAGTCATGCACAGTCCTGGAAGGCTCAAGGGCGAGGGGGTCTGTGACATGAGTACTAGAATATTCATTGTGCTTTGAATGGGTTCTGTGATTCCGTTTTCGTCTCAATCTCCGTTTTGTCACCTTGACGTCGCTTCTCGAGGCTCGTGTATAAGATTCCTACCTCCGGCGTTCGATTCAGATGTGAAGTGCTCTCTTCAATTGGAGCGCGTGCTCGTATCAAACTATATGCACCATAGATGTATCTGATTAACCATAGCTCGAGAAATTTTCCTGAGTCGAGGTCCGGTTAATTGCCTGCGCAGACCGACCCATGGAGCAAGTCATCTTATTCGTACGATAAGAGAACGAAGACAATGGACATAAGTTTAGACATCTGGAGGAATGTGCATGGCAATACAGCAGCCTCAGCCATATCTAGTACCATCCAGGTTTGTTTCAATATAAATTTCCTGGAAACCTGTGTTCTTGTCAAGGTCTCGTGATGTAGTACTGTGGTCCCTACTCCGCAAACGAATCATAGTCACTACACATATCGCACAACCCTGTCCGCTCAAAATTATGAGATCCGACAGGAAAGCGACAAGTCACGACTTTGTATTACCTCAGATTACAAACCGCATGGTCTGCACACGCTGCTGGTTCTACCACAAGAGGCCTCGAACAGCAGAAGCCTACGCCACATTGTAGTCCACTTCGACCCGATAAACACCGCTAAAAAATTTCAGATAGACATCACAAGTACAAGATACCACTCATATTTCGCGATCGAGCATCGAGCTCTCCTACCTGCGACAACTGCGCATTGCAATGTTGACATCTGCCTATTAGCGTGGCGCACATGGCGCATCGGATTCCGCATTAGGAATTCGGCCATCAATGGATCATCAGAGTGTGGGGTAAAGAGCGTCGGAGAAAATCGTCCGCACGATAGGGTCCAATGTCAGGCTTCAACGAACATAGCTTAAACCAGGCACAAACGCTACACTCGGGTGGAAAGGTCAGGTTTCGAAAGTTTCGTGCGATGTGGAATCGGAGCACGTTGATTTATTGCCATTTGCTGCCATCCGCAGTTGTTTATCATCGACCGACGTCCGTGACGTCCAAACGTCTGGTAATTAAACTACCAAGGCGGGCGTCAACTGTTAAATTAGTTACATCTTCACGACCGTGCATAGGTGATGAAGATCTCCGATGGTGCTGCACAGTTAACCTATTCCGCGAACCACTGTCCTCATCTTCGTAGATCGTCGTCTGGATGGGGTTTTATTACCTCAATTTTGGGTATGTATAGCTAGTCATCCGGTCATTTGAATGCCTCTCTATTCACCCTTCCGATGACATTGTCACCTAGGGTTACTGCTATCGATGGCGTAATCCAGGGTTGTTCAGGATCGCTTGATCATTTGCCTCCGTCTGTCGCTGCACCTCGCGTGCACAGCTAACGCCTATCCTGGGAGAAATTTGAATTGGACTCAAACCCATGTGCAATGATAGGTGAACGAGTTTAATGAAAATCTAAGCTTCTTGCGCAAGTCAAGGGGATATGAGTTCTCGGGGCAGAAACGGCCTCCGAGCGGAACGAGTAGTCGATCGGTGTGGCTTGTCCGACACAGGTCTTCGTCACTTCAAGAAATTTTAGACATAGCCTCCCGCGCTGTCCATGTGGATCAGTCTCATAAGACGCCAGTCAGTCACTGCCGCAAGATAAGGTTAATTGCTCCAGACAGCTTACGTCTGATACACACGTAGCAACAACGTTCCTCATCCACCACACGTTCATTGATGGTGGAGGCGGCCACACGACTCATAGGCCGTCAAGAGAACCGTCACAGTTTTGAAATTGGGTGTGGTCTTCTGACTTGATATTTGGGAATTTGATAATAATGCATCATCCAGCTTGTCATCCACGAACATGTAAAGGCATACGCAGCCATGTACACAGATAACACACGCCAACCCCATATTTTAGTGCCTTTGTCGTCTTCTCAAAGAGAAGATAGCTCAGACAGGCGTGATCAACTCATCTTCACCCTCAAATGTCACTGGAAGGGTACACATGGTGCCTAGCTTACGGCTTAGCAACTGAAGGCGTGATGTTCAGATGGATCTTATGCACATTGCTTGAGTTGAGGCGATGATACAATAAATGATAGGAATAGTATTCCAAGTGGCGGAGATATTCTTTGAATTCCTGTCGTAATGTTTGAACTGAGCCCTGGTCTCTGTCCGCGGTGACCGTAGGTAGCTTGTGTCAATACTCTATCACACTCGCTGGGAAATTTTTCTCTTCTAACCAAACTTTTGGCAACAATTTATCTTCCCCAAGGCTTTGTGCGCCAAGAAGCGCCCTCTGCTTTTGTTAAATTTACCCAAATCAGGAAGAAAAGTGATGGTTGGTTAATTATATAACACCTATATTTATTCCAGTTCTGCCTGTGAAGTGGATGATACCAGGTCTAAGTAGCTGAGTATTCCTTTACGCATAATACTGTATATTGTGAGGGCGTTTAGGCTCGAAGCCGACTCATTGGAGGGAATTATTTGCCAAGGGTTTGAATTTATCCATTTCCTCTGGTAAACGCTTGATTTCGAGGGTCATAGGTGCGGTGTGGCTTGTAAAGTGTCATTATATCAGACCGGGGAACGGTGTGTCGAATGAAGTTCAATTTCTGAAAGACAGTATTTAGCATACTAAAGCCAGATTCTTGAACCACCCGTGGTGATATATCTACATAGAAGTTTCACGTTTTTATTTCTCTTTCAACTACACAAGTACTTGGTTTTAATTGTCGTAAACTTGAACTTGAACTTGAATTCATAATTCAAAGGAGGCTTCGAAAGGGAGGAGGGGAAATTTGAGGCACGGAGAAGCTCGTTATAAAACAGAGGGAATCACAAGTTGGATAGTTTCAGCATAAAAAACGAATTTCAGAGTAAGAATAAATTTCAAGAACAGCCGGTCCGGTGCCGAGCTCATCTGCCAGCGCCGATCATCGGTCGGCCCGATACCCTGCAGGCAGAGGAGATAAGAGGAAGGTTTCCCAGTCACGTCATCCTTTGTCGTTCTGCGGGACAGAGTAAGTTTCATCATCATGCCGTGCGTTGGATTGGAGCCATGGTAGAAGCTTGCCTTGAAATAGCAAGATACATATCATCCCATCATGGATGTGTATGGAGTAGAAGGTACATCGACATGGGTGCCAAACGGAAGGGTACTTACTGATAATCTGGTACTTACTTTCAGAGTAAGATAGATGTGAAGATAAATGAAGAGGATAGAGAATTACAACGTGATAATATCTTGACTCCCTTGACGAATAACAGGATCTGTCCAAGAAGGGCGAGAAGGGACTAAATATAATCAGGCCGACTCAATATCCTCCCTCCGACGCTTCGACCCAGAGGGGATCGCTGATGAAGGTGTCGCAACATTAAGGCTTTGTCCTCCAGTTGGTCCTTGGGCGGCACCGGTAACACCGACGACCAGACCTTTGAGCCATCCATTCTCCCGCCGAAGGCCCTCGCATTCCCTTTCGAGTTCCAAAACTTTAGTCTCTAGGTCCTTCGCCTTCCCTTCCAATGCGGCCTCCCTCTCCTTCTTCTTCAGCCTGAAACGTGCACTAGCAGCAGTGTTCCTACGACGCTTATCTTCGGAAGCGGAGAGGGGAGTAGTGGTAGCACTTGTCGATGCTTCCTCTTGGTAATCAGCCTCCGAATTGGTAATGGAGGCCTTGCGGGTCCGGGCACGCTTCGCAGGTACGTAAGACTCCTCGCCCCCAGGGGAAGTGTTACGAGTCAAAGATTGTACTGGGGTAGGGGGAGGATTGAAATGAGGCAATCCCATCGGCGCAAACGCGGCATTCTGGTTCGGGTGGAGCGCTAGGAGCTGGGCCAGCGATGGAGCAATAGCAGGGGACAGATGTTGCGCCTGCTGTTGCAGTTGGGGGTGGGCAGCGAACGCATCTAACCCAAAAGTAGCGAGAAGGGTCTGTAAATCAAATGCTGGGGCAGAGGTAGCCCCAGCTGCGGCTGCCGTCGGATTGTCGTTTCTTCGGTTGGTCGCAACCGCAACGTTGGTGGGGGTTACGACGTTCACATGGCCGTCCCGCACGGCCTTTTCTCCACTAGGAGGGGACTGCACTTCCTCCTCTTCCTCTTCAGCTTGCAGTTTCGACGAATTTTTTCGTTCGTCATTCCTGTGCACAAGGGGCTCCTCTGACTCGAAGCTGAGGTTCGTCCAGAGGTCGAGCTGAGCAGCAAGATCGGGGTAAGCCTGACCCAGCAGGAGATCCTGAGAGTCGGATACGTCCTGCGCCGGGTGGACGATGTTAAGACCTTGAAGATTGGACGGGGCCATACAAGCTGGTGAGCGTAATCTTGAGGACTGGCAATGGAGATGATGGTGGGAGTAGTTAAACCAGGATGAGATTTGCCCGTCGGCAGCTATCAGTCCCACACGAAAATGGTCGGACCGTCAATTCAAATCGCTAAATTACTAAGCCACACTGATCGCGCTTCCCCACACCAAAGCGTCCTTCTCGCTGTGACCTTTGATCCACGCTATTGTCCGTATGTGACCGTCTATAAACACTAGTTTTTCTGTTGCCTGAACATCCTCCAAGACCTCTCTTTGCATGGACCAGCACAATTGAAAATATCTATGCAAATCCACAGCATGGTGCTCCGACCACCTGACACCTCGCTACTTTTACGGTTGACCGATCCAGGTGCCTTGACTTCGGACATCCGACTTCGCCACTGGACCAAATCATAGAATCGGTTTTCTAATCTAGCTTGCAGAACAGAATAATCCTGAAAGAAGGACCCATCATGAACTACAAACCTTTTGGTGTGTTGGTATTGCAATAATAAAAACTGCTCCTAGCGTCGGCAGTGGCGGTCGTGCGTCAAGTCGATAAGAATATAAATGCCCTGTCTTGAGCATGACGCCATTTCAGATAAAATCGCCTCATCGAGAACCAATACTGATAGACCTGTGGTAATTACGCCTCTTTTGCCCTGTGAATCTCAGGCTCGAAAGCAACGCTGTTTGAGCTGGAAATCTTAACATCGATGGGAAAAGAGACTCAACAAAACGTTGCCTCAAGGGCATGCGCCTTCAGAGTAATGCCAGATGAGCCAAAGGAATAGAGTGCTGGCTTATCAGGATCGGCACGGGGTAAATCTCGTAAACCATAGTGATCCTAGCATACTAGAGATAAGCCACATTCATCGAGCTATTGAAGACTTCTGACCCTCACGACCATGACAAATCTAACCAGTCCTATGTTACCAATTGGATGACGGGAAGCCTGTCCACATGACATTCCACAAATTGATCCTTTCTGTCCTCCGCCGGAACTTCGAGAGGCTTTGTGAGGCTTCTTGGTCATCGCGACAATCATGAAGGTAGCTGTCAGCTCTGACAATAACCTCCTGCGCTAAAATAAGCACTCCAGTTGCCAAGGATCTTCGAGGATACTACCGCGAAGTTATGTGCAGGAAAAAAACATCGGCGGCATGATTGAGAAAATCGTCAAGTACCCCTCGTGGCAGTCAAGAGGCAGGTGCAGTGAACCGTTGACAGCGACAGACGAGCCTGGACTGAGACCTGTGAGACCTTGAGGTGCGGACGGAGCCCTGCAGGAGCATGCGAGTGACATCTCGAATTGAATGTGCTGACTGGGCTGCATGGAGAAGGTCACGCAATGCCATATACGATCCATTCATCGTTCATTCGTTAGCGTAGAGATAATAGACCGCCGTTTAGGACGCAGACCCAAGTGTCACTGTTACGCAAGGCGTGCTTGCGAAGTTCCAGGTTGACAATTCGAGGGACCACCCAGATATCGGTTCAATTCCATATAGAAATTTCCGACTCCATCGTCCTCCAAGTCGAGTCCTAGCCAGAGAAGAGGCGAAGCCAATATATCAGACCCGTAGAACTCGAGGACTTGTCATCAAGCGTAGTCGGACAGCATGCCTGATGGGTTGGCAGAGCACCAGAAGCTTGGCTGATGCGTAGCATATTAGGGAGCAAGAAAGAAAATGCCAACCGTGTTGCTGAGCCACGCCTTATATATATGTATTCTTGAAACTTGCAAATGATGTCGCCATCTTTGCTCACAGTTGCATAAATGCTTGATAAATGCACTGGCAAGCAGCCTGGCGCTAAACGATAAACCACAAACCTAGCTTAGTCATGATACTTCCCACGTGTGAGTAATGACCAACCTCGAACAGAACCTGAGATGCGAAAACTCAGCTTGCTCTGAACTCTCATATGGCCTCTGCTGAAGATCAAATAAACGTGCCTTTCTTCAAAAAAAAGGGCAAGGGACGCCCTACAACCACACGCAAACGTTCTGTCTCACCTGCTGCCGGACCTAGCTCCTTAGGTGCTCAATCCTCGACTTCAAAGTCAGCAGTTGTACTCCCCAACAAGAAGGGAGCCACAAACCTCCTCAGTGCCGGAACAAAACGAACATCTTCACAACGCGATGGACTGGATGATCTGGATGCACCTGCGAGGGACGGTCCCGACGTAAAGTGGACGGCAGCGGGCTCACACAAGAATGCCGCTCTGGAGATCTTGGCTGGTGATGAAGCGGAGGAGTTGTTAGCGAAGCGACGGCGGAAAGAGAAGACAGATGCTGGCATAGAAGACGAGGAGGTACCAGACGACGGAAAGTATCATGGTCAGAGTGCGTACAAGAGTCATATCAAGAAGAGTACAGAGGTTCCCAAGTCCATGAGGGTCGGGCCCCAACGGAACACGAGCACGATTCGGACCGTGACAATTGTCGACTATCAACCAGATGTTTGCAAAGATTACAAAGGTGAGCGTACCTAGCGCCCGCAGTCTCATCTCTGCGCGCGGCTTTGTTCGACCGACGACAAGACACTGACAGGCCATCTTATCGAACAGAAACTGGCTACTGTGGCTTCGGTGACACATGTAAATTCCTTCACGACCGTGGCACATGTAAGTTCCAACTCTCCTTTGCCATATGTTCATGATAAGCTCAGGTACTGATTCTTGTATTTACCATCTGCGTAGACCTCGCGGGCTGGCAGCTCGATAAATTGGCAGAGAACCCCAACAAGCAGGTGGAGGACGAGTCAGATGATGATTCGGACGAAGACGTCCCTTTCGCTTGTCTCATCTGCAGGAAGCACTACACCGACCCTGTGGTAACGCGCTGCGGTCATCACTTTTGTTCGGCATGCGCAATTAAACGCTATGCGAAGACCCCAAAATGTCTAGCTTGTGGAACGCCAACAGGTGGAATCTTCAACCGTGCCGATAAAATTATCGAGAAGGTCAACAAAAAGCGAAAAGAGAAAGAGGACAAAGAGGGTAAAGACTCAGCCGACGAAGGTGGAAATGTTGAAATTGAAGGACTGAATACAGTAGAAGGAGACAGTCTGGATGACGCCTCTGATTCGGAATAAGATCCTGTCCCGAGCTTTCGTGCACAGGTACTGTTACCTTTATCACTACTATATGCATTATGGGTTTACCAAATTTCCCAAATCGATCTAGTATCGCCTGTCAAGATCTCCATTGTGGTGACAATTGAGCGACAAAGCAAACGCAAAGTTAACCAAACTCCTGAACCCTTTGACAGCGGTCGGACACTTTCCCTTGTCAATTGACCCTCTTGACCCTCGGACCGACGGATGGTGTGTATAGCGTCATCGTCTTGGTGATTAGTCGATCAATAGTTTCTGGATGCGTACCCTTGCGCACCTGACGCTGTCCTGGCGCATGTCGTGACTAGGCACGACCTTCCACCGACCGTTGATCCTACGATCGCCTGGAAATCCAACAGAAATCCATGATCGGCCCAGCAATTCTCTACCCGCTGAGGGACCTGAATATTCACTCATTAACATACTTAGGGCATCTTCAAAGAGGCCTATATCCGAATAGCGTGGTCGGCGGACACGTTCTCTGCACGCATACTTTGTTCGACGTCAAGTAGCAACCTGTATATGATGGATTCATAGTTGCACATCAGCAAGATGGCTCTAAATTTTTCCTCAAGGGGTCCAGATTTCAAGTACGTGTATTATTATTAAGGAACGCGTTGTTGTGCTCCTCTGTCATTCATGTTGTTTGTCGGACTCCTGGGCAAGTTTAACAGAACCCTGCAAATCCCACTGGAAGGTAAAAGAACAACCTGAGCGACATCCGCACATAGGCACCGGAACATATACGTCCCGGCGATCTCATTGTCGATGCCGCCTTTAATTTTGACTGTACTAACCGGCTTGCAGAGAGCTATTTGTGGACAACACACACTCAAGCGCCTGGCAAAATAGAACACGTGCACGTTAGATGACCATCTATCGACGACAATGGTAAACACAAAGTGAGGTAGTTTTTTCTAGCCAGCAGTTGGTGAGGGTAGCCCGGATCCGATTGTGCGCGGAAGTTGAGCTGGGAAGGCAATTCAAAAGAGGAGATCGGGGGGATTGGCAAGTGTGTTCCGTCATTATCTGAGATGAAAATTGAAGCCTAGCCTGTCGCAGGATGCCGTACATGCTTCAATTCACCTAAGTTTGGGCAGAGTCGCTATTCGGGAATCAAGTTATTCGACGGAGAGAATTATCCCCTTGGGCTGTGGGCTGTGAACTAGAACCTCCATCGTCGACAGGTAGTTGGAACCTGCAGCGCAACAGGAAGACCTTCTGGGCAGCGCAGGGAAGGACGGATGTAGTAGCCGATGTTGAACGTAGAGGTATTATAGGTGGATATTGATAAGTTGGAAGCAAGATAAACTGTGACTGAAAGAATGAATGAGTGTCAAAACTATATGATTGGAACATGCACGACTCACGCAGCATTCAATGTAGCATGGCCAGCAATTATGAATGCATCTCGTCACACCCATTATCTAGGTGCCTCTTGAGTGAATCAGCTCTGCAGGAAAATCCAAGGAAGAATGACGATGTTAATTAAATGAAAGAAACCGAACCCTTGGAGCGAACCTGCTAAATTCTTTTTGACAGTAGACACAGCGATGGATGACAGGAGAGGGAAGATGCTGTGTTTCGTGATGTCTCTTGCGGTCGTGAGACCTCGAGAACGTTTTGCCACACTTCTCGCAAGGGAATCGTTCGCCGGAGGGGGATGACGATGAGGTTGGAGAGGTACTAGACACCGAGGCACCTCCACGAGGTCTTCCAGTGACAATACGAGTGGGTCGGTGCGAGTGATTGCCATGGGAGGACGGAACCATATGAGATGGTACAGGGTAATCGTGGGACGACGTAGGATAGATATCCTCTTGGCTGGAGGGCGAGTGAGGTGCCGGGGTTTGATGGGTGTAGTTTGAGTACGAATTAGCGATCTCAGAAGGGGTAGGGATGAATTGCGTCGATGGCTGCGCTGGATTTTGAGACGGTGATCTTTGCTCCGGAGACTGGAGATACTGAGACTGGTAGTGCTGAGCCTGTTGCGTGTACACCGAACTGTTCATAGACGATCCACCATAACCTTGTGAGCTAAAGTATCGCGGTTCACGGCTAGAATTAGGGTATCGGTTTGCCGAGACAAGCGAAGGTGTCATGCTGCGAAAATATGGACCTGAGGAATCGGGAATTGGAAGGAGGCGTTGTCAGTGAAGATAGTAGATGTATATTTTTCATACTCACTGTCGCCGACATTGCCCAAGCCATTTGAGGGCGCAGCATAATATTGGCCAGAATTATCATAGCTATAGGTGTTCGCCATATAATCTACTCCGTGGCTGGCGATATGGCCAGGTGGATATGCGGCGTTTTGTTCGTCGTATGCGTTAGAACGGGGCTCGCGGTGGTGCATAACGACTGGGAGGACGAGAAGCCAAGAGAGAGTGGACGGGGTCAAGAAGACGAGAGTCGAAGCGGTAGCTCGGCTGGAAAGTGACCGGGAGATGAATAGGCCAGTCGAGCGTCCTTATATACAAATCGACGGAACCGCCTGGCTGTCAGGCCAAGATCGTCCACGAGACGCATGAGATTTATGAGATCACAACGAGTGCTGTCCCGAACGACGCCGTTATCCACGGCAGACTGCAGTATTGAACCAAACTACTTCCCCTGCGCTGTGAGAATCATGCCTAGAGATGCTTCTGAGACTATAGACTTCTAAGGAGAGCTAGAGACCGACTCACTGCAGGAATGAGGTCAGATCGAGCGGTCAAGTTACCTGAAAATCATTCATAGGACCCTGTACAATGCAAATTCAGAGTGGATAGATCTCAAGATGCATGTGCCTTCTCTCCTCTAATTTGGGCAGGGGGTCTCTCTGAGCAATCGAGAAAGATAAACCCAAAAGCGGTTAGTCATGGCACCACGATGTCAAATATGCCATAACTTGAACTCTATCTTAATTCAGGTGGGGTTAAAAATATGTCACAACGTTCACACACTCACTTTTCGAGTCAAAATGTTTGTGTTTGGCGTCGTGCTGAACTCAAATTCGACTGTGGCGAAACCATATGTTCAGAGACACAGATTTCCAACGGTGCTGCGGGCGTACCTC
>Ga0247764_1000678_pt1 | contig 11946 bp, 7 predicted proteins | sample UWRJL051202B4_FD_179932 | JGI IMG/M metagenome (GOLD analysis project Ga0247764, IMG submission 179932) | Plant litter microbial communities from Arlington Agricultural Research Station in Wisconsin, United States - UWRJ-L051-202B-4 | ecosystem: Environmental > Terrestrial > Plant litter >...
ATTTTCGGGTGCCACATTGCACTTTTCCTCAAAGTCCCGGCATTTGCGCGGCGGGCCGCGCCGAGGCGCTGCCTGGTTGCTGCCTGGCGGGCTGAGACGGACGCCGCGCCGAGGTTTGGAACCGGCCTTCCGATGCCGAGCGCGTTCGTCACATGGGTGGTGTTGGGCGGTTGACCCTGGGATCGGCGTGGTTATCTTGGCCGGCGATTCATGGCTCGACTGCGGTCGGGCGGACTGCGCGTCCCCACCAGGTTCCCCCCGAGCGCGGGACTCGGCACCGGTCGGGGAGTTAGCGCGGCGCGACGCGCAAAGAGCGCATTAGGAGTACAGAAAGAATGGCCAAAATCATCGGTATCGATCTCGGCACGACGAACAGCGTGGTGTCCGTGATGGAAGGTAAGGACCCCAAGGTCATCGTGAACGAAGAGGGTTCGCGCCTAACCCCCTCCGTCGTGGCCTGGGACGACAAGGGCGAGATCCTGGTGGGCCAGATCGCCAAGCGCCAAGCGGTGACGAACCCGGAGAACACGGTGTACTCGTCGAAGCGCTTCATCGGTCGTCGCTACGACGAGGTGGAAAAGGACACCGGACGCGTCCCGTACAAGGTCGTCAAGGGCAAGAACGGCGACGCGTGGATCGAGGCGCGCGGCAAGCAGATGGCCCCGCCCGAGGTCTCGGCCAAGGTGCTGTTGAAGCTGAAGAAGGCGGCGGAGGACTACCTGGGCGAGAAGGTAACGGAGGCGGTAATCACCGTCCCGGCCTACTTCAACGACTCGCAGCGTCAAGCCACCAAGGACGCCGGCAAGATCGCTGGCTTGGAAGTGCGCCGCATCATCAACGAGCCGACCGCGGCCGCGCTCGCCTACGGCCTCGACAAGAAAGCGAACGAGCTCATCGCCGTGTACGACTTCGGCGGCGGTACGTTCGACATCTCGATCCTCGAGGTCGGCGACAACGTCGTGCAGGTGATCTCCACCAACGGCGACACGCACCTCGGTGGTGACGACATCGACCACCTGATCATGGAGTGGCTGATCACCGAGTTCCGCAAGGACACCGGGATCGACGTCTCCAAGGACAAGATGGTGATCCAGCGTCTGAAGGACGCCGGCGAGCAGGCCAAGATCGAACTTTCGACCAAGCAAGAGACGGCCATCAATCTGCCGTTCTTGACCGCCGACGCCAGCGGGCCGAAGCACCTTTCCAAGTCGCTGACGCGCGCCAAGCTGGAGCAGATGATTCGTCCGCTCGTCGATCGCTCGATGGAGCCGGTGCGTCGCGCGCTCGAAGACGCGAAGAAGAAGCCGAGCGAAATCAACGAGGTGGTGCTGGTCGGTGGTTCTACCCGCATCCCGCTGGTGGGCGAGACCGTTCAGAAGTTCTTCGGCAAAGAACCGCACCGTGGCGTGAACCCGGATGAGGTCGTGGCCATCGGCGCTGCAGTGCAAGGCGGCGTGTTGTCCGGCGACGTGCAGGACGTCGTGCTGCTCGACGTTACTCCGCTATCGCTCGGCGTGGAGACGCTGGGTGGCGTGATGACGGTGATGATCCCTCGCAACACCACCATCCCGACGCAGAAGAAGGAGATCTACTCCACTGCTAGCGACAACCAGACCAGCGTCGAGATTCACGTGCTGCAGGGTGAACGCGCGGAAGCTCGCTACAATCGTCCCCTCGGCAAGTTTCACCTGGAAGGCTTGCCGCCGGCACCCCGCGGGATGCCGAAGGTCGAGGTGACGTTCGACATCGACGCGAACGGCATCTTGTCCGTGGGCGCGAAGGATCTTGCCACCGGCAAGGATCAACGCATCACCATCACGGCCTCCAGCGGCATCAACAAGGACGAGATCGACCGCATGGTGAAGGACGCCGCCGCTCACGAAGCGGAGGACCGTCAGCGTCGCGACGAGATCGACCGCCGCAACAAGCTCGACAGCATGTGTTATTCGCTCGAGCGTCAAATCGCCGAGAACAAGGACAAGCTGCAGGGCGTGGACATCGGTGCGGTCGAGAGCCTGATCAAGGAAGGTCGCTCGGCGATCGAGAAGCAAGACGACGCCAAGGTGCAGGACGTGCTCGCTCGCCTGGAGAAGGAAGCGCACGCCATGGCAGCCAAGCTCTACGAGTCGGCTGGTGGTCCCGCGGGTGGTCCGCCTCCCGGTGGGCCCGGCGCGGGTGCTGCTGGCGCTGGCCCGTCCCCGGGCGCGGACCCGGGCAAGAAGGGTGACGTCATCGACGCCGAATTCGAAGAGACCAATTGAGCGGGGGCGGCACGCGCCGCCCCCCTCGTCCGAAGTGAATTCGGACGAGCCTCCCCCCACGCGGGCGACCTGCGGTCGCTTGGGTCAGGCTGACTGTAGCCTGGTGACGATCTGAGTTGGAGAAGGCGGCTGAGAGGTCGCCTTTTCCCATTTCTGGGAACGGATTTCGCCCTGTGCCAGAGTGGGGGCGGATGAAACGCTACGTCGCTGGGCTCGCCCTGATTTTGGCCGTTGGCTGCGGTGAAAAGCCTCAACCGGTTGCTCCGACCGGTGCCGCCGTGAAGGCGGAGGCGCCCGCTGCGCCGCTGGCTCCCCAGCTCGCTCCGGTCACGAAGCCGGCGGATTGGATCGCGCTCGGACGGGTGCTGCGCCCGCGACGCTTCGTGGAGACGTTGATCAACTGGTCGGGCATCCCCATCAACCTGATGGATCTGCTGACGGCCGATCTGAAGTCGCTCGACGGCGTGGTGGCCTGGGACGCCCCGTTGGAAGTCGCGGTTGCGCTGGACTCTCGCACGGAGCCGCACCTGCTGCCGCCGCTTGCGGTCTTCTCGGTCGGTCTGAGCTCGCTCGACCGCGCGCTGCAAGTTGCGCAACAGCATCGGATCGCAACGGAGCCGTTGGGTAATGGACTGGTGCGCTTGCAGTTGGGGAGCTGGGATTGCGCGGCCGGTGCGGCGCTGGGTCCGGCGCCCGCGCGCCTGGTGTGCGGCGACGCCTGGACGCGAGTCGAAGGGCTCTTGCCGTACGCGCTACGTGGCTTGCCCTTGGAGGACCTAGGCAGCGACGAGCTGCGTTTGGTCGCGCGCGCGGCGCCGCTGCAACAACGCTACGCGCAGGAGATTGGCGCGGTGCGGATGTTGGCGGGCGTGTTGCTCCGCCGTCTGCAGACCGACAACGAGCGACTGGACCGCGCGCTGAGCGACGCCGCTTACGCCCTGGCTGACGAGCTCAAGCTGATCGCGAACGACCTGGATACGATCGAGCTGCGCGGTAGGCTGGATGAGGCCGGCGGCGCGCTGGAGCTGAACGCGCTGATCGGTTACGCCAAGCAGGCGTCGCAGAGCGTGCAGCTCCAGGCGGACATCGCGAGTCGCGCCAGCGTGCCGAGCCAGGAGTTCTGGACGTTCCCCAAATCGACGTCCTCGGCCACGTTCTCCGTTGGGGTCGAGCCCAGGCGTCTTCAGCCGGCGGCTGAGTCGCTGACTGAGATTGTGGATGCGTATCTGGAGCTCAAAAAGAGCCCAACGGCCTTTCGGGTTCGCGCGCGCGGCGTGATTTCGTCGTTGCCGTCGTTGGCCGTTGGCGGCGCCTACGGCTCTCAACCGCTCAGCGCGCCCGAGGGCGCTGACCGAGCCGCGAAGTTCGCGGCGGGCCTCGGTGTGCATTGGGGCGCGCTCAACGTGCGCGCCGATGTGCTGACGGCCTGGCTCACGGAGGTGGGTGCGCTGCTCAGCGACCGCGAATTCGCTCGCGTAACCAAGCCGTCGCTTCAGCCCGCCAAGTTCAATTCGCGGCCCGTTCGCGTGCCGGGCTACGCAACGGTTGGCAAAGCGCTGCGCTTCGATGTGCCCCTGGCGTGGGTCGAGCGTTGGCCTGCAGAGACCAGCAAGGCTGCGCCCAAGCGCACCCAGATCAACATCGTGGTGATTCCGGACGGCGAGAAGTCCTGGGTCTCGGTGGCCAGCGACGAGAAGGCCGCGCTCGCCAAGCTCGAGTTGGTTCGGAGCGGCAAAGACGGGCGCCTCGCCGAGGACGCGCGGCTCGACTTATTGAAGCAGGCGCCGTCTCTGAACGCGGGCTTCACCACGTTGGTCTCCGTGTTGAGCTCCCTGCGCGCTCTGGGCGACGGCCGCGAGACGGTGCTCGCGCGCGCTCCGAATCATGGTGCATCACCGTGGCTCACCACCGTGCGCGCGGAGCCGGCGAGCGCTGGCGGGTTGAAATTGAATCTGAGCGTCCGCCTACCCAAGACGGCGTTCGAAGACGTGCCGACGATCTTGCCAACACTGGCGCTGCCCGGTTCGCAAACGTCCCCGGATCACCCGCCGCGCCCTGAGTGACCTCGGGAAATCGTGGGTTTTTTGGATCGATGCCCAACTTCATGTAGGTGTTCTGTCTACATGTTCGCGCTCCGTTCGGTGCTCGCGGGATGCTGGCTCGCGGTGGTTGTCGCCTGGACCTCCGTGGCGAGCGCCGCGTGGGTCGAGACACGCGTCAAGGCGCACACCAGCACCGTCGACGTCGAGTCGTCGGGCGCCGCGCTGATCAGTCAAGAGCTGACTTTGGGTGTGCGTGGCGGGCCGCTGCGCACCTTCGAAATCGCTGGCATCGATCCCGACGCCGAGATCGAGGGCAGCGCTACGGCCACGCCGATCGTGAAGTACGGCGTGCCGGCTCCGATCCCGCTGACGCTCGCCAAGCGCGAGGACGGCACGCTGCAGATCGAAATCGAGCGCGAGAAGGGGTTGTTCACCGGCAGCTACGTCTTTCGCTTTCAGTACAAGACCGACCTGCTCGCCCGCGAGCACGTGCGTCGCCGCGGCGCTGGCGCGGAAGTCGAGTGGATCGGACCGCGCTTCGTCGACGGCATCGACGTGGCGAAGGTAGTGTTCCGTCTGCCCGAAGCGCCGGTCGCGCCCACGTTGGAGACGGGCAACCCCGACGATCAATCGCTCGGCAGCATTTTCCTGGGAGCGGTGCGGCACAGCGGCGGCAAGGTCGAGCTCGAATTGGTACGACCCCACGTCGCGCGCGGCGAACCCGCGGTGTGGCGTGTGCTGGCAGATCCGAAGCTGTTCACGGGGCTGCCGACGTTGGCGCCCGAGGCGCAGCCGACGCGCGCCGCGCGGGTGATGCCGGTGGAGCGGCCTCGCGAACGCGCGGTGTGGGGCGCTATCGCGTTCTCGTTGGCAGCGGCGTACGCCTTGTTGGTCTGGCTCAAATGGCGGCTATTTTCGCGGGAATGTCAGCGACATCACGCCGAGCCACGGGCGCTCCTGAACCTGCCGATCGGTTTGCGCTCGGCGCTGGCCGGCGCCGCCTTGTCGGCGGGCGCCAGCCTGTTCGTCCTGGGAGATCATCCCACGGCCGCCGGCATCGCCGTGTTCCTTTCGTGTTTGCTGGCGACGCAGCGCGCGCCGCAGTGCGCGGTACAACCGCGCGGCCCGGGTCACTGGTTCGCGCTGAACGAGGAGGACTGCGTCGCCACGAAACCTCCACGCAGCTCCGCGAGTTGGCTCGACGGCGGCTCGTTGCGCGGCGCTTCCGTGCTGACGTTCGCCGCGGCCGCCACGCTGCTCGGAGCGACTCTGCTCGCGCCGCTTTCGCCGTTTCACGCGCTCGCGCTCGGGCTGTGCGCCCTGGCGCTCTTGCCGATTCTACTGACCGGTCGTGCTCGTCAGCTCCCGGCGAATCGCGTGCTGGCGCCACGCCCGCTGCTGCTGAAGTTGCGCAAGCGCCTGGCTCCGCTCAGCAACTTGAAGGTGGTGCCGTGGGCGCGCATCCCGGACGGACAGCGCGAACCCGATGAGCTGCGCCTGCTGGTCCGCGTCCAGGGCGCGCTGGACGGCGCGCAAGGTCTCGAGGTGGGCGTCGAGTTCGTGCCGTCGTACGCTGGCTACTGGCCGGAGCCGTACGTGTTGGTGCGCGTGCGCGACGCGACACCGGCGCACCAGGCGCTGCTGCCCAAGCTACGTTTTCAGCGCGGTCGTCACGCCGAGGAGCGGATCGCCGTGGTGAAGCCGGCGTTGCCCAGCGCGGTGGCGCTGGAGGTGCTGGTGCGTTCGTTAGCCGATCAGCTGGCAGCGGGTGCGCCGCGCACCAAATCCAGGAACTCGGATGGAGCCGCGTCGGTGACTTCGAAGCTTGGCATTCCGTCGCCGGCCCACGCCACGTAGTGCGCGTGTAGCGCGTGTCGCGCGCCGAGGCTCGGTTCGCTGGCGCCCCCGTACAACGCGTCGCCCACGATTGGATGACCCTGCGTGGCCAGGTGGACGCGCACCTGATGACGAAACGCCGGCGAGGCAGCGACCTCCACCAAAGCATAGTGCGCGCCGCGTTCGCGCACGTCGAACGTGGACACGGTGGTGCGTGAATAGTCCCCGAGATCCGTCGACACCACGACGCGCCCCTTACGGTTGGGATCCGGCTTCAACTCCGCCTTGATGCTGCCCTGATCGGGGAGACCAGCCTGCGGCACCACCGCCAGGTAGCTCTTCTTCAAAGCGCCGCGCTGCAGCGCCGCCTTCAACTGCTTGAAGGCGTTCACCGTGCGCGCCGCGATGATCAGCCCGGAGGTCTCCGTGTCCAGGCGGTGCACGAGACCTGGCTCGCGCGTGGTGTAGCCGACGTTGGCCATCTCGGGGTAGCGGGCGAGTAGCGCGTTCGCGAGCGTACCGCGCTCATTCAAGCTGAGCGGCGCGCTGGGCATGCCGGCAGGCTTGCGAACCACGACCAGATCCTCTCGCTCCAACCGGACATCGAGCTCCACGTCAGCATCGAGAGGGATGGCGCTCTCGGGCAAGATGATGGAGAGCTCGTCGCCGTCTGCGGCGCGCAGGCCCTTGCTGGCGCGGCGTCCGTTCAGACGCACCGCGCCGGCTTCACACAGCGCACGCGCTTCCGTGCGGCTGCAGTGCGCCGCGGACATCACCAGTTGTTCGACGCGCAAGCCCGCTTGATCGTCGCCGATCCGCAGCTCGAGTGCAGGTTTGCTTACCACACGCCCCGTATACCAGCTCCCAGCACCGGCCCGCGTTCATTCACTGCGATCACGGAAACGCTCGGTTTCCAGCTCAGCTGCGGCGCTTGTTTCGCGGCGGCTTGCGTGTCGTTGCGCGTGGCAAAGTAGCTGACCAAGCCGCCCGCCAAAGTGCCGGCGGCCACGCTGGCGAGCCAGATGCGATTGCGGTTGGTGCCGGTGCTGGGCGAATCCTCCACCAAAAGCAGCGGGCTGGCGGCGGCGGCACCCGTCAACGCGCCGAGGCTGGCGCCCAGATCGATCATCAATACGCGCGACGCGGAGAACTGCACTTGCGTCGCTAGCGCGCCGGCGAGCAATACGCCACCGCCTGCGCCAAAGCCAATGCCCAGATCTGGTCGTCGATCCGTGCGTCCGTCGGTCGAAAGATCGATCAGTCCGCCCAGTAACGTGCCGAAGGCAGCGCCCGAGTGCGTCAGCGCGGCGCCGCCTTCGCTGACGTGCTTCATGCTCAAAGCTGCCGTGGCGAGCGTCACGCCAGCGGTGGCGCCGAGCAGGCCGTAGCCGTAGCTCTGCGAGTCCTCAGCCTTGAAACCGCGCGCGATGAAGATCCCGGACAACACCGGCCACGACATGCCCGCCGACAAGAACCAGGCGTCGCCCGTGCCGATGCTCCACTCTTCCGCGACCAGCATGGAGCTACCCAAGCCGATGCCGGCTCCCAGCGCAGCGAGCGGATAAACCAGCCGCTCGTCCTCCGAACCGCTCGCCTGCTGCAAAGAATAACCGACGAAGCCGCCGAGCAACGCGCCGCTCAGCGCCAGCACGGCCTTGCCGGGAGAGCGCGCTGGTTCAGCGAGCTTGGCGCGGGGCGCGGGTTCCTTGGCGCTAGCGGTGGCTTGCCCCTTACCGCGGGCAGCGCGCAGCAGATCGCGCATCATCAGCACGACGCGCATATCCAAGTCCGACGGATCCACGGCTTGCGAGCGCACGTACAGCACCTGCGAGCCCGGCGGCACGGCCAGCAGCTTCAGCGTCAGCTGCCCTTGCCCGCGCTCCAAGCGCGAAGCGACGACCCACGTATCCGTCGCCGCTGCCAGCAGCTGCTCGTCCGTGACTAGGCCCGCGCTTTGCGTGCGCACCGTGATGTCCAGGTTCAATCCCAGGTCTTGGACTGCCTCGTACACCAGCGCATCGACACGCTTGCCGAGCGCCGCGAGCTCCACATCTAGATCGGCGGCCGCGGCAGGTTCCAGCACGCGCGTGCGTTGCACCAACACGTCGTCCCGACCCGCAAAGGCCGTGCTCGCGGTGACCAAGCTAGCGAGTACGACGAGTCCCCTGCGAATCACGGCACCTTCAGAACATCACCGACGCGTTGAGCCAAGCGTCGATGTTGCTGGAATTGTCGACCCGGAAGCGGCGTCCGGTATCGTTGATGCCCTTGCGGAAGTTCGGGTTCGGAATGCCGGTGGCAGCCTGCTGCCCTTCGCCGCCCGTCTTACAGCTGCCCGCCGCGCCCAGATCCCCCGTGAAGTTCGGGTTGCAGGCCTGATCGAAGGTGATGAAGTGACCTTGGGTGATGCCGTAAGCCGCGCCCAGGTTGAACTTCACGTAAGCCCCCGCCTGAAACGTGAACGAGGCGCTGAGCTTGTAGTCGCCGTGCGCCTGCACGTCCGTGATGCCGGTGAAGTAGACCTTGTTCGATTCGGCATCCACCACGGATTGGTTCTGCGAGGCCAGCATCACGTTCCTGTAACTCGCGTAGTTCGGCATGCGCAGCGTCGGCGCGTCGCTCGAACCGAGCGCGTCGAACAGCTCGGAATAATCACGGCCCTCGGAGACGTAGGTGCCCGCGAAGCGAAAATCCAAAGTCACGCGTTGGAACTGATCGCGAATCTCCCACGGGATCACGTTCAGGCCGAACAGCACAGTGCCGCGCAGCGGCGGATGGTTGACCAGCGAACCTTTCAGATCCGATTGGCCGTAGTCGCTGCTGCTATTCTGAAACTCGAATAGCGCGCGAAAGCCGCCGTAAGGCTCGATGTATTTGATGCGTCGAGAGACGTAGGTGTGAAGCTCCAAGGCCGTCGTGCCGCGACTCACGCCGGGTGAGCGGTTACCGGACGTGAACGTGCCTTCCACCACCGCGCCATCGAGGGGAGGGTTCGGCGAACGCTCTCCGCTCACCCCGTTGCGATTCACGTCCGAGGGATCGGCGCAGCGTAACGTTGGCTGGCTATCCGTCGCCGGATCGAAGGCGTTGAGCCGCGCCGGATTGGCGTTGCAGGCGCGCCGCGGGTCGGACACGTTGAAGCGGCCCTCCAGGCCGAAGACCCAGGTCGGCTTGGTGTGGTCGCGACCTTGACTCATGATCGCGGCGTCCACGCCGATGGCGAGGTATTCGATGCCGCTGCGCTTTGGTGATTTGAAGGGCAAGCTGAACAGTTGCTCGCCCGGCGCGCCCTCCAGCACGACCGATTGTTGACCGGCGCTGCCGTTGAGTGACGTCAGCTCCTGCTCGTTCGACAGGATGATCGGCATACGCAGGTACAGCGCAACGTCGCGAAACAGCCCGATGTCGGCGCGCGTGTTGAGCCGGCTCGTGCTCTCGCGGAACTTCGCGACGTTCATGTTGTCCGCCACGAACCCGCCGTTGGACAATCCTGTCTGCGCGATGCTGCTCTCGCGTCGAATCTCAGCCTGCTTCCAGCTGCTCTCGTAACCGAGCGTGAGAATCAGATCGAACAGGTCGTCGCCGTCGAACGCATCGGCGACCTGCGTGATCTCCGCGGGCTCGCGCATGACGCTCGGTTCACCAGCCCGCTTGGGCTCCTCGGCGCGAGCGACGCTGACGCTGAGCAAAGCCGCGAGCGCAACTCCCAGCCTCAAGGTTCGGCTCTGCCCAAATTCGAGGCTCGGAAGCGCTGGATCGTGCGTCATTCGGCGTGGCCGCTCGGACGCTAGCGGCGCTTTACTGAAACTGTCAACGCTTCCCGCTGTTTTACGGGTTTTTCGGGACGGCCTGCCAGCGTTGGTCGGCCTGTAGCAGCTCCGCACGCAGCGCATCCTCCCCCGCGTCTTTGGGCGAAATTGCCGCCACGGCCGCGCCACAGCGGCTCCGCGCCAGGCGGCGGTCCCGCAGCTGCGCCGCCGCCAGCTTGCCGAGCTCCTGCGCATTGGCCGACAAAACCGCGCGCGCGCTGTCCTCCGCTGCTCGTGCCGCCTCAGCACAACCTTCGACCAGGCGCCGAACGTCCGGGCGTCCCTTGTACGACCAAGTCAGCTGCGGCGGCTTGAGCGCGCTCGGTTTGCCGAGCTTCGGTCCGAACCAAGGTTCGATCTGCGCCGCGCCCCGCAGCAGCCGTACGCTAGCCCCCTGCGCGGCCACGGTGGCTTCTAGCTCCGCGTCGCCATAACGCACGCTGACGCCCGGCAGCAGGAGCCAAGCTTCCGCACCGGGCCGCACCCCGGTTCCGAACGTGGAGTGCACTACGCCCGAGTGCACCACCAGCTGCTCCGTGCCTTGGCGGCAGGGCAAGACCACAGCGGGCCCGCGCAGCTTCCATTCGCGGCCGGAGCTGCCGAAGCGCAGCGCGAGCTCCGCGCCAGCACCGAGCTCGAGCACGTTGTGTCCGCTGACCGCGTCCCCGTCGCGCAGCGCAGTCTGCGTCACCGTGTCCGTCACCGCACCTTTGACGAGTAGTGCCCGACAGGGGGGCGGCGCCGTGGCTTCCGCCGCCTCCGCGCTCGACGCAGGCACGCTGCTCGGCGTTGGTGCGGCCGCCGAAGCTACAGCGTTGCTTGGTCGCGCGGCGCTGTTGGACACGGTAGGCGTGGGTTCGCTGGTGCGGTCGCAGGCTGCGAGCAACGACAGCCACACGCCGACGCAACGCCAGCACGGCGGACGCCTCACGGCATCATCCGCCCCGCAGGGACGGTGGCGGCATCACCAAGGTGCGGCGGCCCTCATCGTCGTCTTCGTCGTCCGCGAAGATCTCATTGGTGATGTCTTCCGCCGCAAGCTCTTCCTTGGCCTCACCGAGCTCTCGACTCGTCTCCGCCAGACGGTCTGCCAATACCCCGAGGAACTGCCACAGCAGCTTGACCGCGAGCTGATGCTCCTTGCGCAGGATTTCGAAGAACTCCGTGCGTCGGATCACCATCAGCTCACTGTCACCGGAGGAGACGACCGTGGCCGAACGCGGCTGACTGCGTACCAGCGCCATCTCGCCGAAGTGATCGCCGGGGCCGAACGTCGCGAGATCCGCTCCACCGCGCTGCACCTTGACTTTGCCGCCGAGCACGATGAACAGCTCTTCGCCCTTTTCCCCTTCGGTGATCACGGTTTCGCCGTTTTTGTAGGCGACCACGTCCGTGACCTGCAGCACGCGCAAGAGCTCTCGCTCTGACAGCGGGCGGAACAACGGCATGCGCGCCAGGATGTCGCGCCGGAGCTGCAAATGCTTGGCGCGGCGCTCGTCCCGCGCACCCAGCGTGCCGGAGGTGACGACCACGGCGGTGATGTTGTCCTTGCCACCGCGTTCATTGGCTTGCTCGATCAACTTGCGGACCGAGGCGTTCGCGTCCGGGTTGACCAAGTGACCGCGCAAGCCGTCCAGATCTTCCTCGAAGTAGCCGCTGAGGCCGTCCGTGCACAGTAAGAAGCGGTCGCCCGCGACCACGTCCACCACCAGCGTCTCGGGCTCGACGTGTTCGTACACGCCGACGGCGCGCGTGATCGCGTTCTTCTGCGCAAGCTTCTCCACTTGCTCGCGCGACATCTTCTTGCGCTTGATGAGCTCGTTGTAAACGTTGTGGTCTTCCGTGAGCTGCGTGAGCACGCCGTCGCGCACGTGGTAAACGCGGCTGTCGCCGACCCACAAGATGAAGGCCTGGTTGCCGGCTAGCAGCAGCGCCACCAGGGTGGTGCCCATGCCGCGCTTCTTGGCATCCTTCGCGGCTTCGGCGTGCACGCGGCTG
>Ga0247764_1000680_pt1 | contig 11936 bp, 12 predicted proteins | sample UWRJL051202B4_FD_179932 | JGI IMG/M metagenome (GOLD analysis project Ga0247764, IMG submission 179932) | Plant litter microbial communities from Arlington Agricultural Research Station in Wisconsin, United States - UWRJ-L051-202B-4 | ecosystem: Environmental > Terrestrial > Plant litter >...
AAGCTGGAGACCACCCCGATGTCGGTCGCCCTGGCCTGGCTCCTGCAGCGCTCCCCCAACATCCTGCTGATCCCGGGCACGTCGTCGGTCGCCCACCTCCGCGAGAACGTCGCGGGCGCCGGCCTGAGCATCCCAGCGGACCTACTGACCGAGCTGAACGCCATCGCCGGCTGACCGCAGCACGACCACGTCGCGGTCAGTGGCGCGATCCAGCTCGTCGTAGCGGGCGAGCAACTCCCAGCCGCCCGGGGCGGCCAGCGCCGCCAGTTGCGACCCGGTCCACCGGCGGCTGGGCACGATCTCGTCGACCACGCTGCGCGACTCGGCCTCGCCGCGCCGGGTGGTGGTGACGCGGACCCGGGTCTGCTCGATCCCGGTCGCGGGATCGACTGCGTCGCCGTCGGCGCCCCACCGGGTCCGGACGCTGACCTCGCCGGTGTCGATGGTCCAGTCGGGCGGCGGAGCACCGGGCCGATCGGCGCTCAGATCGACCACGAACAGGCCACCGGGCTCGAGGTGCCGCGCGACGCAGCTGAACAGCCCGGCCATAGCGCCGTCGGTGAGTACGAGCGAAGCGGAGTCGAGCAGCAGGATCGCGAGCCCGAACCGGCCGGCGATCCGGAAATCCGTCATGTCGGCCCGGACGACCTCGAGCGGGAGCCCGGCGTCGGCGGCCCGCTGCCGCGCGCAGGCGCACATCGCCGCCGACAGGTCGAGCGCGGTGGCGCCGACTCCCCGGCGGGCGAACTCCAGCGCGTGGTCGGCCGGACCGGCCGCCAGCTCCAGCACCCGGGCCGGAGAGCCGCCGCGATGCCGGGCATGCCAGGCCAGCACCTGCTCCACCTCGGCGGGTATGTCGCGATAGCTGAACGCCGCCCGGTAGGCGTCAACCGCGTCGAACATCATTTCGTCAGGGGACCAGGACGGCGGCACCGGTGACGCGGCCGGCGGCGAGGTCGCTCAGGGCAGCATCGGCCCGGTCCATCGGATACGGCGTGACGGTCACCTCGAGGTGGTGGCTCGCCGCGAAGTCGAGCAGGGCGCGGCCGTCCTCGCGGGTGTTGGAGGTGACGCTGCGCAGGGTGCGCTCCTGGAAGAGGTCCCGGTCGTAGTTCAGGCTGGGGATGTCACTGAGGTAGATGCCCGCGACCGCCAGCGTGCCGCCCCGGTCGAGGGCCTGCAGCGCGACCGGCACCAGCTCCCCGGCCGGCGCGAAGAGCACGGCCGCGTCGAGCGGCACGGGCGGCCGGTCATAGGCGCCGCCGACCGAGGCCGCGCCCAGCTCCTGCGCCAGCTTCTGCGCCCCCGCACCCCGGGTCAGCACGTGCACCTCGGCGCCCTCGGCGATCGCCACTTGCGCGGTGAGGTGCGCCGAGGCGCCGAACCCGTAGATGCCCAGCCGGCCGCCCGGCGGGAGCTCGGCCCGGCGTAGCGAGCGGTAGCCGATGATGCCGGCGCACAGCAGCGGCGCGAGCTCGGTGTCGGAATAGCCGTCCGGCAGGGCGTACGCGAAGTCTTCCCGGACCGTGGTGAACGCGGCATACCCGCCGTCGGCGTCCCAGCCGGTGTAGCGCGAGTGAGGGCAGAGATTCTCCCGCCCCGATCGGCAGTATTTGCAGCTCCCGTCGGTCTCGCGCAGCCAGGCGACACCCACCCGGTCCCCCACCGCGTGCCGGGTGACGCCGTCGCCGGTCTCCACGACGTGCCCGACGACCTCGTGACCCGGCACCACCGAAGGCCGGTGCACGGGCAGGTCGCCCTGGGTGACGTGCAGGTCGGTCCGGCAGACTCCGCACGCGTCGACGGCGACGAGCAACTCGCCCGGCCCGGGCCGCGGATCGGGCATCTCGACCCGCCGCAACGCCTTGCCGATGTCCTGCCCCGGCGCCTCCACCTGCCATGCCCGCACGCGAACCACCCCCGTACCCATGGTGCCACTGCCGCCGAGCCGCGCGGATCTCCGGGTTATCACATAGATTGGCGTGCATAGCAGTGTGCGGACATCGGTGCCCGCCCTCGTCCGGGCGGCGGTTCCGCGCCGCGACGAAGGGTTCTGCCGATGACGAATCCCGAAGGTCCGAGGATCAGCCGTCGTTCCCTGCTCACCTTGGGCGCCGGCCTGGCCGCCGCGCCCGTGCTCAGCGCCTGCGGGGGCGTCTCCACCAGTGGAGCGAGCGGCGGCAAGGGCTCGATCACTCTCATGTCCAATCAGTTCAGTCCGGTCGAGGAGAAGCAGCACTTCGAGAAGATCCTGGCCGACAAGGTGACCGGCGAGAAGGTCGCCTTCAACCAGGTGGACACCGGCATTTTCGCCTCGACGCTGCAGTCGCAGGTGGACGCCGGCAAGGTGCAGGTCAGCATCGTCGGCGCTCTGCACGGCGACCTGGCCCCGCAGGCGAGCCGGCTCACCGATCTCGACGACGTGGCCGGCCAGCTCGGCGACCGCGGCTTCAGCAAGGAGCTGACCGACCTGGCCAAGCTGGGCGGCAGCACGACCAAGTACATCCCCTGGATGCAGGCGAGCTATGTGCTGGCCATCAACAAGAAGGCGCTGCAGTGGCTGCCGAGCGGCGTCGACGTGCAGAAGCTGACCTACGACCAGCTGCTCACCTGGATGACCGCGGCCCGGCAGGGCAACGGCAACAAGCCCGTCTTCGGCATTCCGGCCGGCGTCAAGGGCCTCTACCACCGCTTCTTCCAGGGCTTCCTGCTGCCCAGCTTCACCGGCGGGCAGATCACCACCTTCCGCAGCCCGGAGGCGGTCACGGCCTGGGAGTACATGAAGCAGCTGTGGGCGCAGACGGCGCGGGCCTCGACCACCTACGACAACATGCAGGAGCCGCTGCAACGCGGCGAGGTGCTGGTCGGTTTCGACCACGTGGCCCGGCTCGTCGGCGCGCCCAAGGACAAGCCCGACGACTGGGTGATGGCGCCCGCGCCCACCGGTCCCAAGGGGCTCGGCTACATGCTGGTGCTGGCCGGGCTGGGCATCCCCAAGGGAGCGCCCGACGTCGACAAGGCGAAAGACGCGATCAAGACCTTGACCACCGCCGACGTACAGGTGGAGGTGTTGCGCCAGAACGCGTTCTTCCCGGCGACCAACGCCAAGGTGCCCGGTGACCTGCCCGGCGCCATCGCGCTGGCGGCCGGCGCGATCGAGGCGCAGCGCACCGCCGGAAAGGCGATCCTGTCGCTGCCACCGGTCGGGGTCGGCACCCGCGACGGCGAGGTGGCGCAGCTCTTCAAGAACTGCTTCAAGGAGATCTGCCTCGACGGCAAGCCCGCCCAGCAGGTCCTCGACGCGCAGGCCAAGCAGCTCAACACCATCATGGACGAGCTCAAGGTCGCCTGCTGGCAGCCGGATCCGGCGGGCAGCCCGTGCCGGGCGGCCTGAGGCGGCGGGCCCGGCCCGCGCCCGCCCTCTGGCTGATCCTGCCGTCGCTGGTCTTCATGGCGGCGCTCTTCCTGTGGCCGCTGATCGTCGGCGTCGGCCAGGCGTTCAGCGGCCCGGACGGGCCGAGCCTGGTCCACGTGCGCCGGATGCTGGACGACCCGTACTTCTGGCAGGCGACCCGCAACACCGCCCTGCTGATCGTGGTGCTGCTGCCGTTGCAGTTCGCCCTCGCGCTGACGATGGCGTTGCTGCTGCGGCAGCGGCCCCGGCTGGCCGGGCTGCACTTCTACCTGTGGGTGGTGCCGCTGGCGATCAGTGACCTGGCGGCCGGGCTGGTGTGGCTGTCGATCTTCACCGACCGCGGTTACCTGAACTCGGTGCTCGACCACGTCGGCCTGGGCTCGTACTCCTGGCTGTCCTTCGAGCACCCGGTGACCATGTTCCTGGCGGTGGTGGTCGCGGAGCTGTGGCGCGCCACCTCGCTGGTCTTCGTCATCCTGGTGGCCGGCCTGCAGGGCATTCCGCGCGACTACGACGAGGCCGCTTCCGTCTTCGGCGCGACCTACTGGCAGCGGTTGCGCCACGTGATCCTGCCCCAGCTGCGGCCGAGCCTGCAGGTCGCGCTGATCCTGCGGACGATCCTGGCGCTGGAGGCCTTCGCGGTCGCCCAGGCGCTGACCGGGCGCAACCTGCCGCTGCTGGTCGGCGAGACCTACCAGTGGTACTACAACCTGCAGAATCCGAACGTGGCCACCGCGATCGCCCTGGTCGTGCTGCTGCTCTCGGTGGTCGCCGCGATCGGCTACATCCGGCTGATGCGCCGGGAGGTGACCGGGTGAAGGCCGAACGCGTCCTCGTTCAGCTCGGCTGCGTGGCGATCACGCTCTTCATGGCGGTGCCGCTCTATCTGATCGCCCTGGCCGCGTTCTCCAGCCGATCCGCGCTGAACCAGTTTCCGCTGCCCCTGCTGCCGGCCGACGTCTCGGACGAGACGATGTCGACCTTCCTGCAGTCGACGGGCATCCTCGGCGGCCTGATCAACTCGATCACCGTCGGGCTGAGCACGGTGGTGCTGGCGCTGCTGATCGGGCTGCCGGCCGGCTATGCGCTGGCCCGCTACGCGTTCGCCGGCAAGGACCCCTACCAGCTGGCGCTGCTGCTGACCCGGGCGCTGCCGATCGTGGTGCTGTCGGTCCCGCTGGCCCGGATCTTCCTGCAAACCGGGCTCTACGACACCACGTACGCGGTGGTCCTGTTGCACACCGCGCTCGCGCTGCCGACCACCATCCTGATCACCTCGGCCATCTTCCTGGGCGTCTCCCGCGAGCAGGAGGAGGCGGCGCTGATCTTCGGCGCGTCGCCCCTGGTCGCGTTCGTCCGGGTGGTGGCGCCGCAGGCCCTGCCCGGCATCGCCGCCTCGGCGGTCTTCACCTTCGTCCTGTCCTGGAACGAGGTGCTGGGCGCCAGCATCCTGACCCTGAACCGGCGCACCCTGCCGGCCCAGGTCTTCGCCACCCTGGCCGACTCGCCGCTCGCCTTCCGGTTCGCCGGCGGGCTGGCCCTGGTGCTGCCGGCTCTGATCTTCATCGCGGTGGTCCGCCGCTACCTGCTCAACATGTGGGGAACCACGCTGCGATGACGGGAGACGTCTGATGGCTGAAGTGACGGTCAGCAACCTGGTCAAGACCTATCCGTCGTCGCAGCGGCGCGCGACCGACGACATCAGCCTCGAGGTGGCCGACGGCGAGTTCCTGGTGCTGGTCGGCCCGAGCGGCTGCGGCAAGACGACCCTGCTGCGGATGGTCGCGGGCCTGGAAACCCCGGACAGCGGCACGGTCACGATCGGCGGGCGCGACGTCACCGGCCTGCCCGCCCGGCGCCGGGGGTTGTCGATGGTCTTCCAGTCGTACGCGATCTTCCCGCACCTGACGGTGAAGCAGAACATCGGTTTCGGCCTGACCATGGCCAAGGTGCCCAAGCCGGAGTGGGAGTCCCGGGTCCGCGAGGCGGCCGAGTTGCTCGACCTGAGCGACTACCTCGACCGCCATCCGGCCCAGCTCTCCGGCGGCCAGCGCCAGCGGGTCGCGGTCGCCCGCGCCATCGTCGTCGACGCCGACGTCCTGCTGATGGACGAGCCGCTGTCCAATCTGGACGCCCTGCTGCGCATGCAGTTCCGGGCCGAGCTGAAGAAGATCGTCGCCCGGCTCGGCACCACGACCCTCTACGTCACCCACGACCAGGCCGAGGCGATGTCGCTCGGCGACCGCGTCGCGGTGCTCCGCGACGGCCGGATCGCCCAGATCGGCACCCCCATGCAGGTGTACGACCAGCCGGCCGAACGCTTCGTCGGCGGCTTCCTGGGCGCCCCGCCGATGAACTTCTACCCGGGCTCCGACGGCGACCGGGAGGTGCTGGTCGGGGTGCGCGCCGAGAACATCGAGGTGTCCACGTCGCCGCGGCCGGAGTGGCAGGAAGCTCAGGTCGAGGTGGCGGAGCCGACCGGGGCCACGGTGCTGCTCACCCTGCGCTGGCGCGATCACGAGCTGAAAGTGCAGGCCGCGCCCGGTTTCACCGCCGGCCCGGGTGACCGGGTGTGGTTCCACGCGCCGCCGTCGTCGCTGCGCTTCTTCGACTCTGGCACAACGATGGCACTCACCTGACACCACTCTGGCGCCATTTAGTGTTGCGGTGGTGCCACGGCGGTGCCATAGTGATGCCATGGACCTCACCCCGTACGTCGTCAGCCTCCGAGCCGAGCTCGCCAACGCGGCCGGGCTCGGCGGCGACGAGGCCCGGGCGCTCGCCGAGCGCCTGACCGCACCCATGGAGTCGGCCTTCCGGCTCGCCCTGCTCGAGGCGCTCTCGGCCGCCACCGACGAGATCACCCGCGACCTCGCACCCGGCTCGGTCGAGCTCAAGCTGCGCGGCCGCGAGCCCAGCTTCCTGGTGACCGCTCCGTCCGCCGAGGTCGCTCCCGCGTTTTCGGAGCCGGTCCCGATCGACGACGACAGCGCCATGACCCGGATCAACCTGCGCCTGCCCGACCAGCTCAAGGGCCGCATCGAGGAGGCCGCCACCCGCGACGGTCTCTCCGTCAACGCGTGGCTGGTCCGGGCGGCCGCAACCGCCGTGCAGACCGGCGATTCCATTCCGTCCAAGGCGCCCCGCGGTGGCCAGCGTTTCACCGGCTGGGCCCGCTGACTCTTCCTCTTCCGCTCCACCGACCCTGAAGCCTCCGCTCCACCGACCCTGAAAGGGCCATGTCGTCATGCCCGTTTTCGATACCCCGCAGCCCATCTCCGCCACCCTCGAACTGGTGCTGGGCGACGCCCGCATCACCGCCACCGACCGCGTCGACACCGTCGTCGAGGTGCGGCCGAGCGATCCCAGTGCCGACCTCGACGTCAAGACCGCCGAGCAGACCCGCATCGAGTACGCGGACGGCCAGTTGCTCGTGAAAGCCCCGCGCCAGCGCAGCCTCAGCCTCTTCGGCAAGCCCGGCTCGGTCGACGTCGAAGTGCTGGTGCCGACCGGCTCACAACTGCACGGCACCGCCTCGATCGCCAACTTCACCGCCCACGGCACCCTCGGCGACGTGCGGATCAAGACCTCGGTCGGCGACGTGACGGCCGACCGCACCGGACCGCTCGACCTGACCACCTCCACCGGTGACCTCAAGGTGACGGCGGTGTCCGGCCCGGCCTCTGTCAGCACCTCCTCGGGGGCGCTGTCGGTCGGCGAGGTGGCCGGTGACGCCGTGATCAAGAACTCGAACGGCGACATCCGGATCGGCACGGTCACCGGCGACCTCAAGGTGCAGGCCAGCAACGGCGACATCACCGTCGAGCAGACCGGCGCCGACGTGACGGCGACGACCGCCAACGGCAGCGTGCGGATCGGCGCGGTCACCCGCGGCTCGGTCTCGGTCAAGTCGTCGTTCGGCGAACTCGAGGTCGGCGTGCCGGCCGGGACGGCGGCCTACCTCGACCTGCACACCCAGTTCGGCAACGTGCACAACCGCCTCGACGCGGCCGCCGCTCCCACCGAGGGCGAGGAGAAGGTCGAAGTCCGGGCCCGCACCGCCTACGGCGACATCGTGATCCGCCGGCCCGCGGGAGCCACCCGATGAAGGCCATCGACGCGCGCGGGCTGCGCAAGTCCTACGGCGACCTCGTGGTGCTCGACAGCATCGACCTCGGCGTCGAGCAGGGCAGCATCTTCGCCCTGCTCGGCCCGAACGGGGCCGGCAAGACCACCGCCATCAAGATCCTCACCACCCTGATCAGCGCGGACGCCGGCGACCTGCGGGTCGCCGGGCACGACCTGGCCGCCGAGCCGGACGCGGTGCGGGCCGCGATCGGCGTCACCGGCCAGTTCTCGGCCGTCGACGGCCTGCTCACGGGCCGGGAAAATCTGCTGCTGATGGCCGACCTGCACCACCTCGGCCGGGCCGCCGGGCGGCGCCGGGCCGACGACCTGCTCGAGCAGTTCGACCTGGCCGATGTCGCCGGCAAGACCGCGGCAACGTACTCGGGCGGGATGCGCCGGCGGCTCGACCTGGCCATGGGCCTGGTCGGCCGGCCCCGGATCCTCTTCCTCGACGAGCCGACGACCGGGCTCGACCCGCGCAGCCGGCAGGCGACCTGGCGGATCGTCCGCGACCTGGCCGCCGGCGGCGTCACCGTCTTCCTCACCACGCAGTATCTGGAGGAGGCGGACGTGCTGGCCGACCGGATCGCCGTGCTCGACCGCGGCGTGCTGGTGGCCGAGGGCACGGCGGCCGAGTTGAAGCGGCTGGTGCCGGGCGGCCACGTCAGCCTTCGGCTGGCTGACGCCGAAAGCCTGCGGCGGGCGGAAGCGGCGTCTATTGGGTCCACATTGGACGCGAATCAGTTCACCGTGCAGGTGCCCTCGGACGGCAGCGTCGCCGCCCTGCGGTCGCTGCTGGAGCGGCTCGACCGGGCCGGTGTCGCCGTCGACGAGCTGGCCGTGCACACCCCCGACCTGGACGACGTGTTCCTGGCCCTCACGAAGGAGACCGTGCGATGATCTTCCGCGACTCGGCGACCATGCTGCGCCGCAACCTCCGACACATGCAGCGCTATCCGTCGCTGACCGTGATGCTGGCGGGCATGCCGGTCATCTTCCTGCTGCTGTTCGTCTACGTCTTCGGCGGCACGCTGGGCGCGGGCCTCGGCGGCGGCCCGGGCGGCCGGGCCGGCTATCTCGGATACGTCGTCCCCGGCATCCTGATGATGACGATCGCGCTGGCGGTGACCGGCACGGCGGTGACGGTGTCGATGGACATGACCGAGGGCATCGTGGCCCGGTTCCGCACGATGGCGATCGCGCGGGCCTCGGTGCTGACCGGCCACGTGCTGGGCAGCGTGATCCAGACCTTCATCGGGCTCGCGTTCGTGCTCGCGGTGGCGATCGCGATCGGTTTCCGCCCGCACACCGGCCCGCTCGGCTGGCTCGGGGTGGTGGGTGTGCTGGCGATGACGTCGTTCGCGCTGACCTGGCTGGCGGTAGCGCTGGGCCTGGTCGCCCGTACGGTCGAGGAGGCCAGCAACACGCCGGCGCCGCTGATCCTGCTGCCGTTCCTGGGCAGCGGCTTCGTGCCGACCGACTCGATGCCGGCCGGGCTGCGCCAGTTCGCCGAATACCAGCCCTTCACCCCGGTCATCGAGTCGCTGCGAGCGCTGCTGACCGGCTCCCCGATCGGCGGCCACCTCGTCGCGGCGGCGCTCTGGTGCGCGGCGCTCGCCCTGATCGGCTTCCTCTGGTCCCAGCGCCTCTACGCCCGCGACCCGGCCCGCTGACCTACGCTGGGCCGACCACCTCGGATGCCGGACGGGCCCGTGATTTCATGACCGCAGCTGGACCGCCGGTGCCGACCACCTCGGCGCCGGCACCCGCCGCTCCGCACGCGCGCACCGTCCTGACGGTCGGCTCGCTGGGCTTCTTCCTGATCACCCTCGACATCTCGATCGTCAACGTCGCACTCCCGAACATCACCCGGGAGCTCGGCGGCGGCACCGCCGGCCAGCAGTGGACGATCGACGGGTACACCCTGCTGTTCGCCTCGCTGTTGTTGTTCGCCGGCAACCTGGCCGACCGGGCCGGCGCCAAGAAAGCCCTGCTGCTCGGCATCGTGGCGTTCACGCTGGCCTCGGGCGCTTGCGCGGCGGCACCCGGCATCGGGGTGCTCGTCGCCGCCCGGTGCCTGCAGGGGGCCGGGGCGGCGGTCATGCTGCCGGCCTCGATGGCCCTGATCCGCGAAGCGTTCCCCGACACCCGGCAGCGGGCGAGCGCCCTGGGCGTCTGGGCCGTCGGCGGTGCCGTCGCCGCGCTGATCGGCCAGCCGCTCGGCGGGCTGCTGACCACGTTCGACTGGCGCCTGGTGTTCATCATCAACCTGCCGGTCGGCGTCGGCATGGTGCTCTTCCTGCTGGTCGTGGCGCGGTCGCCCACCCGCCCGGCCCGCTTCGACTGGGCCGGTCAGGTGCTGGCCGTCGTCGCATTGTCCGCCCTGGTCTACGGCCTCATCGAGCACGGCCCCGCCCGGTTCGCCGTCATCCTCGCCGTCGCCGCGGGCGCGGGCTTCCTGATCGTGCAGGCGCGCGGGGACCACCCGATGATGCCGCTGGGCCTCTTCCGGTCGGCGGGCTTCCGGATCGCCCTCGCGGTCGGCTTCGCGTTCATGGTCGGCAACTACGGCAACGTCTTCGTCACCAGCCTCTTCCTGCAGCAGTACCTCGGCCTGGCCCCATTGCAAGCCGGCCTCGTCTACCTCCCCGCCGGATTCTTCGCCGTCACCGCCAACCTCGCCAGCGGCCGGATCGTCAACCGCTTCGGGCCCCGCCTGCCGGTCGTCGCGGGCCAGCTGTCCATGGTGATCGGCCTGGTGGCGCTGCTGGCCACCGTCGGGCTGAAGTCGGTCGCGCTGGTCGCCCTGTGCGTGATTCCGATCGGCGCCGGGGGCGCGCTGGCCATGCCGGCGGTCACCGGCGTGGTCCTCGACGGTGTCGACCCGGACCAGGCCGGCACCGCCAGCGCGGTGTTCAACACCTTCCGGCAGGTCGGCGGCGCGGTCGCCATCGCCGTCTTCGGCACGCTGCTCGCCGGCTCGACGAGCTTCCTGCCCGGCGTGCGGGCCAGCCTGGCGATCGCCGCGGTCCTGCTGGTGATCACCGCCGTGACCAGCCTGCGGGTGCGCTCCCGGCCGGCGTCCGCATAATGGGTCTCCTCGAGACGGGAGCGGCGAGATGACTCGGCGGATCGGCATCATCGGCACCGGGATCATGGGCGCCGACCACGCCGCCACCCTGCACCGCCACGTCTCCGGCGCCGAGGTGACCGTGGTGGCCGATCTGGACCGCCCGCGAGCCCAGGCGGTCGCCGGCCGGCTCGGCTGCCGGGTGACCGACGACCCGGCCGCGCTGATCGCCGACCCCGAGGTGGACGCGATCCTGGTGGCGTCGCACGACTCGACCCACGCCGAGCTGATCCGCGCCTGCGTGGCGGCGGGTAAGCCGGTGCTGTGCGAAAAGCCGCTCTCTCCCAGCCTCGACGAGTCCGCCGCCCTGCTGAAAGCCCTCGGCGCGCGGGCCGGCCTGGTCTCGCTGGGCTTCATGCGCCGCTTCGACCCCGGTTACGCGGCGCTGCGCCAAGCGATCCACGACAACGCGATCGGCGCACCGGTCCTGGTGCACACCAGCGCGCGGACGGTCAGCGCCGGCCCCGGCAGCACCACCGAGTCGAGCATCGTCAACTCGGCCGTGCACGACCTGGACATCGTGCCCTGGCTGCTCGGCTCGCCGGTGACCGAGGCGAGCTGGCACGCACCGCGCCAAGCGGGCCCGGACTTCCAAGATCCACACCTGATCCTGCTGCGCACCGGGAGCGGCGTGCTCGTGACTGTGGAGACCTTCCTGAACGCCGGCTACGGCTACGACATCCGCTGCGAGGTGGTGGGCCGGGCCGGGGCGCTCACCCTCGCCGAGCCGGTCCGGCTGGTCACGGACGGCGCCGCGCGCAGATCGCAGGCGTACGCAGCGGACTGGCGACCTCGTTTTGCGGAGGCGTACCGCCTGGAGTTGCAGGGCTGGGTGGACTCCCTGACCGGCGCTCCGGCGGCACCACTGGCCGGCGCGATCGACGGGCTGATCGGCAGCGCCGTCGCCGAAGCGGTGCTCGCGTCGATGCGCTCCGGCGGCGCCTGGCGTCCGGTGGAGCTCCCGCAATGGTGACCCTGCCCGCTGACGTCGGCACAAAGCGCCCCGCTGCCCCTGACCACGGCGAATAGCCCGCGATCAGTTAAGACGCGGCGCAAGAGGCCGCGGCCCTGTCAGCCGTGAACGCGGTCCGTGATCGGACCGGCGTGCTGTTTACCGGCCACAGCTAGTAGGGCCCGCACCGGAAGGTGGTCGGAGCCCACCGGCGGGCACACCTCCTGAGTGGCTAGGGTGACGCCGGAAGTGGCCAGGAGGTGGTCGAGCTGGGCGACCGGGCGGTGGGCCGGCCAGGTGCGTCCGCGTAC
>Ga0247764_1000681_pt1 | contig 11936 bp, 8 predicted proteins | sample UWRJL051202B4_FD_179932 | JGI IMG/M metagenome (GOLD analysis project Ga0247764, IMG submission 179932) | Plant litter microbial communities from Arlington Agricultural Research Station in Wisconsin, United States - UWRJ-L051-202B-4 | ecosystem: Environmental > Terrestrial > Plant litter >...
GGAGGGAGCGCGCCTGCGTCGATTCGGACGCGCTATTCGCCGCCGCGCCGTGACTTCCCGTCGAGCGAGCAGTCCCGCGCGAGAATCCTCGCTGACCCCGGCTTGCGACGCGATTGCCCGCCGCACGGCCGCGAGGCGCGCTGGGCGCACACGACTCCTCTGTCTTCTGTTCCCGTGTCGACGGGATTGGCGAAGCCGCCGCGCTCGCGGTTGGCGCGTTGGCTGTCGTGTTGGTCGCCACGTTAGGCTGCCCGTCGCTGCAGTCGAATAGCTGGCACGCAACGCGCGACAGCTCTGCTTGAGGTAGCTGGACCACGAACAGCGCGCAGGCCGCCGCCGCAACGCTCAGGCTGAGCCAACGAAATCCGATGCGCGCTCGCGGCGCCATGCGCTCGACTTCACGCTGCTCGACGGCGTGTTCGATACGTCGCCACAGGCGGGCCTTCTCGGTCTTGCTGAAGCCCTCTCGGCGGGTGAGGCCGATCAAGCTGCGCAGGTTTCCGCTCAGGTGGTCCATCGGAGTCTCCAAGTGTCGCGAGCCAACTCTCGCTGGAGGGCCTTCTGTAAGGCGGCCCGCGCCGTGTGTAGCCGCGAGGCGACGGTGTTGCGGTTGGTGCCGGTGTGGCGAGCAACCTCGTCCAGAGTGAAGTCCTCGCAATCGACCAAGATGACCAAGTCCCGTTGCGCTTCGTCCAGCGTGTCCAGCAAGCGAACCAGCAGGTCGAACTCCGCGTTGACCAGACTCTGTCGCTCCGGCGTGGGCCCTTGTTCGTCGACTGCTGACTCCAAAGTTTCCGACGAGGCCGTCGGCACGAAGTGACGGACGAAGCGGTTGGTCCAGCGACGCCGCTTGGAACACACGTTCTTCACGATACCAAACAGGTACGGCTTCACCTCGTCCGCGCCGCCGAGCCGGTGCAGCGCTAGGTGCAGGGCCAAGAATGTCTCTTGCGCCGCGTCTTCGATCTCGCTGGGCGGCACACGCATGTACCGCAGCAGCCGCCCTACGAAATCCGCATGTTCGTCGTAGGCGACGCGGAAGGAGTCTTTGGCCGGCATTCAGTTCCCCGAGTTTGACGACAAAACGTGAAGCGCGCCCTAAAAACGCTTAGCGGCCTCTATCGAATAATTCCGCTTGGCGGCGGCTCGTGTTGAGAAAAGCGCAGTTCCTTGCATTTCGTCCTGTCTGACAAATTGCAGTGCGAACGCCTGAAGTCGCGGCAGGCGGTGCTCTTCTAAGCCGCGCGGGCGCAGCGCGCTGACTCGTTGCGACGGAAATCCTAGAGGCTTTGCGGCGTCCGTGAGAAAGCAAAGAACTCGGTAGGTCAGGGCGCGCGGCGAGGGCAGTTCGGGACTTCTTGCTCACCTGCAGGGACCAAGCGCCGGGATGCGGGCATTACATCGGAGATGGGTCGATAGGGTGTGAACATGAGAACGATGCGAAAAACGGAAGTGTCTCGGGCGTTCTGGGGGCTGGTCGTGTTCGGCGGCATCGCGTCGCAGGCGCTAGCGGGTTGCGGCAGCAGCAACGAGAAGAAGGATCCGCCTCCCAGCGTCGAAGCCGGCGCGCCCAACGAGACCGGAGGCACCACCAACAACGAGGGCGGCGCTCCCTCGGATGGCGGCACGGCAGGTAGAACGGGCTCCCAAGGCGGCGCCACCTCGGACGGAGGCACCGCAGGCCGGCCGATGACTACCGATCCCGGCGGCCTAGGCGGAAGTACCTTCACGCTGGGTGGCACTTGGAACAGCGCGGGCGGCGCGCCGAGCGGCGGCATCTCCAGCAAGGGGGGATCAGTCGGTGCCGGCGGAACGCCAGGCTGTCTGTCGGGCGTACCCTGCGAATGCAAAGACGCCGTCGGCGTGACGGTGTGCACCACCGGAAAAGAAGTGTGTAGCTGTCCCAAGCCGGAAGAATGCGCACTACCGGAAGATGGAGAGTGCTTCAAGCCGTGCGGTGGAGAGCCCTTCGGTTCTTGGGTGCTTGAAGACACCTGTTTTCCGACGACGTCGACCTCTTCGGACTCGTGCCAACGCACGACGTCGGCTACCGCTGGCGACCAAAACAACTTGCGGCTGCAGATTCGCGACGGAGGCACTCTGCTGGCCTACGGCACGGAGGATTGGCACGTCACCTCGGTTGGCTCGCTCGGCTGTTACAATGCCAAGTCGGTCAACGAATGCACTTCGAAGTACGAGTCGCGCTTCGAACTCTTGTTCTCGTTCTCCGGCTTGGCGAGCAGCTGCGATCCCAGCGCCTGTGGCGTGTGCGACTGCGAGGGGAGAATCGGCAGTGAAGTGGCGTTCAGCGAGATCAACTGGACGCGCTCGACGCAGAACAAGACTTTGACGCTGAATTGGAACACCGTGGATTACTGCGTCGAGGGAGATCAGCTCTGGCTCGGCGGGAGAACCCCGGACAAGTCCGCACGCGCAGCCTACCGCTTCAAAAAGCAGAGCTGCACCGGCACGCCGACGCCTTGCGAGCAGCGCTCCACGAAGGATTGCACCACCGGAGACGATCAGTGTCATGTCGGCAAATGTTCGGGAGCCCCGCGTTGCCTCGAAGCGACCTACGAAGACGCATGCGTCGTCCTCGCTGGTTGCACCTGGGATCCGGAAGGCTGCGCTGGCAAAGTCGAGAGCACCTGCAACTTCTACACGTGTGATAGCGTACCAGGCTGCTCCTGGGGTGAGCCGGTGGAGCGCTGCGGTGGTGATCCAGAGCCCTGCGAGAATCGCTCGCTGGAGCGCTGCAATGTGCCAGGCTGCGCGAAGAGCAACTGCTACCCGAACGGCCTCGATTACGCAGACTGCGAGTCGCTCGACGCAGCCCAATGCTCGCGGGCCGTCGGTTGCACCGCGTCGACGGGGACTTTCGCCTGTGTCGGTGCCACCACCTGCACGCGCCAAACGAATCCCGGTGTGTGCCAAGCCCTCGGCTGCCAGCCGAGCACCGAATCCTACTGCCTGGGTACTCCCACCACGGTTTGCTCGCAGGTGGCGCTGGCGGAATGCCGCGAGATGGGATGCCAGCTCGAGTACTGATCCGGCTCAGTCGGTGACCGGAGCGCAACCTCACAGGTTTGGTCGCGACTCCGGTTGCTACGGGTTGGCACAACGCTGGCCCGTGGCACAGTGCTGTTGATACAAAATATCAATAAATACAAGGTGTTGCAGGGGTGCGCGATAAGGGTGCGGCTGGCACGAGAGCTGCTACACGCGCGGCTATGCGCACGCTCGCTCGATCCTGGTCGGGACTAGCTCTGGTTTTGCTCGCCTGCTCCGCGGAGCAGCAAGTCGGTCCAAAGCCGCTCGCTCGGGGTCAGTCTGAATTCGTTTCGTCACCTCCGCAGAACAATGGTGGCGGCGGGCTGCTTGCCCCCGAAGCAGGTGCACCCACTGCCGACGGCGGCAGCCGCGATGCCAGCAGCACCCCGCGTAAAGTCGAAGAGACGGATCTGTACCGTCTGGAGGGCGACCGGCTTTACTACTTGAACGCGTATCGCGGCCTGATGGTGTTCGACGTGAGCAACGTCGACGAGCCCGCGCTATTGTCGCGTTCCCCGATCTACGGCCAACCGATCGAAATGGTGGTGCGCGGTGGCATTGCCACCGTGGTGGTGAGCGACTGGTACGGCGAAACCGATGCGGGGGTGCCCTATCACGGCTCGATCGTGCGCAGCATCGACGCGCGCGATGCGTCGAAGCCGCGGGTGTTGGGTGAAGCCTTGCTCGGTGGTTGGGTGCAGGACACGCGGGTCGTTGGCGATGTGCTGTACGCAGTGACGCAAAAATACGGATGGGATCTGGGTTGGCACCGCGCGAGTGAAGCCTCAGCGAGCTCGAACAGCTCCAAGGTGACCGTCAGCTCCGTGCACTTCGCCAATGGCGCGGTCAGCAAAGCGGACGAGTACGAAGTGCCCGGTTTTGGCGGCATCTTCCACGTGACGCCGGAGGCCATCTTGCTTGCCAGCTCCGTGACGGGTGAGCCCGATCAGAACGGTTACGCCGCGCCCACGGGCGAAACGGAGCTCACGTACGTCGACATCACCGATCCGCTCGGTAGTATCGCGATCCGCGGGCGTCAGCGCTTTCAAGGCTACATGCAAGGCTGGGGCGCCGATAACGGCCGCTGGAACCTGGACTTTGCGGATGGCGTGACCGCCCACGCCTTGGCCTGCGCCGCCAGCTACTGCGGAGGGAATGGCCAAGATTTGCTGCTGGCCACTGTAGATTTTTCGGATCCCGACGCGCCAGAGACGAAGTCCGAGCTCCGGATCCCAGGCAACACCTGGTCGCCGACGGCGCGCTTCGACGGCGAACGCATGTACCTGTCACCCAGCAACGGCTACGTGTACACGAGCGGGGGCGTGATGGCGACGGATACGCCGATTCAAATCTACGATCTGTCCGATCCTAGCGCGCCCGCGTTGCGTGGCAGCGCCAATGTGCGCGGGGAGATCCTGAACTTCTTCCCGGCGGGTGACCGCTTATTTGCGCTGGGATCTCAGTACGGCAGTACCGGAGATCGCTATGGCAGTCAGGTGGCGTTGAGTTATCTGGACGTGACGAATCCTGCGAGCGTGCGCGCGCTCGGCACCGCAACGTTTGGCGATGGCTGGGCGTGGACGCCGGCGGCCGGTACGTTCAAAGCGTTTACGAAGAGCGATCAGGACGGTTTGGTGGTGTTGCCGTTCAGCGGCTATAGCAACCTGGATTACAGCTACAACAATGGCTTGCAGCTGCTCGAGTTCACCCCGAACTCCATCACCACGAGCGGCGCGGCCAAGACCAAAGGTTGGGTGGAGCGCGGCATTTTCGTGAAAGAGCGGCTGGTCTCTTTGAGCGATCTGGCGTTGTCGGTAGTCGACTACTCCAATCGCGCCGAGCCCCGCGTGGTGACGGAGTTGACGCTCGCGCGCAACGTGATCGACGCGCTGCCCAGGGCCGACGGCAAGGTGGCCGAGCTCTCCAGCGACTGGTGGGACCAGAACACTCGCACCTCGAGCTTGCGTCTGCTCCCCGCCAACCAAGTGGAGGAGCTTTCCGGCGACGCCACGCTGAGCGAACTCGAGCTGAGCGGTATCAACCCGTCCGTCTTTCACGACGGCAACCTCAGCTACGTGCTGACGCAAGTCAGCCGTCGCGCGGCTTGCGAGAATGATCCTAGTCGGCAGTGTGAATATTGGCACACGCGCGCGCAGGTGGTGGACGGTAGCGGCAGTGAGCCACGTTTACGCGGAGCGCTGGATTTACCCGAGAGCATTGGTCGCAACTACTGGGGTTGGGGCTGGGGTTTCTGGGGTTGCGGCCTGGATTGGTACTATGGCTCGACGACACTTCAGGTCGGCGGTCATCTGCTAGCGACGCAGAGCTACCGCCCGACGCAGAACGGCAACTCCTTCGAGCCCGTGCTCTCCATCGTCGACTTGAGCGATCCGGATCAGCCTGCCTTCGGGCAAACTTCGATCGCGGACGTCACCAATGGTTGGTGGGGTAATCTGCGCGCTGCTGGCGATCAGCTGTATGCCACGCACTACGAGTGGGTCACGCCCAGCAAGTACGAGAACGGCGTGTACCAGCCGGGCGTCGTCAAGTACTTCCTGGACCGCATCGATCTGAGCACGCCTTCGACGCCGCGTGTCTCCGCTCGGGTCAACGTGCCGGGCATGCTTGCTGGCGTGTCCGAGACCAACCCCAATCTGATCTACACCATTGATTACAGTTGGTCGGAAAATCGCGGCAGCAATCAGCTGGCCGTGCTGTTGCTAGAGGGGGATACCGCTTATCTGCAAGGGAGTGTCGAGGTTCCAGGTTACGTTGGGAACCTCTTCGTGCGAGAGGATCGTGCTTACTTCACGGCGCAGGTTTGGGAGGAGGCTGGCAGCGCAAACTCCGGTCGTTACAAGCAGCGCCTGTACGAAGCGGACCTCAGCGACTTCGCGCATCCCACGCTGCATGAGTCCACGCCGAGCGACGGCTGGGGTTGGCTGGTGGCGGTGGAGGGTGACCGCGCGTTCGTAACGTCTGGTTGGGGCGACGCGGGCATCGACGTGTTCAAGCTGACTCCGGGTGCCGCGCCGGTGTTCGATCAATTCGTACGGGTGCGCGGCTTCTGGCCGAACGGCGTATCTCGTCGCGGCAACGATGTGTACTTCGCTACCGGTTACTGGGGAACGGAGCACATCCAGCTGAACGACTAGGAAATCAGCGTCCGCGCCAAATTGTGCGGTGACTGACGCACCAGATGCGGCAAACTCGAAGCGCCCCGTGCCAGCAGTCGAGATCACCCACGCAGACAAACTTCTGTTTCCGGAGGATGGAATCAGCAAGGGTGAGCTCGCTGACTATTACGAGGCGGTGGCGGAGGTGATGTTGCCGCATCTCAGCGGGCGCCCGCTGACGATGGAGCGTTACCCCGCCGGGATCACGCACAAGGGCTTCATCCAAAAGAACGTGGTGAAGGGCTTTCCGGAATGGCTTCAACGCATCGAGGTCGGAAAAAAGGCGGGCTCTAGCCACTATCCAATCGTCGACGACCTACGTTCGCTGCTTTGGGTCGCTAATCAAAACTGCGTTACCCCGCACGTATGGCCCGCGCGCCTGCCAGAGCTGACCCAACCGGATCTGTGCGTCATCGACTTGGACCCCTCGCGTGAAGATCCGGGCGAGCTCAAGGCAGCGGCGCTGGCGGTCCGCGACCTGCTCGGCGAGCTGGGCTTGAACAGCTGGCTCAAGACCTCCGGTTCGAAGGGGTTTCACATCCTGGTGCCGTTGAATGGCAAGGCCAGCTTCGACACCGTGTGGCACTTCGCGCACGCGCTGGGGGCCGTGCTGGTGCAGCGTCATCCGCAGCTGCTCACGCAGGAGTTCAGCAAGGCGGACCGCGGTGAGCGCATTTTGGTGGATACCGGCAGGAACGGCTACGGCGCGACGTTCGCCGCCACCTACGCCGTGCGACCCAAACCTGGCGCTCCCGTCTCGGCCCCGTGCACCTGGCAAGAGCTCGAACGCGACCTCGTCACGCCGCGCTCTTTCAGCTTGAGGACCATGCGCCAGCGTCTCCAGGCAGTGGGCGATCTCTTCGCCGACCTCGCGCGACAGCCGCAGGATCTCGAAGCGGCGCACGCCGCGCTGTCCGCTCGGCTCAGCGAAGAGGATTGGCAGTCCGCCATCGCGGCAGCGACGCGCCGCCCCGGCCCGCGCCGGCGAGCCAGCTCCGCGAAACCGCGAAAGAAATAAGGTCAGGCTACCGACCAAGGCGCCGGCTGAGTGGACAATAATATCGATCCTAGATATATCAGGCGGCCGCGATGTCTTCTGAAGTGGACAGTGTTTCCTGGTGGATGCGCTTCAAACCCGCCGTGGCGCCGCTGCCCTGGCTCGAGCGAGCCAACGCCTGGCTGGGCGCGCTGCTCGGGCTGTTGCTGACGGGCTGGCTGTCACGCTGGTGGGCAGGCTCCGACAGCGCCGTGCCGCTGCTGGTCGCTCCGATGGGCGCCTCCAGCGTACTGGTGTTTGCGGTGCCCAGGAGTCCGCTGGCGCAGCCTTGGTCGGTAATTGGTGGCAACGTGCTGGCGGCGTTGATCGGCGTCACTGTCACGCGGCTGATCCCGGATCCGTTGGTCGCCGCTGCGTTCGCCGTCGCCACGACGATCTGGGTCACGAGCTGGCTCGGCTGCTTGCATCCGCCGGCAGGCGCCGTCGCCCTGACTGCAGTGATCGGCGGCTCGGCCATCACCCAAGCTGGTTATGCGTTCGCCTTCGTGCCGGTGGCGCTGAATTCATGCCTGCTGGTCGGCGCCGCGTTGTTGTTCAACAACCTTACCCGTCGCGGTTATCCGCACGCGCCACCCCTGGCCACCTCCGCGCACGGCACGGCCGACGCGCCGCCCGAATTTCGCTTGGGATTCGCGCCCAAGGACATCGACGCGGCGTTGGCCCGCTTCGGCACCCCTTTGGAAGTCGAGCGTGAAGACCTGCTCTCGCTCTTTCGCTTGGTCGAAGAAAACGCGCATCAACGTCTGTACGGCCGCATCGTTTGCTCGGAAATCATGTCGCGCGATCTCGTCACTGCTCGTTCGGACGAATCCGCCCGTCAAGCCTTCGAACGACTGCGCAGCCACGCCTTGCGTGTCCTCCCCATCGTCGATTCGGACGGCAAACTCTTGACCGTCGTCGACCTCGCAACCGTCGCCGGCGCGGGCGACCGATCGCTGCAAGCTCTGCCGCAAGTCCACTTCGAAATCGCGACCGAAGACACCCCAATCGATCGTCTGCTGCCCCGTCTGTCGCAGGGCCACGTCCACGAAGCCATGATCGTCGACAGCCACGCGCGCCTCGTCGGCGTCGTCACTCAAACCGACCTCCTTGCCGTCCTGGGTCGCGTCCGCCTCGCGCAATCGTCGGCCGCCGACCTCACCGCGCTCCTTCAAGCGCTCAGCCGCGTCCCAGCTAGTACCGGAGCCCGGCAATCCGCGGCGAGCCCTTCCTGAGCCGCGCCTCCAGCGGACTCGACCGGATACCCGTTCAAGGCTGAAAATTGCGTTCCGGAGCCAGCCTCCCATGCCGCAGCCACCTCCGATGCAGTTCCCACTGCGCGCGACCAATGCTATCTCCCGTGAGCCTCGCGCGTACCCACGCTCGACAGCAACGTGGCCCCTTGGCGGAATTGGCAGACGCAGGGGACTTAAAATCCCTCGACAGCAATGTCATATCGGTTCGAGTCCGATAGGGGCCACTCAGTAGAAAACCGGCTAGGTCAGCTTGCTGCAAACGAACGAAGCGTCGGCAGTGGGCGGGACTGTTGGATGTTCAGTTTTTCGCGCGAGGCGTGGTCGTGTTCGGTCCTGAACCCGTGCAAGCGGATGCCGGACCGAGCCGGCGCAGGCTCTCGTCGCGGCTTCGGTGTCACCGGTCTTGCCGGTTTTACCGATCTTGGTGTTCACGGGGTGGTGATTCGAGCGTTCACGATGAGGCGATTTCTGCGCTATTGAGACTATTCCGTAATCAGTGCCGCCTCTTCTCGCTATCGTACGCTCGTTGTTCCAGCGCCACTCCGTGGCGGCCGGCAAACTGGCAATGATCGCGACTCTGATCACTTGCCTGTTCTTGGGAGTGTTCACCTACCGTATGACCCAGCTTCCCTGGTCGCTGAATTCGGACGCAGCGAGATCGGTCAGCGTCGGCGCAGGGTGCAACAAGTGGGGCGCGCAATATCGCATCGAAGTCGCGGGCGTTTCGTATTGGTGCGGCGGCGGCGACTCCAAGTGTCCGCGTCGCAGCTCAGAACTGATGTTGTTTGACAGCACGAATCCGTCACGATGCCGGCTCGCCAAGAACGTCCAACGTCCGAGCAACTACGAACTGGGCATGCTGGCGCCGGGCCTGGTAGGCCTTGGCTTTGTCTTGATATACGTGCTGTCGCGCGTCAGTTCGTTGCGAGCCGGCGAGTAGGCCAAAGCCTTCCTCCGCAGCGTGGTGCGTCCGGAATGCGTCGGCACCGGCGGACCCACTCGAAATCTAGGTGTGGATCGCCGCGCGAGGGCCGCGGCAAAATGACACTTGCGGCTCGCGGTCGCGCGCGTGAGAAAAGACGTGATGGCGCAAGACCCATTGGCTCGGCTCGACCGTCTCGTCGGAAGCTGGATCACGGAGGCAACTCACCCGGCCATGCCGGGAGTCGTCGTTCACGGCAGCGTCGACATCTCGTGGCTCGAAGGCAAGCGCTTCTTGATCCACCGCGCGCGCACCGATCATCCCGACTTCCCCGATTCGATCTCGATCATCGGCAACATGGCCCACGACACCGGGGATGCCGCGCAGAACGCGGACTCGGCGCTCCCGTTCAGCATGCACTACTTCGACTCGCGGGGGGTCTTTCGCGCTTACGACACCAGCATCGACGACACCACGTGGCGCTTCGGCCGCGAAGACACGGCCTTTCCTCAGAGATTCACCTGCACCTTTTCGCCCGACGGTAACACCCTCACCGGCACCTCACAGGTTCGCGAAAACGATGGGCCCTGGACTAACGATCTTGCCATCACCTACCGCCGCCGCACGTGACGCCCGGGCGTCGAGATCGAAAGGCTGGTGCGGTTGATCTACTGCGCTGCCGGGACAACGTAGTCGCGGATGATTTGCTGGAAGATGGAATTGGCCGTCTCGTTCGGTAGATTCGCGGTGAACACGACGACGAGGCCGCGCTCGCGACTGACGTAGATGACTTGACCGAAGGCGCCCAGGGTGTTGAAGAAGCCGGGCAGCGGCGGCACCCACCAGTGATAGGCGTATTCGCCACCCCAGGAAGTGGGGCAACGCGGGGTGGTAGATGTGTCGGTCCATGCTGCGGGGACTACGCTCTGATTTTGCCAGCGTCCGTCGTTGCGGAACAACTCGCCGAAGCGCGCCATTTCACGGGTGGTGAGTGATAGCCCCCAACCACCGTGGTTCGTGCCGTTTTGTCCGGCGACCCAGGGTGGCTCGCTGATGCCGAGCGGACCGAACAACTTCGCGTTGGCGTAGGCGAGGGGTGTTTGCCGGGTCGCGACGCGCAGGATCTCGGCGAGGATGTCGGAGCCGCCGGAGCTGTAGTTCCACTTCGTGCCGACCGGCAGATCCACCACGTCACGCGCGAGCATGGCGCGAGCCGGATCCGGTGCTTGGAACGTCGCCTCTTCGCCCTCCATGAATTTCAGGCCGCTTCGCATGGTGAGCAGATCTTCGAGCGTGATCAGCGCTTTGTCAGGGCTGGGATTTAGGTTCGCGGCATCGGGGAACCATTCGATGGCCTTCTGCTCCAGGCTTGTGATCGCGCCTTCCTGGAGTGCGATCCCGATCAGCGCGGAGAGCACGGATTTGGTGGTCGAGAATTGCGCGTGGCGCTCGTCGGGCAGGACTTGATGTGGGGCCTTGTCGGAATCGACGACGCTCGTGCCCGTGCTCCAGCCGTAGCGCTCGAAGGCCAGCTTGCCGTTGCGCGCGACCAGGAACGAATGAATTTCCCAACCAGAACGCTCGATCAGCGCGGCCGCGCTCTCTAGCCGGGTCACGTCCACGTGCGTTTCTTCGGCTGTGCCGACCTGCCAGAAGCTGTCGGGGAATTCTGTGACCCCCAGGTAGTCACGCAGCTTGCCCGACGTGGCGCCGCCGATCGGCGCTCCGCCAGAAGAATGACCAGATGCCCCGCCGAGGGTGCCGGCCGCGCCGCCAGCGCCGCCCGCGGAGCTGGTGCCCACGTCGCAACCGAGCAAGCACAGCAGTCCGAACCCTAGGATGCGTAGTATCGAGCGAGCCATTTCGCTCGGCGTCGTTCCAACAAGCCGAGAACCATACACGCGCTCGACTTAGCACTGAACCCAGCGGGGGCGTTAGCTGCGCATCCGCACGTGCTTTTTCTTGGCCTCGCGCTCGCTGAGTTCCGCGCGGGGAGCGGCGCGCCCGACGACGCGGGCAGTGGCCGCTTCGAGCGTAGAATGGAGGGATTCCAACTTGCCGACGAGGTGGCCGAGGCGCTTGGTGGCGTCTTCGGCGCGAGACCAAGCGGCGCGGTGCCCCAGGGTGTTGGGGGGCGTACGCTGCGCGAGCTTTAGCGCGGCGCTGAGATCTTTGCCGATGCTCGCGAGTTCCTCGAGGTCCAAGACGTTGGCGCGGTTGGTCTTCCACGCGGCGTAGAGCGCGCGCACGACGCCGATCAAATCACGCAGCGCTTCGAGCGGGAGCGGCGCGTCGAGGTTGGGTGGCACAACATTCGAGCTAGCGCGACCGTGAAGCGCGTCAAAGGTCAGTCCCGACCTCACGCGCAGGGCTAGAAGATCGTTGAAGCTTTTGCGCGGACGTTGCTTGTCGCGCCGCCCACTTTCAGCGTCGGGGCGTCGCCACGGCCGGAGGCGGCAGGCTGAAGTCCAGCGACTGGGTAGGCGGATGAACGC
>Ga0247764_1000682_pt1 | contig 11936 bp, 10 predicted proteins | sample UWRJL051202B4_FD_179932 | JGI IMG/M metagenome (GOLD analysis project Ga0247764, IMG submission 179932) | Plant litter microbial communities from Arlington Agricultural Research Station in Wisconsin, United States - UWRJ-L051-202B-4 | ecosystem: Environmental > Terrestrial > Plant litter >...
CAGCGCTGCGGCGCCCCGCAGGCGTCCCGCACACGGCTGCGTTCCGCATCGAACTCCGACAAGCGTTGCCTGGCGCGGAGCGCGGATACGCCGAGACAGAGCAATACCGTCAGCGCGAGCTTGGGCTTTACTCGGCGCAGAAGCACGGCGGCGCCGCACAGTGCGAGCAGCGTCGCCCAGGGCGAGACCACGACGGCGGCGCCGGCGCAGAGCGCCAGCGCTGCCATCAAGACAGGATCGAACCACACGCAGCGGCTTGAGCAGCTGCCGTGCCGCAGGGAGTTGCGCGTGTTTTTCTAACGTCGGTGGCCGTCCGCCAGTGGCGCGGCTGGCGGATTCGTCAGCCGCGAGTTCCTAGTCGTCTGCGAGCCCCTGGCAGTCGATGTAGGCGCGGAACGTCGCGCCGCATTCTGCCTCCACGACGGCGGCGTCGAGGCTCTCTAGGTTGCACGAGCGCAGCCGGTCCAGTCCGCAAAAGCTGAGCGCGATCGCCTCTGTCCCGCAGCGGCCGTCGAGGACCTCGACACACTCATCCATGCAGCGCGGTTCCGTGCAACCGACGCCGTCTGAGAGATTGCAGAGCTGGTCGCAATCATTCTCGTCGCTCGGCGGGTCCGTACCGTTGCCCGAGCCTGGAGCGTCCTCCGCGTTCGGTGGCGGAGCGCTCTCGGGCAAATCGTCCGCGTAGCTGGCCCCGTCGTCGGCGTACTCCGGCTTGTCGTCGGAAACGCTCGGCGTACCGGGATCTTCACCGGGTGGTGTCTGGTACGGACCTGGTCCGCCGCTGCACGCGGCGACCAACAACGCACACCAACAGCCACCCAACATCCGCTGCATCATCAAAGCTTACCTCCGATTCCGTGGCGCAACACGCCGTGCGCCGCGTGTGCGGCGCATTCAGCGGATGTCGTCATCAAAAGTAGTACAGCGCGGTGATCGAATTGGTGAAGATGCCCCAGGGGCTGCTGTACACGGTCGTGCGCAGCGACGTGGAGCTGGTGCTGGACTTCGCGCCACCGTCCGGGGTCGTGCTGGCGCTGGTAGTGGAGAACAACAGTCCAACGGAACCTTGCAGCGCGAGCTCGGGCAGGCCGATGAAGCCGAACTGAATTTCTGCACCGGCGCGCGCGCCGAGATCGAGCAAGAAGCCACGGTAGCTGTTGGCGTCGTTGCTGCCGCCGCCAAAGCCGATGTTCGCTTCGGGGATGATCTCGAACGTGTAGTGTTGACCCGTGGCCAGAGCGAGCGGGACGCCGCCGTGCAGCACGAGCGCCCACAAGCTGGGGCTGTCCGTGGTGGTGCCGCCTGCTTGAGTGGAGCCGCCTTGAATCGCCAAGCCAAGGCCCAGGTCGAGGCCAAGCCGCGGGTTCATCCAATAACGCACGCCGATCACTGGAGCTTGCAAGGTGGCGCCGCCGCCACCGTTGCCCACCTGGATGTCGCTGCGACCCAGGTAACCAACACCTAGATGACCGACGACGCGGGCATGGTCGGTCCCGCCGTAGCCCACTGCTGGCGCGGCCACCGCGGTGGTTTGAGGCGTCGCGCCGGGCAATCCCATCCCGACTTGAGCCTGGCCGCTGGCTTGAGCAGTGGCCTCTTGCGCCTGCGCCAGATTGGCGGCGACCAAGACCGAAAGGCCTGCAGAAAGAGAGACCAGGGTAAGCTTGCTGTTGTTCATCGATTCCTCCGAATGATCCGCACGGGAGTCGCTGCGCGCTGGCGGCGAGGCTGGCGCAAACGACCCCCGGGTGGCACTTCAGCGCGCATGCTGTCTCAAGCCCCCCTGAAACGTCAATCTTGCGATGACGCGACGCATTAGTTCGAGCATTCCTTCCGGAAAAGTGCGTGCTGACGCGCGCTTGGTGGATCTCGGTCTGGCTCCAACGCGGAGTAAAGCCCAAGCGCTGGTCCTGGCTGGACAGGTCTTTCTGGGCGAGCAGCGGGTAGAGAAACCGGGGCAGGCTTTGCCGAGTGATGCGGCGCTGCGCGTGCGTGAGTCGGAGCGCTTCGTCTCGCGTGGTGGCTACAAGCTGGAAGGCGCGCTGACGACGCTGGGCGTGGACGTCAGCGGGCGAGTCTGCGTCGACGTTGGCGCTTCCACTGGCGGCTTCAGCGATTGTTTGCTGCAGCGCGGAGCTTCGCGTGTGTACGCGGTCGACGTCGGCGAACATCAGCTCGCGGCGCGCTTGCTCGCCGATCCGCGCGTGGTGGTGATGGATCGCACCAACGCACGCTTCCTCACGCCCGAAAGTTTTCCCGAGCCGATCCAGTTCGCCGTGGTCGACGCGTCGTTCATCGGCATCGAGAAGCTGTTGCCTGCGCTCGGCAACGTGCTCGGCGCTGGCGCGGAAATGTGTGTGTTAATCAAGCCGCAGTTCGAGGCCGGACGCGAACAAGCCGCCAAGAGCCGCGGCGTGATTCGCGACCCGGCGTTGCGCGAGAGTTTGATCGAGGCTGCGCGGAGCGCCGTGGCCGCGCAGGGGTTTACGTTGCTGGGCGGCTGCGATTCGTCGCTGGCCGGACCGAAGGGTAACGTCGAATACTTCGTGTGGGCGCGGCGCAGCTGAAGCGTCGCTCAGAGCCACCAGCTCGCAACGTCTAGCCGTATCGCGTCGAACGGTTCGATGGCAGCTTCCCGTTCGTCTCCGTACACACCAAGCTCGAGCCAGCGCCCAGACTCCAGGCGATACGCCGTCACGGTGCGAGCCTCGATGTCTACGAGCCAGTGGTGGCCCACGCCGACTCGCGCGTAGTACGGCTTCTTCACCAGCAGGTCATGGCGGCGCGTACTGGGCGAGAGGATCTCGCAAACCCAATCTGGAGCGACGGTGATGGGTGCGTCCATGCGCAACTCGGGCAAACGTTCGCGCTTCCAGCCAGCGACGTCCGGTGCGATCTCCGGTGTGTTGGGCAGCTCAATACCTGGTTCGGGCAGAATCCACCAACCGCCAGGCCCGCCTTTGCCGGAGTCGAACGGCCCGCGCAGCTCCGAGCCTACGGCCAGTGCGACGTGCTGATGATGCCCCCGCGGCCGCGTCATCGTGTACAGCACGCCTTCGATGATTTCGCCCTTCACGTTCGCTGGCAACGCGTCGAGATCAGCAAGGGTCGGGACACGGCGTGCGGTGTCGCTCACGGGTGGAACTGTAGCACCATCAAAAAACCAACACCCACAGATCGTACAGGGTGTGAGTCCACACGGCGGGCGCGAAGCCTCGGAACGCGAAAATTACCGTGAATACGAGGCCGCATACCCAACGAAAGACGAAGCTTTTCAGCTCGAAAGCGTCGCCGTAGTCACCGATGTAGTGCCAGGCGCTGAACGCTCCGGCGACCAGGGTGGCCCAGCCGAGCAAGATCAAGAATCGTCGCGAGCCTGAGCCGCCGAACGCTGTGGTGAGTAGTTTGCCACCGACTCCGAACAGGCCGACGCGGAACACGAGCTCTTCGTAGAAGCCAGCGCCCAGCGACATGATCGCCCCGGAAAATGCCGAGTCGATGCCGGTTGGTGCTTCGCCTGCGTACAACTGCAAACGTCCGACGACGTAGCCGGCGACCACGCGCATCGCGACGGCGTAGGCGATGCCTTCGATGCCGACGAGCAAGAAGCGTTGCCAGTGCAAACTCTGGCGTCGACCGAGCACGAGCAGCACGGCGGCGAAGGTGACGCCAATGACTACGGTGAGGCCGGAGTAGGTGAGCAGATCATTGTGGGCGAGCTGCACCAATTCGCGCGTGACGATGTCGGCCGCGTTGCGCACCGGCAGGAACACCACCCCGAGGTGGTAACCAACGAACAGCGGCAGCGTGAGAGCGAGATCGTCGAGGGGCCCGCTGCCCTCCTTGATCAGGCGCTCGGTTTCGACGTCTGCCATGGTGCGTATGCTTAAGTCGGCTTCAGTTGGTACACGACCCACATCACGAGCGCCACCCAGCTCAAGATAATGGCCACGAACGGGCCGTCTCTCAGCATCTCTTGGGTGGGGCTTTCTGCGCGGGGACGGTGCCGCGTGAGGAACAGGAAACGCAGCCCGCCGAGCACCACGAACACCGTGCTCACCCACAGGTTGTCACTGTGGAAGAAGGCGCGCGTACGCGGCGCGATCGTGTACATGAAGTAGCTGGCCGCCGTCGCGATGCCAGTCACCGTCAGCGCCAGGTCCAGGCCGGAGAGCGTGTAGGACTCGAGCGCGGCGCGCGTCTTCTTGGCTGAGCTGAGCTCGTGCCGTCGCTTGCCGAAGCCCAGGAACAGCGCGAGCAGTGCGGTACACAGCAGCAGGTAACGCGAAGTGGAGATGTCCGTGGCCAGGCCGCCGGCGGCGACACGCAGCACGAAGCCGAGCGCGATGAAGCCCACGTCCACGTACGCGACGTGCTTCAGTTTCAGGGAGTACGCTACGTTCTGAGCGAAATACAGCGCGGCTACGGCCAGGAACGGTACGCCCAAAGTCGCGGCCCAGCCCAGCGCGACGATGACCAGCAGGCCACACAAGGCGCGTGCCCATGCAACGGGCACGCGACCCGACGCGATCGGTCGGTGGCGTTTCACCGGGTGCAAGCGATCCGCTTCGACGTCTGCGACGTCGTTCAGGCTGTACACCGCGCCGGCGAGCAGGCAAAACACCGCGAACGCGGAGGCCGCGCGCAAGAGCAATGTGCTGTCGAAGATCTCCTTGGCGAACACCACCGGCGCGAGCACGAAGACGTTCTTCACCCACTGGTGCGGGCGGAGCGTCCGAAGCAAACCACCGAGGCGCCAGAGCAGCGGGTGATCGCCGCTATACACCAGCGGCACCCGACTCTCCGGCAGGCGTGAGGAAGGACCGGCGTGATCCGGCTCGCGCGAGGAAGGCCCCGGCTCCTCCACCTTGGTATTTTTCTGAAACTCCGCGGCCATCGGCGCGGAGACCTTATCTCGGGTTCCACGAAACTCAAGGCGGATTCGCCTGGATTCGAGGGCTGCGCGCCCCGTTTACACCCAAGCTGCTTCGCGGGACGGACCGTAATATTCGCGGGGAAGTCGGATGACTAAGGACAAGGAGCGCCATTCGCAGCTCGTCGCAGAGCTCAGGTCGCATGATTTTCGCTATTACGTGCTGGATGATCCGGCCATTTCGGATCGCGAGTACGACGCGCTGTACAGCGAGCTGAAGCAGCTGGAAGCCAAACATCCCGCGTTCGTGACGCCGGAGTCTCCCACGCAGCGCGTGTCGGGCGCGCCCCGGGGCGAGCTGCGCACCGTGCCGCACGCCGCGCCGATGATGTCGCTCGACAACACCTACACCGAGACGGAGCTGCGCGAGTTCGTGCGTCGCGCGCGTGAAGGCTTGCCGGCATCGGCTGAACTGACGTTCTGCGTCGAACCGAAACTCGACGGTGCGAGCATCGAGGTGCTGTATCGCGACGGGCGGCTAGTGGAAGGCTCGACGCGGGGGGACGGCATCTACGGCGAAGAGATCGTCGAGAACCTGCGAACGATTCGTTCGCTGCCGCTGGAGATCGCGCATCGCGGTCCGCTCACGTTGCGCGCGGAGGTCGTGATCTTTCGGCGCGACTTGACGCGCATCAACGAGACCCGCGTCGCACAAGGTGAGGCGCCGTTTGCCAATCCGCGCAACGCCGCGGCCGGTAGCTTGCGTATGATCGATCCGCGCGTGGTGGCGCAGCGACCGCTGCGCGCGTTGGTGTGGCAAGTCGTCGAAGGGCCCAGCCTCTCGCCCACGCACGCGGACGCGCTGGACCAGCTGGCCAAGCTCGGCTTACCAACCCACCACAAGCACCGCGTGTGCACCACCTTCGAGGAAGTGTGGGCTGCGATCGAAGATCTGGATCGGGCCCGCAAGGACTATCCGTACGAGACGGACGGCGCCGTGGTGAAGGTGAACGCCTTCTCCGCGCAGGCCATTTTGGGCGCCACCGCGAAGTTTCCGCGTTGGGCCATCGCTTACAAGTTCAGCGCGGAGCGCGCGACCACACGCGTCCTGGGTATCGAAATCGGCGTGGGGCGCACCGGCATCCTCACGCCGGTGGCGATCCTGGAGCCGACGCAGCTGGCCGGAACCGTGGTGTCACGCGCCTCGCTCCACAACGAGCAAATGGTGGCCAAGCTCGACGTGCGCATCGGCGATTTGGTCGAGATCGAGAAGGCGGGAGAAATCATTCCGCAGGTGGTAGACGTGCGCAAGGACGCGCGCGCAGGTCACGAGCAGCCGTTCGTGATGGTGACGGAATGCCCGACGTGCCACACGCCCGTGGAGCGCACGGAGGGCGAGGTGGCGGTGCGTTGTCCGAATGCGGAGTGCCCCGATCAAGTGCGCGGCGCGCTCTATCACTTCTCACGTCGCTTCGCGATGGACGTCGATCATTTGGGTGAGGTGCTGATCACGCAACTGGTCGAGAAAAAGCTGGTGCGCGACGTGAGTGATTTGTACCGCCTGACTGCGGAGCAGGTCGGCGCGCTGGAGCGCATGGGCAAAAAGAGCGCGGAGAACGTGGTCGAATCGATCGCGAAGAGCCGCGCGCGCACCCTGGATCGTTTGCTGACTGGCCTCGGTATCGAACACGTGGGGCAGGTAGCCGCCAAGCAGCTAGCGGAGGCTGCGATATCGCTGGAGAACCTGATCGCGTGGCAGCCGGAGCAAGTGCGTGAACACGTCGCGGCCATCGCCGGCTTCGGTCCGAAGATGGTGGACGCCGTCGCCGCGTACCTGACGGACGAACAGTCGCGCGCGCTGCTGATTCGACTGCGCGATCTGGGCGTGTCCGTGCCGCAACCCGTGGCGCAGGCGGCGGTGGAAGGTCCGTTGTCAGGCTTCAGTTTTTGCGTGACGGGCGTGCTCTCGCGCAAGCGCGAAGACGTTCACGCTGCCATTCGCGCGGCAGGTGGAACCGTTCAAGACAAGGTCAAACAGGGCACCTCGTTCCTGGTCACCGGCGAGAAGGTCGGCGCTGCGAAGCTGACGGCCGCGAAGAAGGCCGGCGCGCGCATTGTCGATGAATCCACGCTGGAACGGCTGCTCTCCGCAGAGATCAGCGTGAACGAGCTGCCATGACCACGCCCGTGCGTGCGCATTGGTCGGAGCGCGGCGCGGGCGTGGTGGTCGCGGTGGCGTCGACGGCGATCGTGCTGCAGCTGGCCGCGCTGGAACGCAAGCCGCCCGTGCGTTGCCCCGCCGGGCTGGAGATCGTGGGCGGGCGTTGTTGTGGCGTGGGTCAGACCTGGTCCGCTCGCGGTTGCGACGGCAAGCCGCAGAGCTGCGGCCCGAATCAATCCTACTTCACGCTGGAGGATGGCCGCGCGGGCTGCGTGCTGGACGACGTGCCCGTGAGCTTTGCCGGAGGACAATTGCCGCCTGGCGCCGCGGATTGGCAAGTCACGTCCAGTAGTCGCGCTGAGTTGAGGGTAGGGCCGTTCGCGATCGATCGCGGTGAAGTAACGCAATTGCGTTATGCAGAGTGCGTTGCTGCTGGCAGCTGCGATTCCTTGCCTGTGGACGGCGAGCTGGGCTTGCCGGTCGCGGGGCTCACGCCGGCGCAAGCCGAGACGTTCTGCGCGTTTGCTGGCGGACACGTGCCCAGCTCGGCCGAGTGGCGCTTCGCCGCCGGCGGCCCGACATCGCGCCGCTTTCCGTGGGGCTCCACGGGTTTGGTCTGTCGCCGAACCAGCTTTGGATTGACGACAGGGCCCTGCAGCCGCCAAGGCAGCGGTCCTGACTTGGTTGGTGCGCGACCGGACGGCAATAGCCCCGAAGGTTTGGTCGATCTCGCGGGCAACGTCGCGGAATGGACGCGCGATCCGGACGGGCGCTACCAAGCGCGCGGCGGCTCTTTCCGGTCTCGGGTGGCGGCGGAGCTGATCACCGCGGGCGCGGAAATGCCCAAATCGAACGCAGCGCACGTCGGGTTTCGCTGTGCGTACGCAACCACCGCGCGCACGGATTAGGGCAACGCCCGCCTGAAACAATCGCGGGGCGACAACAGCGTACGCGCCCTGCGACAACCTGCTAAATCACGTGCGTGAGCATGTTGATTCAGTGGTTGATCTTGACGGCTGCGTTTTGGGTCGCAGCGCTCATTGTGCCCGGTTTCGAGGTGAAGCGCGGCTGGGCGACGCTGTGGGTGGCCGCGCTGTTCGGTGTACTGCACTGGCTGCTCGGCTGGCTGTTGTTCGTCATCCTCGGCATCGCCACGCTGGGCATCGGGTTCCTGCTCGCGTTCATCACGCGCTGGGTCGTCGGCGCGATCGTGCTGAAGCTCGTGGACGCGTTGTCGAGCAACATTCGTATTCGCGACTTCAAAGCCGCGCTGCTCGGCTCACTGGTGATGAGCGGCGTGGGCACGCTGGCGCAATGGCTCTTGCAGCGGCACTAGGCCTTCACTCGTGCGCAGCCAGATGACGGAACGGAAGCAACCACGGATCACGCGAGCCCTCGACGCGATCGAGCGCTTCGGTAACAAGCTACCGGACCCCGCGGTCCTATTTCTGATCGGTCTGGTGGCGACCTGGGTCGCGTCCAAGCTGCTCGCCGGAGTGGAGTTCAGCGAGATCGATCCGCGCAGCGTGCGGCCCGACAACCCCGGCGGCAGCCCCATTCGCGTGCAAGACCTGCTGACGGGCAAGTCGTTCGCGGCCTTTCTGGCCGGTATGGTCAAGACCTTCACCGATTTCCACCCGCTCGGGGTGGTGTTGGTTTCGTTACTGGGCGTGGGCGTGGCGGAGCACGCAGGTTTCGTCAACGCAAGCTTGCGTAAACTGCTGGAGCTCACTCCGCGTAAGCTGCTCACACCGATGTTGGTGCTGATCGGTTTGCTGAGTCACACCGCGTCGGACGCTGGTTACGTGCTCGTGATCCCGATGGGCGGCGTGTTGTTTTACGCGGTCGGTCGGCATCCGCTCGCCGGCATTGCTGCCGCATTCGCCGGCGTTTCGGGCGGGTTCAACGCCAACCTTCTGGTCTCCTCGCTGGATCCGTTGCTCGCCGGCATCACCCAGGCCGCCGCCGGCGTGCTCGATCCGAGCTACGTCGTCAATCCGCTCTCGAACTACTACTTCACCGCCAGCTCATCGTTCGTGATCGTCCTGCTCGGCTGGTTTCTGACCGACCGCGTGATCGAGCCGCGCTTGCGCAACGTCAGCATCGACGGCGACCCCAAGGAGATGCCCTCGCTCGAGCCGCTCGCGCAGAAAGAGACGCGCGCCGTGCTCGCCGCGTTGGCGGTGATGGCGCTGTGTGTGCTCGCGGTCGTGCTGTGGGCGCTCCCGTCAGACTCCGCGTTGCGTGCGCCGGGCGCCGACCGCTCCCTCATCCGCTCCGGCCCCACGGGTGCGCCGCTGATGGCCGCGATTGTGCCCCTGATCTTCCTGACCTTCGTGCTGCCGGGCATCGTTTACGGCTACCTCGCCGGTACGTTCAAGAGCCACCGCGACGTGATCGCCGGCATGAGCCGTGCGATGGGCACGCTCTCTTATTATCTCGTGATGGTATTTTTCGCTGCCATCTTCATCGACGCCTTCAACCGCTCCAATCTTGGAGCTCTGTTGGCGCTGAAGGGCGCCGCGTTCCTCCAAGGCGTGGGCGCGCCGCCCGGCGTCACGATCGTGTTCGTGATCCTGAGCGCGGCGCTAATTGACGTGTTGGTCGGCTCGGCCTCGGCGAAGTGGGCGTTGCTCGCGCCGGTGCTGGTCCCGATGTTGATGTCCGTCGGAATCTCGCCAGAGCTCACGCAAGCCGCGTATCGCATCGGCGACTCCACGACGAACATCATCACGCCGATGATGCCGTACTTCCCGCTCGTCGTCGTCTTCTGCCGCCGCTACGTGACGAGCGCCGGCATCGGCACGCTACTGTCCTTGATGCTCCCCTACAGCATCACGTTCCTACTCGCCTGGACCGCGTACCTACTCCTCTACCGCGCGCTCGGCATGCCGCTGGGCCCCGACGTGCTCTACGAATACGTGCCTCGTCCGCACTGAAATTTTTGGCTGGGTCCGGCGATCTACGAAGGCGCCCGAGACCCACCAAACCGGTCAAGAGAGCAAGACGGCTGCGTTTGCAACCACTGCGTGGCCTCTCTGGGCACCCTCCCGCAAAGCCCGGTTTTGGCCGAAGTTGTGGCGAGCATCGGAGCGGAACGTAGTCCAGTACGTGAGCACCGGAGCAACGCGCTTCGTGATCCCCGACGGGGGACAGGCCAAAGCCGGGATCTGCGGGAGTCGCTTCAGAAATAACAGACGGTAGTACTAATTCTCGGTGGCTTCGCGCGTGTTGACGGCGATGCGTCGACCGATGGTGCGCTCGATATCGCGCAGCAAGCGCCGCTCTTCGATGTCGCAAAAGGAGATGGCGCGACCTTCGGCGCCGGCGCGACCCGTGCGGCCGATGCGGTGCACGTAGCTCTCTGCGACCATCGGCAAGTCGTAGTTCACGACGTGTGAGACGCCGCGTACGTCGATGCCGCGAGCCGCGATGTCCGTGGCGACGAGCACAGGGGTGGCGCCGCGTCGGAACGCATCCAGCACGCGCTCACGCGCAGACTGCGACTTATTGCCGTGAATCGCCGCGGCTTCCACGCCGTCGCGCAGCAGGCCGCGCGCCACGCGATCCGCGCCGTGTTTGGTGCGGGTGAACACCAGCGCGCGCTCCACGCCCGCTACGCGCAAGACCTCACGCAGCAGCGCGGGCTTGTCCGCCTTCGCGACCATGTAGACCACCTGGTCCACGGTCTCCGCGGTGGTGGCTTGGGGCGTGACCGAGACGCTCAGCGGGTCGATCAGGATGTTGCGCGCCAACGACTCGATGGCCTGCGGCATGGTGGCCGAAAACAGCAACGTCTGCCGCTTCGTCGGGACCTGCCCGATGATGCGGCGCACGTCGTGAATGAAGCCCATGTCCAGCATGGTGTCGGCTTCGTCCAGAATCAGCACTTCCAGCGCGCCGAGCTGAACCAAGCCTTGGTTCATCAAGTCCAGCAAACGACCCGGCGTCGCGATCACGATCTCCGGACGTTGCGCGAGGCTCTGCTCTTGGCCACGTTGGCTGACGCCACCGTAGATCACCGCGTGACCGAGGCCAGAGTAACGGCCATAAACCTCGGCCGACTGCGCGATCTGCAGCGCGAGCTCACGCGTGGGCGTGAGCACGAGCACGCGGATGCGGCCGCTGCCGTTCGAGCCACCCAGACGCTGAATGGTGGGCAACATGAACGCTGCCGTTTTGCCGGTGCCGGTCTGCGCGCAGCCCAACAGATCACGACCGCTGAGCACGATCGGGATGGTTTGTTGTTGAATGGGCGTCGGCTGGTCGTAACCGTGGTCGAGCACGGCTTGTACCAGCGCGTGTTGAAGGCCCAGCGCCGTGAACGGCGAAGCTTGCACGGCCTCCGAAAGCACGGGCAAGGCGCGGCTCGCTGCGCGTGGCGCTTCGGAGCGCGACGCTTGCGGGCGGTTACTCTGATGTTGGCGAGGGGCGGGCTGAGAGTCCCGATTGGGGCGTTCGCGGTGATGCTGCTGGGGTCCGCGCGACTGGCCGTGTTGCGGCCGCTGCGGCGGCCGCTGCGGCTCGCGACGGTCGCTCTCGACGCGCTCGACGACGCGCGCAACGCGCGGCTGTTGCGGCGCCGCACGATCCGAAAACGCTTCGCGCGCTGGCGCAAAACCTTGCGGTCGCTCCGGGCGTCGCACTGGCTGACGGCTCTGACTGGGGTGCGTGGCAGAACGATTGTCGGAGTAACGCGGCGGCTCACTGCTGCGGCGCGAGTCGCTGGAGCCACGATAGAAGCTCGTCTGCGGGCCAGGGCGGCGCGGTTCAGCGCGACCTTCGGTGCTGCGAGCCTCGAAATGCGGGCGCTGGGGGCGCGGCGCGGGTGGGCGGCGCTCGATGTGGGAGGGGCGTGCTTCGCGCGCAGGACCTCGCTCGGAAGAGCGATTGGGTTCT
>Ga0247764_1000683_pt1 | contig 11923 bp, 14 predicted proteins | sample UWRJL051202B4_FD_179932 | JGI IMG/M metagenome (GOLD analysis project Ga0247764, IMG submission 179932) | Plant litter microbial communities from Arlington Agricultural Research Station in Wisconsin, United States - UWRJ-L051-202B-4 | ecosystem: Environmental > Terrestrial > Plant litter >...
GGGGAGCCGGTAGGTTGCCGACGGGCAACTAGGCGCCTGTGCCCGTCGACCTAGTAACAGCCAGCGGTAGCGGGCTGGATCCGCAGATTTCAGCTGCAGCCGCGCTGTACCAGGCAACGCGCGTGGCCAAGGCGCGGGGGCTACCTCCGGGGAGCGTGCGCGCTATGGTGGAGAAACATGTCGAACCGCGCGCGCACGAGAGCTTGGGGGAGCCGACCGTGAACGTGCTCCGCCTCAATCTGGCGCTCGACGCGATTCGCTGACGGCCGCGCGGCTATGGAAGAACGGCGTCCCAACCCAGACCAACTGCTCCGCCAAATAGCGGACGAAGAGCAAAGCGCGCGCGGCAAGCTCACCGTGTTTTTCGGCGCAGCCCCAGGCGTCGGCAAGACCTACGCCATGCTGGAAGCTGCCCGCGCGGAGCTCGAGCAAGAGAAGCGTGATGTCTGCGTGGGCATCATAGAGACGCACGGAAGGTACGAGACGGCTGCCTTGGTGTTGGGCCTGGAGTTGTTGTCACGTCGAAAGCTCAGCCATCGCGGTGTCGAGATCGACGAGTTCGACTTGGACGCTGCGCTGGCACGCCGCCCGGACTTGATTTTGGTGGACGAACTCGCCCACACCAACGCGGAGGGGGTGCGGCACGCCAAACGTTGGCAAGACGTGGAGGAGTTGCTGGCGGCCGGCATCGATGTGTTCTCCAGCATGAACGTGCAACACGTAGAGAGTTTGAACGACGTCATCGCCAAGATCACGGGAGTGGTCGTACGCGAAACGGTGCCCGATTCGGTGCTGGAGCAAGCCTATGAGGTCAAGCTAGTCGACTTGCCGCCGGATGAGCTGCAAGAGCGCTTGCGGGACGGTAAAGTCTACGTGCCGGCGCAGGCCGAGCGGGCGATCGAGAACTTTTTCAGGAAAGGCAACCTGATCGCGCTCCGCGAGCTCTCGTTGCGACTCACGGCAGACCGCGTGGGTGCTCAGATGCAGGCGTTCCGGCAAGCCCACGGCATCGAGCAAACCTGGGCCGCCACGGACCAATTGCTGGTCGCGATCAGCCCGAGTCCGTACTCTGCAAGCATCATTCGCGCCGCGCGGCGCATGGCAGGTGCGCTGCACGCTCGCTGGTTTGCCGTGTACGTCGAGCCACCAACCGCAGGACTTTCGAAGGCGGCGGCCGCACAACTCTCGCGCAACCTGCAGCTCGCGCAGCAACTGGGCGCCGAAGTAGTGACGCTGGCTGGAGCGGGCGCGGCCGAGGCGATCCTGAGGTTTGCGCGGGAGCGCAATATTACCAAGATCATCCTTGGTAAGCCGCGAATTGCGCGCCTGCGCGACCGCTTCCGGGTCTCGTTGGTGGATCGGCTGGTACGGGACGGTCGCGACATCGATGTGTACGTGACCGCCGGCGATCGCGACCCCGAGGAAGTCGTTCCGGAGCTTCAGGCGCCGCGATCCTCACGGCCGAGCGGCTTCGTCGCGGCTGCTATCGCGGCCGCTTGCTCCACGGCTGTCGCTTGGATCGGTTTTGGTCGTGATCAGCTGTCAGACGTGGTCATGATCTACTTGCTCGGCATCATGCTGGTGTCGAGCCGCTACGGCTTGTTTTCCTCGTTGTTGGCTGCGCTGCTGAGCGTTGCGGCGATGGACTTCTTTTTCGTGCCCCCGTACTTGACGTTCAGCGTAGAGAATTTGCGTTACGCCGTCACGTTCGCCGTCATGTTCGTGGTCGCCGCCGTGATCAGCGGCCTCACGCAGCGCGTGCGCAATCAGGCAGACGCTGCCCGCTCGCGTGAAGCCAGCACCGCGGCCCTGTACGAGCTCAGTCGCGCGCTCAGCGGAGCGCAGGAGCGCGAGCAGGTGATGTTGTTGGCCAAGGTCCACCTGGAGCGCGCACTGGGCTGCCGTGTCGCGTTTTTCACGAAACAAGCCGATGGAAGCCTGGAAAGAGGCTTTAGGAATGACAATATCGAACCGACTTCCGAGCATGAACTCAGCGTGGCGCGCTGGGTATTTCAGCACGAAAGAGAGGCAGGGTACGGCACCAATACACTGCCTAGCGCGGGTGCGCGCTACGTCCCGCTACGCACCTCCGGCGGCGTGGTCGGCGTGCTCGCTCTGCGTCCGACGGGGGCCTCTCAACTAGACGCCTTGGAGCAGCGCACGCAAGTCGCTGCGTTTACCGCTCACGTCGCGCTGGCGCTGGAACGCGCGGAGCTGGCGCAGGAGACGCAAAAGGCGCGCCGCGAAGTCGAAGCCGAGCAGCTGCGCAGCTCGCTGCTCAGCTCGGTATCACACGACTTGCGCACGCCGCTCGCTGTGATCACCGGTACCGCCAGCACACTGCTGGAGGGCAAGGCCATCTCGGAGGCGACGCAACAAGACCTCATTCGCTCGATCCTGGAAGAATCGGAGCGCTTGAATCGTCAGATTCGAAACTTGCTCGACATGACGCGCCTCGAGTCCGGCGCGGTCCAGCTGCGCAAGGAATGGCTACCGTTCGACGAAGTGATCGGCGCCACGCTGCACCACCTGGAAGCGCGTCTGCAGCACCGCGAGCTGCGGCTGAACGCGCCGCCGGAGCTCCCGTTGGTTCCGTTCGATCCGATGCTTGCGGAGCTGGTGCTGACGAATCTGCTGGAGAACGCGCTGAAGTACGGTCGGGATCCGCTGGAGTTGAGCGTCACTGCGACTCCCGCCGAGGTCTTGGTCGAAGTCGCCGACCGGGGGCCCGGCATTCCCGTGGGGCAGAGCAGCCGCGTGTTCGACAAGTTTCATCGCGCCGTGCCTGAGGGCAGCGGCAGCGGGGTTGGCTTGGGCTTGGCGATTTGCCGCGCGGTCGTGGTCGCACATGGCGGCCGAATTTGGGCCGATAATCGCGAGGGCGGCGGGGCCTCGTTTCGGTTTACGCTACCGATCCAAGGCGCCGCTCCCGACCTCCCCGCAGACATCTCTGGTGGCGCTGAGCCACTGCAAGCGACATGACCGAGAACTCCCCGCTCATTCTGGTGATCGAGGATGAAGCGCAAATGCGCAGATTCCTCCGTGTGTCACTGGAAGGCAACGGCTACCGCCTGCTGGAAGCGGAGACAGCTCGCTCTGGCATCGAACAAGCAGCGGCGCGGCAGCCCGACCTGATCTTGCTTGACCTGGGACTCCCGGACGAGAGCGGTCACGTGGTCACGGAACGCTTACGCGAATGGAGCACCACGCCGATCATCGTAATCTCGGCGCGCGGTCGCGAGGAAGACAAGATCCGCGCGCTGGACGCCGGCGCGGACGACTACGTGACTAAGCCTTTCGGCGTAGGCGAGCTGCTCGCGCGTATGCGCACCGCGCTCCGTCACGCCGCAGGCGCCGGCACGGTTAAAGCGGAGTTCTCCGTTGGCGAGCTGAAGGTCGACTTCGCGCGCCGACAAGTCTTCGTTGGCGCGAACGAGGTGCACCTCACGCCCATCGAATACAAGCTCCTGCTCGTGCTGATCAAGTACGAGGGCCGGGTCGTCACTCACCGGCAGTTGTTGAAGGACGTGTGGGGCCCGAACTCTACGGAGCACACCCATTATGTGCGCGTTTACATGGCCCAGTTGCGCCGAAAATTGGAGCCCAACCCCAGTCGCCCGGTCTACTTGCTGACGGAGCCGGCCGTCGGTTACAGGCTCAAGAGCTAGGCTTGGGCGAGAGCCGAAGGTGTTGCTCCCGCATGCAGCACCCGAAGTCGGCGCCTCGCAGAAGTCGCGCGGCGAGGCGCACCGCCGCCCACGCCTCACAGCGGCAGATCTCGCCCGAAATTGCACCGAACTGCCACGGGGTACGATGCCGCAAGACGGAGCCACGCAGGCGCTTTATATCGAGGGTGAGCGGTATACAAGATCCGCCGAACAAGGAGCACAGCATGCAACCCAAAAACACCATCTGTCTGTGGTTCGACAAGGATGCGGAAGAGGCAGCGCGGTTTTACGCCACCAATTTCCCCGATAGCAAAGTCACGGCAGTGCATAAGGCACCCGGCGACTTTCCAGGAGGCAAGGCCGGCCAAGTCTTGACCGTCGACTTTACGGTTTTTGGTATCCCGTGTGTGGGCCTCAACGGCGGGCCCGTGTTCAAACAGAGCGAGGCCTTCTCTTTTCAGATCGCGACCGAAGATCAGGCCGAAACGGATCGTTATTGGAATACGATCGTGAGCAACGGCGGCCAGGAGAGCGAGTGTGGTTGGTGTAAGGATCGCTGGGGCTTGTCCTGGCAGATCACGCCGCGCACGCTGACGGACGCGATGAAGGCGGGTGGCGCGGAGGCCCAACGCGCTTTCCAGGCGATGATGAAGATGAAAAAGATCGATGTCGCCGCTATCGACAAAGCGCGTCGCGGCTGACGTCTTGCTCGAGTATTCGCTGTCGAGTGCCTCCAGGAGGGGCCTCGGCAGCGGCGGGACCTCTCGAGCGGCGGGATGGCGCGCCTGGACCGAAGGCTCCCAGCGCGGGCAAAGCGGCCTGGGTCGCGCCATGCGGCCGCCGAGCGAGGTACAGAAGCTCGGTCCGCTCGAGTTCTACGGTGCGAAGAGGCGAGCATCTTGGCGATTCGCTGCAGTCGCGCTGGTGGCCGTATTCTTGGGGGGATTGGCGATCACGGTGACCGAACAACGCGATTGGGGCGAACTCGACTAGCCCCGCTTGGATGAGTCAACATGCCGGTATGAAGCCGAACGACCGAGCGCGCCGCTACTGGGATCGGAACGCCAAGAACTACGACCGGTCCATGTCGTTGCTCGGTAAACCCATACCTCGCATGGTGGCGCTGGCCGCGGAAGCCGTAACCGGCGCAACGCGCGTCCTGGAAGTGGCCGCAGGTACCGGCCTGGTCACAACGGCGCTAGCTGCCTCCGCCAAGGAAGTCGTTGCCACCGACTACTCCGAAGCTATGACCGGGAAGCTGACTGAGCGAGTGCGTGAGCTGGGTCTCACGAATGTCCGCTGCGAACATGCAGACATCTACGCGCTGCAGTACGAAAACGGCTACTTCGACGCCGTCGTCGCAGCCAACGTGCTGCATCTACTCCAAGATTTGTCGCTCGCGCTGGCTGCGTTGAGACGCGTGACTAAGCCCGGAGGTCGCTTGATCGTCCCGACCTATTGCCACGATCAGACTTTGCTTTCTGGGTTCATCTCGCGAGCGCTGGCTGTTACCGGATTCCCGGGACAAGAGCGTTTCAGCTTGGCGAGCCTGGTGCAGGCGGTCGAAGCAGCAGGTGTGAAGGTGACGCGAACGGAGCTGTTGCCGGGCATCCTACCGATTGGCTACGTGGAGGGGAGCTTCGTTTGAGCAGCCCCGCGCAGGCTACAACGGGGACCCGGGTGGCGGCTCCTCAGATTTCATCCCAGGTAGAAGGCGGAGCGGGTTTGCGCTCGCATTGTTGGTGCGTTCATCATCTGGCGGACCACTTGAAGTTGACACGGAGCCCCATGACCCAACCGGAACTCACCTCCAGTGAAGTGGCGTTCGAGCACGCGCTGCTGCTTGGGAACGAAGGCGAACGACTCGCTCAGCTCGGGAAGTACCAGGAGGCCGTGCCGATTCTCAAGGAGTCGATGCGCTTGCATCGATCGGTCGGCGTCGAGCATCCGTCCGCTGTCGCGCTCGCAGCGACCTTGAACAACTTGGGGTTCTGTCTCGGAAGGTTACACCAGCACACGCTGGCGGTCGGTGTGCTGGGAGAGGCGAGACAGCTCTGTGAGCCACTCTGGAAGGCCGCACCGGAAATCGAAGACCTTCGTCTACTGATGGCGCGGATTCTGGGCGCGCTGAGCCATTCGCTCGCCTTGCTAGGCGAGTTCCAGTCGGCGTTACCGGTGACGGAGCTGTTGGTCCAGCTGGAGCGATCGTTGCTCACGCCGGGGCAAGTCGTGCTCGACTTCGATCTGGCCAAGGAGCTGCGGCTGTTCGCGCTGGTGCGTGCTCGGCTCGGCGTAGACGGTCAGCACGCCAACGCAGCGATCAGCGAGTCCCTGGTAATTTTTCAGGCGTTGGTGCGAGAAGACGCGGCGCGCTACGCGCGAGAGCTGGTGACAACCTACGACGTCTTCGTCGAGGTACTCGAAATGCTCGGGCGCCAGCAGGACGCCGCCGTTGTTCGAAACCACGTAGTCGAGCAGTATGAGGCGCTCGCCCAGGCCATGGATCAAGCCGGGCGCCAAGAAGAGGCGACGGCGATTCGAAACTATGCAGCGGGCTTGGCTGCGAAATCGCAGCTGCCAGCGCAAGATGGGGGCTCGTGACTCAGCCGTGACTCCGCCGAGCTTGTCGATTTCCCCTCAACCCAAGGCCGCTCGTCTGATCTTTCGCGAACTGGTCGCGCACGACTTGGAGCCATTTCACGCGCTGGTGAGCGACCAGCACATTCTGCGTTATTTGCTGGATGGCCAGCGTATGTCGCGCGAGTGGTCGGCGCAGCTCTTGGCGGACACCTCGGCAGAGCGGACGCGGAGTGGTCTCGGGATGTGGCTGCTTTACGAGCGAGAAGGCGCCAATCCGCTAGGGTTTGCCGGCTATCTTCGCTTCGGCGGCGCGGACTCGCCGCTCGAGCTCATGTATGCAGTGCGCGCGCAGCACACCGGGCGTGGCTACGCGCGCGAAGCTGCCGTCGCTTTGATCGACTTTGCGCGGGAGCACTGCGCGCAGGGCGACATCGTCGCCGCCGTGGACGAGCCCAATGTTGCCTCTAGCAAGGTGCTCGAACGACTTGGATTCCAACGTACTGGCAGCGTGCCCGGTGAATTCGGCCGCATGTCGCAGTATCGCTTGGTGCGGGGTCGGGCACCGCTCGAACGGCGTACGCAGCGTTTGATTCTGCGTCCGTTCCGCGCGTCCGATGCCGACGCGTTCGCGCGGCTGAACGCCGATCCGCGCGTGATGCAGTTCTTCCCAAGCCCGCTGACGCGCGCCCAGAGTGACGAGCTCGTGGGTCACGTGCAGCAACACTTCGAGACGCGAGGGTTTGGCCCGTGGGCGATCGAGTTGCCCGAAGCTGAAGGCTGCATCGGCGCGGCCGGCCTAGCGGTTCCAAGCTTCACCAGCCATTTCACGCCCTGCGTGGAGATCGCCTGGAGGCTCGCGGCCGGGCATTGGGGGCACGGTTATGTCCAGGAAGCCGCTCGCGCCGCGCTGTACACGGCGTTCGTGCATCTCGAGCTGAAGCAAGTCGTGTCGTTTGCCGCGACCGCAAATCAGCGCTCGTGGCGCGTGATGCAGCGTCTAGGTATGCGACGCGATGCAGCTGAAGACTTCGAGCATCCCAACGTGCCCTTGGGTCACCCGTTGCGGCGTCACGTGCTGTATCGCTTGGGTGCTGCCGACTGGCGCGCCGCCGCTGAAGGGGATTCCGCTCTCAGCGCGCCTTTACCGACACCACATTGACCTGCACGAACTGACCCAGATTCATCGAGCCGGGGATGCCGTCGAGCGCGTAGCGCTCGTAGTTGTCGATCTGCCGTTCGTTGCTGTCGGCGCACTCGAGCGTCACTTTGGCGTCGGCGGCGACGGGGATGGTGACTTGGTAGTCGAGCTTGAAGACGTAGTGACCGGTTTTCTGATAGTCGTTCAGGAAGTAGGTTTGGGCGGGCTTGTCCACGCTAATGCGCCAAACTTGGTAGTCCGGCGCCTTGACGGTGCCGCCGACGGTATACGGGGTCTGCCGCCACGACATGTTCTTGTACATGAACGTGCTGGTCTCGGCGCGCGTGCCACCTTCGATGTTGGTGGGTTCGACCACGCCGCGAATGCGCAGGGTGAGGTCGTAGCTGGCGCCACTGGTGCCGGTGATGCCGGCTTGTTTGGTGGCTTTGAACTGGTTGTTCGTCAGCATGCTGTGGGTGCACGTTGCACCCTCGGTGGTTGCTGGTGTACCGCCGCAGGCGTCGTCGATGCGGAGACCGTCCAGAGCAGCGGCGATCGCGACGTCGACCGGTGGGCTGCCCCCTGTGCCTGTTTGCGTGCCACCTGAAGAGGTGGTGCTGCCGTTCATGGCGGATGTGCCACCGCTCATGACGCTGCCGCCAGCGCCTGGGACGCCACCGGTCGTGGCCAGCCCGCCGCTCGAAGGCGCGCCGCCGGAGGTCGTGGCGCCGCCTGAGGAGGTAGTGCCGCCTGAAGATGGGCTGCCACCCGAGCTGGGTGCGCCGGCGACCGTGCTGCCACCGAAGCTTCCGCCGTTCGCGCTGGTGGCGCCGCCGCTAGCAGTGGGAGCGCCCGCGGCGCCCCCGAAAGCAGCCGCTCCGCCTTGACCCGCGTCGGGAGTGCCGCCGGGCTCAGAGGAACAGGCGAGGGCAGCAACGCAGAGCAGGGCGCACAGAGAGCTGGTTTGCATGGGTTTTACGGGCCGCGGCGTACGGCTGGACCTTATGCAGTGACGGCAGCACTCCGCTCGTCATCATCAAAATCACTTTGTGTCGGCACTGAAGAATTGCTCCAGAGTGGAAGTGCCAATCCTTCGCGCGCCGGGGCGGCATCCTGAGTGGCTGCCACGCTGTCGCTAGTTCGGCTTTCGTCCGTTGCCGTTGATCATCGACGCCAATGGCTGCAGGTAGCGGGCGGCATCACTCTGGCCGTGCCGTGCCACCTTCTGGACCTTTGGGTTCTCCGTATTGACCAAGATCTCGGCCGCCGAGACCGCCGGAGCTTCGCCGGCGCCAGGCGGACAGGTCGGTAACAAGTATTGGTCCGCCGCGGCAGCGAGCGAGATGGTCGTTTCTGGAAAGAGTGAGTAGAACCGGGATTGCAGCCAGGAGAGCGGCGAGACCATGGTCTCCGCGTAGCCGTGACGGGCCGCGTCGACGATGGCGCGAGCCGCGCGCTCCGTGTTGGCGGAGGCGAGCGGAAGGCTCAGCGCGCCAGCGAACCAAGACAGCTCGCGGTCGGCGTTGCCCTTGTAAGCTACGTTCATCCACGCGCCGTTGCGCAGCGGTGGCGGCATTACCGTGCTCACTCGGATGCCGTACTTCCGGAGCTCGATGGTGGCCGCTGCAGAGAAGCCGGTCGTGGCGAACTTTCCGGTAACGTAGGTGCTGCTGTGAGGGATTGGCAACTTCCCCGATATCGAAGTGACGTTCACGATGCGCCCAAAGTGTCGCGCGCGCATGTGCGGCAGGACTGCATAGGTTGGATAGTAGGTACCGAAGAAGATGCTGCGAAAGGCGCTCTGAAAGTCGCTGGCGTTCATGGATTCGAGCGGTCCGATCGCAATTTCGATCGCACAATTGACGAGGACATCCACGCGACCGAAGCGCGCGATGGTGTCGGCGACCAGCTGCTGAGTGGCGCGTTCGTCCGTCACGTCCGCGCGCAGCGCAATGACCCGCGGGATGGCCTGACCTGAGGCGCGCTCCGTGTAACGCGCCGCGACTTTGCGCAGTTCTGCCTCAGCTCGCTCGAGTTCAGTGCGATCGCGGGCGCAGATCGCCACATCCGCGCCGGCTTCGATGAAGCGGCGCGCGGCTGCAAAGCCTAAACCGCGCGAGCCGCCCGTGATCAACACGACCCTGCCGCGCAGTTCCAGGCGCCGACGCCGACGCGCGATCACGCGCGCGGTGGCCAGGGCACCGAGCATGAATCCAGCAAACGCTGCGCGGGGGTACCATGCATTTCTGGGCATGCCCGGGAGCTTGCAGGAAACGTGCGAGAAGTATTGAAATCGATCCGCGGATTCCGTCACGAGCAGCGTGGCAATTAGCCGCGACGGACCTACGCGCTGGCTGCGGGAGCGCCGTATTCCGTCAACCATTCGCTGACGTGAGCATCTGATACGGCTTCAATGCGCTTCTTGAGTTTATTCTTCGCGCGCGTTTCGAGCTGCCGCGCCCGCTCACTGGATACACCCAAGCGGCGTCCGATTTCGGTCAGCGAGAGGGCGTCGCTGGCGTCGGCCATCAGACGCTGTTCGGTGATGAAGCGCTCACGCGGGTCGAGCGTCTCGACCGCTTCTGCGACGGCACGGCGCATGGAGACGCGCACTTCGTGAGCGTCCAGTTCGGCCTCTACGTTGTTGTTCGCCGGCAACGTATCGATCAAACGCGTGGAGGTATCGTCCGAGAGTTTGTGCTCCAGCGACACGTCACGCGCGTCCACGCGCTGAGTCAGGCGTCGAACGCCGTCTACGGTCATGTTCAAACGTTCGGCCAGCGCCCGTTCAGCAGCTTCTCCTGGACCGAGGGCGTTGTGAAGTCGCACGCGTTCACGGCGCAGCTTGAAGAAGATGCGTGAACACAGCGCGCCGCGCACCAAACTCCAGGATTTGATCACGTGATCCAGGATGAAGGCGCGCACCCAGTGACCGGCGTACGTGGCAAGCCTGAGCCCGCGTGAAGGGTCGAAGCGGTTGAGCGCGTGCAACAGGCCGAAGTTGCCTTCGGCCACCAACTCGCTCAATGGGACGCCGTAGCGCCGGTACATGCGGGCCAAGCCCACGACGATCCGCAGGTGCGTTCTGGCCAAGCGTTCGCCGGCTCTGGGATCACGCGAGCCCTGCCAGCGCCGGGCCAGCTCGATTTCTTCCTCACGCTCCAGCGCGGGGCAGAGGCTCGCGGTTGCGACGTATGGCGCCACGTCGTCTGCGCGTAGTGACATCATCATGGGACCCTCACCGGCTACGAGTGTCGAGAGCGTCTTCGATCTTCTTGAGCGCTTCTTCGAGCGCTTCGCGAATGGTACGCAGAGTTGCCGGCGAGACGCGGCCGCGGTGCATACCGATCTTCACCGTCTTCATGACGCGCATCACGAACTTCATGAGCTCGCCCAGATCTTCGGTGTAGGATTCGTCCGCGTCTTCGCCCGAGCGCGCGTAAAATTCGTCTACGGCGTCCCGATTCTTGCTCAGGTCTTCTCGCCCCGCGTCGGTGATGGCGTACGCCTTGCGACCGTCGCGATCGACCACGTTGGCGTGCCCCAGCTCCTCGAGCATTTGCAGCGTCGGGTAGATGACTCCCGGGCTCGGTCGATAACTCGAGCGCGCGCGCTGCTCGATGTGTTGAATGATCTCGTAGCCGTGCCGCGGCTGCGCTTCGATCGCTTCCAGCACCAGGTAGCGCACGCCGCCGCGCTCGGCGCGCTGCGGTCGCTCGCCCATCGCGTCGGCCCACCAGGGGCGGCCACCGCGACGGCGACCGCCTCCCGGGCCGAAGCCGAACTTACCGTCAGCCCACCACCAGTGGGCAGAAATATCAGAATGTCTCATGATTTCAATATCTTTCAGGACAGAGCGCCTTCGCTCGGAATTGCTTGCGATATGTCTGTCGACATAGCTATAGATATATCTGTTCGGCTCACAAGTAGCCCGGCCAGTTTTTTCTTGTTCCCAGCGCCCGTCAGGGCGCGTCGGTGCTCGACTCCTGCGCGCCGGCGTAGTGCCGTCAGCGCACCATGGAAGAGCTCATCAAACTGGTTTCGGGCAAAGTCGGCATTCCTGAGGCGCAAGCGCGCGTGGCCGTGGAAACGGTGGTCGGCTTCCTCAAGTCCAAGTTGCCAGCTCCGCTCGCTGGGCAAGTCGACAGCGCGCTCGGCGCAGTCGGCGGCGGACTCGGCAACCTCGACGTCGGCAACATCGCGTCGAGCCTCGGCGGCATGTTCGGCAAAAAAGACTGATCGAGTCGCGTCAGTCCTGGCGAGCCGGAGCCCCCGGCATCAGGAGCTGGTCGGATCTCGATGGGCGTCTGTTTCTCTGCGCGATTGCGAGCGTGGGCCGTCACCTCCAGACTGTGTGGATGACGGTTCGCCGCGCTCTTCTTCGGGCGTAGCGCGGTTGCCTGCGAGCTTTTGAGAGAGTCCAAGCGCTGCCAGGATGATGAAAGCGAGCACGGACGTCGCAGCGGTCAGCACGTAGGCACCCACTCCTGCGGCTGCGCCGAGGGCGCCCGCAACCCATACGCTCGCCGCGGTCGTG
>Ga0247764_1000684_pt1 | contig 11915 bp, 7 predicted proteins | sample UWRJL051202B4_FD_179932 | JGI IMG/M metagenome (GOLD analysis project Ga0247764, IMG submission 179932) | Plant litter microbial communities from Arlington Agricultural Research Station in Wisconsin, United States - UWRJ-L051-202B-4 | ecosystem: Environmental > Terrestrial > Plant litter >...
TCCTTGTTGATCGCGACGATGGTCCGCGCATCCTTGATACCGGTGAGATGCTGGATGGCGCCGGAAATACCCACCGCCACATACAGCTCCGGAGAAATGATCTTGCCGGTCTGACCTACCTGCAACTCGTTGGCTGCATAGCCTGAGTCGACGGCAGCGCGTGACGCACCGACGCCGGCTTTCAGCTTGTCGGCGAGGCTGAAAATGATTTTGAAATTGTCGGCGCTGCCCAGCGCACGACCGCCCGAGACGACTCGCGCCGCCGTCTGCAGATCGGGACGACCCGTAGCAGCGGCAGAGCGCGTAACGAAGCGTGTGTGTGTTGGCAGTTCAGCGGTGACGCTCGACGATTCGATCGTGCCGTTGCCGCCGGTGCCAGCAGCTTGGAACGAAGCTGCACGAACTGTCGCGACCAACTTCTTGTCCTGCGGTGCTTCTACGGTGACGATGGCATTGCCCGCGTACACCGGCCTGCGGAAGCGATAGGCCGATTCCACCGCCATGATGTCGCTCAACTGGCCTACACCGAGCAGGGCCGCGACGCGCGGCATGAGATCTTTTCCGTAAGTTGTTGAGGGGCCGAACACATGTGTGTAGTTCGCGGCAATGGCCGCTACCTGCGGAGCAAGTACCGCAGCAAGCGGCTCGGCATTCGCCGCGTTCTCGATCTTGATGACTTTCTTCACGCCGGCGAGCGCCGCAGCCTGGGTCGCGACTTCGCCCGCATCCGCCGCAAACACGGCGATGTCGATCTCGGCATCCGGAATCTTCGCTGCGCAGGTCACGCACTTCGCAGTCGCTGCATTGAGTTTGCCGCCGGAGTGTTCGGCGACGATCAGTATCTTAGTCATCAGACCAACCCCTTCTGCTTGAGCGCCGCCACCAGTTCGCCGACATCCTTGACCATGACGCCCTTCTGTCGGGAGGCGGGCGCTTCGAATTTGAGCGACTTGAACTGCGGGGTCGTGTCCACGCCCAACGTATTCAGTGCAATGACTTCCAGCGGCTTCTTCTTCGCCTTCATGATGTCGGGCAACTTCACGTAGCGCGGCTCATTCAGGCGCAGGTCGGTGGTGAGCACCGCGGGCAGGTCCACTTCGATGGTCTCGAGGCCGGCGTCCACTTCGCGGGTGACTTTCGCCTTGGGCCCATCGAGTTCGATCTTGGACGCGAAGGTGGCCTGCGGACGCTGCCACAACGCAGCCAGCATCTGGCCGGTCTGGCTGTTGTCGTCATCGATGCCCTGTTTACCGAGCAGCACGATCTGCGGCGCTTCTTTCTCGATGAGCTTGAGAAAGATCTTCGCGGCGACCAGCGGCTCGACAGCCGTGTCGGCCTGCACGAGGATGGCGCGATCGGCACCCATCGCAAGACCGGTGCGCAGTTGCTGCTGAGTATCGGCGGGGCCGATGCTGACGACGATCACTTCGGTGGCGCCGCCTTTTTCCTTGATACGCAGGGCTTCTTCGAGCGCAATCTCATCGAAGGGATTGATGCTCATTTTCACGCCGTCGGTGACGACGCCGGTACCGTCGGGTTTGACGCGGACGCGGACGTTGTAGTCCACGACTCGCTTGAGGCCAACCAGAATCTTGCTCACGAGGTCTCCGATAAGTTTCGTCGGGAAGTGCTTGCGTCAGCTCGGGACTGCGGCAGTGCAAGTGCGCCGGGAAAAGCGCTCGACCACCGCCAGGCAGCGGCGGGGCACGCTACTGGAACGTAGCGTCGGAGTCAACGCAGCCGGCGTGCTGCAGTTAAGGCATTACCCGTTGATCGACCACAGGAATTCCGTGTATCGGTACGGGCGCACGGGACGCTGTCGGTAGCATAGGTACACTAGCGTCCATTCGTTGAGGAGCGGTTCATGCCCGATGCACTGGGTTCGCGTCTGAAGCTGGGGCTGATTGCGCCGGCCACCAACACTGTGGTCCAACCCGAATGCGACGGCATGCGGCCACGCGGAGTATCTAACCAGATGGCGCGCGTCGTCATTCCAGACACGCCGGTGGACAGCGAGGCGGACTTCGCGAACATGATGAGCGGCATCCGCGATTCCATCGAGCGAGCCCTGGACACGATTGCGGGCTGCTCGCCGGCGGCGGTGATTCTCGCCATGTCGGCCGAGACTTTCTGGGATGGCGTGTTCGACGGCGCGGCGCTGCAAGCCCATCTCGAAGCCCGCTCGCACGTAAAGGTGATTCTCGGCGCCCAGGCCTGTCAGGCAGCCATGCAACGATACGGCGGCGTGCGCCGTATCAGCCTGATCACTCCCTATATGCCGTCGGGCGACGCGCAGGTCCGCAGATCGTTCGCGGACAGCGGCTTCGAAGTCGTCAACCTGCTAGGCCTCAAGTGCAACAGCCCGCTGCTGATGGCGCACGAATCCCCCGAACGGCTGCGACGAGCGGTGCGGGAAGTGGATGACCCCAGCGTCGAATTGATCCTGCAGGTCGGCACCAACCTGGCCTTTGCCAAGGTCGCCGCCGAGGCGGAAGCATGGCTCGGCAAGCCCGTCCTGGCCGTCAACACCTGCGCCTACTGGCAGGCGCTGCGCAGTTCCGGCATCGACGACAAAATCGAGGGTTACGGTTCGTTGTTGATGGAGCATTGATCTCACGGCACTGTGCCGGCGGCGACTGCCAACACCTGTAACGGCATTATCTTCGCCGGTTCTGCTATCGTTTCGGGCCAGAAGCTTCGCCTGCCGTTCCGCCAGTGGCCACATCACCCATGCGCACCATCCATCCCAGCTCCGGTCTCGCCAATGTCCGCTACGAAATCCGCGGCGACCTGGCACGACGCGCCAACGAAATGGAGCGGCTGGGATACGAAATCGTACCGTTGAACATCGGTAATCCCGGCGTCTTCGGCTTTCGCACGCCGGAAACCATGCGCCTGGCGATGATCGAGAACCTCAAGGCCAGCGAAGCCTACTGCCACCAGAAAGGCATTTTTCCGGCGCGCGAAGCGGTGGTGATGCAGCAGCAGAGCCGCGGCGTGCGCGGCGTGAGTGCCGATGAGGTGTTCATGGGCAATGGCGTCAGCGAACTGATCGACCTGGTGCTGCGGGCGTTGTTGTGCACCGATGACGAGGTGCTGGTGCCGACGCCGGATTATCCGCTGTGGACCGCTGCGGTGAATCTGAATGGCGGCAAAGCCGTTCACTATCCTTGTCGTCCGGAAAACGGCTTCGAGCCCGACGCCAAAGATATCGAGGCGCTGGTCACACCGCGCACGCGCGCCATCGTCGTCATCAACCCAAACAACCCGACCGGTGCAGTGTATTCGCGCAAGACGCTCGAAGCGATCGCGCGCCTGGCCGAGAAACACCAGCTCGTGGTGTTCTGCGACGAGATCTACGACCAGATCCTGTACGACAACGCCGAGTTCGTACCCATGGCCACGCTCGTCCACAACACGCTGTGCGCAACCATGTCGGGACTGTCGAAGGTGTATCGCGCCTGCGGTTACCGCGTCGGCTGGGTTTCGTTTTCCGGAGAGATCGAGTCCGCGCGAGAATACCTGGCTGCGCTCGACAAGCTGTCGTCACTGCGCCTGTGTAGCAATGTGCCAGGACAATGGGCGGTGCAGACCGCGCTCGGCGGTTACCAGAGCATTCGTGAACTCACGAGCCCAGGCGGCCGCCTGTTCGAATCGCGACAGGCGATTCTGGATGGCGTGGCGAAGAGCAAGTATTTCGAAGTGCACGCGCCACGCGGAGCAATTTATGCGTTCGTCGGCGTGCGCAAGGATGTGCTGCCGAATTTCGACGACCAGAAATTCGCCATGGACCTGCTCGAATATAAACATGTGCTGCTGGCGCCGGGCACCAGTTTCAATGCGACTTACAAAACGCACTTCCGCATCACCAACCTGCCGCGCGCGGAAACCATCGTCGACGTGTTCCGCCGGATGGAGGAACTGCTCGACAGTTATGCGTCCGGTGCGGCACTGGTATCGCGACCGGCGCCCGACCTCAAAGTCGTTCAGAAGTGAAGACAAGGGCGCAGGGCGTCGAGACGGATAGGAAACATCTGAGCATTTGATTTCATCTTCTCCTGCCCGGGCCCCGAGCCTCACGCCCGTGGCCCTTTCCGGAACCATGCCCCGCACCCTGCATTCACTGCTCGAGTCAGGCGTCACTGTACTCACCGCGAGCCGGCGGCTTGCGTATGCCTTGCGGCTGGGTTTTGCACAGAGCGCGCAGGCAGCGGGGAGAACCGTGTGGCGATCGCCGCGAGTGTTGCCCTGGTCCACCTGGCTGCGTGAGCAATGGCTCGAACTGCGCAGTCATGGCGACTTATCGGGCGATTCCACGCCGCTGCATCTTCTCAACGGCGCGCAGTCACGCATTCTCTGGGACGAAATCGTTCACGGCAGTGAAGTCGCCCAGCAGTTGCTGAGCCCATCCAATGCCGCGCGCATGGCGGCACGCAGTTGGCAGCGCCTCCACGAATTCTCCATCGACATCGAAGCATTGTCCGACAGCACGAGCGTGGAGACGCAGGCGTTGCTTGGCTGGGCACGCGAATTCGAATTTCGTTGTACCGAACTGGGCGCGATCGACGAAGCCCGACTCGCACAGCTCGCGCTTCAGACTGGTTTCATACCGACGGAAACGGTGTGCCTGGCAGGTTTCGATGTCCTGCCGCCGGTGTTGCAGTCATTGAGCGCGCTATGGTCGGACGAAGGCAAGCTCATGAATGTCGATGTGGCTGATATTGCCGCGTCGGCGACAAACGTAACGCGCGTCGTTGCGACCGATCGCGAAAACGAACTCGAACTCGCGGCCAATTGGGCGCGTGCGCGAGTCGACGCCGGTGGCCTGCGGATTGGCGTGGTCGTCAATTCATTGCACGATCGGCGTCACGATGTGCAACGCGTCTTCGAAGACGCCTTCGCTCCTGCCGCGCGTCGTGCTGGCATAGATGCATTGTCATTGCCGGTGGCCATCGCCGCGCCCGAGCCGCTGGATGGTTATCCGTTGGTCGCCGACGCCCTGTCGCTACTGGAACTGGGCAATGGCGGCGCCGACAGCCTCCTCGTCGGAAGACTGCTGCGATCACCGTTCATCGTAGCAGGCGACAGCGAACGTCACGTTCGCGCACTTGCCGATATCAGGCTGCGTGAAGAACAGCGCAGCCACTGGGACTGGATGACGCTCGAGCGCTTCGCCGGCATCGCCGGATGTCCACAACTGCAATTGGCAGCACGCCAGGTCGCGACATTGCTGCGTGCGGATGCCGGCAAGGCAACGCCGAGTACGTGGTCGGAGCGCTGGGTTCGTGTGCTGCATACCTGCGGCTGGCCAGGCGAGCGCACACCGTCGAGCATCGAACACCAGACCACGGCGAAGTTCCAGGAAGCGCTCGGACAATTCGGCACGCTCGATTCCATACTCGGCCCCATATCGCGCGTCACGGCTCTGCGTCGCCTGCGTGAACTGACTCAGGACACTGCTTTCGAAGCCCAGTCGGGACCGGCGGCGGTGACGGTGATCGACCCGACGACCGTTGCCGGCATGCAGTTCGATGCACTATGGGTAGTGGGACTCGATGCGTCTCAATTGCCAGCCGCCACCAGTCCGGACCCGTTGCTGCCCATCGAACTGCAGCGTGACGCTGGAATTCCCGAAGCATCCGCACGCAGCATGCTGCAATTGGGTCGACGGCAATTGCAGCGTCTCATTGCGAGTGCGCCCGAGGTCATCCTGAGCTGGGCGCACCGTGACGGCGACGCCGAACTGCAACCGAGTCCGCTGTTGCGAGACATCGAGCTGCGCGAGATAGATTCGTTGCCGCCAGTCGTAACGAAGCCTCTGCGCAGGACGCTGTTCGAGCAGCGACCTGCCTTGGACATTCTCGCTGACTACTTCGCGCCCCGCGTGCAGCCCGGGTCGGCTCGCGGAGGCGCGACGATTGTCGAGCTGCAATCCCGCTGCGCATTTCGTGCTCAAGCCCAGATACGTTTGCGCGCCGAGCCAATGCAGATCGTGAGCATCGGCATCGATCCAAAAGAACGGGGCATCCTGTTGCACCAGGCGCTGGAGGCAGTCTGGCACGTACTGGGAAGTCAGCAGCGATTGCTCGAATACGACGATGCCAGGCTCGCGGCCTTGCTGCGGGACATAGCGGAACGAACCGCGGCGACGACATTGCAACCCGGCAATCGTGTCGAGACGCGCCTGATGGCGCTCGAAGTGGAATCCATCGTGCTGCAATTGCAGGCGCTGATGGCGATCGAGCGCGAGCGACCGCCGTTCACGGTACGCAGCGCCGAACTCACCGAACGATTCGCGCTCGGCGAATTGTCGATCCGCCTCAAGCCGGATCGCATCGATCGGCTGATGGATGGCGGCGACCTGCTGGTCGACTACAAGCTCGGCGAATCGCATAAGCCGCGTCAATGGCTCGATGTGGTGCCGGGTCGACCGCGTCGTCCGCAGTTGCCGCTCTATGCATTGGCCCATGAAGATTCCGTTGCGGCGCTCGCGTTCGTAGTAGCAGCGCCCGGCACCGTCGAGTATCGCGGCTGGAGCGATGGCGCAGCGGTGGCGAAGGGTGTAGAGACTTATCCGCCCCGAGGGGCGCTACGCATGGGCGCGCCGCCTGACTGGCCTGAACTGTTGAAGCACTGGCGGCACGTGCTGACTGCGCTCGCGGATAACTACGTTGCCGGCATCGCCACCGTCGATCCGTTGCCGCAGGAATGCACGCATTGTCACCTGAGTACGTTCTGTCGCGTTCACGAGTTGGACTCGCAGAGCGCCCAGCGCCAGGAAGCAGACGATGAGTGAATTCTCCATGCCTCACGAGTCGATGCAAGCCGACGCACAGGCGCGCCGGCAAGCGCTGGATCCGCAAGCGTCGTTCATCGTCCAGGCGCCGGCCGGCTCGGGTAAAACCGAGTTGCTGACGCAGCGCTATCTGCGCCTGCTCGCCACGGTGGAGCATCCGGAACAGGTTCTTGCGATCACCTTTACGCGCAAGGCTGCCGCCGAAATGCGCAATCGCATCCTGCTCGCTCTGGAAAGCGCGATGCATCCGGCGCCTGAATCGGCACACAAGCGCCAGACCTGGGACCTTGCCCGAGCCGTGCAGCAGCTGGATGCGCGACACGATTGGCAATTGCTCCAACATCCGGCGCGGCTGCGCATCCAGACCATCGATGCGCTCAACTCGATGCTGGCGCGACGGCTGCCGGTGTTGTCCGGTACGGGCGCGGCGCTGGAACCCAGCAACGATCCCGAGCCGTTGTACGAAGCAGCCTGCGCTCGATTGCTTGAACATCTCGGCGAGAATTCACCGCAGTCGAAGGCACTAGAGAATCTCATCGTTCACCTGGGCAATCGGCTTGATCGGCTGGTGTCCTTGTTGACCGAGCTCCTGAGCAGGCGCGATCAATGGCTGCACCAGATCGTTCGCGCCCGTAACACCATCGGCCTGCGAGAGACGCTGGAACGCACTCTCGCCGAGATCATCAATCAGCATCTGGCTCGATTGTGCAACTCCATGCCGGCACCACAACGTGCACTGATGTGGGACCTGACTCGCTTCGCTGCGGGCAACTTGATCCAGGACCCGTCTCTCAACGCGCTGCGCAGAAAACTACTTCATGCCTGCGTCAACGACGACGAGGGACCGAGCGCAGGAAGCCACTGCCTCGGAGCATGGCGCGAGTTGATCGCCGCTTTCTTCACCCAGGACGGCAAACCCCGCCGCCGCGTCACCAAGACGGAAGGATTTCCGACCACAGATGCGGCAATGAAGACGCGCATGCAGGAAGCGCTGCGCTCGCTCGCAGAAGATTCCTCCGTGTGTGAACAACTGCTCGCAGTATTGAAGCTGCCCGGCGCCGCTTACTCCGACTCGCAATGGCAGATTCTCGAATCGCTGCTGGATGTGCTGCCGCTGGCAGTTGCCGAGCTACAGGTCATTTTCCAGACACGCGGCGAGGCTGACTATGTGGAAGCTGCGCTGCGTGCCTTGCAGGCGCTGGGCACCGCGGACGAACCCACCGATCTCGCACTGGTATTCGACTATCGCCTGCGCCACATCCTGATCGACGAATTCCAGGACACATCGTTCGCGCAACTCGATCTGCTGGAACGATTGACCGCCGGCTGGACGCCCGGCGATGGCCGCACGTTGTTCTGCGTCGGCGATCCCATGCAATCCATCTATCGCTTCCGGCAAGCGGAGGTCGGGCTGTTCCTGCAATTGCAACGCGAAGGCCTGCGCAACGTGCCGTTGACGCCGCTGACGTTGCGGGCGAATTTCCGTTCCAGCGAACGCATCGTCGATTGGCTCAATAAAGTATTCCCCGCAGTGCTTGCGCCGCACGACGATGCGGGCCTCGGCGCCGTCCGCTACAGCGCAAGCGTCGCCGTCAATCCCGATCGACCGCGCGGCGTGCAGGTCCATACGCTCTTCAGTCGCGACGAACAGGACGAAGCGAACAGGGTCGTCGACATCATCCGGCAGGCATTGGACGCGGACGAGCAGGGCACGATCGCCGTGTTGGTCAGCGCACGCAGTCACGTAGGCAACATCGGCATGCAACTGCACCGAGCCGGAATCAGCTTTCGTGCAGTGGAAATCGAAGCGCTGCGCGAGCGCCCGGTAGTGCAGGACCTGATCGCACTGACGCGAGCTTTAGTCCACCTGGGCGACCGGACCGCATGGCTCGCCGTGCTGCGCGCACCGTGGTGTGGAGCTACGTTGCATGATCTGCATCAGCTCTGTGAGGCTCAACCCGATGCAACCATCGCTCACCTGCTGGAGATGTTCGTCGCCCCTGATGCGGTGATCTCGCTGAGAGACGTAGACGGCCGCGTGCGCTTGAATCGTGCTGCTGTTGTACTTCTTGCGGCACTTGCCGAGCGCGGTCGTCATCGGTTGCGCGACTGGGTGGAGCGCACATGGAATTCGCTGGGCGGACCGGCGACACTCGCGAATGCGCAGGACCTCGAAGATGCGCAGAGTTACCTGGCCCGGCTGTCTGACATCGAGCGCGCCGGCGATATCCAGGACATCGCGAGATTGGAATCGCAACTCGACAATTTGTTTGCGAAGCCGATGGCGGACGATTCCGCACGCATCGATGTGATGACGATTCACAAGGCCAAGGGCCTGGAATTCGACACCGTCATCCTCCCGACGCTGCATCGTGGTGTGCGCCGCGAATCGACATCGCTGTTGCGTTGGACACGTTTGCCGGGAGCGCAAGGCGGCATCGTACTCGCGCCGATGAAAGCACAGGGAGCGGATCAGGACGCCACTTACGACTGGATCGGCCTGCTCGAAGAGCAGCGCAGTCATCGAGAGCGCGGACGACTCCTGTATGTGGCGGCGACGCGCGCCAAGCGGGAATTGCATCTGCTGGGCGCCGCCGAGGTCAAAGACAATGCGGGCGTACCGGAGCTGCGCAGCCCGAGGCATGGCTCGATGCTGGCAATGCTCTGGCACGAACTCGAAGCTCACTATCGCAATGAGCTGAAGTTGCAGGCATCGCCGCCACAGCAATCGACCGCTACCGACGAAGGGCTGCTGTTACGGCGCTTGCCGCTGGCATGGCAACCCGAGATCGCAAGCGGTGAAGCGCAGTCAGCGGTGGGCGTGGAGTTCATCAAGCCGCCGCCGTTCGATTGGGTGAGCGAGACCAGCCGGCACGTCGGCACGTTGGTCCATCGCGAACTGGATCGCATGTCACGACGCCGCGATTCGTCTATCGCGCCACTGACATTGCAACGTTCGCGGCGCCGGCTCGCCATCGAGCTGGCGGAACTCGGCGTGCCGGCGGAACGCTGCGAGGTCGCTGTCGCACGAGTGATCGAAGCGATCGAGTCGACGTTATCCGATCCGCGCGGCCGGTGGCTGATGGGGCTCGAAGAGTCGGTCACCGACATCGAGTCGGAACTGTCGCTGAGCGGTATCGTCGATGCGCGAATCGTGAACGTCGTCATCGATCGCACGTTCGTCGCGGCCGACGGCACACGCTGGATCGTGGACTTCAAGACCAGCACCCACGAGGGCGGCGGACTGGAACGATTCTTAGGGGAGGAGGTGGAGCGTTACCGCTCGCAATTGAGTCGTTATACGCAGCTCATGCGCCGACTGAATCCGACTGAGACGGTAAAAGCGGCGTTGTACTTTCCGCTGCTGCAGGCGTGGCGAGAAGTCGCGGTCAGCGACTAGCTTTCAAAGCGTCCCCGCCAATGACACCGGCCTCTGACCCTGTGCATCGGGAGCGCCGAGAAACTGTACGGCTTTCGCCAGCTCCGGCGAAGCATTCCCCCGTGTCGACACCAGGCCGTTGATCACATAGCTACGATCCGCCGCTTTCAGTTCGAGCGTGGCGGCAACCTGCAACGGACCGTTGATGTCAGTGATTGCGCCCGCGAGTACGTCGGGCGGCGACTGCTCGGGGAAGGTCAATTTGTAACTGCCCATGGCCGCGGGTTTGCGAGGCGGCCCCACCAGGTCGAGAACCTCGACTGTGCCGGTGGCATTGGCGGGCCAGCCATTCAAGATGACGAGCGTAGCGAGCTTGGCGTTGAGTTGTCCGTTCCATCCACGCGGCGCTACCGAAGGCGGCAGTGCGGAGAGTGGCAACGTCGCGTTCAGGTCGCTCAACGCGATTCGACCACCCGGCGCCGCACTGAGCATGGTCTGCACGAATCCATCGGCTCTCGTGATCTTCACGTCCGCGACTGCGCGACCGGTCAGCAAGGGCAGGGCATGCAAATCCCATTGCACGGCGCCTACGTTGACCGCACCGGCCTGCACTACCTGCGCCGTTCCCTTCCAGACGGTTCCGGTGACGCCGCTGACAGTGACGCCGCGAGCAGCAAGCGGATCGACCACAACGCGCGCCGGCAGAGTGGCCAATGCGAACAGCGCAAAGGCGACGATACCCAGCGCAACGAGCCAGAGCGTTCGTTTCATCAACTGGCAGTGGCGCGATTGAGGACGATGCTCGCGTTCACCTGGCCGGGCGTGGCGGTGCTATCGAACTGTGCCGACTCGACACTGATGGCCTGGTTGAGCTGCAGGTTGCCGAGCCAGGTCACGACGGTATCGAATGCGGCGCCTTCCATGCGAACGCGAATGCCGGTCTGGCCGTTGGGTGTCTGGCCGGTCAATGCCGTGCCCAGGCCTGCTTCACGAGCAGTCCGGTCCACCAGCACCACGAGGGATTCGTCGCTCGGACCGGTAGCTCCAACGGGGCGGCCCGCGCCCAGAACCTGCACTTCGCTGGCAACACTGCGCATCCATGCCAGGTCGGCGTCCTTGCGTTCGACGCGTTCGGCACGTTCGGCCACGGCGCTGTAAAACGGCCCGAGCGCGAGCATGTAGACAGCCGTCAACAGCACCAGCACCGAGCCCACGGATACGATGATCCGCTCGCGCTCGTTCAGGCCTGCAAACCAATCCTTGAGTTTCTGCATGTTCCTTCAGTGACCCGGTGTCTTGAGCTGCATCCGCGCTTCGGTTTTCGAATCGCGGGGCGAGGCCGACTGGATTTCCGCGGAGACGCCGCGTTGTCCGGCAGCCTGTTTGATCCGGTCGAGCGCGTCGACTGAAGGCGTCAGGACGCGCAGATCGGTGATGTTGTCGTGGTAGCCGATCGCCTCGATGGCGGTGCCCGGCAGCTCGTTCATTGCCTCGCCGAGTGTAGACAGCGCAGCCATCAAGCCGCCGGCGGTGCCGCCACTGCGTAGCGCCGCCAATTGCGTTTCCATCTGCTTGCGGGCCTTGGATGGATCGGGCAAAGGCACGCCCGGCATTGCCTGTTGATACACCTGTGTGATCGCAGCGTCGAGTTCTGCTTCGGTCTGCCGGTACTTCGCGTGCTGCCACCCCATCACGCCCAGGTGGACCGCGAAGAAAGCCACTGCCAGCGCGGCCGCGTAG
>Ga0247764_1000685_pt1 | contig 11898 bp, 8 predicted proteins | sample UWRJL051202B4_FD_179932 | JGI IMG/M metagenome (GOLD analysis project Ga0247764, IMG submission 179932) | Plant litter microbial communities from Arlington Agricultural Research Station in Wisconsin, United States - UWRJ-L051-202B-4 | ecosystem: Environmental > Terrestrial > Plant litter >...
TACGGCCGCCTACGCCCCCGCGGATGCCGGTGCCATCAAGGTGTCCGGCTCCGGGCAGGTCTTCGTGGCCGCCGTCCCGTCCTGACCCGCGACACACCCAGCGGTCGATCCTGCGTCCGGCAGCCGGTCCCGCGCGCTGCCGGCCGCCCGGCGGAGTTGCCCGCCGTGGGTCGCACCCTTTCAGTGCGCCTGAGTGGCTGTGCGCGGCCGCGCGCGGACACGGAGCCGGGCCGTTGCTCGGGTGGGCGTCAGCGGCTCTCTCAGGGCTTCGCAACCGCTACGTCTCCGCGCCAGGTGTGCTGCCTGTGGACAACTCGTGGCTCGGGTGCCGGTGAAGCGTAAGGTCGGCGCCCTTCCCGGGTGGGCGGGCTGGGTGGCGGCCGTATGCAGGCCGGCGACGCGATGGTGCTGCTCGAACGCGGCAGTCCGCGGCCGGCAGTGGTCTGCGGCCGGCAGTGGTCTGCGGCCGGCAGTGGTCTGCGGCCGGCAGTGGTCTGCGGCAGGCAGTGGTCTGCGGCCGGCAGTCCGCGGCCAGTGGTCTGCGGCCGGCAGTGGTCTGCGGCAGGCAGTCAGCGCGGGATGGCCGCGTGTGCCTGGCGGGGTGGCCCTACCAGTGATTTATGAAGACTGATCGCATTGAGCGGTGCTCGTGGTACCGCCTCGTTCGGGTTGCATCTTGACCGGCCGTAAGGCAGTGGCTCGCACTCTGTGTTGCCCATGTGGACAATGAAAATAGGAAATTTCCGTATTCGCTTGACACGGACTGTGCAGAGTGTGAATCTATAAACACGCAGCGTCATTGGTGATCGGGGGGTCCCACGGACGCGCGCGGTACCAAACCGGGGGGATGAACGGGACGACGGGCCTAGGCCCGTCGTCCCGTTCGCTATGTCTGCGTTCGGGTGAGGCGTCGCCCCCGCGAAAGCCGCGGCAGGAGGCTCGACCTCGACGGGAGGTCGCGGCCCGGCCCTCGGCCGGCGCGCTGGTGTGGTTGTGTGCCCCACGTGGCGTACGTCCGAAGATTCGCTTTTCGGCCGGGTGTCGACGGAGCCGGCCGGGCCCCGTCCGCGAAGGGCGAACGGGACCCGTCATCCGGGTCGGAGGTGTTTGCCGCCACCCCGATCCCGTGGTCCGGTTCCCATACTTCATGGCCTCTGACCTGCGTGCAAGTGCGTAGCGTGGGGTGCAAGTTGCAGACAGCGACCAATCTGCGGTTATGGTGTTCCGCATGGCCAGGGCGACCTCGACGGCACGGAGCGAGCTCGGGAACGAGCTGCGACGTCTCCGTGGCCCTCGCCGGGCCGCCGACATCGCCACCGCGTTGGGCTGGTCCGAGTCGAAGTTGAGTCGCATCGAGACCGCGCACACCGGCATCACCGAGCCCGATCTCGACCGTCTTCTCACTGCCTATGGCGTGCGGGTGGAGGACCGCGACCGCCTCCGCGAGCTGGCCCGCTGCGGCCGTGCCCGAGCCTGGTGGGCGCCCTACCGCTCGTCGGTCCCCGATCCGTACGACGAATATGTCGCCCTCGAGGCTGACGCCGTCCTGATCAGTGAGTGGGAACCGCAGGTAGTCCCGGGTCTGCTGCAGACCGACGAATACGCGCGGGCCGTGATCGAGGTCGGGGCCGACGTGGGCGCGGCGGAGACGATTCAGCGCCGGCTTGCCCTGCGGATGGCCCGGCAGGCCGTGCTCACCCGCGAGCCGCCCCCGGTGCTGCGGATCGTGCTCGACGAGGCCGTGCTGCATCGTGAGGTCGGCGGCCCCGAGGTGCTACGCCGGCAGTTGGCCCGCCTGGTCGAGGACTGCGAGCGTCCCAACGTCGAGCTTCTGGTGCTCCCGTTCCGGGCCGGCGCGCATGCCGGAATGACCGAGCCGTTCATGGTTCTCGAGTTCGTAGCCGGCACCCGCGCCTCGGTCGTGCACAGCGAGGGCCTCACCGGCGGTCACTTTCGGGTGAAAGCGGCCGATGTGGACGTCTACCGGGACGCACTGTCTGACCTGCGAGAACGCTCTATGTCGGCAGAGTCGAGCCGAACGGCCATCGCTGAGAGGGAGGAAGCGCTGCGCCTTTTGACGGCATCTTGAGCTGAAATGGGCACTCCATCCTTGAAAGGGGACCCACGATGCAGGACGCCGATCTCACCTGGCGTAAGAGCACTCGAAGCGGAGCCGCCGGCCACTGTGTCGAGGTTGCGAACGTTCCGTCGGTCGTGCTGGTGCGCGACTCGAAGGATTCCTCCGGACCGGTGCTCGCCTTCGGCGACCCGGACTGGACCGGCTTCATCGCCGGAGTCCGGGCCGGCGAGTTCGACCGGCCCAGTGCCTGATCTGTACGGATAGTCGGCCGGGCGGTCCCCTCGGGGGCCGCCCGGCTGCCGGCTTCGCGCAGCCGGCAGCCGGCACCTGTTTTACGCAAGATCGGCCCCGGGGTACGTGGGGCTCGGGAGGACAGTGCAATATTGGACCGCATGAGAGCCCGGGTACTCGTCGTCGATGACGATCCAGCGCTGGCCGAGATGCTCGGAATCGTTCTGCGGAGCGAGGGGTTCCTGCCCTCTTTCGTCGCCGACGGTGAACGTGCCCTGGCCGCTTTCCGGGAGAGCCGGCCCGACATCGTGCTGCTCGATCTGATGCTGCCCGGCATGAGCGGGATCGACGTGGCACGGGCGATCCGGACCGAGTCCGGTGTCCCGATCGTCATGTTGACCGCCAAGAGCGACACCGTCGACGTGGTGCTCGGTCTCGAGTCCGGCGCCGACGACTACGTGGTCAAGCCGTTCAAGCCCAAGGAGCTGGTGGCCCGGATGCGCGCCCGGTTGCGCCGGGGCGAGGACGCCGCCCCCGAGCTGCTCACCATCGGGCCGCCCGGCAACCAGATCACCATCGACGTCCCGGCGCACACCGTGTCGCGCGACACCGACGAGGTCAAGCTCACGCCGCTCGAGTTCGACCTGCTGGTGGCCCTGGCTCGCAAGCCGCGTCAGGTGTTCACCCGCGAGGTGCTGCTCGAGCAGGTCTGGGGTTACCGGCACGCCGCCGACACTCGGCTGGTCAACGTGCACGTCCAGCGGCTGCGCGCCAAGATCGAGCCGGATCCCGAGCGGCCGGAGATCATCCTGACTGTCCGGGGGGTCGGCTACAAGGCAGGCACCGGATAGCCGCCGGGAGCGGCTAATCTTGCCGCGTGCGCGCTCCGGCCTGGCTTCCGCTTCCCGTGCGCCGCATCCTCCGGGTCGTGCGGCGATATTGGCGTGTCCTGGTGCGCCGCTTCGAGGTGTGGTCGGCACCGGCCCGTCGAGCCTGGCGGCGCTCCCTTCAGCTGCGCGTCGTCGCGCTGACCCTCGTCGCCTCGAGCTTGCTGGTGGGCGCGTTCGGCTGGTTCATCGCCGACCGCAGCGCCAAGATCCTGCTGAGCCGGGCCCAGGACGAGGTCCAGATGTCGATGCGCAACAAGGTGGCGTACGCGGAGCAGCAGCTGACGGTCAACCCGCAGTCTTTCGACCCCAAACTGCCGGCGACCTTCAGCCTGATCGTCAAGAATCTGGCCGACGGCGACCCGACCGAGTCCGGTGGCTCGGTGGTGTCGATGCGCGCGGGGCAATATCCGGAGCTGCCGTCGGTCACCTCGCCGAATGTCGACACCGGCGAGCTGATCACTCCCGCTCTGGTCGGCAGCGTCTCCGGCGACCGCAAGGTGGCTCGTCAGATCGTCACCGCGCGGGTCAGCGGCCATCCCACGAAATACCTGGTCACAGGCTCGCCGGTGCCGACCAGCTTCGGTCATGTCGAGCTCTATTACCTCGTGCCGCTGACCACCGAGGACAGCGCCGCCAACCAGATCCGCACGCTCGTGCTGGCCACCGGTCTGGCGCTGGTCATCATGCTCGGGGTGATCGCCGGCCTGGTGACCCGGCTGGTGGTCACCCCGGTGCGGGTGGCCGCGCGCACCGCCCAGCGGCTCAGCGCCGGTCTGCTCGACCAGCGCATGAAGGTCGACGGCGAGGATGACCTGGCCCTGCTCGCCGCCTCGTTCAACCAGATGGCGGCCAACCTGCAGCGGCAGATCGTGCGGCTCGAGGAGCTCTCGCGTCTGCAGCGCCGGTTCACCTCCGACGTCTCGCACGAACTGCGCACGCCGCTGACCACCGTCCGCATGGCCGCCGACCTGATCTTCTCCGAGCGCGACCAGTTCGATCCCGCGGTGGCCCGCAGTGCCGAGCTTCTGCAGGCCGAGCTGGACAGGTTCGAGAGTCTGCTCACCGACCTGCTCGAGATCAGCCGCTTCGACGCCGGCTTCGCCGCGCTCGATGCCGAGCACTCCGACCTGGTGCCGATCGTCGAGCGCGTGGCCGACCGGTTGTCGGGTCTGGCCGAGCGGGTCGGCGTCGTGATCGAACTGCGCCTGCCCGACGCGCCGGTGATCGCCGAGGTCGACCCGCGCCGGGTCGAGCGGGTGCTGCGCAACCTGGTCGGCAACGCGGTCGAGCACGGCGAGGGCCGGCCGGTGCAGGTCACCCTGGCCAGCGACGACGCGGCGGTCGCGATCACCGTTCGCGACCACGGTATCGGCCTCAAACCGGGCGAGGAGAGCCTGGTCTTCAACCGGTTCTGGCGGGCCGACCCGTCCCGGGCCCGGCAGACCGGCGGCACCGGTCTGGGCCTGTCGATCAGTGCCGAGGACGCGCGGCTGCACGGCGGCTGGCTCGAGGCGTGGGGCGCCCCGGGGGAGGGCGCCCAGTTCCGGCTCACCCTGCCGGTGCGGTCCGGCGACCGGCTGCTGGCGGCGCCTCTGCCGCTGATCCCGCGTGACCGCGCACCGGCCGCCGGACCGTCGGAAGCGCCGGCCGAGCGCGCCGGGTCGAAGGCTGAGGTGGTCTGATGAGGCGTCGGCTCTGCGCCCTGGCAGTTCTCGCCACGCTGCTGGTGGGCGGCTGCGGCATCCCCGACCGGAGCGATGTGACGGTCGTCGGCGACGGCGCGTCGAACGGCGTTCCCGTCGATGTCGGCGGTGTCCCCCCGATGCAGAACACCAGGGAGAGCGCGACCGACACCGAGTCGCTGGCCGACTATTACCTGCAGGCCGCGGCGGGCGACCCCGACGCCGCGCTGACCAAGGTCAAGGCGTTCCTCGCGCCCGACAAGGCATCCCGGTTTCCCGCCAAATCCGACATCACCGTCATCCGAGAGATCAAGAAGCCGCTCTACTCGCCCGGCAAGCCCGAGATCACGTTCATCGTGCAGGTGGTCGGTGTCCTGAAGAGCAACGGCGTGCTCCAGCCGGCCGACCCCGCGCCCGCCACCACGGGTTCCTGCACCAGCGACAGGTCGAGCTGCACGAAATACACGCTGCGGGTCGGCCCGGTCGAGGGCCGGAGCGGGCTGTTCGTGCTCGACGCCCCGCCGACCATGCTGCTGACCGATCAGGCACTGCAGGCGTTCTATCAGCGCCGCACGATCTACTGGTGGAACAACGAGAACACCGGCCTCGTGCCTGACCTGCGCTACATGCCGCTCGAAGTGCCGAGCGTGCAGCAGCCGACGACGATCCTCGGGTGGCTCACCGGCGGACCGGCGCCGTGGCTGAGCGACGCCGTGCAGAGCCTGCCGCAGGGCACCCAGCCGACCGACAACGTGCCCGCGATCAGCAACGACACCCTCGAGATCCGGCTCAACGACAAGGCGATCCCGGCCGGCGCCGACCCGGGCGCGCTCGACCGGCTGCGCCGGCAACTGCAGTGGTCGATGCGCCCGCTCGTGCCGCGCACCATCGCGATCGGGATCGGTCGCGACGAGCCGGTCCGCACCAACGACGGCGACTATCGGGAGAGCAACCCGGCCGACCGGCTGGCCGACGACCCGGAGCGGTTCGCCGTTCTGGGCGGTGTGATCCGGCGGTTCAAGGGGGCACCGCAGGCCAACGATCCAGTGCCCGTCCTCAAGGAGGCGGCCAACAAGAACGTCGCCGCCGCGGCGATCAGCGCGACGCCCACCCGGGCCTACGTCGCGGTGGTGACCGGCTCGGCCGCCGGGCGGCGCTTGCGGGTCGCCGAGGCCCCGCTCGGGCAGCAGGCCGACCTCAAGGAGGTGGGCGACCTGACCGGTTCGCTGGGCACGCCGGTCTGGGCGCAGCTGCCCGTCGGTGACGAGCCCACCCGGGCGATCGGGCTGATCACGATGAACAACAGGCTCTACAGTTTCGGCGCGGCCGGCACGCGTGCCCGGCCGGTCGAGTGGCAGGGCGATCCGGGGCCGATCTCCGCGGTCTCGGTGGCACCCGACGGGCGCCGGGTGGCCGCGCTCAGTGGCGGCAAGCTCTACCTCTCGGTGTTGAACGTCGCCGGCGACGACATCACCTTGAGCGAGCCCGAACAGGTGCTGCCGCCCACGCTGAAGTCGGTGTCGGCGGTCGCCTGGAGCAGCGAGACCTATCTGGTGGTGGCGGGGGCGGGAGGCGACGACCGGTACGCGGTGCTGGACGTGACGATCGACGGGGCGCTCTCCACGACGAGGCTGGCCGACATCGGCGCTGAACGGGTGACCTACCTGACGGCGTACCCGTCGAACCCGGTGACCGGCAGCGAGAGGTCGGACTCCGAGGCGTACGTGGCCGGCAACGAGGCCTATGACGTGCTGAGCACCGCGTGGCCGATCAACGCGGGCCATCTCGCGATCCCGGCCGGGTCCCCGCAGAACAACGCGAACCCGACCGCCCCGTTCTTCCTCGGCTGACCCGGGCTGACGGGGCTGAGGATGGCCGGACTGCTGGGCGATCTCGCCGACCTCGTGCTGCCGGCACCCTGCGCGGGCTGCGGGGCCGAGCGGGTGCCGATGCGCTACGGCGTCTGTCTGCCCTGCGCCGCCCGCCTGGAGGCCCTCAGGCCGTTCCGCACCGCCCCTGAGCCTCCGCCGGCTGGTCTGCCGGTCTGCGTCGCCGTCGGGCCGTATGAGAGCGCGTTGCGAGGCGCCCTGCTGGCCTACAAGGAGAAGGGCCGGCACCGGCTGGCGAAGCCCCTCGGCGGCCTGCTCGCCACGGCGGTGGCCGCGATCGCCCCGCGCGGGGAACCGGTGACCCTGGTGCCCGTGCCGTCGACCGCGGCAGCGGCCCGCGAACGGCACGGCGATCACATGCTGCGGTTGGCCGCACACTCCGTGCGCAGGCTGCGCGCGGCGGGTTGGGAAGCTGCCGTCAGCCGTCGGCTCGAAGCGTTACCACGACCCGACTCTACGTCACTGAGCGTGGCCGGTCGGCGGGCCGCAGCTGAGGATTCGCTGCGAATTCGGCGTGCCCGAATCGGCGTTCCGTGGCACGCCATGCCCGGGGAAGGCAGGCTGGTCCTAGTCGACGACATCGTCACCACCGGGGCCACTCTTGCTGCGGCGACGGGTCGGCTCGAGGAGGCGAAGATGCAGGTCGCGGGGGCCGCGCTGTTAGCTGCCACACAGTTGCGAAGATCATCTTTAGCCGGTTTCGGAAATTTCTCGCCTGGGGTCACGGAAAAGGTGGAAAGTCGGGCCTTCGGTATCCCGAACGAGGGGTGACGCGAGAGCATCGGCACGTTAGCGTCTTTGTGACGAGGGTATGAGTTCTGCTCAACCCGCCCCGCCGGCAAGGCGCAGCGTTCCGCGAACCGCCGCACCGGGAAGGAGTCGTCTCATTCGCGATCGGTCACGCCCAGTGAGCGGACCTTGTGGTCGTTCACGGCGTCGCCGTCATCACATACCGCGTCGAAACATGCGCGTCGAAAGTTCGGCGCCCCCGGCTCCCAATCTGAGGGCGTCTGATTAACAGAACGTTGGGGGAGGTCACGAGTGGACATTGTCGTCAAGGGCCGCAACGTCGAGGTTCCCGCGCACTACCGGGAACACGTCGCCGACAAGCTGAGCAAGGTCGAGCGCTACGACCAGAAGCTGATCCGGACAGACGTCGAGCTGTTTCACGAGCGCAATCCACGCCAGTCCGACACGTGCCAGCGAGTGGAGATCACCGTCCTGACAAGAGGCCCCGTGATCCGCGCCGAGGCCTGCGCCAAGGACTTCTACGCAGCCCTGGACTGCGCCATCACCAAACTCGACGGCCGGCTGCGGCGCTCCGCCGACCGGCGCCGGGTCCACCGCGGGCGGCACGCGCCCATGTCAGTGGCGGCCGCCACCGCCGGCCTGCCTACCGACCTCGTCCTCGCCCAGACAGCCGAGGAGACCTCGTCGGTCGCCACCGCCCTCGCGGAACATGACGGGGACCAGCCCTGGCGCATCGTGCGGGAGAAGGAACATCCCGCCGACCCGATGACCGTCGACGACGCCCTCTTCCAGATGGAGCTCGTCGGCCACGACTTCTATCTCTTCCTCGACAAGGACAGCGGTCGTCCCAGCGTCGTCTACCGACGGCGCGGCTACGACTACGGCATCCTGTCGCTGGAGGCCACGGGCTAGTCACCCATCAATGCCGAGGGCCTTCCGCCGAGAAGGTCCTCGGCCAGGAGGCCTAACTGCACGGCGTCGGCGGCGCGAAACGCCCGGAGGTGAACGCCGTTGCCGTTGACCTGTGCGACGGCCCCGCCTCTCGTGATCCCGGCTCATCCTGCCTGAAGAGCTGCGCTCTGAGCGAACTTGATGCGCTGTTTCGCACTTTTTGTGTGGTTGGCCGTAGGCTCGGGTCACTGCTTCCGCCGAAGGATGCCTACGATGGTTCGGCAGACTGTCTAGGGGAGCGCTGACCCGTGTCGATATTGGAAAAGGTCCTACGCGCCGGCGAAGGCCGCATGGTGCGACGACTCAAGGCGATCGCTGATGCGGTCAATTCGATCGAGGACGACTACGTCGACCTCACCGACGATGAGTTGCGCGAGTGCACCCAGCAGTTCCAAGAGCGCTATCAGGACGGCGAGTCGCTCGACTCGCTGCTGCCCGAGGCGTTCGCGGTGGCCCGCGAGGGCGCGAAGCGGGTGCTCGGCCAACGGGCCTACAACGTGCAGCTCATGGGTGGTGCGGCGCTGCACTTCGGCAACATCCCCGAGATGAAGACCGGTGAGGGCAAGACCCTGACCGGTGTGTTCCCGGCCTACCTCAACGCGTTGAGCGGCAAGGGCGTGCACATCATCACGGTCAACGACTACCTTGCCCAGCGTGACGCCGAGTGGGTCGGCCGGGTGCACGTGTTCCTCGGCCTCACCGTCGGCGTGATCCTGCCGAACCGGCCCTCCGCCGAGCACCGTGCCGCCTACGAGTGCGACATCACATACGGCACCAACAACGAGTTCGGCTTCGACTACCTGCGCGACAACATGGCGTGGTCGAAGGACGAGCTGGTGCAGCGCGGCCACCACTACGCGATCGTCGACGAGGTCGACTCGATCCTCATCGACGAGGCCCGCACCCCGCTGATCATCTCCGGTCCGGCCGAGCACTCCGCCCGGTGGTACGGCGAGTTCGCGGCCGTGGTCAACCGGCTCCAGCGCGGCAAGGACGGCGACGGCGACTACGAGGTCGACGAGGCCAAGCGCACGATCGCGATCACCGAGCGCGGCGTCGGCCGCGTCGAGGACCGCCTCGGCATCGACAACCTCTACGAGTCGGTGAACACCCCGCTGGTCGGCTACCTCAACAACGCCATCAAGGCCAAAGAGCTCTACAAGAAGGACAAGGACTACATCGTCGACGACGCCGGCGAGGTCCTGATCGTCGACGAGTTCACCGGGCGCATCCTGCACGGCCGCCGCTACAACGAGGGCATGCACCAGGCCATCGAGGCCAAGGAGGGCGTCGAGGTCAAGCAGGAGAATCAGACCCTGGCGACCATCACGCTGCAGAACTACTTCCGGCTCTACGACAAGCTCGGCGGCATGACCGGCACGGCGCAGACCGAGGCCGGCGAGTTCAACAGCGTCTACAAGGTCGGCGTCGTGAGCATCCCGACGCACCGGCCGATGATCCGCATCGACCATCCCGATGTGATCTACAAGACCGAGAAGGCCAAGTTCGAGGCCGTCATCGAGGACATCGCCGAGCGGCACGCCAGCGGCCAGCCCATTCTCGTCGGCACGGTCTCGGTGGAGAACTCCGAGATCCTCTCGCACCTCCTGCGCCGCCGCGGCATCCCGCACAGCGTGCTGAACGCGAAGTTCCACGCCCAGGAAGCCACGATCATCGCCCAGGCCGGTCGCAAGGGCGGCGTCACGGTCGCGACGAACATGGCCGGCCGCGGCACCGACATCCTGCTCGGCGGCAACCCCGAGTTCCTCGCGGCCAACGAGCTCGCCCAGCGCGGCCTCGACCCGGTGGAGAACCCCGACGAGTACGCGAAGGCGCTCGAAGAGGTCCTGCCGATCTGGAAGGAAGCCTGCGAGGAGGAAGCCGCCGAGGTGACGAACGCCGGCGGGCTTTACGTGCTCGGCACCGAGCGGCACGACTCCCGGCGCATCGACAACCAGCTCCGCGGCCGCTCCGGCCGGCAGGGGGACCCGGGCGAGTCCCGGTTCTACCTGTCGCTGCAGGACGACCTGATGAAGCGGTTCCGGGCAGGCGCGGTCGAGGCCGTCATGGAGCGGTTCAACATCCCCGACGACGTGCCGATCGAGTCCAAGATGGTGACGCGGCAGATCCGCAGCGCGCAGACCCAGATCGAGGGTCAGAACGCCGAGATCCGCAAGAACGTCCTGAAGTACGACGAGGTGCTGAACAAGCAGCGCCAGGTCATCTACGCCGAGCGCAAGCGCGTGCTCGACGGCGAGGACATGCACGACCAGGTCGAGCACATGATCGACGACGTCATCAACGACATCGTGACCGCGGCCACGGCGGACGGCTACGCCGAGGACTGGGACCTGGACCAGCTCTGGACCAACCTCAAGCGCCTCTACCCCGTCACGATCACGATCGACGACCTCGTTGAGGAGTCCGGCGGCGAGCAGTCGACGATCGACTCCGAGTTCCTCGCCGCGCAGCTGGTCGAGGACGCCCGCGGGGCGTATGTGACGCGCGAGGAGGAGCTGGGTGTCGAGCCGCTGCGCGAGCTCGAGCGCCAGGTGCTGCTCAGCGTCATCGACCGCAAGTGGCGCGAGCACCTCTACGAGATGGACTACCTGCAGGAAGGCATCAACCTTCGGGCGTACGCCCAGCGCGACCCGGTGGTCGAATATCAGCGCGAGGGCTTCGACATGTTCAACCAGATGATGGAGGGCATCAAGGAAGAGGCGGTCGGGTTCCTGTTCAACCTGGAGGTCCAGGTTGAGGAGCAGCCCACGGTGACCGTCGACCCCAGCAAGGCGGTGCTCCTCCCGGCCGGCGGCGTGCTTCCCGCGGAGAACGTGACGGAGTCCGACCGGGTCGAGGTCCGGGCCAAGGGACTGGGCGGCCCGGGTCGTCAGCAGAACCTGAAATACACCGCTCCGGCGATCGACGGCGAGGCGGGCGAGGGCTCGCCGGTCGTCCAGCCGCAGCAACAGCAGCAGGCGCCCGCGCTGGGCATCGGCCCCGGCGGCTCGCCGGTTCCGGCCAGCCCGGCCCACACCTCGGGTCGCCGGCCGTCGCAGGGCGCGGGTCGCTCGGCTACCGAGTCCAACGGGCCGTCGCGTAACGCGCCGTGCTACTGCGGCTCGGGCAAGAAGTACAAGCGCTGCCACGGAGCTCCCGGAACAGCCTGACAAACACGCCGAACGACGGCCCGTCAGCGGTTCTCCGCCGGCGGGCCGTCGCCGTTTTCGCGTGGGCGCGGCCGTTGTTGTTTCGCGTGGGCGCGGCCGTCGCCGTTCCGTGTGGGCACGGCCGTTGTTGTTCCGTGTGGGCACGGCCGTTGTTGTTCTGTGTGGGCGCGGCCGGCCCGGAACGCCCGCGGCCCGGTGCAGTGGGCAGGCGGCCGGGAGGTCGTGGAAGGTCTCAGATCAGACGCAGGGTGGTGG
>Ga0247764_1000686_pt1 | contig 11897 bp, 7 predicted proteins | sample UWRJL051202B4_FD_179932 | JGI IMG/M metagenome (GOLD analysis project Ga0247764, IMG submission 179932) | Plant litter microbial communities from Arlington Agricultural Research Station in Wisconsin, United States - UWRJ-L051-202B-4 | ecosystem: Environmental > Terrestrial > Plant litter >...
GCAGCAGGCCGTCCGCGAGCAGCGTCAAATCGGCATTCTGCTTCAACATGATGCTGCGCTGAACGAACCGGGGATTGAAGACTTGCACCGCGTCGGCACCATCGCCAACATCGTGCGCTACCTGGCCGGCCCCGATGACACCCACCACATTGTCTGTCAAGGCATACAACGCATCCGTGTGGTTGATTTCCTGCCCGGTACGCCGTTTCCGGCAGCTCGGGTTCTCAATATTCCTGAGCCAACCACGAGTTCGCCCGAGATCCAGGCCCGCCTTTTAAATCTGCAAAGGCAAGCCATTGAAGCCACGGAACTGCTGCCGCAACCGCCGCAGGAATTGATTGCAGTTCTGCAAGGCACCACTTCGCCCGGGGCGCTGGCTGATCTCGCGACATCGTACATGGACATCACGCCACCTGAAAAGCAGGAGATCCTCGAAACGATCGATCTCGCGCTTCGCATGGAGAAGGTTTCGCGTCACCTGGCCGAGCGTATCGAAGTGCTTCGGCTCAGCAACGAAATCGGACAGCAAACTAAAGCGACTTTCGACGGTCGCCAACGCGAGGCGATTCTTCGAGAGCAGATGGCGACCATTCAGCGCCAGCTCGGTGAAGGCGACGGCAAGGCGCAGGAAGTTACGGAATTGAACGAAGCTATCGCCAAGGCCAGGATGCCGGCTGAGGTGGAAAGCCTTGCTCGCCGGGAGGTTCGACGCTACGAGCGGATGCCGGAGGGCGCTGCCGAAGCGGGAATGGTCCGAAGTTACATCGACTGGTTGACTGAACTGCCCTGGAGTTTGCCGGACGAGAAGCTCATCGATATTGCCGAGGCCAGGCGTATCCTCGATGAGGACCACTATGGCTTGGAGAAGATCAAGAGCCGCATCATCGAATACCTTGCGGTTCGCAAGTTGGCGCCGGAAGGCAAGGCGCCGATTCTCTGCTTTGTCGGTCCGCCAGGCGTTGGCAAGACCTCGCTAGGACAATCCATTGCGCGCGCGATGGGACGGCCATTCGTCAGGGTCAGCCTCGGCGGTGTTCATGATGAAGCAGAAATTCGCGGGCATCGGCGTACCTATATCGGCGCCTTGCCGGGCAACATCATTCAGGCGATCAAAAAAGCCGGCGCGCGCAATTGCGTCATGATGCTGGACGAACTCGACAAGCTGGGACGCGGGGTTCAAGGTGATCCTTCCGCAGCAATGCTTGAAGTTCTTGATCCCGAGCAAAACGGAACGTTTCGCGACAATTATCTCGGGGTGCCGTTCGATCTCTCGAGGATCGTGTTCATCGCCACGGCAAATATGCTCGACACAGTTCCGGGGCCTTTGCTGGACCGGATGGAAGTCATCAGCCTGGCCGGCTACACCGAAGACGAGAAGCTGGAGATCGCGAGGCGCTACCTGGTTCGTCGCCAGCTGGAGGCCAACGGCCTGACAGCCGCCCAGGCCGAGATCGAGCCCGAGGCGCTGCGTCTCATTATCAAGGGATATACCAGAGAGGCCGGCGTTCGAAATCTGGAGCGCGAGATCGGCAGGACGTTCCGCCACGTTGCCGTACAGATAGCTGACGGCAGCAAAGCCCGGGTCCTGCTGACAGAGCAGGAGATCGCATCGGTCCTCGGCCAGCCTCGCTTCGAAAGCGAAATCGCGATGCGTACCAGTATTCCCGGCGTAGCGACGGGCCTCGCCTGGACGCCGGTTGGCGGAGACATTCTTTTTATCGAAGCTTCGCGGACGCCTGGAAAAGGCTCACTGATTTTGACAGGGCAGCTCGGCGAGGTGATGCGCGAGAGCGTTCAGGCCGCGCTAACATTGGTGAAAAGTCGTGTGGGGCAGCTGGGGATTGATCCTGCGATCTTCGAAAAGAGCGACATTCACGTCCACGTCCCCGCCGGAGCCACGCCAAAGGACGGGCCCAGCGCTGGCGTCGCGATGTTCACGGCGCTTACCTCGCTGTTGACAGATCGCACTGTAAGAAGTGACACAGCCATGACCGGAGAGATTTCGCTGAGAGGTTTGGTGCTTCCGGTTGGCGGTATCAAGGAAAAGGTTGTCGCGGCGGCCGCCGCCGGCTTGACCCGGGTCATGTTGCCGGCGCGGAATCGCCGAGAGTTCGACGAAATTCCTCTTGGCGCTCGGAGTAAACTGGAGTTCATTTGGCTTGAACGGGTTGACGATGCCATCGCGGCCGTCCTCGAACCAGCGTCCGTGCCAGGATAGCGCAAGCTTCGCGTCAAGCTGGTTTCGACAAAACGAAAATTGCGGTGGATAGTCCGAACAGCGCATTCGGGCCGCGCGCGGATCCCGATCACCGGTTTTGCATTGTGCTCGATCGTCCTGCGGTGCGGGCGCGGTAGCGCAGATTCATGAAAGTGGAGAATCCGCCCGTTCATTCGAGTGAATCTGCATGGAATTGCAGATGTATTTTCCAAGCTGATCCATCGCCGGAAAGGTGCTAATTTCAGATGCAACCAAAGCCAGCTCGGTAGCGGGCACGTCCGGAAAGCCGGAACTCGTGTCGAGCACACAGAGATCGTCGGGCACAGCGGTCCTGGCCAACAACGTCACCGCGAGTCCGGAAGAGACGGCCGCGAGAATACCGGTGAGGCTCGCGCTTGCGTATGCGATGCGCCAGGATCGACCCTGCACTTCCAGCGCGTGGATCGCGCGCTCCCGGTAAAGGCAGCCGCGCGGAAAGACAGCCAAGGGGATCGGATCGACGCTCGAGCGAGGCACATTCTTTCTGGATCCCACCCAGACCAGCTCTTCGGGCCAGGATTTAAGACAGGGTCCGGAACCAACTTCTCGTTTCATCAAGGCCAGATCAAGCTCACTCAAGCGCAACAGCGGCTCCACCTCCGCGGTAAGCCCGCAAACCGTATCCACCCTTATGTCGGGGAATTCATTGCCGAAACTCGCCAGAAGATCGGTGAGGTGTTCCGCCTTGAAATCCTCCGGAAGCCCGAGGCGGACGATTGCCCTCGGTGCTTTCTTTTTGCCAACGACGTATTCCGCTTCCCGGACGAGCTTCAGTATCCGTTGCGAGTATTGCAGGAGGGCCTCTCCGTCTTCAGTCAGCGAAATCTGCCCCGGGGCGGTGGTGCGTTTCAGCAGTGCGGCACCAAAGATGAGTTCGAGCTTTTGGATCTGTTGGCTGACGGTGGATTGTGTGCGGTGAACGCGTTCGGCGGCGCGCGTAAAGGAACGCGATTCGACCACGGCCACGAAACTCTGCAGTAAATCGATGTCCAGCATGTCGACTTATCCGATTATCCACTAAGTGATAGATGTTAATTTAATTTCCAAATTACCGCAACCCCTGACAAGTAGAAGCCTCCACTGAGCGTTTGGGGGCTTCGATGACGAGAAAGCGGCGCAGCGAACTGCAATTCACCGGACTGGAGCGTTCGCTGCAGCGCGCCTGGGCCAAAGGCGCCGGCCTGATCGATGAGGAGTTCGAGCGGCCGATGATCGCGGTCGTGAACACCTATCAGGACTTCTCGCCCGAGAACTTTCACCTGCGACAGGTGTCAGAAGCCGTCTGCGCCGGCGTGCGCATGGCGGGTGGCACCCCCTGCATGTTCAACACGTTCCACGTGACCGATTCCGAGACTTTCGCCTCGGTCGGAATGCGCTACGTCCTGCCGAGCCGCGATGTGGTTGCGGACATGATCGAGCTGATGGTCGAAGGCCACCGGTTCGATGCGATGGTGCTGATCGGCTCGGGTGACAAGGTCATGCCCGGCATGGTCATGGCCGCCGCGAGACTCGATCTGCCCGCGATCATGATCTATGGCGGGCCGACTCCGGTCGGCCGATACCGTGGCAAGAAGGTGTTTCTCGAGACGGTGTACGATGCCGTCGGTGAGCACATCAGGGGTGAACTCTCGCTCGAGGACCTGAAGGGGCTGGAGGATAATCATTTCCCCTTCTCGGGCGCCTGCGATACGGCAACCTCCGGCAATACCGCCGGCATCTACACAGAGGCGCTGGGCCTCGCCTTGCCGCATTCCGGCACGCTGCCGGCCGGCTCGAACTATCAGTTGCGCGCCGCAAAATACACCGGCATGCGCATCATGGACTTGCTGCGTGACGATGTCCGCCCCTCGAAGATCCTGAACCAGGCCGCTTTCGAGAATGCGATGCGCGTCGGCATGGCTGTCGGCGGCTCGACCAACATGGTTCTGCACTTCATGGCCATGGCGAAGGAAGCCGGTGTCGATGTCTCCTTCGATACCTGGGACAAGCTCTCGCGCTCGACGCCCACGCTGGTCAAGCTGGCGCCCTCAGGCCCATGGGGCGTCACCGAGATGAACGATGCCGGCGGCGTGCCGGGCGTGATGAAGGGCCTGGGCGACCGTATCAACCGCGAGACACTGACCGTCTCGGGAAAGACCACGGGTGAGATCGTCGATGCCGCGATCATCGAGGACGCTGATATCATTCGCTCGCACGACAACCCGGTGGAGGCAGAAGGTTCGCTCTTCATCCTCAAGGGTTCGCTCGCCCCAGGCGGCGCGGTCGTCAAGGCGTCAGGCGTCACCAAGGCAATGTGGAATTGCTCTCTCACAGCCAAGGTCTTCGAGGATGAGGAAGCTGCGATCGACGCGCTACGCGCCGGTTCTGTCAAGCCTGGCACCTGTGTCATCATCCGGAACGAAGGCACCAAGGGCGGTCCCGGAATGCGCGAAATGCTCGGCGCCACGTCGGCGTTGATGGGCGCTGGCCTCGGCGATAGTTGCGCGCTCGTCACCGACGGCCGATTTTCCGGCGCGACCCACGGTCCGGCCATCGGCTATGTCACGCCGGAAGCGGCACGCGGCGGCGTGATCGCGGTGGTCGCCGATGGAGATCGCATCGTCATCGATCTCAATGCCCGAAAGCTCGACCTCGACGTCTCCGAAGCGGACATCGCGCTGCGCTGGAAGACCTACGTCGCTCCGGAGCCTCGCGTGAAGCGCGGCTACCTCAAATTCTATTCCGAGCATGTGGCGCCGGCGTCGGAAGGCGCGGTCATGCCGCGCTTCTGAAAGGGCGAGCCTATGCCTGTTCCGCGACCGAAGTTTCCTGGTCAAAAGCCTGAATGGCTGACCTTTGATTGCTACGGAACCCTGATCCAGTGGGATGAAGGGCTTCAGGCGGCGGTCGAGAAGATTATCGCCAGACAGAACGGAGCTGATATCGACGCGACATCGCTGATCCAGGTCTATGACAAATATGAGCACGATCTCGAGAATGGACGGCCTCATAAATCCTTCCGTACCGTTGCCGGGGAAGGCCTTCGGCTCGCGATGGAAGAGTTGGGGTTGTCTCACCGGCAGGGCGACATCGAGATCCTGACGTCCGGCATATCGCTGATGCCGCCCTTTCCGGAAGTTGTAGGCGCCCTCGGTGAACTGAAAGCGAGTGGCTTCAAGCTTTGTGTCGTTTCGAACACCGATGACGACATCATTGCCGGAAATATCGCGCAACTCGGCGGCCATATTGACCGAATCATAACTGCACAGCAGGCTCAGGCCTACAAGCCGAGGCGGGAAGTCTTTGAATACGCGCACAATGCGTTAGGCGTTACCAAGGACGACATCGTCCACATTTGCGCCAGCCCTCACCTTGACCTCGCGGCGGCGCGCGACATCGGCTTCCGCTGCATCTGGATCGACCGCGGCACGGGCCGCAAGCCGCTTCCCGATTACACCCCTAACGAGATCTTCCGACGGCTCGACCAGGTGCCTGAATTTTTCAGGTCCATCGGGTGGGCCTGAGGCAATCCAGCCAACGCGATCAAATTCGTCAAATAGAGAGAGGATTAAGCATGGACGTTCTGAGATCGGTTTTGGTCGGTGCGGCGGCTTTGGTATTCAGCACCGCGGCATTCGCACAGGCGACAGTGAAGATCGGCCTCACCGGTCCGCTGACCGGCGGTTCGGCGCCACTTGGAACATCCATTCGAGATGGCGTCAAACTCGCAGTGTCCGAGATCAATGCAAAAGGCGGCATTGGCGGACGCAAGATCGAACTGATCGAGCGCGATGACGAATCCAAACCGGAGCGCGGCATCCAGATCGCACAGGAACTCATCAACAACGACAAGATCGTCGCGGCGGTAGGCATCGCAAATACGCCCGTCGCTCTCGCCGCGTCGCGATTCTATCAGGAAGCCAAGACCCCGATCATCATCCCGGTTGCGACGGGTTCGCTAGTCAGCCGGCAATTCCTGCCGCCGGAGCACAAGGAGAACTTCATCTTCCGCATTGGCGCTTTCGACACGATCCAATCGGCCATGATGGCGGAGGAGATGGTGACAACGAGACGAATTACAAAGGTCGCGGTGCTGGCGGACTCCACCAATTACGGTCAACTCGGTAAAGACGATCTCGTCGCGGCCCTCGACAAGATCGGTGTGAAGCCGGTGTCGATCGAGAAGTTCAATGTGAGGGACGTCGATATGACCCCTCAGCTTCTCAAGGCGCGCGCAGCCGGGGCGCAAGCCGTATTCGGCTACGCGCTGGGACCGGACCTGGCCCAGATCGCAAACTCGATGGCGAAGATCGGTTGGAAGGTTCCCTATGTCACGAGCTGGAATTCCTCGATGTCGAATTACATCGACAATGCCGGCGCCAATGGTGAAGGCGTGTTCATGCCGCTGACGTTCATCCAGGACGGCGGTGCGGGCCCGCGCTGGCGCGACTTTATCCGCGCCTATCAAAAAGCGTACTCGATCGAGCGTATCCCGAGCCCGTCTTCGGCGGCTCAGTCCTATGATGCCATGTTGATCCTCGCCGCAGCGATCGATCAGGCCGGCCCCGACGCAACTGGCGAGAAGATCAAGCTGGCGCTCGAAAGCCTCGCAAAGCCCATCGAAGGCGTCATCGCGGTCTACAACAAGCCCTTCAGCGCAGAGGATCACGAAGCCACCGAGCCGGCTCATGTCGTCTTCGGCGAAGTCAAATCCGGTCAGGTCGTATTTGCCAAAGACTCCGACAAGGGAAAGGTCGGGCGCTGATAGCGCCGGCTGCCCATGATCCGGCCCGACGCGTCCGAAGTTCGAGATGAGGCTGCCCCATGTTCGATCTGCTGCCCCAGGTGCTCGTCAGCGGCGTCTCGCTCGGAATGATCTACGGTCTCATCGCGTTCGGCTATCAGCTCACCTACGTCACGTCCCGAACGGTGAACTTCGGTCAGGGTGAGGCGCTCGCCGTCGGCGCGCTTGTCGGCCTGAGCCTTGTCAGTTTCCTGGGTTTCTGGGCGACAATCCCAGCCGTTATCGTTTTCGGCGGGCTCTATGGCCTCGCTGTCGAGAGGGTCGCCATACGCCCGGCGCTGCAGAGCAAGTCCGAAGGATGGATTCTTGCGACCATCGCCGTCGGCATCATCGTGAAGAACGTGTCGGAGAACATCTGGGGCAAGGAGGATGTGCCCTTTCCCTCGCCCTTGCCGCAGGTTCCGATTCAGATCGGCCAGGCCTTTGTCATGCCCATGGAAATCCTTATCGTTGTCGGGGCGCTTCTCTTGATGTTGCTGGTTGAGGGCTTCAATCGCTTCACGCTAATGGGCCGCGCCTTCGTCGCCACGGCGGACGATCGCGATGCGGCCGGGTTGATGGGCATCGACACGTCAAAGGTTATAGCGGGATCCTATGCGTTGTCGTGCGCCATCGCCGCCTATGCCGGTGTGCTGATGGCGCCGGTTACGCTGACCGGTCCCGGCATGGGCCTCGTCCTGGCGCTCAAGGGCTTCGCGGCCGGCATCCTCGGAGGATTGACCTCGGGTCTTGGGGCGGTGGTGGGCGGGCTGATTATCGGCATCGCCGAGGCGATGACGGCCTTCTATATCTCGACCGGCTACAAGGAAGTGCCGGGCCTCGTCATCCTGCTCGTAGCGCTTGCACTGAAGCCCGAAGGCCTGTTCGGCAAAGTCCTGGCGAGAAAAGTGTAGCCATGACGCGAAGGCGCATTCTCGGACTTGCGGGTTTCGCGGCGCTCGCGCTCTTGCCGATCGTGATCCAGAATCCCTACTATGTCCATCTGGCGACGGTCGTGCTGATTTTCGCAATCGTTCTGTTCGGGCTGGATCTGATCGTCGGATACGTCGGCGAGATATCGCTCGGTCATTTCGGGCTCTTCGCCATCGGCGCCTATGCAGCAGGTCTTCTGGTGGTGAAGGTCGGCGTGCCGCTGCCCATGGCCCTGCTAGCCGCCGCCGCGATCACGGCAGGCTTTGGTGCATGCCTTGCTTTTCCGGCTTTGCGCACCAGCGGTCCCTATCTTGCCATGGTGACGCTCGCCTTCGGCACCATCGCGCTTGTCGTACTCAACGAGTGGGCCGATCTGACCCAAGGCGCACGCGGCCTTGCGGTGGCAAAGCCGTTCGTCTTCGGTGCGAAAATCGATGCCTGGCGGTTCTACTGGATCGTGTGCGTTTGCTTCGCCCTGTCCTGGGTCGTCATGGATCGGATCATCGCCTCTCCCTACGGCCGCGCCTTTCAGGCGCTGCAGGGCAGCCCGATCGCGGCCGACAGCGTCGGGGTTTCGCCGGTCAACTATAAAGTGCTGGCCTTTACGCTGAGCGCGGCGTTCACAGGTCTCGCCGGCGGACTTTATGCCTTCTCCGAAGAATACATCACCCCACAATCCTTCAATTTCGAGCTGACCATCGTCTTCCTCCTTGCCCTCATCGTGGGCGGGCGGACCAGCCGCTGGGGGGCTTTGGTGGGAGCGACGCTTGCGGTTTGGTTGCCTAATCTGCTCGGCGATATCGCGACCTTTCACATCATGATCGTGGCCTCCACCGTCATCCTTGCGGCTATCGCCGCGTGGCGCGCGATTGGCGGCAGCCGCGACTGGCGCATTTGGCTGCCGGCTGTGATATCCGCGGGCGTCATGGTGGCAAGCTTCCAGCTTTCCAACATGACGGAGCAACGGCTCACGATTTTTGGTCTCATTTTGCTGGGCGCCATCGTCTATCTGCCTGACGGTATCGTCGGCGCCGTGGCGGAACTCTTCGACAAGGGAAGGCCGCAAACTGCCGAATCCGTTGCTCCGGAGGCACTTGGTTTTGCTCTTTCCAGGCGGGATATGGGACAGTCCGCCGACCTCTTCCTTGACAACGTCACGGTGCGGTTCGGCGGACTCAAGGCGCTGAGCGGTATCAGGACCGCGATACAGGCCGGCTTCACCCATGGTCTCATCGGCCCCAATGGTGCTGGCAAGAGCACACTCATCAACACGCTGACGGGACTCTATACGCCCACAACCGGTACGATCCTGATCGGCAAACGGTCCGTTGCAGGCATTGGCATGGCGGAGATCGCAAGACTCGGTGTTGCCCGCACCTTCCAGAACATCCAGCTGTTTGGCCAGATGACGGTTCTGCAGAATGTTCTGGTTGGCCGCCACCGTTCCTATCGGTCGAATTTGCTCGATGTGATCTTCGCTACACCGCGTTTCCGCCGGGAAGAGCGGGAACAGACGGCGAGCGCCGCCGACCTCCTCGCTTTCGTCGGGCTGGCTGCCCTGGCTGGCGAGGACGGCCGCTCGTTACCGTATGGCAAGCAGCGGTTGCTCGAGATCGCGCGCGCCCTGGCGACGGAGCCGACCATCCTCTTGCTCGACGAGCCGGCAGCCGGGCTTGCGCCGTCGGAAGTCGATGATCTTGTCCATCTCCTCAGGCGCATCAAGGCGTCACGCGTCACCATGGTGCTCATCGAGCATCACATGGATGTCGTTATGGGCCTGAGCGACAAGATCACCGTGCTCGATTTTGGCGAAAAGATTGCCGAGGGACGCCCGGCTGAGGTCGCGGCGGACCCGAAGGTGATCGAGGCTTATCTCGGCGTCGCAACCGGCGCGGCCCAAGTTGAAATATCCTGAGGAGAGACCGGCGTGCTCAACATCGAAAAGCTTTCCTCCGGTTATGGGCGCGCCGACGTGATCCACGACATCGACATCGAAGTACCGAAGGGTCATCTCGTCTGCATCATCGGTGGCAACGGCGCCGGAAAATCGACCACGATGCGCACCGTTTCAGGCATGATCAACGCGACGTCGGGGAGGGTTCGCCTGGGCGGACGTGACATCACCAATTTGCCATCGCATCGGATTGCATTGCTTGGCCTCGCCCATGTGCCGGAGGGCCGCAAGGTGTTCATCAGCATGTCGGTGCACGATAATCTCAGGCTGGGTGCCTACGGCAGGGCGGACCGCGGGGGGGTGATCCGAGATCTCGACGAGATAATGGAACTGTTTCCTCGGCTTGGGGAACGCCGCGGCCAACTCGCTGGCACGCTGTCAGGCGGCGAGCAGCAGATGCTGGCTATCGGTCGAGCGCTGATGGCGGCGCCCGAGGTGCTCCTGCTCGACGAACCTTCGCTCGGGCTTGCGCCAAAGCTGGTGGAGGAGGTCTACTCGATCATCGGCCGGCTGCGGAGGCAGGGACGCACCATGCTGCTGGTTGAACAATTCGCCAATATTGCCTTGCGCGTTGCGGATGTTGGATACGTCATCGAAAACGGCAGAATAGTATTGTCAGGGAGCGGCGCGGATCTGCTCAACAGTGCTCGCGTCCGGGCCGCCTATGTTGGCGTTCCAACAAGTTTGACCCATTAAAGCGATTGAGACAAGATAGACACGCTCATCGCCGAGATGCCCCTGGTACGGGCGCTTTGCCTATTCGCAGCAATTCTCGCAGAGGGATCCCTGGGCGGCGCGCGCCAGGCGCGGCGTCGATCGCAACGAATTCACCTCGCTCGCGGGGCTGGAACTCGCATGATCAAGTGGATTGAAGTCGGTGCGCTAAGCGATATTCCCGTGCTGGGTTCGCGTCGTGCGAACGCCCGCCGAGTGACGTTGATCGCCAGGCCTAGTTCTTGATCGCGTAGAGCGGCGTTCGCAGCGTCAGCTGGTATGCCGGCTTCGGTGTCCAGGCGATCTGGGCGGTGATGCCGAACAGCCGATTGTCATCGTCATCCATGCGGTCGAAGTCGAGCCGCACGATCGGCTGCGTGAATGCGGGAAACGGCGTCAGGTTCAGAAGCTGCGCGCCGCCGAAGTGTTGCGCGCCAAAGCGGCCGGTGAGCTTCCAGTTGTTGTCCCACTGATAGTAACCACCGACATAGCCCACGATATCGGGACTGACGCGGGCAAGCGGGGTATCGACCAGGACTCTGGTGTACTGCGCGCCGGCGAGCAGCCCGCGCGTTTCGTCCGCGTTCAGCGCGTAGCCTGCCTCCAGGATGGTGTTGTAGGTGGTCGTGGCCAGTGGCGAATCCGAAATCGATCGCGTGGCGTTGGATTGAACCGTGATGGTCGGAAACATCCCGCCGTTCTGCTGATAGATGTCGGCCTGGAATCCGACGGTAAAGGCGTAGATCGAGAACGCCGTCCAGGGGTCGCTGCCCGCCTGCGATGTGGCGCCACTGACGCCGCCATAGACCGACAGCCGATCGTTGACATCGACGGTCAGGGGCAGGTCGACTGAGAGGCTTTGGCTGGACGGCACGGTCCGGGTTCCCAGCGTGGAAAGGTTCGCCAGCCGCGACAACAATGGCGGCGCACTGAATCCGATCGAGAGTGCGCCGGCGGGCAGCGTCGCGTAGATGGTTCGCATATCGAGGTAGAAGTTCGGCAGGGCCGATTTGGTTGCCTTCCCGTCTTCCTCATCGTCGTCCTTGTCTTTTGCAAGGGCAACGCCTGACAGGCAGAATGACACCAGCACGCTGAGAGCCACGCCTCTGGCGGACCGCGCCGGCGCGAGCCTCGGGCGGCGGGGCGCTGTGGCGTTGGTAAAATTCGTGCTCAATCGATGATTGCCTATGACCGACTGAGATGACCATTTGTCCGCGAAGAATACAAGGAGCTGCCGCGGCGCGGGCGTCGATCCTGTGGACGGTGTGGTTATTTGC
>Ga0247764_1000687_pt1 | contig 11887 bp, 12 predicted proteins | sample UWRJL051202B4_FD_179932 | JGI IMG/M metagenome (GOLD analysis project Ga0247764, IMG submission 179932) | Plant litter microbial communities from Arlington Agricultural Research Station in Wisconsin, United States - UWRJ-L051-202B-4 | ecosystem: Environmental > Terrestrial > Plant litter >...
GTTCCCGATCGTGATAGTGCCGGTTTTGTCCAATAAAAGGGTATCCAGGTCCCCGGCGGTCTCTACGGCTTTGCCACTCTTGGTGATCACGTTGGCACGAAGGGCCCGGTCCATGCCGGCGATGCCGATAGCGCTGAGCAATCCTCCGATGGTGGTAGGAATAAGGCATACGAACAAGGCGATAAAGGCGGCGATGTTGATGGGCGTGTTGGCGAAATCACCGAAGGGCTTGAGCGTGACGCAGACGATGACGAAGATTAGCGTGAAGCCGGCCAGCAGGATCGTCAGAGCGATCTCGTTGGGAGTCTTCTGACGGGATGCGCCTTCTACAAGGGCGATCATCTTGTCCAGGAAGCTTTCGCCGGGTTCGGTAGTCACCCGGACCTTAATTTTGTCGCTAAGCACTTTGGTACCGCCGGTAACGGAAGACTTGTCGCCGCCGGATTCACGGATGACCGGTGCGGATTCGCCGGTGATGGCGCTCTCGTCGATAGTAGCCAGCCCTTCGATGATTTCTCCGTCCATCGGGATGGTGTCGCCGGTTTCGCAGATGAACAGATCCCCTTTCTTTAGCTGGGAAGAGGGCACGATCTTCACTTCATTGGTATAAATTTCTCCAACGGGGAATACTTTTTTGGCAGGAGTATCTTCCCGGGTCTTGCGCAGGCTATCGGCCTGGGCCTTGCCTCTGGCCTCGGCGATGGCTTCGGCAAAGTTGGCAAACAGCAGGGTAAGGAAGAGAATGGCGAGGATGAGGAAGTTATAGATAAAGCTTCCCTGTGATTTTTCGCCTGCCAGGATCCAGATACAAACGCCGAGCATAACCGCCGTTCCGATTTCCACGGTGAACATGACCGGGTTGCGGAACATTATTTTGGGGTTGAGCTTGATGAAAGATTCCTTCAACGCTTCTTTCACCAGGGCGGGCTCGAATAATTTATTGCTAGTCTGTTTTGACATATACTTTTTTTAACGCATGCTGAAGAATTCTGCTATCGGGCCGAGTGCCAGTGCAGGGAAGAAGGACAAAGCGGCAACAATCATGATCACGGCGAAGACCATGACGCCGAAGGTGCCGGTATCTGTCTTGAGTGTACCTGCGCTTTCCGGAACATATTTCTTTTTTGCCAGGATGCCGGCGATCGCTATGGGGCCAATAATGGGCAGGAAGCGGGACAGCAGCATCACGAAGCCGCAGGTAATATTCCAGAAGGGCACGCCGTCGCCCAGTCCTTCGAAGCCGGAGCCGTTGTTGGCCGAGGAGGAGGTAAATTCATAGAGCATTTCCGAGAAGCCGTGATAGCCGGGATTATTCAGCCAGGCTGCATAGGCTTTGGGGTCATGCGCGTATAGATGAGACGACAGGGCGGTAAAGGAGAGGATCAGCAGCGTATGCAGCAGGGCGATGATGGTGGCGATCTTCATTTCTTTGGCCTCGATTTTTTTACCCAGGAACTCCGGGGTACGGCCGACCATGAGACCGCTGATAAATACAGCGATGATCATGAAGACATAGAAGTTGAGGAAGCCCACTCCTACCCCGCCGTAAAAGGAATTGATCATCATACCGAGCATGGCGAACATACCGGTGATCGGGGTGAAGCTGTCGTGCATGGCATTGACGGAACCATTGGAGGTCACGGTCGTGGTGATGCCCCAGTAGGCCGAGGCAGGCGATCCGAACCGGACTTCTTTGCCTTCCATGCTGCCGGCATTCTGTAAGATTCCCATATGGCCGATGGCCGGATTACCTTTCATTTCCATATAGATGGAAGGAATAACAAAACAGAGGAAACCCAGGGTCATAACGCCAAAGACGACCCAGGCCAGCCGGCGTCTTTGGAGGGTGTAGCCCAGGGCAAAGATCATGGCGATGGGGATCAGAACGATGCTGATATTTTCCAGCATATTGGTAAAGTAGTTGGGGTTCTCCATGGGAACGGCCGAGTTGGCCCCAAAGAAGCCGCCTCCATTGGTACCCAGCTGTTTGATGGCGATCATGGCGGCAGCCGGTCCGCGGCTGACGTGCACGGTATCGCCCTGCAGGGAAATATACTGGTCCCGCCCTTTGAAGGTCATGGGTGTTCCGTTGAACAATAAGATAACGGCCAGGATGATGGAGAGGGGCAGGAGTATCCGGGTGCAGGATTTGACGAAGTAATTATAGAAGTTACCCAGTTTCTCCGTGCTCCTTTCTTTCATGGCATTAAATACCACGGCACAGGCAGCCATGCCGACGCCGGCGCTGATGAACTGGAAAAGCATCAGGATCAGCTGTCCCAGATAGGAGACGCCGGTCTCTCCGGAATAGTGTTGCAGGTTGGTATTGGATACGAAGCTAATGGTGGTATTAAACGCCAGGTCGGCGGACATGGAGGGATTGCCATCCGGATTGAGGGGCAGCCAGCTCATGTTCATCAAGGCCAACATGGAAAATAAAAACCAGACGAGGTTGATCGTTAGCAGGGCTGCCAGGTGTTGTTTCCAGGTCATTTCCTTTTCGGGCTTGATACCGCCGAATTGGAAGAAGAGCCGGTCGAGGGGGGTAAAAAGGCGGTCGGCCCAGGTCGGTTCTCCCGCGTAAACGTTGGCGATGTATTTCCCCAAAGGAATTGCCAACAGGACGGTGAGAATAAACATGGCAATTACGCCTATAATTTCTGTGTTCATGGTGATTTACTTTTTTACATCCTCCTTGCGGGGGATCAGGAATTAGAATTTCTCCGGTTTTACGAGTACATAACACAGGTAAAGGAAGACACCGATGGAGATGATGAATAGTAGGGTCATAGCTTAGATTTTATCAAAGAAATCAATTGATTTAAAAAAGAGGGCGAAGCCAATCAGCCCGGCGAGTATCAATAGGAATGTCAGCATAGGAATTCATTTGTGGGGGATAAGCCAAAAGGGATGCCTAAGGGGACCATTGGGTCCTGACTGGTGCTATAATGCCTTGTCCCGCTGGTTTAGGGCGATTTTTGAGGAGGAGAACGGGGAGGTTATGGTCCGCCGGGACCCTGCCAAAATGAAAATCGACTGCTCCAAAATGGAAGGAGGGCGCCTTTTCCGCCAGGCATGGCATCTACTGCGATTTTTGTCGCTGAATAGCTATTTCAGGTCGGTCCATTCAGGACTCGTGGTGGAGCTTGTATTCTTCGATTTTCCGGTAGAGGGTGGTTAGCCCGATATTAAGGAGGCGGGCGGCTTCGGTCTTATTGCCTTTGGTGTGGTTGAGAACGCGCTGGATGTGCAGTTTCTCCACACTGGCCAGGTCGAAGGCCGAGAGCGGTCCACTGGTGTGGAAGCTGGTCACCTGGAGTTCGGTGGGGAGGTTTTCTACGGTCAGTGTGGGCGTGTCGGTGAGGATGACGGCTCTTTCAATGATGTTCTTTAGCTCCCGGATATTCCCTTTCCAATCGTGCTGCTGGAGATGCTGGAGGAATTCCGGGCTCATGCCTTCCAGGTGTTTGTTGCTTTTGTTGGCAAAGAAGCGGAGGTAGTAGCCGGCGATTACGGGGATATCTTTTTTTCGGCTGCGCAGAGGGGGCAAGGAGATGGTGAAGACATTGAGGCGGTAGAAGAGGTCTTCTCTGAATTTGCCTTCTTCTGCATCGGCCTGCAGGTCCCGGTTGGTAGCCGCGATGATGCGTACGTTGATTTTGGTGGATTTGGTGTCTCCTACTTTTATGAATTCGCTGGTTTCCAGGACGCGGAGCAGTTTGGCCTGGAGGTCGATATTCATTTCCCCGATTTCGTCCAAAAAAAGGGTTCCCAGGTTAGCTTCTTCGATAAGTCCCCGTTTGTCTTTCACGGCGCCGGTGAAAGCGCCGGCTTTGTGGCCGAAGAGCTCGCTCTCCAGGATTTCCCTGGAAAAAGCGCTGCAGTTCAGGGCCATAAAGGGTTTACCTTCTCTTTTGCTGGCCTGGTGGATGGCCTGGGCAAAGACTTCTTTGCCGGTGCCGGTCTCTCCCAGCAGGAGTACGTTGGCATCGGTAGGAGCCACTTTTTTGGCCAGTACGATGGCTTCGGCAATAAGGGGGGAGTCTCCCAGGATGCCGTCGAAGGTATATTTCTTTCCTACCTGTTGTTCCAGCTGCTCCACACGTTTCTGCAGCTGTACTTTTTCGAAGGCCCGGGCCAGGAGGGGTATAATCTTGTCATTATCATCGCCTTTGGTGATATAATCAAAGGCGCCGTTTTTCATGGCTTTGACGCCGTCGGCGATATTGCCATAGGCGGTCAGCAGGATGATTTCAGTGGAGGGGCGTCGCATCTTTATCTCTTTAACGGCCTCTACGCCGTTGCCATCAGGCAGTTTGACATCGCAGAGGACGACGTCGACAGCCTCTTTGTCCAGGAGCCTGGTTCCCGATTTCAGGTTGTCTGCCTCCAGGACGGTATAGCCTTCCAGGCGGATGATGCGGGAGAGCAGGCTGCGCAGTTTCTCTTCGTCGTCGATGATCAGTACGATACCCGTGGACATCTTTATATACGTATTAGGTCGCAAAACTATCAAAATGTCCGATATCGCGCCGATAAAATAAGAAATGCCTGCCGGATAGCCGATTCTTACCCGAAAAACAGTAAATTTGCTACCCATTTTAGTTACTGCCGGTCAGGCAGGCATCCGGAGAGGTGGCAGAGCGGTTGATCGTGGCAGTCTCGAAAACTGTTGAAGGTAACACTTCCGGGGGTTCGAATCCCCCCCTCTCCGCAGCTGGCGACAACTCATCAAAAAGATGAGTTGTCGCCTTTCCATTTTCGTCCAGATTGCCCGACTGGTGGGCTATCAGCTCGAAGATGTAATTGACTTTCGGGGTTCGAAATCCGTCTTTTTCACGGTCATAATAAATTCCTTCCGGAAACACGAGATTTTGAAAAATTTCTCTTTCGTTCTTATCGCCGGAATCCCACGCTGTAGCCAGTTCTGAGGAAATTTTAACCGCTTCCAGGAGCTTCTCGTCGAGGTTCGAAATATCTACGCAGCATTCTTCCAGGTCCTTGGCTATTTTGTACCGTTCTTCCTGGTACCTCGAATTGTATTTGTTATAAGAGGTTCGGGGCATATCATTTAAGTAAAGCTTTTCTTCGATCGTCTTCATCTTCCTGGTCACTTCCGCCAGTTGGAACCGCAATGCCTTTTCTCTTTCCACGATGTAATTTATCAGGCAAGAAACCCCTGAACTGGGCGATCCACTTTCATGTCCGTTCTGAATGATGAAATTGACCTATTTTACCAATTGACATGACTCTAATTTAACGAACCAAATATTTTTTTTCGGTGTTCCTTTCCCCATGCGCCCATCATATGAATGACCGGAACAAGGGTTTTACCATATTCCGACAGTTCATAGCAGACAGTAATCGGCTTAGTAGCAAATTGTTGTCTCGTAATTATTCCATTTACTTCCAGTTCCTGCAACTCTTTGGAAAGCATCCTGGGTGAAATACCTATTACATCACGTTTAAGTTCCATGAAAAATCTTTTACTGAAAGTAAGACTGCAAATGATTTCAATCTTCCATTTTCCGCTTAATAACTCAACTGTGTCGTGAACAGGAATCAGATGAATCCTGTATTTGGGTGTCTCCGGTTTATCGGTTCTTTTTTTCATATTCACAAAGTAGTTATCTAAAGGTAACTAGTTACTATCAGGTAACCAATAGCGCACCTCAAAAAGCCTTCTTTAACTTTGTTAAATAAAATTTATAAACTGATGGAACTAAATTTAGAAAACAAAACCGCTATCGTTACTGGCGGTTCCAAAGGAATAGGCGCAGCCATAGCAAAAGCATTAGCCGCAGAGGGCGTTGCTATTGTAGTAAATTATGCGAGTGATAAAGAAAATGCGGATAATGTGGTAAAGGGAATTTTGGACATAGGAGGGAAGGCCATAGCTGTTCAAGGTGATGCAAGTAATGAAAACGATGTGAAGAAGATTTTCGCCATGACAAAAGATCATTTTGGATCTCTGAACATAGTTGTTAATAACGCCGGTATATATCAGTTTAGTCGGATTGAAGATTTTGAAGTAGCGAAATTTCAACAATTCTTTAATACAAATGTCCTTAGCGTTTTCCTTACTACAAAGGAAGCTTTGAATTACTTTCCAGACGCTGGTGGTAACATTGTCAATATTGGCGCTGTACTTAGTCACAATCCGAATATTAATGGAAGTTTATACGCTGCTACAAAGGCAGCTGTTGATACTTTAACAATGGCCTTTGCGAAAGAACTAGCTGCTCGTCATATCAGGGTAAACACAGTTGCCCCCGGACCAACGATTACGGAAGGGTCAAAAAAAATGACAAAGAATCAAAGTAGCGGTTCTATGGATATCACGAAAATGATACCTCTCGGCAGATTAGGAACTCCCGAAGATATAGCTAAGGTTGTCGTGTTTTTAACTTCAGATGCCTCCGGCTGGATAACTGGAGAAAGAATAAACGCATCTGGTGGTATGCGATAATTGCCGCTTCAGTTTCAAGCCGGTCTGTTGTCCTGTCCGCCATGATGATCACTTTGAACCCAAACCAGCGAAAAAAAGGTTCGAAAACTGTCCCTCTTGCCCCGCCAGACTAATTATTGCCTCGCATTGCGAGGCATTTTTTATTCCCGGACGCGTGGCGAACTTGTTCGCCGGAGCGGGAGGGGATGAAAAATGACGGCACGATAGTGCCGGGCAATAATTAGTCAGGTCCTCCCCTATCAAGGGATCAACGGAGTCGACCGGTAGGGCGCGGAGGTAATCCCTCTCTCTCCGCAAGTCATGGGAATCCAATGGAATCCATCGAAATCCAACGGAATCCCAAGAAATACCTTCAGAATTAATAGCTCTGGAGGCATTTTTCTATTTTCTACTTTAATCCTCAATTGGCCGGAAAGAAGGGGAGCTTACATTAGTCTTTTGCTCATCTGTTATACCAGACCTTAACAATAACTGGACATGGCTGGTTAAGAAGTCAGACTCTTTAAAATATCATCTGGTGTATAGTTGCGAAATTTAATACGTGAGATAGCTAAGATATTTTACGGCCGCCCCTCCTGGTATGTACAATGTCAGTTCAAGGCTCAGGGGCAGAGCTTGAGAGAAGGAATAAGGGGTAGCGTCCCCACAGCCATCCAGCCAGTAAGCGAACTGACTGAAAGGAAGAGCCGATAATCATCAGCGATGAAGCCCATCGCTCATTGCGTTTGGGTGTGCTAATTATATAATTAGCCAGCATAGGGGATTAAAATATTATTTATAATTTAATCTCCCTTTTTTAAAAGGTAAGTGTTTGTGTATATATTTTTTATACCTTTAAGACTATACAATAACGCTTATCGACAAACTTATTTTATGGAAAAGACCTTTACCTCTCTGTCAGACAGCCACAGTAATCGCCATGCCACTATTTTTTCCCGCCATTTTAGTTGTCTTTTAATTTTACCGGCTGTCAGTATTCTCCTGTGTGACTAAGTGCCAACGGTGTCCTGGTCTTCCAAAAGCTGAGTAATCCCATCCTGAAAAGCCATTTAACGCGCACATTTATTTACACAAAAAGATTTTTATGAGGATGAAATTTACATTTTTTATTGTTGTTCTTTTTTTAGTAGGGAATAGTTACCGCCTGTCTGCACAATCCGAGGGCGACTACAGAAGCATCGCCAGCGGCTCCTGGAGCGCTACCACCACCTGGGAGCGTTTTACGACGGGGGCCTGGGTAGCCGCACCCTCCGCGCCCGCTTCCACGGATGGCGTGATCGACATCCGGAATGGGCATACGGTAACGGGGGTTGCGTCCACCATCGCGGATCAGGTTGTCATCGAGTCAGGTGGGACACTGGGCCTCTCCACTTCATTTAACATCGCCGATGGAACGGGCACGGACCTGTCCGTTCTCAGCGCGGCACGCTGAACATCGCCACCGGGGCCACGCTGGGTGTTACAGGCAATATCGATAACAGCGGCACCATTAACTGGTCCGGCGGGACTATCAGCCTTGCCAACGGGATCCTGAATAACAGCGGGAGCTTCAATATGACCATGACCGGAAATAATACTATGCAGAATATTTCCGGGACCAATGCCTTCAATAACCTGGCGGGCGGGACGCTCACGAAGAGCGTCGGTACCGCTTCGGACGCTATCGCGGTGCCCTTTAACAATGCCGGGACTGTCAATGTCAACAAAGGTATCTTGGTTGGCGCGAGCGGTAACTCTGTTTGTACTAATTCCGGGACAATCAACTTGTCCACCGGTACTTAATTATCCATGTTTCCCACCGGGAATATAATCTTCAACGCGGGCTCTGTGATCTCGGGTACCGGCACCGTGCAGATGGTGACTGCCGCGGTCAACCTGGCCCTGGAAACGCCCGCCGGTATTACCATGCAGGTGAACGGGAATGTCACAGGTACGGGCTCGCTGAAGGTAGATGGCATCCTGAACTGGAGGGCCAATACCATCGGGGTACCCACCCAGGTGCCGGCGGGGGGGATGCTGAATATCACTACTGGCAGCGCCAAGACCCTGAATGCTGCCCTAACCCTGGATGGGACCGCGAACTGGACGGCCGGGGCGCTTATTTTCAATGCGGGCACGCTAACCAATAACGGGACATTCAATGTAAATACGGGGGCAGCTGCAGATATCCATGCTTCGGGCGGCTCGAACTCCATTGTGAATAACGGGACTTTTGCCAAGATCGATAATGCCGGCACTACCCTGACGGTGACCTCTGTACCTATGACCAATAACAGCACGGGCACTATCACGGGGATAGGGAGCATAACATTCACCGGTGCAGGCGGCACGCTGACCGATAATGGCAATATTGCACCCGGCACCGCCGTCGGCACACTTACGATGGACCCGTCAGCGGTGTCATCCGGCAGCACCGCACAGATCGAGATCGTCGATAACACGGGCGCGGGAACGGGTAATGATCTGCTGACCTTCACCGGCAGCACCGATCTGACCGGCTCGACCCTGACGATCCTCGACAACGCGTCGGCTCCTGTCGGCACCTACACCATCATGACGACTTCCAGCGGAACTTTTACCGGTACGTTTGGCACAGTGAATAAAAACGCCAATTATTCCAACCCGGTGATCTCCGGTAATACGGTGACAATCGATAAGATCTCCACTCTGCCATTAACCTGGGGGACCTTTACTGCCGTGCCTGCTAACGGGAAGGTATTGCTCACCTGGACAACCCTGCAGGAATCCAATACTTCCCATTTCCTGGTAGAGCGTTCGGAGAATGGCCAGCAATTCAATGTGATCGGAAGGGTGACGGCCAGCGGAAATGCCTCGCTTCCCTCTACCTATACGTTTACGGATCCATCTCCGGTCGCTGGTGGGAATAGTTTTTACCGTTTGCGCGAGGTGGACCTGGATGGCCTGTCGACGTATTCAGAAGTACGTAGTGTCGGTCTGGCAGCTTCAGCAGAAAGCTATGTCAATGTATATCCCAATCCTCTCAGGGATGTCATGCATGTCGATGTCGCCGCGGAGTCAGTGGAAGTAATGATCAATGATATGTCGGGAAAGAAGATTAAGACTTTTATATTGCGGCCGGGTATGCATACGGTCAGCGTCAGTGACCTCAGCCGGGGTATCTACCAGGTGGTGACCTATGTGAAGGGCAAGGTAGTGGCTTCAATGCTGATGACCAAGTTCTGAAAATGATTCACTTAAATAGAAGAAGCCGTCCTGGTTGCCCCAGGGCGGCTTGCATTATGTAAACGAACATGATCTGCCGATAGACGCGTACTATCGACAATCCACACCATCGTTTGATAGAAGTCCTCGACTAGATTATTATCAACAAGTTCAAAGCGCCTACTTTGTATAATAAACATATTCAAAATTAACTAAGCAAGGATCGAAATTATCTCAGCTTCCCTTCAAGTGTCAAAAAAAATATTTTCAAAAGTCATTGATTTTCAATAAATCTTTGACGAAAAAGTTCGAAAGTTGTCGCCAGCTCTCCGCGGATTTTAACTTTTCTTTCAGAACCCGCTCTGGCAGCGGGTTCTTTCGTTCGAAATTCTATTGATCTATTTTACCCAAAATATAAAATGATGTAACTCAATGCCTATTAAGTTCGAATCCCCTTCTCTTGGATCGGAATCGCCACTTGCAAAGGCTTGCTTCGAATTTTAATCGTTGAAGCTAGAAAAAAGAAGAGTTTATAATAGTCTCTGCTCTCTCATTTTGAGCCATTTTATTTGATCTTCTGTATCAGGCACTTTTAATCCCCTTACCGAACATATCCGCTCAATTACGTCTTTCGAATTAGCGCGATGCCCATTTTGTAAGAGAATACTGCCAGCAATAATAGAGGATCGCCCAATTCCCATTCTACAATGAATGACAAGAGAATTGGCATCTTCAATTTTCGAACACATCAAATTTATAAATGAATCTGTGTTATTGCCTTTATTTGGGAGATTTCTATCTGCTATTGGAAAGTTAACAAAGTCAATTCCATACTTCTTGCAAATTGATTCTTCATGTCTAAGGCCTAGTTCTTCGATCTCCGTTGATTCCAGAAGAGATACAACTAAATTCACATTTTGCTTTTTAAGGCTTGCAATCTCATCATCAAGCCATTCATTTCCTCTAGGCCTAGCCATAATTCCTAACCTGGCAGAATTAGCAAAAGTATCGATCCAGAAAATTTTGACAGCCATTTTAAAAAATTGTGAATAATTTAGCGAATTCTGAAACGGAATCTGCTCAGCTAATCACGCTCGCTCTGCAGACATTATTCCTTAGGAATAGAAAATTTCAAAAAATTGATTTCTTTTCTAGGCAGGAAAAAACCTTTAATGCAATTAAGGTTTCTTATGCAAATCTGAATATGTGTCTTTTCGACTATCCCTGCACCTGTATATGCCGGTCCTCCTTCTGTAAATACTCCTCGTGCAGAATCAAATATCTTATACTCACTGTATCCTTGTGTTTTTATATCGTCAGCTACCTGGTGAATAATTTGGTCATGCATAAATTCGATCACCTTACAGTCTAGCTCTCTTAGAATCCTATCCTTATGCAAATCACTTTTTATATCCCGATTTTGGGGGAGTTCCTGACCTAAATCCTTGTATGTTTGTACCAATACAGCATGATATGCCTTAATCATTGAAATAAACCGGGAATCAGTAAGGTCAAAACAATAACCAAGATCCAATACTGCTCCGATAACGGCAGGGGTTTCTATTTCACCTCTTTTTTTCTTATCCCTTGCCCATTGGAATGCCCTATCTGCATTGTTTTCCCAAAAATACATACCATGTCCAAGCCAATCATATGGCTTTTCGCTTTTCCTAATTGTATCGGGATTTTCCAAAAGGGCATCTCGCGTAAAGGCTTCACATCCATGAAAACCAATAAGAAGCCCCGGCCTTGTATTGTACATGGCTATTTTTTAATAACCTTGCCGAGATTTTGATAAGGCTTAGTATAATTTCCTTTCTCGGTTAAGATACCGGCTGAAACGAGAGAAGCCAGCGCTTGTTTTTTGGAACGCTTTTCAGACAGCTTCTTTTTAGCCAACTCCATTAATTTCTGAATATCCTTTTCACTCATACTACAAATTTACTATAAGTAATTCAAAAATAGATAATTTTAAAACGCTCATTATGAATCGATTAAACTATTTCAGTATTTAGTAATAGCAATCATTTTTATTTCCACTATAACGAGCAAAATTCGTCAATAAAATCCACCATATTACCTAAATCAGTTATGAAGAGGTTCGAAAGCTGTCGCCAGCTCTCCGCGTTGTTTTTCATTTTATTAGAACCCGCTCTGGTAGCGGGTTCCGTATTTTAAGGCTAGAATCTCCATTCGGAGAGAAAATATAAGGCTATGTAAGTCAATTGCTTCGTA
>Ga0247764_1000688_pt1 | contig 11883 bp, 10 predicted proteins | sample UWRJL051202B4_FD_179932 | JGI IMG/M metagenome (GOLD analysis project Ga0247764, IMG submission 179932) | Plant litter microbial communities from Arlington Agricultural Research Station in Wisconsin, United States - UWRJ-L051-202B-4 | ecosystem: Environmental > Terrestrial > Plant litter >...
TTTTGCCGTCGCCTTGAAATGTGCCAGGTCTGAATGGGGATGTCAAACGATATCGATAACGTTTTCCATATCGATGTCGAAATCGTTCTCGACGCCGCGGAATCGGGCATCGTCGGCGCCGACGGTCCTGTATCGTTTCGACGATGAGCACGTCGACGGATCTCGTTCCGCAGCAGCGGGTGACGATCCACGACGTCGCACGCGTCGCGGGAGTATCCGTCGCCACGGTCTCCAAGGTGATCAACGGGCGCTACGGGGTTGCCCCCGCCACCTTCACACGGGTGATGGGCGTCGTCTCCGAGCTCGGCTACGAGAGCTCCCTGGTCGCGAGCAGCCTTCGACGCAGCCGCACCAACGTGATCGGAATCCTGGTCGCCGAATTCGAACCGTTCTCCACCGAGCTGCTGAAGGCGATCGCCGCGGCGGCCTACGGGTCCGGCTACGAGCTGCTCGCCTACTCCGGTCCCATCGCCGATGAGAATCGGGTCGGCTGGGAGCTTCGGTCGCTGTCCCGTCTTGCCGGCACCCTCATCGACGGCGCCATCATCGTCACCCCGACGGTGCAACTGAATTCCCCGTCGATCCCCGTGGTGGCGATCGATCCGCACACCGGCGAGGGCGGCCCGTCGACGATCGGCTCCGACAACGTCGCCGGTGCCAAGATCGCGACGGAGCACCTCATCTCGCTCGGGCACCGCAGGATCGCCCATATCCGTGGTCGCACCGACCTCGAATCGGCGAATCTCCGTGAGACCGGATACCGCGAGTCGCTCGCCGAGAACGGCATCCCGTTCGACCCCGACCTTCTGCGTGACGGCAACTATCGGGCGCCGCAGACGGATGACGCGGCACGCGAACTGTTGACGCGGACCGACCGGCCGACCGCGATCTTCGCGGCCAACGATCTCTCGGCCATCCGGGTGCTCGACATCGCGGCCGAGCTCGGAATCCGGGTACCGGAAGAGCTGTCGGTGATCGGCTTCGACAACATCCCCGAGGCAGCCGCCGCGACGCCACAGCTCACGACGGTGGCACAGCCGCTGCGCGAACTGGGAGCGCAGGCGTTCGAGATGCTGCTCGACCTGCTTCGCGGCAGCGATACCGTGCGCCACGTGCACCTGCCCGCCACCCTGGTGGTGCGGGCCAGCACCGGCCCGGTACCGCGCGACGCTACTTCGGTGCGCTGATGTCGGGCGCCTCGAGCCGCACCCGGTCCGCGGACTCGTCATCGGGTTCGAGCTGGCTGTCGCGCTCTGCCTGCACCCGCTTGAGATAGTTGGCGGTCTCCCGCTCCACCTTCTCCGCATCCCAGCCGAGCTCCTCGCCCATCAGCCGAGCGGCGACGGGCGCAGCGGAGACGCCACGGTCCCAGGCCTCGATCGAGATGCGGGTACGCCGTGCGAGTACGTCTTCGAGGTGCAGCGCACCCTCGAAGCGAGCCGCGTAGACGACCTCCGCCTCGAGGTAATCGTCGGCACCGGGAAGCGGCTCACCGAGCGACGGGGTCTCGCGGATGAGGTCGAGCAGTTCATCGGTCAGCACGCCGTAGCGGTTCAGCAGGTGCTCGATCCGCACCTTGTGCACCCCGAAGGCTCGAGCGATCTTGGCGCGCTTGTTCCACGCGGCCTGGTATCCCTCAGCACCGAGCAGGGCGATGTCGGCGGTCACGCTCTTCGGGATCTTTCCGTCGAGAGCGTCGACGGCGGCGTCGATCGCGTCCTTCGCCATGATGCGATACGTCGTCCACTTGCCGCCGGCGATCACGACCAGCCCGGGAACGCTGTGCGCGACCAGGTGTTCGCGCGAGAGCTTGGAGGTCTGCTCCGACTCCCCGGCCAGCAGCGGCCGCAACCCGGCGTAGACGCCCTCGACATCGTCCCGGGTGAGCGGCACGGTCAGCACCTGGTTGACGTGCTCGAGGATGTAGTCGATGTCGGCAGCCGTGGCGGCCGGATGCGCCTTGTCGAGGTGCCAGTCGGTGTCGGTGGTACCGACCAGCCAATGCCGACCCCACGGGATGACGAACAGCACGCTCTTCTCCGTGCGCAGGATCAGTCCCACCTTCGACTGGAACCGGTCCCGCGGCACGACCAGGTGCACGCCCTTGGAGGCTCGCACCTTGAACTGGCCGCGCTCGCCCACCATCGACTGGGTGTCATCCGTCCAGACACCGGTCGCATTCACCACCTGCTTGGCTCGGATATCGAAGCGCTCTCCGGTTTCGAGGTCGTGGGCGTGCACACCGACGACGCGCTCCCCCACCTTGATGAAGCCCTCGACCCGCACCCGCGAGGCGACGTGAGCGCCGTAGAACGATGCGGTGCGCGCCAGCGTGGAGACGTAGCGCGCGTCGTCGACCTGGGCGTCGTAGTAGGTGATGCCGCCGATCATCGAGTCGCCCGCCAGGCTCGGTGCCGCCTTCATCACCTGGGTCTTGCTGAGGTGGCGGTGGTGCGGCACCCCGGGGGGACGCCCACCGGAGTAACTGAAGATGTCGTACAGCAGCATTCCGGCACCGATGTAGAGGCGCTCGAACACGCGCTTCTTCAGCGGGTACAGAAAGCGCACCGGCTTGACCAGGTGCGGGGCGAGACGCTGAAGCAGCAGTCCACGCTCGATCAGTGCCTCGCGCACGAGACGGAAATCGAGCTGCTCGAGATAGCGGATGCCGCCGTGCACGAGCTTGGACGACCGACTCGACGTGCCGCTGGCCCAGTCCCGCGCCTCGACCATGCCGACACGCAGCCCGCGCGTCACCGCGTCGAGGGCCGCGCCGGTGCCGACGATGCCGCCACCGATGACGAGGATGTCCACCTCCCTGGCCCGCATCGACGCGATCGCTGCCGCGCGTTCTTCCGGCCCGAGCTTCGATGATCTGGTGACGGACTTCTGGGTGGCCATGCTGCCTTCCGGAGGGGAGTAGTTACTTGGTGTACGGCGCGATTACCACATCGACCCGCTGGAACTCCTTGAGGTCGGAGTATCCGGTGGTGGCCATCGATCGACGCAGCGCACCGACCAGGTTGACGGTGCCGTCGGCGACCGTCGAGGGTCCGTACAGGATCTGCTCGAGGGGGGCGAGCGACCCGACCTCGACACGGTTGCCCCTCGGCAGTTCGGAGTGGTGCGCCTCCGTGCCCCAGTGGTAACCGCCACCGGGAGCCTCGGTGGCCCGAGCCAGCGTGGAACCGAGCATGACGGCATCCGCCCCCACCGAGAAGGCCTTGGCGATGTCGCCGCTGGTGCCGAGGCCACCGTCGGCGATGACGTGCACGTAGCGGCCGCCCGACTCGTCCATGTAGTCACGGCGAGCGCCGGCGACATCCGCCACCGCCGTCGCCATCGGAGCGTGGATGCCGAGGCTCGCGCGCGTGGTGGAGGCGGCACCCCCACCGAAGCCGACCAGCACACCGGCCGCGCCCGTGCGCATGAGGTGCAGGGCGGGCGTGTAGCCGGATGCGCCGCCCACGATCACCGGCACGTCGAGCTCGTAGATGAACTTCTTGAGGTTGAGCGGCTCCTGGTTCTTGGAGACGTGCTCCGCGCTCACCGTGGTGCCGCGGATGACGAACAGGTCGACGCCGGCGGCGACGACGGTCTCGTAGAGCTCCTGCGTGCGCTGCGGCGAGAGCGCGCCGGCGACGGTCACGCCTGCCGCGCGGATCTCGGCCAGACGGGCCGTGACCAGCTCCGGCTTGATGGGCTCCGAGTAGATCGCCTGCATGCGCTGCGTGGCCTGGTCGGCGGGCAGCGAGCGAATCTCATCGAGCAGCGGCTGCGGGTCTTCGTAGCGCGTCCACAGGCCCTCGAGGTCGAGCACGCCCAGACCACCGAGTTCGCCCATCCGGATGGCGGTGGCCGGCGAGACGACCGAGTCCATCGGCGCCGCGAGGATCGGGATGCGGAACTGGTATGCGTCGATGCTCCAGCTGACGGAAACGTCTTGCGGGTCGCGGGTGCGGCGGTTCGGCACGATCGCGATGTCGTCGAAGGCGTACGCCCGACGAGCGCGCTTAGCGCGCCCAATTTCGATGTCACTCACTCGATCTAGCCTACCCGTGGCAGGGAATGCCCCGACCCGGGCGTCCTATCGGGTGTAGTTGGGCGCCTCGACGGTCATCTGGATGTCGTGCGGGTGCGACTCCTTGAGACCGGCGGCGGTGATCCGCACGAACTTGCCCTTCTGCTTCAGCTCGGCGATGGTGCGTGCGCCGGTGTAGAACATCGACTGGCGCAGCCCGCCGAGCAGCTGGTACGAGACCGCGGAGAGCGGGCCGCGGTACGGCACCTGCCCCTCGATGCCCTCGGGGATGAGCTTGTCGTCGGAGGGCACGTCGGCCTGGAAGTAGCGGTCTTTCGAGTAGGAGGTGCGCTCCCCGCGGCTCTGCAGCGCGCCGAGCGAGCCCATGCCCCGATACTTCTTGAACTGCTTGCCGTTGACCAGCACGAGGTCGCCGGGGCTCTCGGCGCAGCCGGCGAGAAGCGAGCCGAGCATCACGGTGTCGGCCCCCGCGACGAGCGCCTTGGCGATGTCGCCCGAGTACTGCAGACCGCCGTCGGCGATCACCGGGATGCCGGTCTCGCGGGCGGCGAGGGATGCCTCGTACACGGCGGTGACCTGCGGCACCCCGACTCCTGCGACCACGCGAGTGGTGCAGATCGAGCCCGGACCGACGCCCACCTTGATCGCGTCTGCGCCGGCATCCACCAGCGCCTGGGCGCCCTCGCGGGTCGCGACGTTGCCGCCGATGACATCGACGTGGCTGGCGACCGGGTCGCTCTTGAGGCGGCGGATCATGTCGATGACGCCGCGGGAGTCACCGTTGGCGGTGTCGACCACCAGCGCGTCGACACCGGCGTCGATGAGCGCCATCGCGCGCTCCCAGCCGTCGCCGAAGAAGCCGATAGCGGCGCCGACACGCAGACGACCGTTGTCGTCCTTCGTGGCGTTCGGATACTTCTCCGACTTGTCGAAGTCTTTGACGGTGATGAGGCCGCGCAGCTTGCCATCGCGGTCGATGAGGGGAAGCTTCTCGATCTTGTGCTGCGCGAAGATGGCGACCGCGTCATCCGGATCGATTCCCTCGGGAGCCGTGATGAGCGGGGAACGCGTCATGACGTCGCGCACGTAGGTGGTCGCCTTCTCGAACGGGGAGACGAAGCGCATGTCACGGTTGGTGATGATGCCGACGAGTTTTCCGTCGGGCTCGATGACCGGCAGACCGGAGACACGGAACTGGCCGCAGAGCGCGTCGACCTCGGCCACCGTCGCGTCGGGCGAGGTGGTGACCGGATTGGTGATCATCCCGGATTCGCTGCGCTTGACCAGATCGACCTGCTCGGCCTGGTCGGCGATGGAGAGGTTGCGGTGCAGAACGCCGAAGCCGCCCTGGCGGGCCATCGCGATCGCCATGCGCGACTCGGTGACGGTGTCCATCGCGGCGGAGAGCAACGGGGCGGCGACGGTGATGCGCCGACTGAGCCGAGCCGTGGTGTCTGCCTCACTGGGGATGACGTCGGTGTGACCCGGCAGGAGCATCACGTCGTCATAGGTGAGTCCGATGAAACCGAAGGGGTCCGGCTGGTCCATTAAATCCCCAAAATTCTCAAGAGGCGGCGTGCGAAAAGGACCGGATTGCGGCACTGAACTCCGGTACTCAATCTTAACCGTTTCGTCCGCTGGCTATTCCACTGTGCATAATTGCCCGAGACCGAACGGTGTTCTCTGTGAAACACGGGGGACACAATCGGTCTATAGCGTCAATGCAGACGGAGCGGCCATCGCTGCCTTCCCGACTCCCCCTGGTTCCCGGAGGTCCCCATGGTGAAAGCGCTCAGAGCTAGGCCCGCCCTGTTGCGGGTCGTTCTCGCGCTCCTCGCGTTCGCACTCGCTGCGGCCGTATTCATGTTCGCCGCACCCTCGGCGGGCGCCGCACCGGCGCCCGGAGCGGTGCCGGCGGCCGATACCCCGCCCGCTCCCGCGGACTCTCCGCAGAGCATCGGCATCTGGGTGCGCGTCGCGGCAGACAAGAGCAACGTCCCCAACATCACCGTGAAGGTGACCGGCAAGGGCGTGACGCAGACCGTGGTCACCGGCGCCGACGGCAAGATCAGCGTTCCGCTGGCGAAGCCCGGCACCTTCACCATCGAGCTGGACACCGCCTCGCTCCCCGAGGGCCTCAAGGTGCTCGGCGACAACCCCCGCGACGTGACGGTGAGCACCGGAAACCAGGGCGTCCCCGGGTACTTCCTGCTCGGTACCGGCGATAGCAGCGTCGTCCCCTCCGCGACGGCCAGCCCGGGTGCGGGCAGCTCCAGCGACTCCGGCAGCACGTCGAGCGAGTCGCTCGCCGATCGCGTGCTCCCCCGCATCGCCACCGGCCTCATCTTCGGTCTGCTGATCGCACTCGCCTCCATCGGCGTCTCGCTCATCTACGGCACCACCGGGCTCAACAACTTCGCGCACGGCGAGCTGGTGACCTTCGGCGCCCTGACCGGCTACGTCGTATCGGGCATTCTGCACATGCCCGGGTGGCTCGGCATCGCCTCCGCCCTCGTGCTCGGCGGGGTGTTCGGCTACGTCCAAGACCTCGGGCTGTGGCAACCGCTCCGAAAGAAGGGCATCGGGCTCATCCCGCTGATGATCGTCAGCATCGGCCTGTCGCTCGCGCTGCGCTACATCTTCCAGTTCATCTTCGGGCCGGATCTGCTGATCACCCCGAACAACCAGACCGCGGTGGTCAACATCGGCCCCATCCACCTCCGCGGCACCGACATCAGCAGCCCGATCATCTGCATCGTCGTGCTGCTGCTGGTCGCATTCGCCCTCCTGCGCACCCGAATCGGCAAGGCGACCCGCGCGGTGGCCGACAACCGGTCCCTCGCCGCGGCGACCGGAATCAACGTCGAGCGGGTCATCCGTATCGTCTGGGTCGCCGGCGGCGCGCTGGCCGGCCTCTCCGGTGCGCTCATCGGCTACTACCAGCCCGTCAGCTGGCAGACCGGCGCGAGCATCCTCCTGCTGATCTTCGCCTCGGTCACCCTGGGTGGTCTCGGCACCGCATTCGGCGCCCTGGTCGGTTCGCTGGTGATCGGCCTCATCGTCGATCTCTCGCAGGCGTTCGGGGTGCCGTCGAACATGAAGTTCGTCGCGGCGCTGCTCGTGATGATCATCATCCTCATCTTCAGACCACAGGGAATCCTGGGTCGCAAGGACCGGATCGGTTAAGGGGCCACTCATGGACTGGAATTTCATCCCCCTGGCATTCGGCCAGATCGTCTCCCCGCTCACCATCGGCTACGCGCTCGCCGCTCTCGGTCTCGCCGTGCACTTCGGGTTCACCGGCCTGCTCAACTTCGGCCAGGCCGGATTCATGGCGGTGGGCGGCTACTTCTTCGCCATCACCACCGTGAAGTTCGACTGGCCGCTGTGGTCGGCGCTCATCGCCTGCGTGGTGGGCGCCGTGCTGTTCGCGCTGCTGCTCGGAATTCCGACGCTGCGACTGCGAGCCGACTACCTGAGCATTGTCACCATCGCCGCGGCGGAGATCGTGCGCTACACGGTGAAGACGCCGGCCATCAGCAAGTTCACCGGCGGCTCCGACGGCATCAACGGCTCCGGGCGCGACTTCTACGCGATGAACCCGATCCCCGAGGGCCAGTACGGCTTCGGGGTGCTGACCTACAACAACAACCAGCTGTGGTCGATCATCGTCGGCTGGACGGTGGTGCTCCTCGCCGCCCTCCTGGTCTGGCAGCTCATGCGTAGCCCGTGGGGCCGGGTGATCAAGGGCATCCGTGAAGATGAGGATGCCGTGCGCAGCCTGGGCAAGAACGTCACCTGGTACAAGATGCAGTCGCTCATCCTCGGTGGCGTGCTCGCTGCGCTCGGCACGGTGCTGATCATCATCCCGACGTCCCTGCAGCCCGACAACTACGGCACGCAGACCACCTTCTTCCTGTACACCATCGTTCTCCTCGGCGGCGCGACCACGGTGTTCGGCCCGATCCTCGGCTCGATCATCTTCTGGATCGTGCTCAACCTCGCCGATGGCGTGCTCAGCATCCTGGTGCTCAATCACCTGGTGCCGATCACCTCGATCCAGCAGGGCCCGATCCGGTTCATCATCGTCGGCATCGCACTCATGATCCTCGTGATCTTCCGCCCCCAGGGCATACTCGGCAAGAAGAGGGAGGCGCATTTCAGTGAGTGACATCACCGAGAAAGTTCAGTTGCAGATCGGGGAGCCCGTACCGGGCGTGAAGAAGGTCGACCCGATCCTGATCGCCGACAAGGTGCGCCGCACCTTCGGTGGCGTCAACGCGGTGGATATCGCACACGTGGAGATCCCCCGGAATGCCATCACGGCGCTGATCGGCCCGAACGGCGCCGGTAAGACCACCTTCTTCAACCTGCTCACCGGCTTCGACAAGCCCGACGCGGGAACCTGGTCGCTCGACGGCAAGTCCCTCGCCGGGGTGCCGGCCTACAAGGTCGCCCGCCGAGGCATGGTGCGTACCTTCCAGCTGACCAAGGCACTCAACCTGCTCACGGTGCTCGAGAACATGCGACTCGGGGCCGGCCACCAGGGCGGCGAGCACTTCCTGGAGGCCCTCGTCCCGGCCCTGTGGAAGAAGCGCGAGGAATACATCACGGCGCAGGCCATGGAGTTGCTCGCCCGCTTCAAGCTCGACACCAAGGCGGATGACTACGCGGCGAGCCTCTCCGGAGGTCAGCGCAAGCTGCTCGAGATGGCGCGGGCGCTCATGAGCGAACCGGAACTGGTGATGCTCGATGAGCCGATGGCCGGTGTCAACCCGGCGTTGACCCAGTCGCTGCTCGGCCACATCCTCAACCTCAAGAAGGACGGCATGACCGTGCTGTTCGTCGAGCACGACATGCACATGGTGCAGACCATCGCCGACTGGGTGATCGTCATGGCCGAGGGCAAGATCGTGGCCGAGGGCTACCCCGACGTCGTGATGCGCGACCAGGCGGTAATCGACGCCTACCTGGGTGCCCACCACGACACCGACCTCGGCAGCCTCACCGGCCAACTGGATGTCGCCAAAGACATCGGAGACACCCACCTGGCGGCGGAGATCGCCGAAGAGATCGCAGAAGAGGACGCGACCGATGACAAGCGATGACATCGTTCTTCAGACCAAGGATCTGGTGGCCGGCTACCTGCCGGGCGTCAACATCCTCAACGGCTGCAACGTACATGTCGGCCGGGGCGAACTGGTCGGCATCATCGGACCGAACGGCGCGGGTAAGTCCACGCTGCTGAAGGCGATCTTCGGTCAGGTCGGCATCCGCAGCGGCTCGATCATCCTCGGCGGCGAGGAGATCACCGGTCTCAAGGCCGACAAGCTGGTCACCAAGGGTGTCGGCATGGTGCCGCAGAACAACAACGTGTTCCCGAGCCTGACCATCGAGGAGAACCTCGAGATGGGCGTGTACCAGAAGCCGAAGATCTACCGCGAACGCATCGACTTCGTCACCAACCTCTTCCCGGAACTCGGCAAGCGCCTCAAGCAGCGCGCGGGGTCACTCTCCGGCGGTGAGCGTCAGATGGTGGCGATGTCCCGCGCACTGATGATGGATCCCTCGGTGCTGCTGCTCGATGAGCCGAGCGCCGGTCTCTCCCCCGTTCGACAGGACGAGACCTTCATCAACGTGGCTCAGATCAACCGTGCGGGCGTCTCCGTGATGATCGTCGAGCAGAACGCCCGTCGTGCCCTCCAGATCTGCGACCGCGGGTATGTGCTCGACCAGGGCCGCGACGCCTACAGCGGCACCGGTCGCACCCTGATGAACGACCCCAAGGTGATCGAGCTCTACCTCGGCACCCTGGCGACGGACCACACGGCGACCACCTCGACCCCGACGGTCGGCGGTTAGCGCTCCGCCGCTGCAGCGGTAACGAGAAGGGCCCGGGGCGATGCCCCGGGCCTTTCTCGTATCCCGCCCCGCATCCGCTCCCCACCGTCGCCGAGTTGCATGTTCGAGTGGTCTCAGACGCCGGATAACCACTCGAACATGCAACTCGCGGAGGACGGCGGCGAGCGGATGTCGTGGCGGGGAACGCAGAACGGCCCCGGTCCGAAGACCGGGGCCGTTCCGTTCGAGAGAAGCGGATGCCTACTTGAGCAGGTCGCCGAACTCCTTGGTCTCGTACTCGGTCTTGTTACCGGTGACGTACTTGTAGATGGAGATGTACGCCTGCGACGGGTCACCGTTCTTGTCGAAGGAGACCGGCCCGGAGATGCCGTCGTAGTTGGCCTTCTTGCCGTCGTTGATCAGATCCGCGCACTCGGAGAAGGTCGTGCACTTCGTGCCGTTCTTCGACACCGAGACGAGGTTCTTCTGCAGGTCGGGGCCGGTCGTGCCCTTGGCCTGCAGCGCGGCGAGTGCGAGGAGCACCGTCGCGTCATAGGACTCGGGCGCGTAGCTGAAGACGGTCAACTTCTTGTTGCCCTCCTTCTTCACCAGCGCCTGGAGCTTCGACTGGAAGGCATCCGAGGCGTTCACACCGGGGTTGGTGAACTGCGCGCCGGCGATGTCGACGTCGGTGTAGTCCTCGGTGATGACGCCGTAGTTGCCGTCGGTGCCGTAGAACTTCGTGAAGTCGAAGTTGTTCTTCTTGAGCTCCGGCACGATCGCCTTGATCTGGTCGAACGAGATCACGATGAGTGCGTCGGGGTTCGTGGAGAGCACCTGGGTGACCTCGGACGCGAAGCTCGTGCCGTTCGGGTCATATGGTACGTTCTGGCCGACCGTCGCGCCGCCCGCCTCGAGGGCTTCCTTCACGTTGTCGTCCAGGCCCTGGCCGTAGGAGTCGTTCTGGTACAGGATCGACACGTTGGTCGCGCCGTCTTTGAGCACCTTCTGGCCGAGCACGCGGCCCTGCAGCACGTCGGACGGAGCGGTACGGAAGTAGTACCCGTCGTCGGCGTAGGTCGAGAACGTCGGCGAGGTGTTCGCCGGCGAGATCTGCACGACCTGCGCCTTGGTCACCTGGTCGATGAAGGAGAGCGAGACGCTGGACGAGGCGGCGCCGATGATGGCCGAGACCTTGTCTGCGAGCAGCGCGGTGGCCGAGTCGGTGGCGATGTTGGTCGAGGTGTCGCCGGAGTCCTTGTCGGTGACCGAGACCTTGATGCCCTTCTTCGCCGCGTTGATCTCCTCTGCTGCAAGGTGAACACCGGCGAACTCGGGCGGGCCGAGCACGGCGAGCGTGCCGGTCTGCGGAAGGATCGTTCCGATCTTCAGCGATAGGTCCTTGCTGTCGGACGAGTCGCCGGATCCGGACGCGCATCCGCTCAGGACGAGCGCGGTGGCGCCGAGGACGGCCAGGCCAGCCAGCGCACCCTTGACGGACTTCGAGCGCGAGGCCGTGGTGGCCTTAGCGAATGCTCTCATTGTGCTCCTTGATTGTGGAATGTGTTCACAACACAGCGGTGCCCGGGGGCCACGCCTTTGTCACAAGCTATTGCCCGTACGGTGCGGGCACAATACGACCGTGTTACAGCCCTGTAACACGGTCCAATCGTTACTTTCCGTTACCCGAGAGGAGGGCGTGGGGGCCGCCCTGTACTCACTCCCCCGCGCTGCCGACGCGGTCGAAGCGGTTCTGCCCGTCATAGCGATAGACCCCGTAGTGCGCCGGGTGGGGGTCACCGGCCGTGTCGAACGCGATCGCCCCGGTGAGCCCGTCGTAGTCGATGCCGCGGTGGGAACGGAGCGCGGTCAGGCACTCGGCGTAGTTCGTGCACTTGATGCCGCGGGACGATGCCCCGGGCAGCGCGGAGGCGATCGCGGCACCAGAGTCGCTCCCGGCGCTCTCCGCGGCGAGCGCCGCCAGCACAGTCGCGTCGTAG
>Ga0247764_1000689_pt1 | contig 11882 bp, 12 predicted proteins | sample UWRJL051202B4_FD_179932 | JGI IMG/M metagenome (GOLD analysis project Ga0247764, IMG submission 179932) | Plant litter microbial communities from Arlington Agricultural Research Station in Wisconsin, United States - UWRJ-L051-202B-4 | ecosystem: Environmental > Terrestrial > Plant litter >...
TCAATATCATCGGGACTGATGTTCCACGTATCAGAGCTGATAGGCACACCGTCTACTACGTATAACGAAAGCTCGTTACCACGCAACAATACCGTGGGCTTACGCAACATTTCCGCGGATGGACCGACAGAAAGACCGGCTATTTTACCGGTAAGGCTGGTGATCGGGTTTTGATCGCGTGCTTTCACAAGCTCTTCACCCTTTACCTCCTGAACAGCATAACCTACAGACGACAGGTCTTTTTCAACACCGAGGGCTGTAACCACAACTTCGGAGAGGTGGCGGGCGTCGGTAGCAAGCGTCACGTCAACACTGGTTCTTCCGCCGACGGCTACTTCCTGAGTGGTGTAACCTACGAAGGAGAAAACAAGAACCGCATCAGCGTCGGGCACGTTCAGGGTGTAACGACCGTCTGCATCAGTGATAGTTCCCTGCGTCGTTCCTTTAACAACAACGTTCACGCCCGGGAGAGGCGTGCCGTCTTCGCCGGCTACGATGCGGCCGGCAACACGCGTCTGTGCCTGCACGCCGATAGCCAACAGCAACGCGCAAGCAGTCAGTATGCCGCGCAAGCTTCCTAAAGAAACAATGTTCCTTAGTAAAATTTTGTTCATAGATAAATACATTAGGGTTTAGAGTTTAGACGGACATCACGTAGCACATAACACGCCGCTCCATGATTCGCCGCGTCAAAGGTTGGCAATTGCCTTCACGTATCGTTTAGTGAAACGTTACCGCTGAATTAAGCTTTTAAAGAGAAAATGAAAATTTCATTACTCATTGTTCTGTAACCGATATATGATCTGCGATTTCAGCGCCTTCAATCCATTTCAGTACATAACATAGTGTTAACGGATGAATGACAGTAAACACGCCCTCTATGCGAGGTGCATACTTTTTTATAAGTTTATCAGTAGTAAACCCCTGAAGACATTATGATCGACAATGAAGTTGTATCCCGCATCGCCCAGAAGATACGGGCCACACGCCTGGAAAAGAATCTTACCATACAGGCATTAGCCACGCGCTCGCACGTAAGCAAAGGCCTCCTCTCAAAGATTGAGAACTCGCGTACCATCCCATCGCTACCGGTCTTTGTAACGCTTATACAGTCGCTGGATATATCATTAAAGGAGTTCTTTCACGATATGGTGCTGATCAACGGCAAGGATTACCTGCTCGTGAAGAAGAATGAATATACCACCATGACCCGCGAGGACCGGCCCGGCTTCAACTACAAACACATCCTTTCGCAGAACATCACGAACTGCACAATGGAAGCTTCCATCCTTACGCTCGACCCCGGCGCCAAAGGCAAACCCACAACCACAGATGGTTATGAGTTCAAACTTATTCTATCGGGTACGTGCGAATACCAGATCAACCAGGACACCGTACGCCTCGAGGAAGGAGACTCCCTCTACTTCGATGCATCCGTGCCGCACGTGCCCATCAACCGGTCGCGACGTAAAGTAGTTATGCTCGTGATCTATTTCCTGAGCGCCGAAAGCAAACGCACCGAATCATAATTTACCGATAACTTCTTCAGCGAGCCCGAACGACAGCGTCATACCGGCACCACCCAGTCCGTTAACTATAGTAACGTTGGGTTCGGGCTCGATCAGCAGATTCAGGCCACCCTGCAGCTTGGGATAAATGCCGTGCCAGCGCTCCACGATACGGAGGTTGCCAAGCTCGGTGAAGCTCTTTAAGTAATCGAGGATTATATCGTTCACAAACTCCTGGTCAAAAGGCTCCACAGTCTTGCTGTAATGGTGCGAGTCTCCTATAATAAGCTCACCCTGTGCGTTCTGGGCCAGTAATACGTGCACACCGTGATCCTTAAATCCCCGGTTCTCACGATCGTACCGGGCATCTACCGCCGCAAGCGATGCACACTTGCTGAAAGCGGAATAATGTCTCAGGGTCAGGCCGGCACAGAGCGTCGGCCCTAGTTTTACCGGTTTCTCCGGTACGGCTTTCAGCATCTGCAGTTTACATTTCGACAAAGGATGCTGATCGAACACCTCAGGGTAAAGTGTTTCAAAGTCGGCGCCGCTGCACACATATACCTTATCTACACTCCACGTCTCGCGGGCTGTTTTTATCTTCGGTAAAGCGATTTCAGTCACAACATGACCATAACGGATGATCAGACCGTACTTTTCCTGTAGCCACTGCGGTATACGCCGTATAGCCTCGCGGGCGTACACGGTACCTTCTGTTTTACTGTAAATACCACCGTAAAGCCCCTCCTGCCGCGTCACGGTTGAATGTTGTGCAACTTCTGCCGGCGACAACAACTCGCACTGATAGTCGGTGTCCTTATATAATTGCATGAATTCATTCAGCACATTCCACTCGTCTTCGTGATAAGCTACATGCAGTGAGCCGTTTGTCTGGATATTGAAGCCGGCCTGCTCCGATACTTCGAGCCAGTGCCGACGCGCGCGAAGGGCACGGTCCAGGCCAACACCAGGCTCCTGCCCGATAGGCCACACAAGACCGAAGTTGCGAACGGAAGCTCCTACGGCAAACTGCTCGCGTTCGAAAAGCACCACGCGATACCCTTTACGCAAAGCCATGTATGCATGTGCAAGGCCTACGATGCCGGCTCCTACGATGGCGATATCTGCTGAACGATCCATATATTTTCTGATTTCAGTTTTCAAGTTTAAGGGTTAATATTGAGTGATTACCCGTATACGTTTTACTATTTTGTTAAGGTTACAGGCCAAAGCCTATTGTATGGTTGAAAGCCGCTAAATTACTATCGAATAATATTATGTGGTTTAACTTCCATACACACAGCAAGTATTGCGATGGCAAAGGTGAGCTGAGTGACTATGTAGCACGCGCACAATCGTTGAATATGATGAGCCTGGGCTTCTCCTCACACGCACCGCTGCCGTTTGAAAGACCGTGGAGCATGCTGCGCGAGCGTTTGCCCGATTACCTGGAAGCCATCAATACCCTGAAGGCATCTACCCGCGCTGTACAGCTCTATGCCGGGCTGGAAGTGGATTTTGTTCCCGGATCTATAAAGCCAACCGATTTCAGCGGCATGCTGGATTATACCGTGGGCTCCGTCCATTTTGTGGATGCATTGCCCGATGGTACGCCGTGGGAAATAGATGGCACACATACGCTTTTTCAGGAGGGCTTCGAAAAGATATTCCACAGTGACATCCGCGCTACTTTACTTCGTTATCTGGAACTTACGCGGCAAATGGTAACAACCGCATGCCCCACGATCGTCGGCCACCTCGACAAGATCAAGATACAGAACACGGACAACAGGCTCTTTCGCGAAGACGAAGCATGGTATAGAGAAGCGATGAATGATGTACTGGATTGTATTGCACAGGAAGGTGCGATCCTCGAAGTAAACACGCGAGGCCTGTATCAGAAAAAGTCATCAACACCTTACCCAAGCCCCTGGGTATTGGAAAGGGTCCTGCAAAAGAACATACCCATCACCCTCAGCTCAGACGCACACCACCCCGACGATATAACCAACCAGTTTACCGAAACCGCTGCATTACTTGCGGGTATCGGCTTCAAATCACTTATGGTATTGCACGACGGCTCGTGGCAACCTCTCCCGTTCAACACTCATGGCATTATCCTCCACTGAACACCCGCTTACACGCTGGCTCCGGCAGCTTCACCCGGTAGCCTTTACGCTGTTTGCATCGCTTACCGCGTTCTGCCTCTATACCTGTGTATATGCGTTTCGTAAAACCTTTGCCGCTGCTACCTTCGAGGGAATCACCTACGCAGGCATCAGCTACAAGGTGTGGCTGGTAACATTCCAGGTGTTGGGCTACGCGCTGTCCAAGTTTATCGGGATACGCGTTATATCCGAGCTCAAAGCTGCATCCCGTTCTATCGGTATATTGATCATGGTCATTGTAGCCGGGTCTTCATGGCTGTTGTTCGCGCTGGTGCCCGCTCCTTATAATGTGATCTTCCTGTTTACAAACGGTCTGCCGTTGGGCATGGTTTGGGGCATGGTATTCGGATACCTGGAAGGCCGCCGGATGACCGAAGTACTGGGCGCCGCGCTGTCTGTAAGCTTTATATTCTCCGCGGGATTATGCCGCTCGGCGGGTGGATATATTATACGTGACTGGGGAGTGACGGAAACCTGGATGCCGTTCGTGGCCTGCCTTGTGTTTACAGTACCGCTATTGGTCTTTCTGTGGCTCATCGACAAGATGCCGCCGCCTACCGCCGAGGACGAAGCACTCCGCACAAAACGCCAGCCGATGAACCTCAGCGAGCGCAAGGCATTTCTCACCACGTTTCTGCCGGGTATTGTGCTGTTCGTACTGGCGTATATGCTGCTTACCACCTTCCGCGACTTCAGAGATAATTTCTCGGCAGAAGTCTGGAAGTCCCTGGGCTATGGTAACTCGCCCGGTATATTCACGGCTACGGAAGTTCCCGTGTCATTCGCCGTACTCCTTATTATGGGCAGTATTATGCTGATACGTAACAATGTACTGGCGCTTATGGTAATTCACCTTATCGTAGCCGTGGGCATGATACTGATCGGCGTCAGTACGTTCCTGTTTGAAAAACATTTTATCGATGCGCCGCTGTGGATGACGCTGATCGGGCTGGGATTGTATCTTGGCTATGTTCCTTTCAATAGCATTTTCTTCGACCGGCTTATTGCCGCCTTCCGCTACGTAAGCACGGTAGGGTTTATCATGTATGTAGCCGATTCGTTCGGGTACCTGGGAATCGTGAGCGTGTTGTTCTTCCGGGAGTTCAGCTATCCTTCACTGAGCTGGGTGGATTTCTTCACCAATGCAGGCTACATTATCTCTGTAGTCGGCACGCTGCTTATCCTGGGCTCGATGATCTACTTCTATCGCAAGGCCGCCCACTGGAACAAGTCCTAGTTCTTGGCCATGATGTTACCGGCGCGAACCTGCTGATTGTAATACTCGATAAGCTTTACAGCATCGGCGATCTCCATGGGATTAAGCTTGTACTCCCTGCGGAAGGCATCGAGAAGGCCATCGGTCTCCTGTAGCAACAACGGATATACTTTTTTCTTAAAAGCATACAGGGGCATCACGCCATCCTCACGTTTGAGGAAATAATGATAGCCGTCTATAGCGGCAGTAGTCTGCATATCGCGGGGCCTGCGAAGCACCATAATATCACCCTGAAGCACCACCTCATATAACTGGCTATGCAAGCGTGCTCCTGACGCCGCTACAGGCCATGACATATAACGCCGGTTTATGTTTGCCGCCGAATCATAAAAATATAACCACATGACCTTGTGGGCCGGGTATACATTCACGTGTGTGTCCACCTTATGGAGCACCAGGTCATGCATAGCATCGATCGCTACGGTTCCGGTAAGTACTTCATGACTACGCAGCACTACCGAGCCTTCATACCACGTAACGTTGTGGGAAGCTGTGGCACAGAAGTTGATAAACAGTAAACCAATCAGAAATATCTTCACCTCATGTTAATATTGCTTAACATGAATTTAACATTTCAGAAACACACTATCAAGCCTGGCCGTCCAGAATTTGGAGAAGTTCGCGTAAGTTATGAATGATGTGAGTGGGATTTTCGGCTTTTAAAGCGCTTTCAGAAAAGGCTCCTGTTGTAACACCGATCACCAATGCGCACGCTGCGGAACGGCCCTCCTGCATGTCTGACGCTGTATCCCCCACTTTGGCCACATTACCCACATCGGTCACGCCTGTAAGTTCCATCGCGCGGAAGATCATATCGGGATGAGGTCTTCCGTTAGAAACCTCGTCGCTGGTCACGCTGCCGTCGATAAGGTTGTTGCGCTGCCAGCCGAGGCGATCGAGCAGCGGATCGGTGATCTGGCGGTCGAAACCTGTATCGACCACAACCTTAAGTTTCCTCTCCTTCAACATCCTGAATACCTCGCTCGCACCGGGCATCTCGCTCACACCGGCATCCTCACGATAAAAACGGATCATATTTTCAACGAATACGGTGTGGATCTCGTCTATCCAGGCTGTATCGATAGCACGAGGACCCGTGTAGCGCTGCTCCAGCAACATACGGATAGCAACCGGTTTCGGTATACCCATCACCAGGTTGGCATCTTCTATCGATATCGACACATCGTATTGCGCTAATGCATTCTGCAGCACACGATGTACGTCTTTGTTGTCACTCACCGTTGTGCCTGCGAGATCGAAAACAACCAGTTCTATAGCCATATGATTTATTTTGAAGGAAAGTTAACGGGCATGCGCATATCGCAATCCCCTCCAGTCAAAATTAATCGTACGGTAACACAAAAGACACTAGATTCGAAGCACAAACACTGGGTTTTATGAACACATCCGAACAGACTGTAAACGAGATTTTCGATCTATACGAGAAATTTGGCAACGCTGATTACATCGGCGAGCCCGTATCGCAGCTGGAACACATGTCGCAGTCGGCAGTGCTGGCCGAACAAGAGGGATACGACGACGAAGTGATACTCGCCGCATTCTTTCACGACATCGGCCATATTTGTGTAATGAACAATGCCGCGGAGAACATGGGCGGCTACGGCGTAAAACGCCACGAACAGGTCGGCGCAGACTATCTACGCGAAAAAGGTTTCCCCGAGCGCGTGGCAAAGCTCGTTGAAAATCACGTCCAGGCTAAGCGCTACCTGACCTTCAAAAATCCCGACTACTACAACGCCCTGAGCGAAGCAAGCAAACAAACCCTGGTATACCAGGGCGGCATAATGACCGCCACCGAAGCCGACACCTTTGAACGCGACCCCCTGTTCAACACAAGCATCCGCATGCGCTACTGGGACGAACAGGCCAAAGAAATACATGTCCCCATTACCGACCTGAATACATTAAAGTCAAAAGCACTAAAAGTATTGAACACCAAATAGCGTAAAACAAAAACTCCCATCCGTACCAAACGTACAGATGGGAGCTATAATAACGTATCCGTAATTTACTACTTACCGAACTCTGTGTTAAGATCCAACTAGAAAACTACGCTATGAGTTGGCGCAAGGTACTGTCATGCAAGTCAAGCCTTGATTGTAATTATCATAGACCGGCCGCAAAGGCCCTAGCTGGCGCAAGGTACTGTCATAAAAGTCAAGTCTTAACCATATAGATTTTGCCCTAAGGTGTTTAGCTGGCGCAAGCCCGGATTTGGCGCAAGTTTGCAACTTGTGCCCATCATGTTTCAGTCTGTGACTGACCCTCAACGAAAGTTGGTATTTAGCTGACGCAATGTACCTTCATCAAAGTCAAACCTTATTATATGGGTTTTGCCTCAGGGCGTTTAGCTGGCGCAAGTCTCTGACTTGTGCCCATCATGTCGCAGTCTGTGACTGCCGCGCCAGTGGCCTGATTCCCTACATTATTTACACGAATCCCGTTTACAAACCAGAATCAACTGGCTTTGTGCGTGTGCGCCGGTCCCGAGTACTCGGGATCCTCCTTCAAGGAGGACCGGTTGTTCGAGCCCCGAGCACTCGGGGCGAGACAACCAAGGAGGTCTCGGGGCACGCCAGTAAAGACATTCCTCGGCCATCAGAACAGATCACAAAAAAAAGCTATCCTTTTCAAGACAGCTTCTTCACATATCGAACAATATTTACTACTTACCAAACTTGAAGTATTCCTTCGCGTTAGTATAGCAGATACCCTCTATTATTTTACCGATACCCACCATATCCTCGGGCAGCTCGCCTTTGGCAATATCCTTACCGAACAGGTTACAGACTATACGGCGGAAGTACTCATGACGCGGGAACGACAGGAAGCTGCGTGAATCCGTTACCATCCCTACCAGGCGCGACAGAAGCCCCATGTTAGACAGCGCATTCATCTGTTTCTCCATACCGTCTTTCTGATCGAGGAACCACCAGCCGGAACCCCACTGGATCTTGCCAGGGAAAGAACCGTCATTGAAGTTACCGATCATGGTAGCGAACAACTCGTTGTCGGCCGGGTTAAGGTTATAGATAATCGTTTTGGTGAGCTGGTTCGTGTTATCGAGGTAATCGAAGAACAGGGCCATCGCACGGGCTTGTGAAAAGTCGCCGATAGAATCGAAGCCGGTGTCGGGACCGAGCTCGCGCAGCATGCGGCGGTTGTTGTTACGCAATGCGCCTACGTGAAACTGTTGTGCCCAGCCTTTGGCATGATACATACGACCGAGATTGATCAGTACGGCGGCCTTGAATTGCACACGCTCAGTAGCGTCGAGCGATTTGCCGCTCAGCAGTTTTTTGAAGATCGCGTTGGCCTGCGCTTCCGCATCGGTATCGAAATACATTTGCTCGAGACCGTGATCGGATACGCGGCAGCCGTGATCGTGGAAGAAGTTGACGCGGTTCTGCAAGGCATCCAGCAAAGTATCGAAAGACGCGATGGTTACACCCGATGCAGCAGACAACTTTTCGATATACGCGATGTACGAAGTAACATCTTCGGTCGCAAAGGCTTTATCCGGACGAAACGTGGGATACATTTTGAAGCCGGCAGCGGTCTGCTCAGCGAACTTACGGTGATACTCCAGCGTGTCGGTAGGATCATCTGTTGTACAAAGAGTCTCTACGTGCATTTTACGCAGCAGGCCCTGTACCTGGTATTCTTCGCGCTGCAGCATGGCGTTGCAGGCTTCGAAGATCTGGGGAGCGGAGTTGCCATCGAGCACGGTGGTGATACCGAAGTAGTTCTTAAGCTCGAGGTGTGTCCAGTGGTAGAGCGGGTTGCGCATGGTGTAGGGCACTGTCTCGGCCCACTTGGTAAACTTCTCGGCAGCAGAAGCATCGCCGGTACAGAAGCGTTCAGGTACACCGTTGGTACGCATGGCGCGCCACTTATAGTGATCGCCTTCGAGCCACATCTCCGTTATCGTGTTGAACCGGCGATTTTCGGCGATATCTTTCGGAGAAAGGTGATTGTGATAATCTATAATGGGCATCATGGCGGCATGACGCGTATAAAGGTATTGCGCGGCCTCTGTTTCCAGCAGGAAGTCGTCACCCAAAAATGTCTTGTTCAATCCCATACGGTATCTGTAATATCGGTTAATCGTTTATCATACGCTGTATACCGAGCTCGAGGCCCCGCAGCTCTGCCAGCCCCCGTAAGCGGCCTATAGCCGAATAGCCGGGGTTGGTCTTTTTCTTAAGGTCGTCCAGCATCTGGTGGCCGTGGTCCGGGCGGAACGGTATAGCGTCGCCACGCTTCTGCTGGATCAATACCAGCTCTTTCATTACGGCAAACATATCTACATCGCCGTCCAGGTGGTTGGCTTCATAGAAGTTGCCTTCCGCATCACGCGTAGTAGCACGCAGGTGTATGAAGTTGATGTTTGCGCCCAGGCGTTTCACCATACCGGCCAGGTCGTTATCGGCGCGTACGCCATACGAGCCGGTGCAATAGCACAATCCGTTAAAGGGAGAATTATAGGCAGCCAGCAGTTGGCGGGCATCCTGCTCTGTGCTGACCACGCGCGGCAATCCGAATATAGGATACGGCGGATCATCAGGGTGTATGGCCAGGCGCACGCCGGTCTCTTCAGCTACCGGAGCGATGGCAGCGATAAACTCGTATAAGTTCTTACGCAGTACGGCATCGTCTATACCCGCGTAACCATTCAGGGCACTCTGAAATTGGTCAAGCGAGTAGCCTTCTTCAGCACCGGGCAGGCCGGCAAGGATATTCTTTTGAAGTTTGGCGATCTGGTCGGCCGTAGCGATCTCCATAAAGGCAGATGCTTTTTTGATACGATCCTGCGGGTGATCCTTTTCAGCACCGGGACGCTTCAATATAAACACATCAAAGGCAGCAAACTCTACAGCATCAAAGCGAAGAGCCCTGGAGCCATCTTCCACCACATAGTCCAGGTCGGTACGCGTCCAGTCCAGAACGGGCATAAAGTTGTAGCAAACCGTCTTTACATCGCAGGCCGCCAGGTTACGGATGTTCTGCTTGTATTGCTCGATATAATCTTTGTAGCCGGCTTCCTGGCGTTTGATCGCCTCGTGCACCGGGATACTTTCCACTACCGACCAGCGAAGCCCTTTGGCTTCTATAATTGCTTTACGTTGTTGTATTTCTTCCTGAGACCAGTTTGCACCGTTGGGGATATGATGCAATGCGCTAACGATTCCTGTAGCGCCGGCCTGTTTGATATCGTCCAGGCTCACGGGGTCGTTTGGCCCGAACCAGCGCCAGGTTTGTTCCAGTTTCTTTATCATCGATACATTACCTATTGATATACTATTGACTTGTCACTACACACCGGCGAATACGCTGAAAGCGCCGTCTACCGGCACCGTTACTCCGGATACGAACTTCGAAGCGTCCGAGCACAACCAGATAAGCGTACCCACAAGCTCGTCGGGGTTGCCGAAGCGGCCGAAGGGAGTCTGGCGTATCGCTGCTTCACCACGCGCCGTGTACGAGCCGTCAGCATTGGTAAGCAAGGTACGGTTCTGCTCGGTAAGAAAGAAGCCCGGCGCAATAGCGTTCACCCGGATGCCTTCGCCGAATTTCTTGGCCATCTCCACAGCCAGCCACTGTGTAAAGCTATGGATAGCAGATTTAGAGGCAGAATATCCCACCACACGCGTGAGGGGCCGGAACGATGCAAGCGAGGCGATGTTTATAATGACACCTTTTTTCTGTTTGGCCATTACTTCGCCAAACACCTTGGTAGGTAATACCGTACCCGAAAGATTAAGGTCAACTACCTTGTTGAATTCGTCCATATTCAGGTCGAAGAAAGTCTTATCGGGCATGATCACCGCGCCGGGCAGGTTGCCACCCGCTGCGTTTATCAGGATATCGATGGAGCCGTAGTGTGATACAACGGTTTGTTTGGCTTTTTCAAGTTGTTCTGCATCCAGCACGTCAGCCTGTACGAACAGGGCCTTCTGACCGCGGGAGGTTATCGCCTTTACAGCCTCGTCGCCCGACGCCTGGTTACGCCCCAGAATTACCACACGCGCACCGGCCTCGGCCAGTCCATACGCCATAGCTTTACCCAATATACCCGTACCACCAGTGATCACGGCAGTTTTCTCGCGAACATCAAACAGATTAGAATGCATCATTATTATGGAAATATATAAGTATGTGAGATTACAAAAGATTTTCGTCTTGTATACGCTTGTGAAGCTTAGCAAAGGCAGCATCTGCATCGAAATCGGTTACGGCATCGGGAGAATTTTGACGCAGGTCTTCGCGTATCTGATCGATTCCGGACTCCAACCCCGTATGCTGCTTATATAAGGCCTGTAGTTGCTCCAGCTCCTGTGGGCTTGCTTCGCCGGTTATACACCGGGCCATCAACGACCAATCTGGGTTACTGAGTCTTTTCATGCGGGGCGGATACAATGAAGAGACGAATTTCACTGTTCTTACCCTGAAAGAAATGAAAAAAGGATTACGAATTGCAGCTAACGGCCGCTATTTACATCGGCGGTAACGATTGTCTGAGGTGCTTCAGCGCACGGCCCATCTGTGTCTCAACCGTCTTGACACTTATATTGAGCATCGTGGCGATCTCTCGGTATTTAAGGCCATGGTCACGACTCATCTCGAAGATAAGGCGGCACTGGCGTGGCAGGCCCGCGATAGAGCGGTCTATCTGGCCGCTGAGCTCGTGGTGGATCATCATCTCCTGGCTGTCCGCAATCTCGGAGGCAATGTTAGTCGCCTCCTCCAGGTCGCACCACACAGAGCGCTTTACCTTACGCAGATAGTCATAACCGCGGTTACGAACGGCGGTGAAGAGATACGCTTTCGGCGAGGCTACAATTATACGGTGACGGTTCTTCCAGATCGTAAAGAAGACATCGCTTACAAGCTCCTCGGCAACTTCGC
>Ga0247764_1000690_pt1 | contig 11879 bp, 8 predicted proteins | sample UWRJL051202B4_FD_179932 | JGI IMG/M metagenome (GOLD analysis project Ga0247764, IMG submission 179932) | Plant litter microbial communities from Arlington Agricultural Research Station in Wisconsin, United States - UWRJ-L051-202B-4 | ecosystem: Environmental > Terrestrial > Plant litter >...
GCTGGCTTGGTGGGCAGCGAAGCGGAATACGCCGTCTGCGCCACCACGAGCGGCAAGTTGCTCCGGCGCGGGCGGCTCGCGTCTGCATCGGAGGAGTTACGCAGGTTGCGCGATCTCGGAGATGGCGCCGGCGGCGTACGTGAGGTGACGACGCTGTGCCAGCCTGGTCGGCACTTCCCGCACACTGTTTTGGTGCTGAGCTCGAACGGCAAACTGCTGCGCAGCGACGACGATGGCCTCAGCTTTCGTCGCGTGACAGAGCGCAAAATCGTGGCCATTTCGCGCAGCGGGCCGCCCGTGTTCGCGCTCTCCGCCACGGGATCACTCCTGCAGAGCGACGATGGCGGCGGCGGCTTCCGAGAGCTGCCTTTCAGCGAGCTGGGTCAGCAAGCGCTGGTCAACGCGCCACCGCTGCTCGCCAGTGGCGGCGGCGTGCTCGCGCTGGCTTCAGCCGAGCTAGGCGTGTGGGTAGCAGAGAGCAGCGGGGCGCCCTTTCGACGCGTCGCTGGGACGCGCGGAGTGACGGCGCTGTGCATCGCGGAGTCGAACCTGGAGAGCGCGCCGTTCGCTTTCGCAGCCATCCACGACGAAGCGCACGACCGCAGTTTCATCCTCAGAATCGACTGTAGCAACGCCAGCGCCGAGCTCGTTCACCGCGTCGACTCCGCCGACAGCGACGACAGCGAAGAAGCCGATCTCAGCCGCGTGCTCGCCCTCACGTGGGACGTCCCCAACGGCAGACTCTGGGCCGCAGGCGCCTTCGGCGTGAAGGCCTTCGTCCATCCTCTGCACTAGCAGCCTCGGCCGCGAGCCTGCGTCCGGCTCTGGCCTCGGCGCTCAACCGGTTTGTGTTGGCCCCTGTAACTTCGTTCCAGGGGCGCCTGCGCATGAGGTTACCTCGCTGGAGACCGTGGCCGCTGAGCCCTTATCTGCACATTTTGCCGTAGGCTTCTTGAGCCTTCAGCGCGGCGTCGAGCGACAGCTTGTAACCGGTCAGGTTGGCGGGATTGTCAGTCTGGAGTGCGTTGACCCGCTGGATGATTTCACCCTTGGCGCGATCGGCGCTGTTCCAGGTGACCTTGGTGGTCGCAAAGGAGCTTTCGAGTAGGTCGGCGCGCGTCTCCACGAACTTCCAACCCTCCACGTCGACGCCCGCCAACTTGCGGCGCGACGCAGACGAGCGCAGCCCTTCCCAGGACTTGGCGAGCTCGAAGCGCGACTTCTCGCACTCCTGATTGGCTTCACAACCCAACAGACACTGTGCCGCGAGCAGAGCGGCGAGGATCCCGCGATTCATGGTGCAAACTCGATATCTGCGCTCCAGGCGCGCGCCAACAGAGTACCCCCCGAGAAGGTCCGAAGCCAGCTCCGCCGCGGCGCTTTCCGAAAGCGTCCCGAACTGCGACGAAACGTCAGGGAACTTGGCCGACTCGAGCGAACCTCGCTAAATTCCCACGGCAACGTGACCATCCTAGTGCAAAAGTTCGGAGGCTCTTCGCTCATGGACCTTTCGCACTTGCAGCATGTTGCGGATTTGGTGGCGAGTGAGCGTGGCCGCGGACACGGCGTACTGGTCGTGGTCAGCGCCATGGGTAAGACCACTGAGGATCTGCTCAAGCTCGCGGGGAGCGCCGCCCAGCCCGACCCCCTGACACCCGCGCGCGCCCTCCCCCGCCGCGAGCTGGATCTGTTGGTCAGCACCGGCGAACGCGTCAGCATGGCGCTGCTCGCGATCGCACTGCACGCGCGCGGCTTGGACGCTGCCAGCTTTACTGGCTCTCAGGCCGGCATCCTGACGGAACCGCGCCACTTCGACGCGCGCATCTTGGAGATTCGTCCGGCGCGCCTGCTGAGCGCGCTGGCCGCAGGCAAGATCGCCATCGTCGCTGGCTACCAGGGCATGAGTTCGGAACGCGAGGTGACGACCCTCGGCCGCGGCGGATCGGACACGACCGCGGTGGCGCTCGCGGCCGTGCTGCAAGCCGAGCGCTGCGACATCTACAGCGACGTGGATGGCATCTACACGGCCGATCCGCATCAGGTCAGCGCGGCGCGTCACCTGCCCGCAATCGATTATGCGACCCTCCACGAAATGACGGCGGCCGGAGCCCGGGTGCTCAATGCGCGCGCCGTGGACTGGGGCAGTCGCTACCAAGTGGCAATTCATGCCCGGCGTACCGCCGACTTCGCAGCGGGCACACATCACGGTCGCGAGACTCGCGTCACGAGCGCGGCAGCAGCGAGCGCTCGCGCCGTGATCGTCAACAGCAAGTTCGCGCTGGTGTCGACGCGCGCGGACGCGCTGAGCGCTCTGCGCGATAGGCTCAGCGCTTGTGAGCTCAACGTGCGCGATAGCCTGGTTGAGGCGGGGCGTGGGTACGCAGCCGTTCCTCTGTTCAGCGCCCCCGATTTCAGCCTCAAGCAGCGTGAGCTCGCCGAATCGGCGCTTCCGGAGCTACGCGTCGACGAAGGTTTCGCTGAAATCTGCGCGGTGGGCGCAGGCATCGGCGAGCGCGCGCCGCAACTTCGCGCTGAATTGCCCCTAGACGCTCGTTGCGTGGCGACCGAGCGCCGCTTCAGCGCTTGGGTTCCCAAACGTCAGGCTGCAGCGCTCGAGCGCCGCTGGCACGACTTGTGGGTGGAGGCAGCGTGAAACGACCCACCAACTGCAACGGAGTCTCAACGACCGCGAGCCAGCCGGCTCTGCTCCGCTGCCTGCGCGGCTAGCTCTCGATAGCGCTGCCCGAGCGATGCGTCTTGCGGACTGATGCGCAACGCCACCGCCAGGTAACGTTCGCCGGCAACGGCGTCACGTTCGACCAACCAAGCGTTGTCCGCCGCCTGCGTCAGCCACGTCACGAAGCTTGGCTCGCTGCGGTTCGATAGCTCGATGGCCTCGCGCATGCGTGCGAACGCGAGCGTCGCGCCAGTGCGATCGCCGAGGCGAGCGCGGTAGGTTGCCTCCCAAAAGCGTGCCTCGACCATGCGTGGCGAGGAGGCGCTCACCTGGCGCAAACGCGCGATGGCTTGGGGCATGTCACCCGCGTGATCTGCCAGAATTTTGGCCAGATCGATCAGCGCGTCGCCCTCCAAGTGCCCGGCGCGTTCACCGAGCTCCACCGCGCGCTCGAGCAGCGACAGCGCACGCCTTGGTCGCCCGACTAACAATAGCGAACGCGCCAGGCCGGCCGTGGCCGTCGCATCGTCCGGTAAGTAGCGCAGGGCCCGCTCGAACAATTTGCCGGCTTCGCGCACGAAGCCAGCATCCAACAGCACCCGGGCTGCGCTGCGACAGGCCTCGTGTCGAGCGCGCGCGCCGGTTTCTGCCGCTTCCAAATGTTCTGCGTCGCTGAGTGCGCCGTCCACGTCCCCGCGACGCACGCGCGCGCGCAGCCGAGCCCAGCGCGGCTCGGGCAATCCGGGCGCGCGTGCGACTGCACGATCCAGAGCCTGCGCCTGCAGCGGCGCGTCCGTTTCTAGCTCAGCCAGCTTGCACCACGCGGCCGCTGCGTAACCTGAGAACGGCTCGTGTCGAACCGCCTCTTCGATGGCCTGCCGCGCGCCGCTCAGGTCGCCCGTTTGCGCGAGGAGATCGGCGCCGACTAGCCCGGCCTGCGTCGCCGGTAACGTCTCCAGCAGAAGCGACAACGCAGCTTCGCTGCGTCCCGCGATCCGCGCGTCAATTTCGGCGATCAGCCGCACGATTTCGGGGTGACGTGGCGCGCTCTCCAGCGCCACCAGGTACGCGGCTCGCGCCGCTTCGGCGTCGCCTCTCGCGAGTTCATCGTCGGCCTCGCGCACCAGACCGGCAAGTGCCATCGCCCGCGCCGTCGGCATCGGCAGCTCGGGACGTTCCTTCGACGCGTCGAAGCGCACGCGCAGCCTGCGCTCGGCCCCGACCTCTAGCGCGCCCAGGATCACGCGATCGGCTGACGGCGCGCGCGCGCCCACGGCGGGCAAGAGCACCTTACCCAGAACTCGCGCTGCTTCGGCCAGGCGCAGCACGCGCCCGCTGCGCGTGAACACACGTCCGAGCGCGGTGTCCAGCACGCGCAAGGCAAGCCCCACAGCGGGCAGTTCGAAGCCCACGGCGCGCGCGTTCGCGACCACCCACACAGCGTCCCCGCGCTGCGGGCACCACAGTAAATCGAACGCCAACGCTCGCCCGCCGCTCGCGAGCAAGCCGATGCCCAGCCCTCCGGGCACTGGCCACACGGAGGGCGCACGCTGCAAGCGGTCGAGCACAGCTAACACCCGCGGCGCAGCCCACGCCTCGAGCAGCTCGAGATCCAGATCCAACGTCAAGCGCTCGAGCTCACCTCGACGATGACGGAACTTGGGCACCCCGCCGCTCAGGTCGAGCGGAAACCGTAAGCCCGGTAGCGTGAGTGACAGCCCAGTGATCGTGAGCGGTCCGAGCGCCACGGTCTCATACAGCTCGAGCCCAAGCGCACCATGCGTGGCGGTGAGCCTCAGCGGGACGCGCTGATCCTCCGCCAGGACGGCGTGGTCTGCCGATGCATCGGAAGGCTCGGCTTCCGGCGGCACGCTAGGACTAACAACAGGCGGCACCAGTGCCGAAATCGTACCAGCTCAACCGCCTTCTCGGCCAAATCCTACGCGATAACGCGGCGGTTTATCGGATGGCGCGCATCCCTAGCGCGGGGCCAGCCGAATCAGCCGACGTCGCCTTTTTCCAGCTTCGTCTTCATGCGGCGGATTAGCTCCGGAAAGCCTTGCTTTTTGATGATCCGCTTGAATTGACTACGATAATTGCTCACCAGGCTGGAGCCTTCAGTCACGATGTCCACGATCCGCCACTTGCCGTTGGCTTCTCGCACCACGTAGTCGATGGTCACCGGCTCTTCGCGAGTCTTGCTCCGACTTTTCGCGACAGTGTGCACGACCTGCCCGGCCACCCCCTTGTCCTCTCCCTTGTACTCAACGTCGTACTCGGCGATCCGCTTGAGGTTCTTGCGATATGCCGCGCGCACCAACTGGCTCAAAACCTCCTGAAACTCCTTGCGTTCTTCAGGCTTACGTTCGTCCCAGAACTCTTTCAGAGACTCCTTGGCCAGCGTGTCGTAGTCGAGCACCTCGTCGAAGGCGCCCTGGAGCTTCTTGTCGTCGGCGCTGCTCTTGGCCTTCTTCACCATGTCGGTGAGCTCCGACTGCTTGGTTTTGAGGAAGCTTTCGGCGGTGGCCGCGGACAAAACGGGCGCGGCGAACAACAGGCTCGCGGTGAGAGCCAGCACGCGGAGGGTACGCAGATTCGACATGACGGGATTTCTCTCGCTTAGGAATGTAGGGAGCGTCGAATGATACGCAAGTCGGGTGCCAAACATTCCCGCCCAACGACACGGCGGCGGTTCCGAACGGCATTTAGCGCTCGATCGTGAACGCTGGCTCACAGCGTGGCGTAACGGCCCACGCGCTCCGCGCTCAGCTCGACTTCAATAACACTCGAAACACCGCGCCGCGGCCGGCCTCACTGTCGACGCGAATCGGGAAGCCATGCTCGTCCGCGATGCGTTTGACCACGGCCAGGCCGATGCCGGTCCCGTGCGAGCGCGTCGTGAAGAAGGCATCGAACAGTCGCTCGCGCGCCGGCAGATCGATGCCGGCTCCCTTGTCAGCCACCTCGAGTTCGAACGTGTCGGGTGCCTGCTCGCGCAGGCGGACGTAGACGGGCTCGCCGGGCAGCGATGCCTGCACGGCGTTGCGCACCAGGTTCCAAATCAATTGCCGCAGTTGGGCGGCGTCGGCCGTGACCTGTGCGTGCGCCACGCCTTCGTACAGCACACTGACGTCGGAGACCCCGCGCCCCCAACCACTTGCCAAGGTGACCAAGTCCCGCGCCGTGCTGGCCGCGTCTACCAATTCCGGATTCGGTTTGCGTGGGCGCGACAGGTCGAGCATGTCCGTCACCAAGTCGTTCAGGCGGGAAGCCTCGCGCGCGATGATGTCGCACAGCCTTTGATCTTCTTGCCCGAGCTCGGGGGTCGTCTTGAGTAGTTGCACCGAAGCGGAGATCGAGCCGAGCGGATTTCTGATCTCGTGAGCTAATCCCGTAGCCAAACGACCGAGCGCTGCCATGCGTTCGGCTTGATCGGCGCGTTCCGTCGCGAGCGCCAGCGCGCCGCCCGCCCAGCGCAAGCGATCCGCTAGAGTGCCGGACAACACGGCCACCACCACCAACACGACCCAGTTGACGAGCAAATAAAACCAAGCCTCGTCGTCGGACAGCAGGTACAAACCTGCTGGTTGATCTGGCGGCGGGTGCAACCAGTTGCGTTGCATCGCCAACACCAGGCCACCGTACGACACCGCCCCGGCACCGGCGGCGACCAGCGCCCCGCGCAAGCCAGCCAGGCTCGCGCCGATCAAACACGTCAAGCCGTAGAACGAGGTGGCGCCACTCGTGGGTCCGCCAGTCAAGTACGCCACCACGCTGAACGTCAGCTGGTCGAGGGCGAGCTGAACGTCTCCCAGCAGCTCCAGCCTGCGCCCGCTGCGCAAAACGGTCGCGTACACTCCTGCCAGGGAAAAACCAGCCACCAACGTGGCGATGGCGATCCGCAGAGTGAACGAACTCGGATCCTTGCCGCGTAAGTAGAACAGCGAGACTAGGCCGAGCGCCACCACCAAAAAAACTAGGCGTGCACCGGTGAGCCACGCCAAGCGGCGCGGCAAACCCGGCGCGCTGACGATCTCCGGGACGCCCAGTCGTAACGGCTTCAATCCGCCTTGATGTTACCCGCCAGCGAGAAGATGGGCAGGTACATGGCAGCGAGCACCACACCCACCATGCCACCCACGGCGACCATGAGGATCGGTTCGATGGCGGAGGTCATTGCGCTCACCGCGACGTCGGTCTCTTCTTCGTAGAAGTCGGCGATCTTGTTGAGCATCTGATCGAGCGCGCCCGTCTGTTCGCCGACGGCGATCATCTGCACGACCATGTCCGGGAAGATGCCCGTGGCGGTGAGCGGCTCCGCCATGTTCTTGCCTTCGCTGATCGCCTGGCGCACCGACATGATTCCGCCCTCGATCACCACGTTGCCGGAGGTCTTCGCGCAGATTTCGAGCGCGTCCAAGATCGGCACGCCAGACTGCAGCAGGGTGCCGAGGGTTCGGGTGAAGCGCGCTACAGCGATCTTGCGCAGCACCGGACCCATGATCGGCAGCTTCAACATCAGCTGGTGAAAGAAGCGTTTTCCTTTGGGATTTTTGTAGATGTACGTGAAGGCGACGGCCGCCAGGATGCCCAGCACGATGAACAGCGGCAAAAGCGAAATGAACGCGTGCGAAGCCTTCACTACCATCTGGGTGAGCTTCGGCAGGTTCTCCGCGCCGCCGCCGAAATCCTTGAACATGTTCTCGAACGCGGGGATGACGAAGGTGAGCAGCACCGTCATCACCAGGCCAGCGATCACGATCACGATCGACGGATACACCATGGCTCCGCGCACTTGGCGGATGAGCTTCTGGCGTTTCTCCAAGTAAACCGAGAGGCGGTTCAGGATGCTGTCTAGGATGCCGCCCACCTCGCCGGCGTGAGCCAAGTTCACGAACAACTCGTCGAAGACGCGCGGGTGGCGCTTCAAGGAATCGCTAAAAGTTGCACCGCTCTCGACGGATCCGCGAATGTCGCGCAGGACGCCGCCGAAATGCTTGTTGGTCTGTTGGCTGCCCAGAATCTCCAGGCACTGCACCAGCGGCAGGCCGGCGTCGATCATCGTCGCGAACAGCCGCGTGAAGGTGACCAAGTCTTTGACCGAGACGCCGGAGCCGAACGAAAACGTCATGCTGCCGCGCTTGCGCGCGACTTTTACCGGGCTCAGTTGCTGTTGGCGCAACCGCTGATTGACGGCGTCCTCGGTGTCCGCCTCCATCACGCCCTTGCGCAGCTCCCCGGTACGCGCGCGGGCCTCCCAGGTGAACTCAGCCATGCTGCAGCTTTCGGTAACTCACGATCCTTTTGCCTTCTGCTCCCAACCTGAGTCTGTACGGGCCGGCGCTCTGCGAGTCCCTACCGGTAGAACCAGAGGACAATACCGCTCTCGGCGAGCCAGGGTCAAAATTCGGAGGCGCACTTGATACGGCGCAACCACGCGCTCGATTTGCTGGCCACTGAAGAAGTCGTGGCGCCGGGTGTAGCCCGGGCAGCGGTGTTGGGCGTTGCCGTGCGGTGCGGTGACGAATTCAGCGTGGAGGTGGGCTGCGCCGGCCGAGCCGGCGAACACGCTGCGAGTCCGAGCACGATTTTCGATTTGGCATCGGTGTCGAAGCCCTTCACGGCAGTGGCGTTCGCGCGCCTCGCAGAGCGGGGTATCGTCCGGCCCGAGCAACGGCTCATCGAGCTATTGCCGGAGTGTATCGGTAGCCCCGCGGCCGCCGTAACGCTGGAAGCGGCCCTCTCGCACCGCGCTGGCTTTGCTCCGCACCGCAGGTTGTATCGACCGCTCGAACGTCGGCGTGCCCTCGACCGAGCGCAGGCCTTGCGCGAGGCGGCCGGTAGCATCATCGATTCCGCTCCGGCGCCGGTCTACAGCGATCTCGGTTACTTTCTGGCTGGAGCCGCACTGGAGCGCGCTTCTGGGCTTGCGCTGGACGCGTTGGTGGAGCGGGAAATTGCGAATCCGCTCGGCTTGGCTGTGGGCTCGGCGCGTCAATGGTATCGAAAGGTCGCGGACTTTCACGGCCGGGTCGCGCCGACGGAGTTCGTGCCGTTCCGCGGCGGCTGGCTCCGCGGCGTCGTGCATGACGAGAACGCGTGGGCTCTGGCCGGCTACGGTTCGGCCGGTCACGCTGGCCTATTCGGAACACTCGCGGGCGTGCTGAGCTTCGGCGTTGCCTTGTTGGAGGCTTTGGCGGGAAGGCGCGACGATTGGCTCAGCCCAGCCCGCGTTGGCGGCCTCGTGGCCGAGCGTCCCGGCGGAACACTGCGTCTGGGGTTCGATGGAAAATCGGCCGAAGGCTCTTCGGCTGGCGCGACGGCTAGCGACCGCAGCTTCGGACACCTCGGCTTCACTGGCACGAGCCTCTGGTGCGACCCCACGGCCGAAAGCGTGACGGCGCTGCTAACGAATCGCGTCTGCCCCACGCGCGCCAACAACGCCATCCGCGCCTGCCGGCCCCGTGTTCATGAAGCGCTTAATGAGCATGGCCGCGCCCTGCGAGCTGCCCACGCGCCCGGAGGCGTTCGCGCCGGGTGAGCGCCAACATCGCACAGCGTGCGCACTTCATGAATTGCCAAAGTTCTGGTGTACGGCTTTGGAGCGTGACAAATTCGTCCACGATAACGCGCGCCTCCGCTGCGTTAGACTAGCTCGAACGGACCCATGTGGAAGTTGAGCATCGAGGATGACCAGGCCAATAAGACGGTCGTCCATCTCGTCCGCGATGACTACGGCCTCGGCCGTGCAGAAGAGAACGCCGTTCGTCTGACGGAGCGCAACATATCGCGTCGTCACGCGCGGCTCGAACGCCGTGAAGACGCGTGGGTGCTGCGTGACGTCACCAGCTACAACGGCTGCTACGTCAACGGCCAACGCGTCGTCGAAGCGCAGGAGCTCGCTCACGGCGATCTGATCCAGGTGGGTGACTACCGCCTGGTGATGGAGAACGAAGCGCTGCTGGCCGCGGCGGAGAACACCGCGACCGTGCCCGTGCCGCGCCTGGCAGCTGCGAGCGCCAGCGTGGATCGCCTGGTGATGTTGGTGGGACCAACGCCCGGCGCCGAGTTCGTGCTCACGCCGGGCCGTATGTTGGTGGGTCGCGGGGAAGACTGCGACATCTCCATCAACCACGCTTCCGTGAGCCGCATCCATTCGGAGCTCTACCCGATTGGCGATGGGCGCTACGAAATCTTGGACAAGAACAGCGCGAACGGCGTGCGCGTCAATGGCGTGGAGTTGCCGCGTACGTTCGTGGACGCGCGCGACGTGATCGAGCTCGGCGACGTGATCCTGAAGTTCATCCCCGCCGGTGACACCTATCTGCCAGGAGCGGATGAGAGCCTGCAGCTCGCAGCCATGGGCAGCGCGCGCGAGCAAGAAGCATCGGAGTCGATCAACCCGCGACCATCGCGATTTGCCTGGCTCAAGATCTTGCTCGGCGGCGGCGGCTTACTCGCGATCACGATCGCGCTGGTGATGGTGCTCGGACGGCGCGACGCCCCTGCGGAGCTCGCCAACATGAAGGACGAGGCGACCGCCAAAGCCGAGCGCACGTTGTCGGACGCAAGCAAGCTGCTCGCAGCGGGCGATCCGCGCGGCGCGTTCGAACGCGCCGCGGAGCTACCCACCGACGCGCCCGCCCGCGCGGGTAACGAGTTCCGAAAGATCCAGAGCGCATACGCAGACGCGCTCTTTCAGCAGGCGGACAGCGCGGCCGACCTCGCAGACAAGCGCTCCTTGTACGATCAGATCGCGCGTTCCCCCAGCGTCGACGGCGGCCGTCGCAGCAAGGCGGCTCAATTGCTGGCCGGGCTCAGCGAACAGGCGCTGGCGGTGACGGATCTACCAAACGCAACGCCACCGCCCTCCGCGCGCCCGATCGCGGTTGCGCCCTCGGCGTCGGTGAGCGCAGCCAGCCCCGCGGCGGAGCCGTCAACGCGTCCAGCCAACGTGGAGCCGACCGCGCTACCCACGATTCGCAAGCCAGCTCCAGTCGCCTCGTTCGAAGACGCTGACGACTCCGCGGCAGCCAAGCCGACGAGTCCGCCCGCCGCGCGCAGCGCCAAACCGCAGCTCGCGCCGGTGAAGTCGAGCTCGTTGTCGCGCGAGAATCCGTACTGATGGCGCCGTCGACGCCCGCGCTTCCGTCGGACCCCAACCGACCGGAAGCGCCGAGCGCCGCGCGCGAGATCCTTACGAGCCGCCCCGTGCGAGCGGTGCTGCTCGTGGTCGTGATGGCCGTGGCCGCAGAGTACGTCCCGTGGCTCGCTCCGCTCCGCGTGTTGTCTCCGCGGCCAACCGTCGAGGCTACGGCTCAAGCGCCCGCCTTGGCAGCGCCGCTGCAGGTGGGCGAAGCCGTGCTGGCCCAGCCGAGCGAGGGTCATGCCGTCGCCCCCGGTGCGGCGCCGACGGCCGTTGCAGAGCGGCCTGGCGATACCGCCGAAGCTGCTCCCAAGGTACAGGTGCTCGACCCGACTGGGCACGCGCTCGACGGCCTTTTCAGTGCGCTGCATCGTACCGATCAAAAGCTGGCAGGTGCCGTGACGCGCATCGTGCACTTTGGTGATTCGATCGTGGCGGGCGACCTGGTGAGCGGCACGTTGCGCCGCAAGCTGCAAACGCGCTTCGGTGACGCAGGGCATGGCTTCACGCTGATCGCCAACGCTTGGCCCGCCTATTTTCACAACGACATCGAACGCTACGCCACCGCAGGCTGGAAGGTGAGCCGCGTCGTCGGCCCGCTTGCGTCAGACGGATTTTATGGTCTGGGTTGCGTGTCTTTCAGCGCGGAGAAGAACGTGCTCGCGCGCTTCGGCAGCTCGAAGAGCGGCGATTTTGGGCGAAACGTGGCCAAATTCACGCTGAGTTACTTGAGCTCGCCGACCGGCGGCAGCTTCGAAGTTTCCATCGATGGCAAAGCTGTCGGCAGCGTCGACACGCGCGCCGACACCACGCGTTCGGAGTGGAAGGAGTTCAGCGTCGCCGATGGTCCTCACGAGCTGACTTTGCTGACGAAGTCGGGAGTGTCGCGGCTGTTCGGGGCCGTGCTGGAGCGCGACACGCCAGGGGTGGTGTTGGACGCCATCGGCATTCAGGGCGCGCGCGTGCGTTTTCTCGACAAGCAGGACGACGCGCACTGGGCAGAGCAGCTCGCCCAGCGCAAGCCAAACCTGTTGGTGTATCAGTTCGGCGCCAACG
>Ga0247764_1000691_pt1 | contig 11873 bp, 14 predicted proteins | sample UWRJL051202B4_FD_179932 | JGI IMG/M metagenome (GOLD analysis project Ga0247764, IMG submission 179932) | Plant litter microbial communities from Arlington Agricultural Research Station in Wisconsin, United States - UWRJ-L051-202B-4 | ecosystem: Environmental > Terrestrial > Plant litter >...
CCGTGTTGCTAGGCAACTCGCCGAGCAGGGCCATGGCAGCCATGCCGACGAACTGGAAACGTCGCTGATGCTGGCGCTGGCGCCGGATCTGGTCGACATGACGCGCGCCGAAGCCAGCCCCGATTTGAAGCAGACGATGCCGGGCGCATTGACACCGCTGGACCCGGATTCGCCGAACTACAGTCGCTCCGGCAGCTATGGCGACCCGACACGGGCGACCTCGGCCAAGGGCGAAGCCTTGCTTGCCGCGATGCTCGACGATCTCCACGAGCAGGCCGCCGCGTTCATCGCGCAGGGCCCCGGCGAGCACCGGTCGGCCGCGGTCCAAAGCGTGATGGGATGACCCCCCCGGCGCCTATCGCTGCGCCGTCGCCGCGGCCGTCCTCGCCGATGATCCGGCAGCAATCGCTGCCGGATTATCGATAGCAAGCTATCAGAACCGATAGCTGGCGCCGACGCGAACGAGATGCATCTCGTTGCGGAATTCGGTCCGCGTGCGGTCCTTGCCGGACAGCGTGACGCTGCCATAATCAGTGTAGAGATATTCGCCGCGCCCGACAAAATGCTTGGTGAAAGCATACTCAAAGCCGCCGCCCACGATCAGTCCGGCCCTGACCTGCTCGTCCCAGACAGCCTGCTGCAGCGTGTCGCACCCCTTCTGGATCGTATAGCGGTAGCCGTTGCTGATGCTGGCGAAGCCGACGCCGACCGCACCATAAGCCAGCAGGCGGTCGAACGCGTAGCCTGCGCGCAACCGCGCGGAGCCGAACGCGTCGAAGCTCGACAGCAATGCACTGTCGCCGAAGATCAGTTCGTCCCGTGACGACGAGGATTTGCCCCAGTCGAGTTCGCCGCCGATCACAAAGCGGTTGGCAAACTGATGATTATAGCCGCCATAGACGCCGACGGCGAAACCGCTCGCCTGCCCCTCGCCATGACGGCAGGCACCATTTCGGCAGTAATCCGCGGCCCATGCCGCATACGCACCGCCGCCGTAAACGCCGGCATAGAACCCGGTCCAGTTGTATTGAGGCGAAGGCAGGTCCGGAACACGAATTTCAGCAGCCTTCGCCACCGGACCTGCCAGTAAAACGCCGCAAGCGGCGACAAACCCCCACGAACCACAACGCATCAACGCACCTCTTCACGCACGCACACGCAACACATGTTGCAGGAGCAAGCAGAAGAGCGTCGTTCGGGCGCGATGATGTTTAAGTCAGGCGGCGCGGCGGTGAAATGAAGCTATGTTTGGAACGAAACTGCGATTGTCGCCACAATGTACAACCTTTGAGCGAACAATGCCGTTACCAGACTTTGACCACCACCAGCGGTTTCAGCGCGGCGGCGGCGGACCCGGCGGAATGATGCGATGGGTCCAGATCCAACATTACGGTCACCGCTACTTTTTTTGCCGCGCCCGCCGGTGCGGGCAGCAAGACCAGCGCAGCGACCAATCCCGCCACTGCCGCTGCCGAGAACAGCCAGACGTAGCTGATCGCGGATACCTGGACATGAAGCGCCGCGCCGAGAACGGCGGTCGGCGCTTCCGGAACATAATACGGTTCAGGATACGCCGACCTCCATCAAGAATCCCCTCCAAAACTACGCCGTTTGTTGAAAAGGGCTTGTCTAGTGCCGCGGGCTTCCAATAGTGCAAGGGCAAGGGGCAAGCAGTCCCCGAAAGAGGAAGCGATCCCGTGAGAAGCTCGCCGTTCCGGCGGATCATCGAGGCCCCGGACTTCTGGCGGTTATGGTATGTCGGCCTGATCGTCGCCACCGTGCGCTGGCTGGAAACCGTCGTAGTCGGGATCGTCGTCTACCAGCGCACCGATTCGGCGTTTCTGGTCTCGATGATGACCATGCTGCGTCTGCTCCCCATGGGTCTGTTCGGAGTCTTTCTCGGCGCGCTTGCGGAACGTTTTGATCGCGGCCGGACCCTGTTCATGGTCGTGCTGCTGATGAGCGCTACGTCCGCTGTGCTCGCCGTTCTGGACCTGGCCGGACAGCTCGAAGTCTGGCATCTCGCCGTCGCCAGCTTCATCAACGGCTGCGGCTGGGCCACCGACAACCCGGTGCGTCGCGTGATGATGGGCGAAGTCGTGGGCCGCGAAAAGGTCGGCACCGCGATGTCGCTGGATGTCGGCGCCAGCAACGCAACCCGCATGATCGGCCCCGCCCTTGGCGGATTTCTCCTCGCCGGCACCGGCATCCGGGGCGCCTTTATCCTGAGCGTGCTGATGTATGGCACCGCGCTGTGCGCGATCCTGACTATCCGCTCACGGATTCCGCGCGCCGCTGGATCCGGCGCCGTGCTGGCGCGGATTGGCGAGGGGCTCGCGCTGGTGCGCGGCGACAGGCGGCTGATCGGCGTGCTGGTCGTCACCGTGATCTACAATCTGTTCGCATGGCCCTTTACCAGCATGATCCCCGTCATCGGGCGCGACCGCCTGCATCTGGGCCCGGAAGGCGTCGGTCTGCTGGCGACCATGGACGGCATCGGCGCCTTCGCCGGCGCGATGATGCTGGCGCTATGGCTGATCCCGAGATGGTATGGCCGGGCCTATATTGGCGGCGTCATCTGCTACCTGATCACGGTGGTCATTTTCGCGCTGGCGCAAAGCCCGGCGCTGGCGGGCGCGGCATTGCTGCTGACGGGACTGGGCGGCGCAGGATTCGGAACGATGCAGGCGACCCTGGTCTATCTCGCCGCGCCGCCTGAAATGCGCTCGCGTATCCTGGGTGTCCTGACCGTCTGCATCGGCACGGGGCCGATCGGCTTCGTGTGGCTGGGCTGGCTCGCCGACCGCATCGGCGCCCACAACGCCACGGCCGTGACCGGCGTTCTCGGCCTGCTGGCCATGGCCGCCACCTGGCGCTGGTGGAAGGAAATTTGATGGGACGGGATGGCATTCTGCTCCCGGCGATCTCTCCCCTCACTGTTCTTTGATCATCAAGCCATCGGTGTGCTTGAACTCAAAAACTCGACCAGCCGTTGAGCGTGTACCGGGAGGGACCCGAAGCTTCGCACGCAAATCGTTAGCTGGCGAAGAGCCCAAGTGTCCGTAAGAGGAATGGCCTGGATAGCCATTGACTGCTGGCATCGCCGAGCTGCTGTTTCGGGCAGGATGGCGACACCGATGCCTTTTTCTACCATCTGACACATCAGGTCGGCCCCGTTGAGGCGGATGCGGAGCTTGAGCCGGCGACCGGCGCGGAAGGCATGATAGTTCAACAAGTCCTGCATCGGGCTGCCGGCGGCGAAACCAACGAACTCACAATCGAGAGCTTCGCGGAAGGCCATTTTACGACGCCGACTGAGCGGATGCCGAAGCGGTGTCACCAAGACCAGGCGGATCTCTGCGAACGGAAAGTTCTCCAGCTCCGCGGCTGGATCAATGGTCTCCCCGACAATGCCGATATCGCCGCGCCCCGCGGCGATTGCTCGGACAATCTCGCCGCTGCCGTGGTGCTCAAGATCGACGTCGATATTCGGATGGGCAGAAAGAAAGGCTGCCAGTGGTGCCGGCAGAAATTCCATCGAGCCGATATTCGATAGTAAGCGGACATGTCCCCTCAGGCCTTTGCCGAAACCGGCCAGGTCGCCGCGCATTTGCTCCAGCTGCTGGGTGACGACCCACGCGTGATGCAAGAGCACTCTTCCTGCTGAGGTGAGCTGAACCCCCCGGCGATTCCTTTCCAGGAGCTGAGCGCTCAGCGCATCTTCCATGGCGCTGATACGCTCACTCGCCGACGCCAGCGTCATGTTCGCGCGAGCGGCCCCATGTGTGATGCTGCCGGCCTCTGCAACGTGCACGAACAGTCGCAAATCGATCAGATCAAACCTTGTGGACATCGGAGGGACGAGCCTTCGGCTGCACCTAAGGCATACTTAGCACATTCCGCATTGTGCGTCTGTTGTCATGCCTACAGGGTCGGACGGCTCTCACAGCATCCTGTCTAGGACATTGCCAGACGCGGAGATTGACGATGAAGCTCCTCAGCACCGCAAGATCAGGGATAGCCGCGTTAGCGCTTGTTGCCGGCGCCATTCCCCCGGCGGCCGCCTTCCCCGAGCGGCTGATCACCGTGATCGTTCCGTTCGCGGCCGGTGGACCGGGCGACACTGTCGTCCGCATTGTCGGCGAGCACATGGCCAGGACTCTCGGCCAGCCGATCGTCGTGGAGAACGTCACTGGAGCCGGCGGTACAATCGGGATCACGCGTGGTTCGCAAGCCAAGGCAGATGGCTACACCATCATGGTGGGTCAAATGGGAACCCATGGTGCCGCGCCCGCTCAATACCCCGACCTGAAATATGATCCTGCCAAGGATTTTGCGCCCATTGGACTGATGGCCGCCACGCCGATCGTGATCATAGCCAAGAAGGCTTTTCCGGCCGACAATCTTCGAGAGTTCGTCGACTACGTAAGAAGGAACCAGGACAAGGTCGTTGAAGCGCATGCCGGTGTCGGCTCGGTCTCTCACACGACCTGCACTCTTCTGCAATCAATCATGGGGACCAAGACCGCCCGGGTGGCCTACCGCGGCACGGGGCCGACCCTCAACGATCTAGTCGCCGGACAAGTCGACTTTGGCTGTGACCAGATCGTAAATGTAGCGCCGCATATCCAGGCAGGCACGATCAAGGCGTTCGGCATAGCGACGGCAGAGCGCTCGGCGGCCATGAAGGATGTTCCAACGACCACGGAGGGCGGGCTGCCGGAGTTCGTGGTCTCTGCTTGGATTGCGCTCTTTGCTCCGAAGGGTACTCCACAACACGTCGTGCGCCAGCTGAACGAGGCGCTCGTCAAAGCCCTCGATGACGAAGGCACACGCGCGCGACTGCTCGGTCTTGGCAGCGAGCTCCCCGACCGGGCCGGCCGCACGCCTGACGCCCTCCAGGAGTTGGTCGTTCGTGAAGTCGCCCGTTGGACGCGGGTTCTTAACACCGCCGGTCAATGACCAAGGGTGGGCTCATAAGAGGGTAGCCAGAGCCTGATTTGACGCAAGCTGTACAAAGGCAAGCAATTGGCAGCCAGCTTCGAAGCGCGTTGTCGTGTCCGGTCATCGTCGGGGTCGACGTTTGTGAGACGCGCGAATACACAGCAAGGTGAGCCAATGTCCATGCCGACGATCAAGTTCGATGACGGCAACGTCTATGAACGGATGATGGGCAAGTGGAGTGGACTGGCCGGCCGCGCTTTTATTGATTGGCTCTCGCCCCCGCCAAATTTGCGATGGGTCGACATCGGTTGCGGCAATGGCGCGTTTACGCAACTGCTGGTCCAGCACTGCGTCCCAATGACCGTCGAAGGCGTGGATCCCTCGGAAGGTCAGCTGGCCTTTGCACGACAGCGGATGGCGACACCTGTCGCGAAGTTTCGACAGGGCGATGCGATGGAATTGCCATTTGCCGATGGCACCTTCGATGCGGCCGTGATGGCGCTCGTTGTGTTTTTCATTGCGGATCCTGCAAGGGGCGTCGCTGAAATGGCACGCGTTGTGCGGCCGGGCGGTCTCGCGGCCGCCTATGTCTGGGACGTCGTCAGCGGCGGCGGCCCGTCGGAAGCCGTCATAATCCAGTTGAAAGGCATGGGGTTCGCGCCACCGCGTGCACCGAAAGCAGAAGCCTCGACGCCCGAAGGACTACATGTACTGTGGAGACGGGCAGGTTTCGCCGATATCGAAGCGCGCATTCTTCGCACGCGAAGAACGTTCGATGATTTCGAGGACTACTGGTCCACGACGATCGCGGCGCCCAATCTCGCTCCGATGCTCACAACGATGGCGACAGCCGACGTGATGAACCTCAAGTCTCGGGTTCGCGAGCAGGTGCCCATCGAGGCGAGTGGACGTGTCTCGATCGAGGCGTATGCCAATGCGATTGTCGGCCGTCTGCCCGGATAGGACTGTCGATCGCTCTTCCGGTCCTCCCATCGAAGCTTCAACCTTTATGCTTGTTACGACGTTATGGGCGCGACTTGTGGCCCGAAGCGCACATCAACCTTCGCGCATCGGATGTCCGCATTGGGTTATGAACAGACATAACAGTCCCGACCTTCGAGGTCCGCTTTGCCTCGCAAGGCGGACACCGGTCAATGCGGCCACTGACTTTGCTTTCAAGCGGCTTTGAGCGCGCCTACCCCACCGGCAAGATTTTGCCAGGGTTAAAATGCTCTGCCTTGAGATATTTTCTGCTTGCCCTGCCCGATGCCGTGCTCGCCGGTGCAGGCCATCGCCTGCGCCCGCTCGACCAGGCACCGAAGCGGACGTCGGATCCTCCGTTTGCTGCGCGGACGAAATGGCCAGCGGGCGTCGGTCCGCTGGCCGTCACTTACAATTCATCCGAGGATGATATCGGCACCGTTTTCAAGGTTTGAAGACGTACCCGGGCCCGATGGCGACCGCGTCGGGAATCGGCGGCAGGTCGGAAAACAGCTCCGGCTTATCCTTCATCACCTTCAAGATGTACTTCGGCTCGATGTGTGCATTGACATCGAAAGTGGATTTGAGAATTCCAAGCTTGGCCAGGCGTTCTTCGGCGCTGTAAAGCGCGCGATAATTGTTGGCTGACAATCGGCGATCCGCCTGCTGGATGTTGAACTGCATGGCGGCTTCGGCGATTTCCTGCTTGAGCCCGGGAATCCACCTTGTGGCAACCTGAGCGGCCAATTTCGGATTCTTTCGCATCCATTGATCGGCCTCGGAAACGGCGGCGAGGAATTTCTCGATGGTCGCGCCATTGGCCTGCACCCAGGGCCGGAGCGCCACGTTGAAGCCGATATACGAGATCACGTCGCCGCCGCGAATGAGCTCGAAGGCCCCCGGCACATCCTTGCCGGCCACGATCGGCCATGGATCCCAACCGGAAAACGCGTCGATGCCCTTGGCGAGCAACGCCACCGTCATGTCCGGCGGCGGCGTATTCACCAGCGTGACGTCGTCCGGCTTCAGACCGGCCTTCTCGAGGGTGGCAAGGACATAGAGATGGTTGATGGTGCCGAACGACGCCGCAATCTTCTTGCCGCGCAAGCTCGACAGGTCGCCCTTGACGATGCCCGAACCCTCTCGGGCAACGATCGACACGGTGGCGTCAGAGCCAGCCTTGGTGGCGTTGCCGCTGAAATTGCCGAGCGCGACGAGATCCATGCCGCGCAGCACGGCGCCGATCATGGGCACACCGACCTGCGCGATCTCGCTCTCACCCGCCTGCAGGGCGTTGAGCGCGTCGACGCCGGTGGCATAGGGCCGCGCGATTGTGACATCCAGGCCGTTTTTCTCGAAGAAGCCGCGTTCGAGCGCGATCGGCAGCCCGATCTGGTCAATGCCGGTCACCATGCCGGCCTTGAGTTTCGTCAGCGTCTGCGCGCCGGCAGGCGTCCACGCCAGCGCGAGCGCGGCCGCAAGCATCACCACTCGTTTCATTGTTATCCTCCCTGTTTTATCGGCCCCACCGCCGTCACCCAGTACGGCCGGGCAACGGCGTTAAGGTCCGTTCGTTTGACACCACGCAGTTCGATCGAATGGTCATCGGTGCCGGTGACCCTTCCATATTGCTGGAACGCCAGAACGTGAAACCGCTCGGGCGTGAACGGCAGTTCGACCTGGACGTTGACCTTTTCCGTCGTGCCGCCGAGCTCGGGCGAAATCTTGCCCGGAGCAGCCAGGGTCAGCCACAGCTGGAAGCCGGCCCAGGCGGCGATGACGCCGAGGACAATGCGAAACTTGTTCGAATCCAAGGCTTCCGAGACAAGGCTCATGCCGCACGCACCATCTGCAGTACGCTCGCCGACAGGCGCTTGAACTCGTCATCGTTGACGAGGTCGTCCCAGACCCGGGGCCGCCGCAAGTTGACGTCCACCTGGTCGAGAATGCGTCCTTTCGACAGCACGACGACGCGATTGGCCAGAAAGACCGCTTCGGCCACGTCATGGGTGATGAAGACCACGGTCGGCCGGCGTTCCTGCCAGATCCGCGTCAGTTCTTCCTGCAACGTCATCCGTGTCTGCGCGTCGACGCTGGCAAAGGGTTCGTCCATCAGCAGGACCGCCGGATTGTTGGCGAGCGCGCGAACCACGCCGACGCGCTGCTGCATGCCGCCGGACAATTCGTTGGGATAGCGGTTGGCCGCATGCGAGAGCCCGGCCAGCGCCAGATATTCGCGGGCAATCTTGTCGCGCTCGGCCTTCGGCACGCCGCGCATCTTCGGACCGAACCCGACATTGTCGAGCACGGTCTTCCAGGGGAACAGGGCGAACGACTGAAATACCACGCCGCGTTCCGGACCCGGCCCGATGACGGGTTTGCCATCGAGCAGAATTTCGCCCCCGGAATACGGAATGAAGCCGGCGATCATGTTGAGGATCGTGGTCTTGCCGCAGCCGGACGGGCCGACGACGGAAACGAACTCGCCCTGCTGGACGTCCAGCGAGACGTCATGGACCGCCGTAACGTGCGATCCGGCGTAAGGATCGAAATAGGTCTTTGCCAGATTGCGGAGCGAGAGCGTCTTCATGATGTCACCAATCCCCAGCGCTGGCCGGTTGCGCGTTCGAGCGGCGCCAGGATCCAGGCGTCCACGATGTACCAGAGCAGGCCCAGGATGATCATCCCGAGCACGATTTCCGTGGTGGAGCCGGCACGGCGCGCGTCGAACATCAGGAAGCCGATGCCGCTGGTGCCGACGATGATCTCCACCGCGATGAGTGCGCGCCAGCCGTAACCCAACCCGTTGCGCAGGCCGGTGATGATGTTGGGGAGGGCGCCCGGCAGCGTCACTTCCCACAGCACGCGCGCGGGCGACGCGCCGAGGCTGCGCGCGGCCCGCGCCAGATCGCGCGGCACCGACTCCACCCCGAGGACCGTATTGAGCACCACCGGAAAGAGCACGGTATAGACGATCACGAACGTCATGGTCGTCAGCCCGAAGCCGAACCAGATCAGCAGGATCGGAAGCCAGGCGATGTCTCCGATCGCCTGGAAAAACAGCAGCACCGGCCAGCAGATGCGATGCGCCCACCGGCTGGTGCCGATCAGGATGCCGAGCGGGATGCCAAGCGCCATGCCCAGCGCAGCGCCGGCGAGAAGACGGATCAAGCTGTCCTGAAGATAATCGGGCAGAATGCCTTTATATGTCAGCGTGACAAACGACCTGACGACGTCGAGCGGCCCCGGCAAGAATGCCCGCGGAAATACCCCGGCTTCGGTGACGACGGTCCACAGCGCGACCACCGGAATGAAGGGAATGATGGCGGCAAGCCCCGGCCATCGCTGCGTCAACCGTATGTACCCGCTCCAGCACTGCAACCAGACGTTCATGCGCGCCTCACCATGCCCCAGCGCTCGATGGTGGAGCGCTCGAGCGGAACCAGCAGAAGGCGGTCGATCAGCAGCCACAACACGCCGATCACGATCATGCCGAACACGATGACTTCGGTCCGATAGAAGTCACGGGCCACGAACAGCATGTAGCCAAGGCCGACATTGGTGGCGATCATCTCGGCGGCGATCAGGCCGCGCCACGCAAAACCGAGCCCGGTGCGAATGCCGGTGACGATGTTCGGCAGCGCCCCGGGCAGCAGGACCTCGGTCAGCACGGCCCAGCGTCCGGCGCCGAGCGAAGCCGCCGCGTTACGCAAGGTGTGCGGAATCGTCTTCACGCCGAGCAGCGTGTTGTAGGCCACGACGAAGAATACCGCGTTGAAGATGACGAAAACGATGGCGCCGAAGCCGTAGCCGAACCACAGCGTAGCGATCGGAATCCACGCGATGCCGGCCAGAACCGAGAAGAACCGAAACAGCGGCGTCAGGAAGGCGGCGACCCCCGCGCTGACTCCCATCGCAATACCGAGTGGAACGGCCGTGATGACCCCGATAAGGGTGCCGAGGCCAACGCGCAACAGGCTCGCGCCGATATGGGCGATCAGCGTGCCGTCGCGGATGGACTCAAGGGCAGCCGCACCAACCGCTCCGACGGACGGAAAGATACGCGGATTGATCTGGAACAGCGGGACGACGACGGCCCACAGCGCGACAAGCGCCAGCAGCGGAGCCACAAACATCGCAGTCCCCGCCAGCGAATTCACGCTCCGCGCGATCCACGGCCGCCGGGTTTTTGCCTCCGTCACCTGCACTTCATCTCCCCGCACGATACCGACATTTTTTGCCGGCCTTGTTGTTATCGCTTACAGAACGTCAGCGCGGTCCCTTTCACCGTGTATGACGTTCTATCTTTGCCTCTGCAGTCCCGGTCACCACGCGTCGATGGCGCGCCGGACCGGAGGCTGCAGCCTTCTTGCTGGAAATCTTGAATTTCGTGTACCCGAGCACCCGCTCCATCGCGGCGCGCGCCTTCTCGGCGTCACCTGCATCGATCGCGCGCGCGGCGGCCGCGTGGTTCGGCAGATTGTCCTTGAACCAGCCGGCGCTTCCGATGGCGACAACGAACACGGTGCTGAGGATGGTATCGATCGCGCCCCGAAAACCTTGCAATACCGGGTTGTGCGTCGCGTCCAGAATCGCGAGATGGAATGCCTTGTCGGCGGCGGTCGCGCTGGGATGATCCTTCGAGGCCTCCATCGCGGCGAGCGCGGCATTGATGCGGTCGCGATCGGCCTTGCTCGCGCGCTGAGCCGCCAACCCCGCAGCGGCCGGCTCAATGATGGAGCGGACTTCCTGGATCGCCAACAGCAAGTCGCGATCCGGCTCTCCTTGCCCTATCAGCCAGCCCAGGACATCGCGATCGAGCAGACTCCACTGGTGACGGGGCAGCACATGCGTGCCATGGCGCGGGCGCACGCTGACAAGACCCTTCGCGGCAAGCGTCTTGACTACCTCGCGCACTACGCCGCGCCCGACACCAAAACGCGCTTCGAGGTCCGGCTCGGGTGGCAGCGCAGCGCCGACCGGAATGCGGTGCTGGGCGATCTCGCGGCCAAGCGTCGCAAGCACGGCTCCAATGCGACCGGGCTTGATCGGCTTGTCGACGGTGTTCAGCCGCGTCCTGGCCACGCAATCTCCTCCCACCCTGCTTGTTTGCGCAGGTAAGACGCCTTAGCACGCAAATGGAGTTCCTGGCAATCATCGGATGTTTAACATCCGATGATTGCGCGTCGGGACAGCTGCGGTTACCGCCCGATGTCCGCTGGCACGCTCGGGCAGCGGCCGTTCCAAGTTGGCTGATGGCCTTTCCAATCGGCTCCCGACAAACCTTCGTGCAGACTTCGGCCGTCCCAATGGAATTTGACGGGGATGCCTCGGGCCTCGGAAAAGGCGATCAGTGATCAGATTCACATGCCCTTAAGCCTGATGGGAGGATACTTGGAACGAGAGCATTCGATTCAACTTGTGCCTCAAAGAGGTGCAGCGATGAATTTCCTGGAACAAGCGGCCAGAGCCGAACGTCTGGCGGGAACTGTGATGGACTCCTACGCGGCTGATGCCCTGATGCGGTATGCACGGGAGTGCAGAGAATGGGCCGCCCGTACCGCGGACCATTCAACAAGCCCGGCCCACTCGATGACTGTGACCGATACGGCCCGGCTCACCGACACGGAGACACAGCTGACCCTTTGACTTGCGCCGTGCCGGAGCATCCCGATGGAACTATGTTTAAGCCAGATGCCACGCGGGGATTTCGCTTTTATCGGAACGATGTCCGCGCCACCGCATTGCACTCTTCAAACAGGCGCCCCGCACCCCGGGGCTTTTCTTTGAGGATTAGCCATGCTGTGGATCGAAGCTATCATCAACATTTCCGCGTTCGCCGGCTTCATTGGCCTTGCGAACCGTCGCTCGATCGACGATCAGGCGGATTGATCGCAACGTCTGACGAGATGGACCGTTACGTGCCATCGCAGAAGCATTATACGCTG
>Ga0247764_1000693_pt1 | contig 11869 bp, 9 predicted proteins | sample UWRJL051202B4_FD_179932 | JGI IMG/M metagenome (GOLD analysis project Ga0247764, IMG submission 179932) | Plant litter microbial communities from Arlington Agricultural Research Station in Wisconsin, United States - UWRJ-L051-202B-4 | ecosystem: Environmental > Terrestrial > Plant litter >...
GGCAAGGCACCGTCATCCTCGGCGGTGCGAAGTTCGTCCTGCCGTGTCGACAGTTCATTCTGGGCGCGTGTGAACGCCAGCCGGGCCGCGGTCAGGTCGGCCTCCGACCCGCCGCCGGCCCGTCGCCGCGCAGCCGACCGGTCAACGGCCGATCGCGCGTCATGCAGCGTCCGCTCGGCATCGGCCACGGCATCCAGCGCCTTGCGCCGCGTCCTTGCACTGCCCGTCGCCGACTTTTCATCCCGGGCGCGCTCGCGCAAGCCGACCTGCGTCTCCGCCGCCGCCAACCGCGCCCTCAGTTCCTCGTCCGCCAGCTGGATCAGCGCTTCACCCGCAAATACCTTGTCGTTGGTCTTCACCATTACCTTCTGAACCACCCCGACCACAGCCGTCGCGACCTTGATCTGACCGGAGCAAGCCTCGATGCGCCCGGGCGCGACTGCCTGCCAGCGCTTTTCGGGCGGAGTTTCGGCCGATACGCCCCACCTTGTCGGCCCGCCGGGGCTGATCGCCGTAATCGCATACAGCGCTCCGGCGCCCGCAATCAGGGACACGACGGCGACCAGGGCGGTCCGGCGCTTCGACATGACTAGTGGTTCTCCAGCGTTTGGCGAATGCCGCCGCGTTCCTCGGCAATGATCCGTCCGTCCTCGATATGAACGACCCGGTCCGCAAATGGCAACAGACGCGGGTCATGCGTCACGATCAGCACGGCGTGTCCCCGTTCCCTGGCGATCTCGGCGAGCAGCTTCATGACGGCCTGGCCATTGGCCCCATCAAGCGCGGCAGTGGGCTCGTCGGCAAGAATGATGGACGGGTTTCCGACGATGGCGCGCGCGATGGCCACCCGCTGTTGTTCGCCACCGCTGAGTTCGCGCGGATAGGCCTTTATCTTGTGGGCCAGGCCGACCTTCGCCAGTGCCTCGCGAGACCGGACCTTTGCCGCCCTCGAGCGCTCGCCGCGGACGTCCAGCGCGAGCCTCACATTGTCGGTCGTGGACAGCGTGGGAAACAGGTGAAACGACTGGAACACAAAACCCACATGGTCGCGCCTGAGACGCGCCAGTTCCTCGGGATCGAGGCCGGTGGTCGAATGCTGGCAGACCCGCACCGTTCCCTCCGTCGGCGTCAACATGCACCCGAGGATGGACAGCAAGGTGGTCTTGCCGCTGCCGGAAGGTCCCATCAGCAGGGTGAGTTCGCCGCCGTTGAGCGCCAGGCTGACGCCCTTGAGCGCCGCCACCTTGCCAGCGCCACTGCCAAGCTCCTTTGTCAGGTTCACCGCCTCGAGCAATGGTTCGGTCATCGCGTGAACACCACGGCGGGCTCGATGCGGGTGACCTGGACGATCGCCGCGATCGAAGACCCGATGCACATGACGAGGGTCAAAACGAACAGCCCGGCCATCAGTTCGGGCGTGATGACGATCGGCAATGCCGTCCCCGCGGTCAGCCGTACGACGGCGACGCCGGCCAGCGCGGCGAGGGAAAAGCCGATGATCGCGCTCAGCACCGCCTGCCAGATGATCACCTTGTAGATATACCGACGCGAGGAGCCGATCGCCCGCAGGGTGGCGAATTCGTTCAGGTGCTCCTTCGTGCTCGCATAAAGCGTCTGGGCGACCACGACGGTGCCGACGATCACGCCGAGCAGGGCGCCCGCAAACAGCGCGGCCCCGGCGCCGGTCCCGAACAGCCAGAATGTCCGGCTTCGTTCGCGAAATTCGGCCGGGGTAAGAACCTCGATATCGGCGTTGTTTGACACCAACTGCCGGCGAATGGCGCCACGGTCGGCATCGGCGTTGAGGCGAACGATAATGTAGGTCGCCTTTCCGGACGGCACCCCCGTGTAGGTCCGCGCCCGCTCGACGTCCATGAACACGAACGGCGTCGTGGTGAATGACCTGATACCGTTGGTGACGGCCGCCACCTGTACCGGTTGCTGCCGGATTTCGGCGGTGGCGCCGATCCCGGAGATGCCAAGGCGATCGAAATAGGTCCGGTCGACCGCCACCGCCCTGGCGCTCGCCAGCGCCTCGATCCGGCCTTCCACCAGGTCCCATGGCTGCAGCCCGCCGGCCCGCAGGTCCGAACCAATCACGAACACCGGCGTCATCGCGCCACCAGGCATTCGCCAGTCGGCAAATCCGATCACGACGGGAATGGCGTCTACCACGCCGTTGAGGGCAAGCGCGCGATAGCGCTCGCGCGTGTTCAGCAGGGAAGGGTCTTCGAAGGCCTTGGTTCCGCGCGGCATGACCCAGAGATCGGCGGACGAATGGTCGATCATCGTCGTCACCATGCGCCCGAAGCCGAAATAGAGCCCCATCTGAATGGTGACCAGAACGATCGAAAACACGATCCCGATCACGGTGGCAACGAAACGCAGCCGGTCATGAAACAGGTTTCGAAAAGCGATGGTGAAAACCAATGGCATGCTACCGGGAGCCGATTACTTTCTGTCCCATGTCAGTTTGATTTTCGATCATCGGAAAAGCCAGCCATTAATAGCTGGCGCCGTCCAACGGATACGAGATCGGTGGCAGGGAGGCGAGGTCGGGAGGATCAAATGGAACGCCAGCACTTCGCCCGCAATTCGCCGCCAGCGTGACGATTTGGTGGCGCGCCTGGCAATATAGTTCTGGATGCCGAACGCGGGCGGTTGCACTGCAGCGGTGGCGACAAGGCGATGAATCCAGCCAGAGAATCCGTGGCAGACCGTCGGGTTCAATCCAACTTGCTGCCGCCCTCGTCCTTCGTGACGCCAGTTTCTTCCTTGACCAGCGTGAGCAGCCTCAGCGTCAGGAATGTGAACACCGCCACCGTCACCGCGACATCATAGCTGCCGAGCCCGACCGAGACCCCGATCGCGCCGGTGGCCCACAGGCTTGCGGCCGTGGCCGTACCTTGCACGGTGTTGCCCTGCTTCAGAATAGCACCGCCGCCGATGAAGCCGATGCCCGTGATCAGGCCTTCAACGACCTTTGCCAGGCCGTCAGGCGAATGCACGAGCAGGCCTTCGCTGGCCTGTATGAACCCGCAGCTCGCCATCGCGACCAGCGGAAAAGTTCGCAGGCCGGCGCTCCGCGCGCGCTTCTCACGGTCCCAGCCGATCGGAGCGGCAAGCGCAAAGGCGGCGGCGAGCGCCAGGATATGAGCGCCAATCTGAAATCTGTCCAAAAGCTCGCCCTCGTGAAACCAAAGCCCCCCGCCGGCAATAGACGAACTCCCGTCAAGCCGCCATGCGGCGTAAGGCTTCAGCTGGCAAACGGTGGTGGAACTACTGCGCGGCGTTCTTCCTCAACGCATCCGTCGCGGAAATGTTTGCCGCCGGCGCGTCGGCGCTTGCACCGCGACCGGCCGCCGCATCCGGCGACACGCTGACGATCGCCTGGGTCCGGTACTGCGGCAGCTGATTTTCGAACGCGTAGAATACGCACAGCGCGAGGCTGGACCACACCGCCAGACTGAAATAGAGCGACATCCAGGCAATCTCGTCCTTCCACTCAGTAAGGTCATGCGTCACCACCCAGCGGGTGCTGACGTCGCGCAGGCCCTCGCGGGGCGTCAGGCGCTTGTCGCCATCAGCGTTTCCGGTCCGCCAGCGGTTGAGGTACATCGGGACGTCGATCGTCATCAGAAACGCCAGAAATCCGGCAATGCCCGCGATAGCGATGGCCAACACCACGCGAACCGCGCCATGGAATTCCGGCAGCAGGCGGCAAAGACCGACGCCGACGGCGAAGAAGGCAACCGCCCATAGCGAATTTTCGATGGCGTTGCCGAGATAATTCCTGGTCAGCACCGCATACCAAGACAGGCATTCCGCGAGCACGATCAGCGGCACGATCACCCACGCGGCATTCACGGTGGTTTCCGCGCCGGTCATGGTGCCGAGTTGGTGCAGGAGGATCGCCCACTGCGCCACAAAAGCGATCTCGGCCACGGTCGCTACCGACCGCCCGACCAGAACGCTCGACCACCAGGTGTCGAACAGGCAGATCCGTTGAACGTCGGCACGTGGCAGAAACGACCTGAAGGCGCAGCCGAAAACATAGGCCGCACAGAACAGCAGCATCATCCCGACGCCGGATGCGCTGCCGGCAGCACTCGTCGGCGGATGAGGAAGCTCGCCATACAGCACGAACCAGACGGCGATATTGACGACGCTCACCAGCGTCAACAGGCCCCACCACCAGGACACGGGATTCGTCCAGGCCAGGGAAGCTGACCGTCCCCGCTGCCATTCCAAGCTCATGCGTCGCTCCGCCGTAATCGAACTGACATTCAACTGTAATAATACAGTCATACGTCAACGCCAATCACGACCTGAGTATGTCGGCAGAATGGGATGGGGGCCCGCGCCGTCTACGGACGAAGCTTCGCAGCCGGAGAACCATGCGGCGCCGGCTGCGGCCACGTCCTTTGAGACGCGGTCCTCAGGGCAGGAATTTTACGCCGTATGTCTTGCCTCGACGCCAGACCACTTCACAGGACTGGCGCGTCGTATGTCCGGGCACCAGCGCCAATTGAAAGCTGTCCCTGACGTCCAGCGCGACATCGGTCATGACCTTGGCGCCGCCCGGGGAGACGTCGAGGACGAAGCAATCCATTTTCGTCGCCCCGTCGTCGACCGTCATCCATGTCGACCTTTTGCGCAGTTCGCGTCGCGGTTCGCGCTGCACCTTTGTCCTTTGTTCGTCGGCAATCATCGTGGCCATCCGTCATTGAGACCCAACAGGCTGGGCCTTAAGCAGGCTGCCAGAATGAAAGGGAACTTCGTAAAGTTCCCTTAGTTTATGGTTTCAAATTTACGGATTTGGTTCGCGAGTTGTAAGCCGAGCCGTAGCCAGCTACGGCTAAGCCTCGATCGCCTTCAGTGCGGTCGCCACCGGCACGTACATTCGGCGCGGTGCATCGGGCGAGAGACTGACGAAGCCATAGCCGCGATAAAATTTCATCGCTTTATCGTCGATGGCGTCGACGACGATGGCATGCAGGCCGACGGTGGTGTTGTTGGCGACACGTTTGATCGCATCAAACAGCAACGCTTCGCCGAGGCCGCGGCCGGCAAAGTCGACATGCCGACCGAGCCAGCCGATCAAGCCAACCGGCACCGTCGGATAGCGCGGCATTTTCTTCTTGAAATCGTTCGGAATGTCGGTGAGCGGAATGCCACTGGCGCTTAGCGTATAGAAGCCGGCCAGCCGATCGGTTTCGACCTCGACTGCTGCGAAGCATTTCACGTAGTCGCGCTTGACGTCCTGGCCGACGGTCTCACGGAAGTATCGATCGATGCGGTCGTTGCCGCAGCTGAAGCCGCTGCGGTCATGCGAGGCCAGCAGCTCCATACGGAAGGGCGGCGACGTCACCGGATCAGCGTGGTGTGGCGACGCTTGGCGGCGAGCAGCTTGGCATTCGGAGCTGGCGGATCGACCAGCGCGTTCGCAAACGCGGTTTGATCGTCGCGCGACAGCTTGATGATGCTGCTCTGCTCGATGGTGCGCCGGGCATCGTGGCCCATGATGGCCGTGACGTAGGCGGTCATCGTCAGGCCGCGCAGCGCCGCCGCGGCCTCCATCTCCGCATAGAGGTCAGCCGGGATCCGGGCCTCCAGCCGGGCCGTCGATGTGAGCCGGGGTTTGGCCAGCGACTTCGTGAGCTTGCCGCGGGGTTTGGCCGGCGACGCCGCCGTCGGCGACATGAATTTCTTGCCCATGGGGTTGATCTCCTGCTTCCCGTTATATACGGCAGACTGCCGTACAGGACAAGGATCCGCACCCGGACAACCGCGACACAAATGTCGACGATCGGGTCGCGCGAATGCGCGCCCGATGACAGACTCCGCAACGCAATCCAGCTCTTCGCTTGCCGCGCCATGGATTGCCTTGCTGCACCCGGAGAGAACGGGCCCCGGTATCCATTGGAAGCCGTGGCCCGGATTGCGCTTCGCTCTATCCGGGTTACGTTGCGGGGCGACATCAAGGAAAAGGCCCGCTCATGCAAAGCCCCCGCGAAATTCTCGCGGATCTCTGGATCTCCGCCGGCGGCGAGGCCTCCGCGCTCGATGCGCTGACTTTGACCGGCGATGAGCCGCAACTGCCGTCCTCGTTTCGCGTCGCCGCCGCCGCGCAGGTCAGCGTCGCCGCGTCCGGGCTGGCGGCCGCCGGGATCTGGAAGATGCGAAGCGGCGAGGCGCAGGACGTCGCGGTCGATATGCGCCACGCCGTGGTCGAATGCCGGAGCGAACGTTATCTGCGCGTCGACGGCAAGCCGCCGCCGCCGGCCTGGGACGCCATCGCCGGTGTCTACAATACCCGTGACGGCTTCGTGCGGCTGCATACCAATTTTCCGCACCACCGCGACGCGGTTTGCAAGGTACTGAACTGCAAGCCGGAGCGTGACGCAGTCCAGGCCGCGCTGATGCAATGGGACGGCGAAGCGTTCGAGACCGCGGCCTATGCCGGCGGCTGCGTCGTCGCCTTCATGCGCTCGCATGGGCAATGGTCGGCCACGCCGCATGCAAAAGCGCTCGCCGGATTGCCGCTGATATCAATCACGAAAATCGGCGATGCCGCGCCAAAACCGTGGCCCGAAGGCGAGCGGCCGTTGGCGGGCATTCGCGTGCTCGATCTGTCGCGCGTGATCGCGGGTCCGGTGGCGGGCCGGACGCTCGCCGCGCACGGCGCCGACGTGCTGCTGATCTCCGGGCCTGAGCTGCCGGCGATCCCGTGGCTCACCATCGATACCGGCCGCGGCAAGCTGACGAGTTTTGTCGAACTGAAGAACGAGCAGGGGCGGGCGACCTTGCGCGGTCTGCTGGCGCAGGCGGATATTTTTTCGCAGGGCTACCGGCCGCGTGCGATCGCTGGTCTCGGTTTCTCGCCGGAGGATGCCGCGCGCATCAATCCCGGTATCATTTATGTCACGCTGTCGGCCTATGGTGCCGCAGGTCCCTGGGCCGAGCGGCGCGGCTTCGACTCGCTGGTGCAGACCGCGACCGGATTCAACCATGCCGAGGGGGAAGCAGCCGGTGTCGATGGACCGAAGGAATTGCCCGCGCAAATACTCGACCACGCCACCGGATATTTCATGGCGTTCGGTGCCATGATGGCCAAGGCGCGCCAGGCGCGTGAAGGCGGCAGCTGGCACGTCCAGGTTTCGCTGGTGCAGACCGGACGTTGGCTGTGGAATCTCGGCCGGGTCACCGGCGGCCTCGATACCCGGGATCTTACGGAGGAGGCGGTAGCGCCCTTCATCGAGGAGGTGGGCTCAGGTTTTGGTGCACTGCGGTCGGTCAGGCACGCCGCGATTCTGTCGAAAACCCCGGCGTTTTGGGACCGTCGGGCGATGCCGCTCGGCAGCCATCCGCCGCAATGGCCGCCGCCGGCATAGGCCGTCGCCGATGTTTGCGCCGTCTCTCCAAACTTTAATACCCTTCGCCACAACAATTTCGCTTTTCATGTTGTTGGAATGAGAATTCGGCACTATTAGCGCAGGGTGAGACAAATCGTCGCTGAGTGGTCCCGGCCGGATGTTCAACGTGTTTACCAAGCGATTGCAGATCGTTACGCGGAAGCGGCTGGCTGTGGCCATCGGCTTGGTGGCTGCCTTCGGCGCGGTCGCCTATGGATATGCCCAGATCGGCGGTCCAAAGCGGGGCCATTCCGAAGTCTCGAGCCAGTCCCGCAAGGGATTGCAGCGCTACACGCCGAGCCCCGCCGAATGGGCCAGCCTGACCATTCAGCCGGTCACCGAACGCGGCTTCCGCGTGGAAAGCGTCACCGAAGGCAAGATCGCGATCGATGAAGATCGCTCGACGCCGGTGTTCTCGCCCTATGCGGGACGGGTCACCAAAGTTCTGGCCCGGCCGGGCGATCAGGTCACCAAGGGCCAGCCGCTGTTCGTGATCGAGGCCGCCGACAACGTTCAGGCGCAAAACGACTTCATCGCGGCGATGGCCGCCATGAACAAGGCGAAGTCCGCGCTCGACCTCGCGCAACTGCAAGGCACGCGCGCCAAGGATTTGTTCGAGGGCAAGGCCGTTCCGCTGAAGGATTACCAGCAGAGCCAGGCGACGCTGATCCAGGCCGAGAACGACATGCGGTCGTCGCAGACGGCGATGGAGGCGGCGCGCAACAAGCTGCGCATTCTAGGTCTCACTGATGAGGACATCGCGACCTTTCAGGAAAAGCGCCGCATCAACCCGGAGACGACCATCTTCGCACCGATCGCCGGCACCGTGGTCCAGCGCAAGATCGGCCCCGGCCAGTATGTCAACGCCGGCGCCAGCGACCCCGTCTATGTGATCGGCGATCTCTCCACCGTCTGGATGACGGCCTTTGTCCGCGAGAGCGATTGCGCCAGCGTCGCGGTCGGGCAGGAGGTGACGTTCAACGTGCTGGCGCTGCCGGGCCGGCTGCTGTCGGCGCGGCTGAACTACGTCGCCACCGCCATCGATCCGGCGACGCGCCGGCTCCTGGTCCGCGCCACCATCGACAACAAGGACTTCGTGCTGAAGCCGGAGATGTTCGCCAACGTCACGATCTATTCGGCGGGCGATCGTCCGGCGGTCGGCGTGCCGAAGCAGGCGCTGATCTACGAAGGCGATCAGGTGCGGATCTGGGTCGCGCATCCCGACAAGACGATCGAACTGCGCCAGATCAAGCCTGGCCTCACCAATGGCGATCTGGTTGAGGTGGTCGGCAATTTGAAGCCAGGCGAGCAGATCGTCACCAAGGGCGCGCTGTTCATCGACCGCGCCGCGTCCGGCAGCTGACCCCTCATTGAAAGCTCCGATCTGAATGGATCGCCTGGTCGCCCTTGCCGTCAACCGCCGCTATTTGATGGTCGGCATGTTCGTCGCCGTGATTATCGGCGGCCTGATCGCGTTCAGGCAGCTCAACATCGAGGCCTATCCCGATCCGACCCCGCCGATGGTCGACATCGTGACGCAGAGTCCGGGCCTGTCGTCGGAGGAGATCGAACGCTACATCACGATCCCGATCGAGACCCAGGTCGCCGGCATCAAGAACCTGCGCACCATCCGCACCATTTCGCTGTACGGATTGTCCGACGTCAAACTGCAGTTCTCGTTCGACTACACGTATGAAGAGGCGCTGCAGCAGGTGCTGAACCGGCTGTCGCAACTCGCGCCGCTGCCCGGCAACGCGCAGCCGACCATCTCGCCGCTCAGTCCGACCGGCGAGATTTTTCGTTACCGCCTGAAAGGCCCGCCGAACTACAGCGTGCTCGACCTCAAGACGCTGCAGGACTGGGTATTGCAGCGCCGCTTCCGCGCCGTGCCCGGGGTGGTCGACGTTACCGGCTGGGGCGGCAAGACCAAGACCTACGAGCTGCAGGTCGATTTCAACAGGCTGGTCGCCAACGGGCTGACGCTGCCGCAGGTGCTGCAGGCCGTCGCCAACGCCAACATCAATGTCGGCGGCAACACCGTCAACATCGGCGCGCAATCCGCCGTGGTGCGCGGCGTCGGCCTGATCCGCTCGATCGACGACCTCAACAACACCATGGTGTCGCAGTCCGGCGGCAATCCGGTGCTGATCAAGGACATCGCCCATGTCACGATCGGCGAGAAACCGCGGCTCGGCATTGCCGGCCTCGACCAGGACGACGACATCGTGCAGGGCATCGTGCTGATGCGTCGCGGCGAGCAGAGTTCGCCGACCATCGCCCGGGTCGAAAAGCTGGTCCACGAGATCAATCATTCCTCGATCCTGCCGCCCGGCGTCAGGATCGAGCGGATCTACGACCGCAAGGACCTGATCGACATCACCACGCATACGGTGCTGCACAACATGGTGGTCGGCATCCTCCTGATCGTGCTGCTGCAGTGGATATTCCTCGGCGACCTCCGCAGCGCGCTGATCGTCGGTGCGACCATCCCGTTCGCGCTGTTCTTCGCCGTCATCATTCTCGTCATGCGCGGCGAATCCGCCAACCTGCTGTCGGTCGGTGCGATCGATTTCGGCCTGATCGTCGACGCCACCGTGATCATGGTGGAGGCGATCTTCCGGCGGTTGACGCAGACCACCGCGCTCTCCGCCGCCGAGCAGAGCCACATCTCGTTCGAGACCACGATGGGGATGAAGAGCCATGCGATCATGTCGGCGTCCGCCGACGTGTCGCGCTCGATCTTCTTCGCCGCTGCCATCATCATCGCCGCCTTCCTGCCGCTGTTCACGCTGAGCGGAGTCGAAGGCAATATCTTTGGCCCGATGGCGCGGACCTATGCCTACGCGCTGGCGGGCGGATTGATCGCGACCTTCACGGTGACGCCGGCGTTGAGCGCGATCATCCTGCCGTCGCATTTGCATGAAACCGAAACCTGGGTCGTGAAACAGCTCGACCGGCTCTATGTGCCGGTGCTGAAATGGGCGATCGCGAACCGCAGGATTGTGCTGGCCGGCGCCGTCGGTCTCGTGCTGCTGACCATCGCGTTCGCACGGCTGCTCGGACTGGAATTCCTGCCCAAGCTGGAAGAAGGCAATCTATGGATCCGCGCCACCCTGCCGCCGACCATCTCGCTGCAGGAGGGTAACGCCTACGTCAACGAGATGCGCAAAATGATCCGCGCGCGTCCCGAGGTGGAATCGGTAGTGTCGCAGCACGGACGCCCCGACGACGGCACCGACGCCGCCGGTCTGTTCAATGCCGAGTTCTTCGCGCCCCTGAAGCCCAACAGCGAGTGGCCGGGCACCAAGGACAAGGAAGACCTGACCGGGGAGCTGCTTGCGCAGTTGCAGGATAAATTCCCGGGCGTTGAATTCAACTTCTCGCAATATCTGCAGGACAACGTCTCGGAGGCCGTCTCCGGCGTGAAAGGCGAGAACTCGATCAAGCTGTACGGCAACGATCTGCAGGCGCTGACCGATACCGCCAACAAGATCAAATCCGTGCTCGGCACCGTGCAGGGCGTCACGGATCTTGCGGTGTTCACCTCGCTCGGCCAGCCGACCATCCAGATCGATGTCGACCGGGCGCGTGCGGCGCGCTATGGCCTGTCGCCCGGCGACATCAACGCCACCATCAAGGTCGCGGTCGGCGGCGACAGCGCCGGCGATCTCTATGAGCCCGGCAGCGACCGGCATTTCCCGATCATCGTCCGGCTCGCTCCCGAATTCCGCAAGAGCGCCGAGGCGATCCATAATTTGCGGATCGGCGTGGCCGGGCAGGGTGGCGCGATCACGCAGATCCCGCTCAGTGAGGTTGCCTCGATCAACCTGATCACCGGCGCCGCCTATATCTACCGGGAAGGGCAGGAACGCTATCTGCCGATCAAGTTCTCGGTGCGCAACCGCGACCTCGGCAGCGCGATCCAGGAAGCGCAGGACAAGGTCGCCGCCCAGGTCGAACTGCCGCCGGGCTCGCGCATCGAATGGGTCGGCGAATTCGGCAATCTGCAGGACGCCATCAAGCGGCTCTCGATCGTGGTCCCGATCAGCCTCGCGCTGATCGGCGTGCTGCTGTTCTTCAATTTCGGCTCGATGGTCGACACGCTGCTTGCCATGAGCGTGATCCCGATGGCGATCTTCGGCGGCGTGCTCGGGCTGTTGATTACGGGCATCCCGTTCAGCGTATCGGCGGCGATCGGCTTCATCGCGCTGTTCGGCATCGCTGTCATGGACGGCATCATCATCCTGTCGCAGTACAACCAGCTGATCGACGAAGGCTATGAGCGGATCCGCGCGGTAATTCGTACCGGCGAACTGCAACTGCGCCCTGTGCTGATGACCTGCGTGGTGGCAGGCGTCGGGCTGTTGCCGGCGGCGCTTTCGGAGGGGATCGGTTCGCAGGTGCAAAAGCCGCTGGCGGTCGTGGTGGTCACCGGCATGATGCTGGCGCCGATC
>Ga0247764_1000694_pt1 | contig 11862 bp, 6 predicted proteins | sample UWRJL051202B4_FD_179932 | JGI IMG/M metagenome (GOLD analysis project Ga0247764, IMG submission 179932) | Plant litter microbial communities from Arlington Agricultural Research Station in Wisconsin, United States - UWRJ-L051-202B-4 | ecosystem: Environmental > Terrestrial > Plant litter >...
ACACGAACAGCACCAGCCCGAGCTGCGCCGCGAACTCCGGCAACTCCAGGCCCGGGACGAGCCAACCGACGAACATCCCGGCGAACAACACGGCCGCAACACCCAACGAAAACCCGAAGACCCGCAGATGCCCGATCAGGTAACCGAGCGCGGCCACGCCGAAGAGCACCAGCAGCGGGCGACCGTGTAAGAAATGAGCGACGATTTGCATGTGCCGATCCCCGGTCACTCGGCTGCGAGCGCGACCTGGGCCGAGACTTGTCCGTGGAACGGATCGGCGCCGAGCGTACCAATCAGCTCCTCGACGTAAGCGGAGGAGCTGGCTCGCGCGAGCTCGCGCTCGACATCGGCGCGGCGGGCGGCAAGTGACGCTGCGTAGCGTGGACCGCGAGCGCTCATCGCTTCCAGCGCGGCCGCGTGCCGATGCCACAGCGCGACGTCGCGGCGCTGCTTGGTGAGCAGGCGCTCGCGATACCAAGCGCTGGCTATCAGCGCGTCACGCGTGAACAGCGCGCGGATGGACGGATCCTCCACCCTGCGACCTTCGAAGTGACCGAACACCATGATGTGCAGCAGCGCGCGCAAAGGCGGGCACGCCGCTTCGACGCTGCCATCGTCGAAGTAGCTCTGAGCTACGCGCGTCTGGGTCTCCACCAACGCGTCGATGCCGGACACGTACGGCTCCAAACCCTGCAGTTCTGGCTTGAGCATATCCTCGGTGAATACCGCAGAAGGAGTATGGAAAATGCGCCCGAGGAAGCGCTCTGCGAAGCGAGCAGTGATCCGGTAGCCCAGGCGGGAGGCGAGCACGCTGCGGCCTTGGAACTGGAAGTCCTCGACCTTTTCGAGATAGCCCCGCTCGATCAAGTAGCTGGCCTCGCGCTCCTGCGGCGCCATGCGGCACCACACCTCTGGGACCAACATGCTGACGTCGTGGTCGATGCGGTAGCGCGAGCCGATCGTGCCCGCCACGCTGGTAAAACCCGAATAGCCCGTGAGAATCGCGGAGACCAGCGCATTGTTCAGGTCGACCACGGGCCAGAGCGCGTTGAACGGACCCTTGGTCAAGGCCCCTTCGCTGCCGAAGCCCGTGGTGGAGGGCGACTTGCCCGTGAGGCTGCTCAGGAAGTCCATGAACAGCTCGGGCAGCTCCTGGAAGTGAATCGGATTGTAAACGGCGAGCGGAGGTAGATCGATTTCTGGTTGTGCGCGATTGGCGCGGCGACCAGCCAGCACTGCTTGCACGACGTGGAAAGACGGCGCATCGCTCTCCATTCCGCCATGCAAGCGCGCAGCGACGTCCGCCACGTAGGTTCGCTCTTGCGCAACGTGGTCGGGGCGATGCTGCAAGTAGCGCGGGTTTTTGGAAGGTTTGCCGTTTACCATGCGCGGATGTGCCGAAGACACCACGTAGTCCGGCCCCGACGTGTGCACGAACTGCGAAAGCAAGTCCTTCATCGGCGCCGTGAACTGGTCCAGCTCAGCGACCCGCTCCACCAGCTTGTCGGCTGCCGCGCGATCCAGCGGCTCGAAGTTGGTGATGAACGTGCCGGGCGTGGAGAGATCTGCCTCCGCCTGAGCGTCGAAACCGCGATGAACGGCGTCGTCGGGTCGCTGAAATAGGTATTCCTCGCAGTTGCCGACGAGTTTCAGACTTTGATTGGTGTACTCCGCGGAGATACCTGGCAGCTGGCGCCGAGGCACCACGACCGACGCCGTGATGTCGTCCTCGACTTGAACCTTGTCGCAGGGGCGAAAGTCCGGGCGAAGTTTGTGCATGCGCCAAACCGCGCTGTTCGGCTCGAAGCCGACGCGCAACTGCCCGGTGAGCAACCGCTGATCGTCGAACTTGAGCTCGTGCGCAGCGTAGCCGTTCACGGAGTCCACCTTGAAATGACTGCTGAAGTCGTCACCCCACTCCGAGCGGTAGTAGCGCTTGACGATGAACACCAGCTCACGAATGGTCTGCGGTAGCGCGGTGAGCCACGCATTGTGCTCGTCCGTGTAGTCTTCCGAAGGTGTCAGCAGCTTCACGACCGAGCCGAGTGAGCGCTCGGGACTGAGCAGCGGTCGCTGCGCGCGCGCGTCCGCAGGTTGCTGGCGAAAGCAGCGCGAGAAGTCCATCTTCACGATCTCCGCGACTCGTTCGAAATCTTGCTGGAAGTTCTTCACGAACACGGGCGCCGGATGGATCATCGGCTGTAGGGATTTGCTGATCTCCGACTTGCCGCCGCCGGACACCGTGCACGGCTTGTGGCAGAGAACGCCGTCGGGCCGCGTGCCAACGAGGCGGAAAGCGCTGCCTCCGGGCTGCTTCTCGAGCCGGACCGCATACCCCGACGGCAGCATGTAGGTCTCCTCCACGCGCAAGCAGCGTTCCTGCGCGGAGCCCGCAGCGAGCCAGCGCACGCTGCCATCGCGCGCGTCGAACTGCGCGTCTTCGGGCAAGTAGACCAGCGTCTCGTGGTGTCGGTCGAGCGCATAGCGCCCGGGCTTCAGTTCCGCGCGTTCGCCCAGCAACGCCAAGGCTTGCTCGAACGTCGTAGGTCTTAGCCAGGAGAGTTGTGCCCCGCTGAAACTATTGCCGAGCACGTAGCTGGGATAGGCGATGACACCGCCCGCGTGCTCCTCTTCACAAGAGCCGTATAAGTTGGCGGCGTAGCTAATCTGTGTCTTTACCTCCTTCTTGCAGTACCCATAGTAGTTGTCGGCGATGATCGTGACGATCACGCCGCGGCTGTCACGGCAGGTGACCTTGAAGGCGTTGCCGTCGTTGTAGAGCTCGTCGTCGCTGCGGTAACACATGCCGTCGCGCCGCTGCCGCTCGGTAGCTTGATCGTGGTGCGGAAGACCGGCTTGCTTTTTGCCGAGTCCGACCAGGTGCGGTGCCAGGATCACGCAGCCGGTGTGACCGGTCCAACTTGCGGGATCGAGGGCGGCGTCGTTTTCCGGCAGGAACGGGTCGCCCGCGTTGCCGAAGATGCTCTCGACGAAGTCGAGATTGCTGACCAACGTGCCTGGCGCAAAAAAGCGAACTTCCATGCGCTTTTCGTGAGAATTGGGTGTGCTGGGGCACACCAGGGGCCGGAGCAAGAGCGAGACGAACAGCTTGGCTGGCTCGGGCTGAGCGGCCGTAAAAGGCAGCACTTGCAATGCCGCGGGCGGTGTCAGCGCCGCCTCGAGCAGCTTGGCGAAGGTGCGCTTCGGAACGGCCAGCTTGTCCATCGGTACTGGCAGCCCACCCTCAGCTACGTGAAAAACTCCCTTGGTGGTGCGGCGGTCGCTCTTCGGATTGTGCAGCACCCCTTGAGCGATGCGGTACGAGGTCAGGTACGGCGAGGCGAAACGATCCTGGTCTGTTGGCAGCGATAACTCGCGCGCCATGCCGGCGCGATCGAGCACCAAGCTGCGGCTGGGTAGAGCAGGGGCACCTTGCGGGCACTCCGCTCGCAAGTAGTCGTCGAGGAAGATTTGGATTCGCGCATCGACTGGACTGAGCGGCCAACCCAGCAGCTGATCCTTCTCGAAGTGGTTTTGGAGCAACGGTCCAGCGAGCTGCAATACCTCTGAATCGGGCGCGGCTGCTTCCGACAGCTCGCCGAGCGCGGCAAGCTTCAGCTGAATGTAACGAGTCCAAGCGCGGGCAGAGGCGAGGGGGGGCGATTGCGTTGCCATGAGAGTTGCGCCGCCCTACTGCACGCCCCAGGCCACCCTCGGAGAACGCAGAAACTGCCGAGTTCTGATGGCGCGAAACAGTCCTGCAATGGTTGCGCGTCGCGCGAGAGTTGCGCCGAATCAGGCAGAGCGCACAACTTGCGTCCGCTGCAGCGGATACCTGGTGGGGGAGAGGCGGACGCGTGGCGCCCCAAAGAGCCTGACCACGCAGAGTGTGCTTGCGGTCGAGGCATGGAACGTGGATTGCTTGGTAGCGCCACGACGGAGGAACTTCCGATGTCACAGCTTTCGATCTTGTTTCAACCACCACCCGCGGAGTGCTTCCGCGACGACTGCGGTCGCGAATCGAGAGGGCAGCGCGAAAATGGCGTGATCGGTGAATTTGCGCCGGCGTTCGAAGTGAGCGAGACGTCACGAGAGCTTCGGATTCAGGCGGACGTACCGGGCGTCGCGCTGCGCGATCTGGCCGTATTCGTCGTAGGTGGTCACATGTTGATTTGGGGTGAGCGTAAGCGCGCAGAGCTACCCAAGGATCTGCAGTTTCATGCTTACGAGCGCACCTACGGCAGGTTCTGGCGCACGTTTCGTCCGACGCACGACTGCGACCTTCACCACATGCAGGCGAACGTGCGGCACGGCGTGCTCACCGTCAGGGTACCAAAGCAATCTCACTCCGCGCGTTCGGCGGATCTCAGCGCGACGGGCGCCTGATGCCGAGCGCTCGCAAGCGGGAATTCAGCGTCGAAGCGTTCAATCCCAGCAGCGCCGCGGCGCCGCTTTCGCCGGCGACTTTCCAGCGAGTCTTCTCCAGAGCACGCAGGATATTTTCCCGCTTGAGCGCGATCAGAGAGTGTTCGGACTGAATGGATGCGGCGAGGTCGTCGAGTTCGGCGACCTCGTTCCGTCGTTCGGGTAGCGCTTGATCGATGTCGAAGTTCGGCGGCGTCGAGATCAATGCGCCGCGCTCGATCACGGCTCTGAGCTCGCGTACGTTGCCGGGCCACGGATAGTGCCGTAGGCGCTCGAGGCTGACCTCCGGCAGCGGAGAGAAGCTGACACCCGCGCTGTGCGCGAAGCGATCCAAGAACATCTGAGCAAGCTCATCGACGTCGCGGCCTCGCTCGCGCAACGGCGGCAACTCGATGGGAAAGACACTCAATCGATAGTAGAGATCTTGTCGAAAGCTGCCGTCTGCGACGGCTCTAGCCAAGTTTCTGCGAGTCGTGGCGACTACCCGCAGCTCTACCGAATGCGTCCTGCTGCTGCCGACAGTCTCGAACTCGCCGAGCTCCAGAAGTCGCAACAACTGCGGTTGGAGTTCCAGCGGAAAGTCCGCGACCTCGTCGAGCAACAGCGTGCCGGTCGCAGCGAGCCGAACTCTTCCTTCCGACCGCTCGTCTCCGAAGAGGCTACGCGCAAGGCTTTCCGAGGAAGCCCCCGTGCAACTGAAGCGCACGAACGGACGCTGCGCTCGACGGCTTAGGTCGTGCAGAGTACGGGCAAATAGTTCCTTTCCCGTGCCGGCTTCACCCAGCAGCAATACGCAGCTCTGAAGCGACGCGGCTCGCTCGATCTCGTGGCGGGCGCGCTGAACCGAGGAGGAGCCGCCGACGATGCGCTCCGCTTTCTCAGGCGACTCGGCGCGGTCCCGTAAGTACTCTGCTTCACGCGTGAGCGCGACGATGCGCGCCTCTGCCTGGCGTTGCGCTTCCACGTTGCGCAGGATCAGATTGAATGCGCGGTTGCTTTCGGTCGCGTAGGAGGAAAGCATGGCTTCCGCCGAGAATACTTGATGCCGCCGCTTACCTTGAAGTCCTCCCGCGAGCCAGACGCTGTTCGAGGTCACGGCTGACCGATCCAAATCGCGCGCGGCACGCCGCAGGCGGTCGACGGAAGCGTCGGTCAGCAGCCTGCTGAGGTCCAGCTGCTCTCCATCTGTCGCGCCAAAGAGCTCCCTGGCTGCAGGATTGAGCGCAACGACATGCAGGTCAGCGTCCAAGCTGAGTACGGCATCCAGCACACCGGCGAACAGCCCGGAGAGCTCAGCGGTGCGCGCTCGCGCAGAGTGTTCGGCGGCTTGATGGCGCAGTTCCGCGGTCGCGCGCTCCGCAAACAGCTGCAGCGCGGCCGCCGCGCGCTCGTCGTCGGGAAATGGAGCGTCACTCAACAGCGCGAGAACGCCCAGCGCGTCACCCTGCGAGTCCAGAAGAGGCGCACCTAGGTACCTGGTTGCGTGCGCAAGGTTCAGCTCAGGCAGAACGTGTTGGCCGACGTTTGCTTGCTCGAGGCGTATCACTCTGCACTGCTGGAGAACCAGGCTACACGGGGCTCGTTCGGGCGAGTACTCGACACTGGCTTGCCACTCGCCGAGCGCCTTCACCGCGATCGTGCTCAACTGACCGTCGGCTCTCGTCGTTGCTAGCCAGGCGGCGCTGCACGCGAATAGTTGTGTCACATCCTCAATCAGGCGATCGAACACCTGCGGCCCGCTGCGAACGCTGGCGCCGTTCGCTAAATGCAAGAGAACACTGCGCTCCTCGAAGCTGAGTGATCCCGAATGGGCGGCGAGCGAATCGTGCGGCATCACGACTACGCATGTTGAGATACCACGACTCGGTCTCGATGCTAACGACCAAGAAAGTCACGCGGCGGAGCAATCAGTGGCGAATTTGTCGCTCCGTAACCGAGCTGGGCGTAATTTTGAGGCGTTCGGCGACGCGAGCGAGCTCTCCTCTAGTGCGTGAAGTGGCGATTCAGGGCGGTGAACAGCGTTCGCAGCAGGAACAATTGCGCGCAATGGTCGGCCTTGTCGTTGCCGGCATAGCCACGGACGTGGAGATTGCCGGCGTCGAACTGCTCGATGAGATCGAGTCCGACGCCGTCCTTGCGCTGGACGCGCAACGGTTGCGTGCCGAGGGCATTGAGAATGTGATGGGCTGACTCCGTGGTGGAGGCATACTCCGTCGTTCGGATTGAGGAGTGCGTGATCGTCAGCCAACGCGCGCCGGCTTGGGCTCGGCGAGCCAGCGCCACGAACGGCTCCAGCTGAGTGGTCATGTTGTTCTTGCCCCGTCCCGCGTGCAGACCGTCAATCAGCATGACCGCTTCGACGCGCTCCGCTTCTGGTTGGTAGAGGATGGAGCGCACACCCTCGAACCCGGCGCTCCACGCGCTCAGAGCCACGTGCTGCGCGCGGGCTGGTTTGCCCAGGCGCTCGGTCAGCGAAGCTTCGATGGCCGCGACCCATTGTGTCAGGAGCCGCGTGCCCGCGAACAGCGGAGCGTAACTTTTGCCGGGCGGAAGCGTGAGCGTGTACAAAACGAAGCGTTGCCCGCTCTCTTCGAGCTCTCGCTGTACAGGGGCCTCCCCGTGCAGGTGGACGATCAGATCGAAGCTGCCATCCGCTCGCAGCGGGTCGGGGAAGGGCGTGAACAGAAGGCCGCCGGCGAGCGGGGTGGCGGTCGCTCGCGGTGCGCGAGCGCGGCAGGGCTCGATGCCCTCGCGCTCCGCTGCGGGGCGCGAATACTGAAATTCGTCGGCGGGTTGTGCCGTTGCCCAGTTTGCTGGCGGAGCGGAGGTAGACACCAGTCGCGAGGAGCGGCCGGGCACCAGCGGATCGGGCGCTGTGGTTGGCTCGGCAGCGCTCGACTGCGTTGGTGGCGCCGCCGAGGATTTGGTGCGAGCGGCGGGAGTGAGCAAACCTTGTGTCCAGGCCAGGCCCGCAGCCGCGGCCAATACGGCTAACCCAAGCGTCAGCCCTGCCAACAGGCGCGGCCGACTCTCCATCTTCGGACGTTCTTGCATGCTCTTGCTCTTCACCCTCAATTAGCAAACTCAGCGCCGCCGTCGTTGTGGCGGATGTGCGTTTGCGCAGGCGACTGCTCAATTGCGCAAGGCGCTACGCAAATTCCCGACCCAAAAAAGCTCATCAGCCCGTAAAACAGCCCGGTTTCTCGCTGCGTGCCGATGGCATGCCGCGTGCTGAGGCGCGCCCGCATGTCCTGTACCAACTTGTCATGGATCGGGCGGCTGGTTGCGTTGGGGACCCTGACTTGGGTGGGACTCGAGAGCCGCAAGTTCTGCGACGTGAGCTCGGCTCCGCGCCCTGCATCGCCGCTGACGCAGATCAGCGCAGAACCCCTCGAGCCCCCGCTGCCCGCGGTGAGCGTGCCGGACGCGGCCGCCCTGCGAGCGAGCTGCTCAGGTGGCACGGCCCTGGCCTGCAACGACCTGGGTGTGCTGCTCTATCGAGGTCAGGGCGTGGCCACGGATGCGCGAAAGGCCCGCGCGTTGTTTGCTCGGGGCTGTGAACTGGGCGCACCAGAGTCATGCGGCAACCTGGGAGCGTTGTATGAAAACGCGGAGGGAGGCGAGCGCGACACGACGCTCGCGCGCAGGCTGTATCAACGCGCGTGCGACGCGGGCGTCGCCTTGTCGTGCTCGAACCTGGGTGCGGCCACTCTGCGCGTTCCGAACGCCGAGTCGCGACGCGAAGCCGCCGATTTGTTCGCGCGCGCCTGTTCGTCGGGGTGCGAGATCGCGTGTCGCAACTTGAGCGCGCTGAGCCAGCTTCGTTAGCCAGTGGGATCTCGACGTACTACTCGGAAACGGGCTCTTGCACGTTGCGCGCGGCGCGCTTCTTTGCGCGTTCGTCTAGGCCTAGTTCCGCGAGAATCTCGGGATGATCGATCAACGCTGCCTGACACAACGCTCGGGCCTGAGCGAGCGCGCGCAGTAGCCGTTCACCCGCGCCCAAAATCGGGCGTCGCAGCTCGTCCGCTGCATCCTCGTCCAGGTTGTCTGCAGCTGCGGATTCGCTGAGGCGCGCCGTCAGCTCGTCGATCGGCTCGAGCAGTCCGCTCAGGAACGGATATTCGGGATCTGCCGCTAGGCGACACACGTAGGTACTGCGTCGCCGCAGCGCGAACTCTGCGCGGAAGGCCGAGAAGGCGGCCCCCAGGCGCTCGAGCTTTTCGAATTTCGCGTTCGGAAATAGCGCTTCAATGAGCGGAGAGGTCGGCCCGACGTGCGTGCCTAACGCGTCGAATAGCTCTCGCGCGGCGGTGAGCCAAGCGCGCTCTAGTCCGAGCCGTTTTTCGAGGCGTTGCCCCTTCAGCTCGGGCAGCGCGATGCCTTGCTCCACAGCGCTCCGAACCGTGTAGAGCTCGCGCTGCAAGCGCGTTCTGGCAGCGCCGATCCAGGAGCGTTCGTACGCGTCCAAATCCGCGTCGCGGACGGCCTCTCCCGTTCGATCGAACGCCTGGATGCTGCGTTCGACCTGCTCCAGCCGGCTGACGACCTCAGCGACCTCTGACTTCATGCGCGGCGCAAAGTAGCCGATTTGGCGTGTTTTGCTCATCAGGATTGGCTTCGCTGCGCGGGCACCTCGCGGCACCTCGCGGGCACGTGCCCGGCACCGTGCCCGCGGGCATCGGGGTATTAATCTGAGCGATTTCAATGCGTTACGTGGGTGGCGCCGTGGCGGGTTCCCGCTTCCCGCACCGTTTCGGCTCAGCACGTGGCTTGCAAAACGCGCCGACCATGCACGGGAACATCGTCGCTGAATCGGAATTGTTGACGCTCGAGGCTCGGGTTCTAGAGCTGGCTCTGGTCTGGGATTGCGCGCTCTTGCGCGTGAACGGTGGCGAGCAGACCCGTCTGGTGGCGTACGTGGTGGCGGCGCCCGGGTTCTCCGTCACGGCTGCGGAGGCGCGGCTTCGCGAGCTGGGCGAACAGCAGCTTCCCGATGTGTGGACGCTGTTGACCTCGTTACCGCGCGAAGCGACGGGGAAGTTGGACCTCGCTCTGCTCGAGCAAATTCCGATCGTCGATGCCCAGCTGGCGGCGAGTGTCGAAGAGCAGCTCCTCGCCGACCCGCGCGTCGCGGGCGCTATCGTGTTCGTCGACGATTCCGAGCGCAAGGCGCGCGTGCTGCACGTGTCCGAGCTAGGGCTTACGCTCGGGAACCGCCGGTCCCCACCGCCCGTCGTCGAGGTCGTGGAGGCGGCCGCAGCGAAGCCGAACGCTTCTCAGCGTCCGCCAGCGCTGTGCCACGGAGCCGTGCTGCCCGTCCCAGAAGCTTCGCCGCGCACGCTGCTGGAGTCACTCGAGCGAGCAGCGCTGTCCACGTCGGGCGCGCATATCACCTATTTGCTGGAGGATGGTTCGCTGGCTCAGCAGTCCTTCGCCGAGCTGTTGGCGGAGAGTCGACGCATCGCGGTGGGTTTGCGGCAAGCAGGCGTGACCGCGGGAAACAGCGTGTTGCTGCAGCTTCCGCGCCCCGAGCAGTTGCTGCCTGCGTTTTGGGGCTGCCTGCTGCTGGGCGCCGTGCCCGCAAACTTTGCCGTGCCGCCGAACTACGCCTCGGAGACCAGCGAGTTGTCTCGTCTGACCAAGGTGATCGAACTGCTGGGGCGGCCCTTCGTGGTGACCACGGCGGCGTTGTGCGCGCCGTTTCAAACACTGGCGCAGCAGCTCGAACTTGCGCCCGAACGCGTCTTGTCCCTGACTGCGCTTCAAGCTTCGCAGGGAGAGCTCGAAACCCATCGTGCGCAGGCAACGGACGTCGCCTTCCTTACGTTCACCTCTGGCTCTACGGGCACGCCCAAAGGTATTGAATTGACGCACGCGAACGTGCTCGCGCGTGCACGTGGCACCGACCTGGCGTGCGGCAACGCAGCCAGCGACAACGTCTTCATCTGGCTGCCGTTCGATCACATCGGCAGCATCTCGGATTGGCATGTGCGCTGCGTCGAGCTGCGCTGCCGCATGGTCTACGCGTGCAAGGAATACGTGCTGGGCGATGCCTTGAACTGGCTGCGCGTGATGGATCGCTTCCGCATCACACACAGCTGGGCGCCGAACTTTGCTTACGGTCTGGTCAACGCGGCGCTCGCCGGGAGCCACGAGCGCTGGGATCTGAGCTGCGTCAAAACGCTGCTGTCTGCAGGCGAGGCCGTGTCCTCGACCACCGTGCAGGATTTCACGCGCAAGCTCGCTGCACACGGCTTGCCCCGTACCGCGCTGCGTCCGGCGTTCGGCATGGCGGAACTAGCTTCCGGCGTGAACTACTATCAACCGACCGAGCAGCGGCCGGTGCACATCGCGTACATCGAGCGAGGTTCTTTGGACTCAGCGCTGACGAAGGTGACTGCGGACGACCCGCGCGCGATCGGTTTCACCAGCTTGGGCCCGATCATCCCGGGAGCCAGCATGCGCATCGTCGACGAGCGCAATCAGGTACTGCCCGAGCTCACGATCGGGCGTCTTCAGATCGCCGGTGGCCCGGTGATGCGCGGTTACTTCGAGAATTCAAGCGCGAATCAGTCGGTTTTCACCGAGGACGGCTGGTTCGACACGGGTGACCGCGGCTTCATCGATGACTGTGAGTTGTACCTGACCGGGCGCGACAAGGAGACGCTGGTGATCAATGGCGCCAACTTTTACAACGGCGAAATCGAAGCCGTCGTCGAGCAGGTGCCGGGCGTGGTGGTGTCGTTCACCGCCGCCTGCGCGGTGCGTCCAGCGGGTTCAGTAGCGGAGCAGCTGGCGATCTTTTTCGTGGCCGAGCAGCGCGGCCCCGAACTCAGCGGCCTGCTGCGCAGGATCCAGAGCGCGGTCGCTCAAAAGACTGGCGTGAAGCCCGACTACCTGCTGCCGGTGAATCGCGAGGACATTCCCAAGACAGCGATTGGCAAGCTGCAGCGCAAGCAACTCACGCGTCGCTTCGAGAACGCGGAGTTCGCAGAACCTACGCGCAAAGCGGCCATTCTGCTCGAGGGCGCGGATACCCTGCCGGATTGGTTCTTGGAACCCTGTTTTTTGCCGCAAGCCGCGCGCGAGCAACACGGCCGTGATGCGCGAGGCTATTGGCTGATCCCGGACGCGTACGGGCTCTGGGCAGCTCTGGCTGCCCGGCTGCAGACGAGCGGGGCGTCCGTGTGGAAGGCAGAGGCGCACGAGGCGCATCAGGTGTTGCAAGCCGCTGGCGGCGCGTTGACAGACGTCTTCGATCTGCGAGGTTTTGCGCCGGCGGGTGACGCCGCGGGCCCCCACTCCGGCTCGCGCGCTGCGACCGCAGCGCTCGCTACGCAGGAACTCACGGGGCTGATGACGCCAGTTCACGGGCTGACAGCGCGCGGCCGGGCGGCGCCTGCTCTGCGCTATCTCGTAGTCGCGAGCCACACG
>Ga0247764_1000695_pt1 | contig 11860 bp, 8 predicted proteins | sample UWRJL051202B4_FD_179932 | JGI IMG/M metagenome (GOLD analysis project Ga0247764, IMG submission 179932) | Plant litter microbial communities from Arlington Agricultural Research Station in Wisconsin, United States - UWRJ-L051-202B-4 | ecosystem: Environmental > Terrestrial > Plant litter >...
TTTTACGTCGCGCTGTATGCCCAAAAGCACAAGTGGAATGATTTGACCACGAAGGATCCGGCTTGGATCGTGCGGCTCACGGACGACGAGGGCGCGGAGACGGCCCCCTCCAAGATCGAAGTGATCAAGCGGCCCGGGGCCATTGAGCTCACTTACTTTCCGTACACCAGCATTTGGCGCACCGCGTTCCGCATCACCTTTCCCAGGGTACGCGCCGACGGCCGCCCCACGATCTCCGCCGCCGCGCGCTGGTTTGGTCTCCGCTTCGCCGGCGCCCAAGGCAACAAAGAGCTGGTCTGGGAGCTCACCGCACCGAAGGGCTGATTTTCGAACGAAGGCCGACGACACACGCGACTCTAAGAGACCGAGCCGAGTGTGCGGCCGAGTCTCGACGGGTTTCGCCCGCGTTTTTTACGCAGCTGCGTGCAATTCGGACGCAACTGACGTCACAAAACCGCAGGCGAACGCAGGCCGTGTGGGTGCTCCTCGGCTAAGATGCCCCGCGAGGCGGTCGAGTGACGGAATCGGCGAGCAGCGTAGGCATCATCACAGGCATCGAGCCTGGTGACGTCATTGCCGACAAGTACCGCATCGATAGCGTGCTCGGTGCGGGCGGTATGGGCGTGGTGTTCTTGGCCCGTCACATCCAACTCAACGGTCTGTTCGCGCTCAAGTTCCTGTCGCGTGAGTCGTCGTTGAACGCGCAGGCGTTGGGGCGTTTCCATCGCGAGGCGCAAGCCGCCGTCAAACTGAGGAGTGATCACGCAGTCCGCGTGTTCGATGTCGGCGTGCACAACAACGGCCTGCCGTACATCGTGATGGAGTATTTGGAGGGCGGCGACCTCAGCCGCTTACTGCGCAACGTGGGCTGGCTGCCCATCGCCCAAGCGGTGGATTTCGTGCTCCAGGCCGGCGCCGCCATCGCGGACGCGCATCGAGTTGGCATCATTCATCGCGACATCAAGCCCTCCAACCTGTTCTGCGTGGCCAAGGGCGAGGGCGTGATGATCAAGGTCGTCGACTTCGGTATTTCGAAGCTGACCGACGCGACGAACGAGGAGGGCGTGACCGTGACCGGCAACTTCATCGGTTCGCCGAGTTACATGTCACCCGAGCAGATGCGCGCAGCGAACCGCGTCGACGCGCGCACGGACGTCTGGTCCCTGGGTGTGGTGCTGTACGAATGCCTCACGGCGAAGTTGCCGTTTCCAGCCAGCACCTACCCCGAGATTTGTCTCAAGGTGACGCAAGATCCACCGGTGATGCCGAGCCAGTACCGCGCGGATATTCCGCCGGTGCTCGAGGCTTTGATTCTGAAGTGTTTGGAGAAGGATCGTGAGAAGCGGTTTGGCTCAGTGAACGAGCTGATGGCAGCGTTGGCACCGTTCGCGGGTTCGCTGCAGCCAGCGCCTGCACGAGTCGGAATGACCACCGCGCTAGCGGGCGCACAGGCCAAGTCGCTGCTCGATTGGCTCAGACCCTCCGTGAGCGGGCAGCGCACGTCCACGTCCACGTTCACCCAGCCGAGTTGGGTGCGCCCGCAGCTTGCCCTCGCGAACAAGCGTCGACCGATACTGCTCGGCTCGATGGTGGTCGTGGCGGTGGCATGCGTAGGCACCGCCGTGTGGCTTGGGGTGCGGCGCGCACAGTTGAATTCGGATATTTCCGCCGCGGTTCCGTCGCATGGACTGTCTGCCGCCCAAGCTCCGGAGCCAACGCCGGACAGCCCGAAAGCTTCGAGTTCGCCGGTGGTGGTCACGCCTCCGCCCGCTTTGCCGGTCCCAACTTTGGTGGAGGAGCCCGCGCAAGCCGAACCAGCTTTTGATTCGCGACCGGAGGCCATCGTGACCAAACCAGACGCGAAGAAATCTGTGGCTAGACCGGTCGAGTCTGCCCAACGCCCGCCCGTGCGACCTGCCGTGAAAGCACCTACCGAACGTGACATGAGGAGCCCGGTTTGGACGCGATGAAGTCAGCCATACTCGGTATCGCCCTCGGACTGAGTGGAGTCACCGTGGCCCACGCGCAGCCCGCACCGCCAGGGACTGTGGCTGCGCCCAGTCCGGCCGCGCCTACGCCCCTTCCGGCCGCGCCCCCCAGCACGGTGACGGCGGAGTCGAGCGCGCGCGTCGCTGAGGCCGATCGATTGTTCAAACAGGGCGTCGCCAGCATGGACGCGCGCGACTACGTCACGGCATGTCCGCTGTTGGAGCAGAGCCAACGGCTCGACTCCAGCAGCGGCACGTTGCTGAACCTGGGCGACTGCTACGAACAGGTGGGTCGCACTGCGTCGGCCTGGCGCACCTTCCAACAAGCTTCGGAGGTGGCACAAGCTACTGGTCGACGCGATCGTGTTCCGGTCGCGGAGGTGCGGCGAGATCGCTTGTTGCCGCGTCTGCGCCAAATCAAGATCCTGTTGCCGTCACGGCCCGTTCCCGATCTCACGCTACGTCTCGATGGCGTCTCTTTGCCGCCGCCCTGGTGGGGCGCGCCGCTTTACGTCGATCCGGGTGTCCACAACCTGCGCGCCAACGCGCCCGGTCTTGCTGAATACTCTACCAACATCGAGGCTCCTCGCCCTGGGGAGACGGCCGTGGTTCAGTTGCCGGAATTTGCGCTCACCCCGGACATCCGGCATGAGCCGACCAACGCTCCGCCGCCGTCGAACGAGAGCGCCAGCGCACGCAGTGATCCGCGGATGATCGCGGCTATCGCTGCCGGTGCGGTCGGAGTCGTGGGCGTGGTCACCGGCAGCGTCTTCGGCCTGCGATCCATGTCGAAGCACAACGAGTCGGACAAATACTGCTCCGGCAGCCGTTGCTGGGATCCGCGCGGGGTAGAAGCGATGGATCAAGCGCGCACTGCCGGCACGGTATCTACCGTGGCCTTCGTGATCGGTGCAGCCGGGCTCGGCGCAGGCGCGGTTTTGTGGTTCACGCGGCCTTCGGAGTCGGAGAGCGGCGCTCTTGGAGTGCGCGTCACGCCGACGACCGTAGGCCTCCACGGAACTTGGTAGCGACCTGCTCCTGACGGGGCGCCGCTATAGTGTGGCTGACTACTGCGCGAAGATGTTGAGCAAGGGCGGCACGCTCACGAGTAGCTCGTGCGCCACGCGCCGATCGGCAAACAACACGAGCGCGCCATTGGCACCCGCGCGCGCCGTGCCGGGAGCCGGCGTAGGCTGCAAGATCTGCGAAGGAAACAAGAAGTCTCCCGGCCCCAGCGTGCTCACGCGGGAAGCATCACCCTCCACGATTTCCAGTTGGCCAACGCCGACGATCACCATACCGGGTACTGGTCGGCCTGCTTCTGCGATGACTTCACCGGGCAACAGCCGCTTCACCACACACTTCTCGATCACCATCGAGCGCAGCATGTCGTCGAGCTGCTCGCCCATCTGGCCCATGGCCACACCGGACAGCGTCTGAAAGCGATCCCCGACGTCCTTCAAATCATCGCCGACCCACGGGCAATCCAAGATGGCTTGCTCGAAATCTTGGTACTGCCAAGAGGCCACCACGGCGCCTTCGCGTCCAGCCACCACGCGCAGCAGCAGACCAGGCTCCATATGACCGCGCGTGAACACCAGCTGTCCGCGGCGCGCGCGCGCACTCGCGACGTCCGCGATGGCCGGCATCACCGCCACGTCACCCTCCAGCACGAGCGCTAGGCCCATGCCGTTGACCTCGTCGTCCGTCGACAACGCATCGATCTTGGCTTTCCGGGTCAGCTCGAGCTGGGCCTCCTCCGGCAAATCCTCGAGGCCCTCCACGGCGGTCAACCACACACCGCGAAGCTCCGGTTGGATGGGCGTCGCAGGATCTTCCGCGGCGGCTGACACCAGAGTTTGACGCGGCACGGGCGCGGACTCCGCTGGCGCAGGCGCGGAAGAGCTCGCGGCCTCGATCGAAGACGGCGGCGGAGCCACTTCGGTCGTGCGGAAAACTTGAGCACTCTCCGAACTGGGCGGCGCGGAAGGCGCGTCGACGGAGTGTGGCGCGGAGACCACGGTCACTTCGGCGACGTCGCTGACTGGGCGCTGGTAGCTGCTCGGCTCGGCGGAGGGAGGTACCTCACGTTCCGTCGTTTCTTCTTCCGGCGGCTCCGAGAACTTTTCGCGCCGTACGCCACCTGCGACCAGCACCGCCAAGTGGCGTTCAGTCGGCTGCTCTTCCTCCCCGCTGTGGCTCGGTTGGCGTTCGCGAATCGGCGGATCGGAAGCGACGGGCGCGTGGCTCGCGGGAACACTGACCGGCCCGCGCTGGGAAGAAACCGGCGCTTGCGAAGCGCCGGGCGCGCGCGAAGAAGTCGGGGCGCGCGAAGAAGTCGGCGGAAGTGAGGACGCACGCTGCGAGGCAGGCGGCTCCGGCGGCAAAACGCTTTCGCTGAGCTGTCCCAGCGGAGGAAGACTGTAGCTCGACTTGCGGGTGGCGCGCGGCTCGCTGTCTTTCGCGGGTCGGTTGCTGCTCGGCTGCGGCCGCTTAGAGGTGCTGGGCTTGGTGTAGCTCGCGCGGTCGCCCTTGTTTGCCGATTCAAGTCGAGATGGTGAGGCCGCCGATTTGGGGCTAGGCGTGAGCGATCGCGCGGCCAGCGGTGGCAGCGAGGAGCCGCGTCCGGAGGCGGGGCGCACCGAGCTTGGTTGTGGCGATGCCGGCGCGCGCGAAGAGCTGGGAGCGCGCGATGAGCGCGGCGGCTCCGACAGACGGTTGGGATTGCTCAGCGCGAACGGCGCGGACGGCGCCGGACGAGACTTCAGCGCAAACGCCGCTGCCTCGCGCTGATTGGACGAATTGGGCGGCAGCGTGGGCCGTTCATCGTCTTCGTCCTCCACCAGGTCGTCGTCGCTGAGCTCCAGCGCGTCGTCGTCGGGCACGAGCTCGGCTTCCAGCTCCACGTCGATATCCACGGCCAGCTCGCCGTAGGCGTCGTCCAGGTTCTCCGCGCCGTCGTCATCGGTGCCTTCGGCGGCGCCGCTGCCGATGCGCACTCCACGATCCAGCGCCGCCGAGAGGGCGTTGGCGGCCTGCTGGATCCCGCGCGCGCGTTCCGCGCGGCCATTGTCCACGGCCGCCTCGACCGCGCGCTCCAACCACTCGATCGCGTCGCGATGAGCCCCGCGACGCCACTGGACGCCTGCTGTTTGCAGCGCCCAGCTCACGTCGTCGTCGTCATCCTTGAGCGCCTCGGGAAAGGCGGGCGGCGCGAGACCCTGCTTCATACCGACCGTATTCCTTACCATAGTGATGGGTCCGAGGGGGGAGAGGGGGGGGCGGCGCGTACCGCCCCAAACTGCCGAGCTACGGCGGCGGCAGCAACACTTCCCGGTCGCGTGCGCCGTTCGGAGGGCCGACCATGCCACGCTTTTCCATCATTTCCACGATTTTGGCGGCGCGGTTGTACCCCACCGTCATTTTGCGCTGCAGCCACGAAGTGGAGCAGCGTTGGGTTTCCGCCACGATCCGCACGGCTTCGTCGAAACGCGGGTCGAGCGGCTCGTCGTCCTCCTCCTGATTCTCTTCGTCGTCTTCGGACGCGCGCAGAATCGCGTCGTTGTACTCGGGAGCACCCTGCGCGCGCAGGTAGTCCGTCAAACCGGACACCTCTTCTTCGCTGACGAAAGGACATTGCACCCGGTAGGTGTCGGTGGACCCATTCAGCTTCACCAACATATCGCCGCGACCGAGCAAGTGCTCCGCGCCCTGTTCGTCGAGAATCGTGCGGCTGTCGACTTTTTGCGCGACGCGAAACGCGATGCGGGTCGGAAAGTTGGCTTTGATCATGCCGGTGATCACATCGACGCTGGGGCGCTGCGTCGCGAGCACCACGTGCATGCCTGCGGCGCGAGCCTTCTGCGCCAGGCGAGCCACGGAAGTTTCGACTTCCTTGCCCTGCTGCATCATCAAATCAGCAAACTCGTCCACGACGACCACGATGTAGGGGAGCTTGCCCGGTAGCGGCACACCGTCGCTGCCGTGTTTGGTTGCCGGTACGCTCACTACGGCGCCTTCGGGCGACAGCGCCTCCACCTCTTCTGGCTTTGGTGGCGGTAACTCGCCGTCCTGCACCTTCTTGACCCAGCCGTTGTACGTCACGATGTTCTTCGTGCCGGCGTTGGCGAACAGCTGATAGCGGCGCTCCATTTCTTCCACCGCCCAGCGCAGGGCGGTGGCCGCTTGCTTCATGTCGGTGACGACGGGCAGCAGCATGTGTGGAATGCCATCGAAGGGCGCGAGCTCGACCACCTTCGGATCGATCATCAGCAAGCGCAGCTCCTGCGGCGTGCGCTTGAACAGCAGGCTCGACAGCATGACGTTGAGCCCGACGCTCTTGCCGGCGCCCGTGGCACCGGCGACGATCACGTGCGGCATCGACGCCAGATCGGCGTAAAACGGCTTGCCCACGATGTCGCGCCCCAGCACCACCGGCAGCGGCGCCTTGTCGGCCAAACGATCGAAGCGTTGATCTTCGACCAGCTCGCGCAGGCTCACCGGAATGCGCTCTTCGTTCGGCACCTCGAAGCCGATGCGATTTTTTCCCGGAATCGGCGCGATGATGCGGACCTTGCGGGAGAGCCCCAGCGCCAAGTCGTCGGCCAGCGCCGCGACCTTGCTGACCTTGGTGCCTGCCTCGCAGGAGACCTCGTACATGGTCACGGTCGGGCCCGGCAAAATGGCTTCGACCTTGGCTTGTACGCCGTAATCAAGCAGAGTCTTCACCAGCAAGACGCCGTTGTCTTTGAGCTGCTCTTCACTGACTGGTGCGACGCTGACGGCCGGAGCTTCTAGCAAGTTGAAGCTCGGCAAGCGGAAGTCGTCGCGCAGCCGTTTCTGCGGCTCCACGATGCGCTCCACGGCGAGCTCGTGCTGCGTATCGACGATCTCCGGCTCGTCATTGCTCTTCGCCCGCGGCTTGCGCGCGGGCTTGGCGGGGGCTGGCGCCGGGGCTGCTTCCGGCTCGGATGCCTCCAACAACGACTCCACGAGCTCTTTGCCGGATTCGGGCCCTTCGCTGCTCACGACCTCGTCTTTGCGCGGTTTTTGACGTCGCGTGCGCTTGGGCGGGCTCTCCGCGGCTTCGGGCGGAGGCGTGCACGCCTGCTTGCCCACGGTGCTGTCCGGCTCGAGCTCCGCGTTGGCGTTCGGCGCTCCCGAGGCCAGCGAAAACGCCGCACGTTGTCCGCGCAAAGCCTCCGAGATCGCGAGCGGCGGCACGCCGGTGCGCTCCATCGGGATCCAGTCCGTCTCGTCTTCGAGCTGGATCATGATGGCGGCGTCGGGATCAGTCCGCACGATCTGCGGCTGTTCGCTTCTGGCCTGCGTGAGATGCTCTTGCTTGCGCAGCGCGCGCGCTTGCATCCACGTGCCCGCCACCCGCTGCAACGTGCGCTGCAACCAGTCCGACAGTCGCGCGAACGCCCGCCCCATGCGCTGCGCCCACTCGATGAACGAAAAATCGGCGCGACCGATCAGGATCAGCCCCACCACGGTCGGCCCGACCAAGAAGCTTCCCACGGTGGAGAACGCCTCCCGCATCATCTCGCCGAAGAGCAAACCAACGTTACCGCCGAAATTTGCTTCACCAAACGCGAGCGCGTCGGGCAACGCCACCTGCAGCAACGCCGACACCACGATCGCGACGATCAGATCGCCCGCGATCCGAAGCCCCAACGTCTCCGGCAGATTCCCGCGGATCAGCGGCAGCCCAAGCAGCGCGAGCTCGATCGGAAAGAGCCAGGCCGCAACGCCAAAGCCTTGCACCAAGATCTGCGCGACGGCTCGTCCGATCAACCCCACCCAGTCGTCGCCATGGACGCTGGGGTCGTTGAGGCTGGTCTCGAAACTGGCCAGGGCCAGGATCAGGAACAGCGAGCCAGCGAACAAAAGTAACGCGGAGGCCTCGCGCCAGCGGCCGTGGGACTGCGCTGGCGGGGCCGAAATTCGGGACGGCTCGAGCCTGGGGCTGAACAGACGTACGCCCATTGGTCACATATACCTACATTACCTTACTAATCTGTTCAACTTATGCGGCGGGTACGGCCTGTCCGCCGACCCCGAAACGCCCTGCGGCCAAAACCCCATCACCCGCGTATGCACACCGAGCGACCAGCCGGCGAGTCGCGCCGCGCACTTATTAAGTGAGAGTCTTCTCGGCGGATGCGTGCAGGCTCCAGCCATTTCGACCTTCAGCGCGCGCGCGTCCAGTTATTGGCGTCCGTGTGGAGGCCGGAACGTTCGGCAGTCAGCCGCCCCTGTGGCGAAATCGACATTGCTTCGAAGTTCTGGCGGGCCGACTGAATTGCAAATCGCATCAACCACCTTCTGCTACCGAACCGGCGCCGCCCGAGCAATCGCGCTGCTGCTTGCTTGAGTCTGAAGATGCGCGGGCAGTACTATGCGGCTCGTCGCTCTTCGCGCGTCTCGTGCGCGCGACGAGACGAGAGAAACGGAGCAATTTGAATGCACTTGGGGGCTCCCTTGGGCCGAGCAGTCGGTGCCAGCGTCGTAGTTCTGGCGCTGGCCGTTAGCGGTTGTCGAACCAGCAATGAAGACATCCAGCGTTGGGCGACCACCGTTCAGGGACCGCGCAAGCTGCTTTCTGTGCTCACGCACGACAAGTACCCAGTCGAGCTGCGGGTCGACGCAGCGCTCGCGTTGATCAGCATGAAGCCACGCGCCGGGCGGCGCATTGGCATTCAGGGCTCCGACGATCAACCGGCGCTGGTGGACGCGTTGGCGCAGCTACCGCCTGCCAGTCGCACCGCCATCGTCAGCCGGCTGGTGCCGCGCTTGCTGGAGGAGATGAAGCGCCCGCTGCCGCCTGCTCAGGCGGGGCAAACGCGCAACGATCCTTCCGTTCCTTATAAAGATGCGGCGTTCGCGCTGCTGACCCAAAACAATGGGTCGCTCGTGGCCGGCCAAGGCCAAGCCACGGCCCTGCGCGAAGCGCTGTCGTCGTGGGCGACCACGAACTTCGCAGAGCGCCTCGACGACTCCTCTCAGCTCTACGGTGTGGAGCAGATGATGCGTGAGCTGAAGGCAGAGGGTGCACGGCCGCTCCCGGCGCTGATCGCACCGGGCGCGCCCCGCATCGATCGCATCGCGGAACTGGTCGCCGACTTCGGGGATCCTGCCACGCGCACGGCCGCCAGTCAGAAGCTGGTCCAAGTCGCGAAGGAAGTGAATTCCGAGGCCTGGATCAAGCAAAAGGCGCCGTCGGTCGAGGCCGCCAACCGCGCCTCGAAGCTGAGCCCGACTCCTGATCAGTTCAAAAAGCAGCTGGTGCAGTATCAAGAAGAGGAGCTGCTGCGCGTCTTCTCTTCGATGAAGCGCGTCGGCGGCAAGTCGGTGGTCGACTATCTGCTGGCCTTCACTCAGGACAAGAATGAGAGCGAGCGGCGCCGGGCGACGGCGCTGGCGGCGTTGCAGGGCAACCTCGACCGCAGCAACCCGAGCCACGCGGAGGTGCCGCTCGCGCTTGCCGGGGCACCGGATACACCGGACCAGCTGCGTGACGTCGCGTTCGCTCGCGTGGGCGAGTTCCCGCGTCCGCTGATCCTGGGCAAGCTTTACGGCTTATTCAAGAGCGACAACTGGAAGGTGCGCTGGGTTGCCGGAGAACTGATCCTGAAGACCAGCGACACGAGCGAGCTGCCGGAATTTTTCAGCAAACTGGGACAGGTGCAGACCGATGCCTTTGCGATCACGGAGCCATTGCGTTACGGCGCGCTGATTGCCAGTATGAAAGGCTCGACCCCAGCGGCCGAGTTGGTCGACAAGTACGCGGCGCCGCCGCATGCGGTCCAGGTGCGCATGAGCGCGCTTGGGTACTATTTCGAAGTCGGCACCAAGGCGGATTTGCCAAAGATCGAGCGTTACGACGGCGACAAGTCCAAGGCGCCGACATGCAAGGCAAACGCCAAGGAATGCGAGTGGAAGTGTGAAATTGGCTCGGGAGAGAAGCGCGAAACCAAGGACATCGGCACCCTGGGCGACTTCGTGACGTATTGCGTCAAGCCTGCAATGGAGGCACGCGTAAAGAAGTGATCAGAGCGGGCGCCCGCCAGAGGTGAGGGCGCCTCGCTGCTGACGCCGTCCGTGAATTGCCGTTCGACACGACTAGTGGAGTCGGTGTACGCATTCCCGACGGGTGAATCCGCCGCGGACCACACGGCGGCAGGTTGATTGAGCGTTACGGGACGACTGATGAGCGATCCGAACAAGAAGACTCCTCGAACCTTTCAGTGTCGTGAGGCGCTTTGGCAAAAGTTCGAGCAGATGGCGAAGGAGCTCGAGTGCTCCGTTGATTACCTGATAAACGATGCGATGAAGCAGTACGCGCGGCAGCGCGGCTATGGCACCGCCACGACGATCGCGGGCGCACCCGCATCGGCGTCCGGATCTTCGCCGCACGCTGCGCCCGCCCCGACTGCAGCACCTCCCGTGCCGACGCAGGCGCCGCCCACCGCTTCCCCGCCACCTTTGCCTCCGCCTATCGCGGCGCCACCCCAGCATCACTCGGTCGCCGCGCCCCCGCCACTACCGACGGGTGCTCCGCCGCCGTTGCCGCCGCCTCCCGGTGCTGCGCGCTCTGCGCCTCCGGTGCCGCAGCCGCCTCGTCGCGGTGCGCCACCACCCCCGCCGCCTCCACCGGGTGCTGCGGGTTCATCGCGCAAACCAACTCCTCCGCCCCCGGCTCCCCCTGGCTCGCGTTTGCCTCCCTTGCCAGGCAGCGCGCGTCCCGCGGCCGGCGGGGGTCTCGGCTCTCTCGCGATCCATTACCAAGGCGAAGTGTTTCTGGTGAACAAGGATCGTTTCATCATTGGCCGCGGCAAACAGACCAGCGACCTGACGATCAAGGATCCCAACGTCTCGCGTCAGCACGCGATGATCGAGTTCTCCAACGGCCAGTTTTACATCCTGGACATGGGTTCCACGAACGGCGTGGAATACAACGGCCAACGCGTCCAACGCCGTGCCATTGGGGATGGGGACATCTTCAAAGTCTGCGACCACGAACTAAGATTCTCGTTCCAATAGGTGGTTCCCACCGGGGGCGACGTTGGCCGATTTCGAATTCTGGCTTCGTTTTCGCTGCGGTCCGGTGCTCATGTACAGTCGTACATTCCGCTCCGGTCCTCGCGAAAGCCTCGCCAGAATCCGAACTTGGCCAACGTATGTTCGAGTGCGTTGGTGTGACCTGATTTGCTGAGCCGCAGCATCGCAGACTCGCCGCTGCAGGCGCCGCTGCCGCTGCTGCTGCTGCTGGCGCCGCTGCTGCTGCTGGCGCCGCTGCTGCCGCTGCTGCCGCTGCTGCCGCTGCTGCCGCTGCTGGCGCCGATCCTGGCGGACTGCTACGAACGGGCGCCGCAATTTGCGGTTGAGGTGAATGACGATGAGCCAGTCGAACCAGCCGAATCAGCCGAACGCCAATGGACAGCCGAACCTCCAACTGCAGGGTGGCGCTGCCATCGTCGCACCGGTGAGCGCGTTCCCAGGGGGCGTGCCGGGTAATGCGTTGGTGGTGTTGCCGCTGAGCAAGCCGTCGGATGAGTTGACCGACAAGCTGAAGGATGGCCCCGTCGCGCTCGAAGTCGACAAGATGTGGGAGCTGCTCGGCTTCAATGGTCCGGCGGTGCAGGTGCAAGACGCCGACGGTCGTCCGATCGCGATCGGTTTGGAGGATTTGTTGTCGGGGCTCGAGAAGCACTGGCAAGAAGACGCCAACGATCTTGGCCGCGCGCGCATGTTCGCTCAAGAGCTGCTGAAGTACCAACGCTTTGAAAAGGCAGAGAAAGTGCTGTCGAAGGTGGTGGCGCTGGGCGGCACCGGTGATGATTGGCTCGCGCTCGGCGTGTCGCAGC
>Ga0247764_1000698_pt1 | contig 11822 bp, 7 predicted proteins | sample UWRJL051202B4_FD_179932 | JGI IMG/M metagenome (GOLD analysis project Ga0247764, IMG submission 179932) | Plant litter microbial communities from Arlington Agricultural Research Station in Wisconsin, United States - UWRJ-L051-202B-4 | ecosystem: Environmental > Terrestrial > Plant litter >...
TTTCAATCGCGCGAGATGGTCGTTTTGATTATAGCGCTTGCGCCACTTGGCACGTGGCGTCGAAAGATAGGCTTGCTCTTCTTTCGCGTAGCTCGCGAGCAGCCCCTTGAAACGCGCCAATGCGCTGTCGGCGAGCTGATCGAAGCTCGCGATGCCGAATTCTTCGATCTGCTTCTTGCTAAACCCGAACAGCTCGTACTTTCCCGGAGGAATTCCGCCGCTTATTTTCACCGGTCCAAGTTCGTCGATCTCAACGGAGGCGCCGATATCCTCGAAGCCGCCATTGCGTGCGATGGCTGCTTCGAGCGGAAGTTGCGGTTCGAAGCCGGCGAGGCACTGCGCAAGCGTAGGCAGTTCGCCCGATTTATAATCCAGGATCGAAACCCGTCCGTCATTGCCGATATCGACGCGGTCCGCGCGCGCCGTCAAAAGATATGAACTTCCCGCGACGGTGAACTCCAGCTTTCCGCCCGTTTCGGAAAGCACCTTTTTGACCTTCCTGCGCCGTGCAACCTCCTCGCGCAAAAACCATTTTGCAACGCGCGCAAATCGCGGCCACCAGATTGCGTAAGCCGCCGGAAACTCACGCATCGGTTCGAATGTTTTACGTCCGATCGCAAGCAGTTCGTCAAGCGCATTTGGCGGCAGAATAACGGGAGACTTCTTCGTAAATTCGGACAGAATGTTGTGCAGGAGCGAACCGCGTTCTGCCGCCCCCGGTTCCGCATCGACCGGATCGAACGGTACAACAGCGAGAATGTGTTTCGCGAAAATGGAATACGGATCCCGCACCAGATCGCGCACGTCGCTCACGCTGAAGCGCCGCGGACGAGTGTCGAGCGGCGGCTTCGGCCGCGGCGCCTTGAGCGCGGGCATAGGCTCCGCGTGCTCAAGTTCGTTCGCGAGCGCGATGTAGCGCTCGCCGTTTGATTTGGCACTCCGCCATGCTTCATCGTCCGCGACTGCAGCCAACCGTTGCAGGAAACGCGACGCGATTGTTTCAACGCCGCCTTGTTTACGCGAGCGGACCAGAAAAAGTTCGTTGGCGCTCGCGGCCTGTACGAAATCGTGTGCCGAAAGACCAATCCGCCGCTCCGGCAAATCGAGTTTCAATTCCTTGCGCATCGGCCGGTTCAGCCAGGAATCCGTGTGCGCTTCTGGCGGCCAGATGCCTTCGCACAGACCGCCCAGCACTGCGCGGTCGACAGAAATCATGCGCGCTTCCAGCGGCCCGAGAATGCGAAGGCTCGGATTTTCGTCCCGCGGCGGGCGCAGCGTATGTTCGCGGATCAGCGCGGGGAAAGATCCGGTGTAGTCCGCAAGACTCATAAGCGGCGCGGCATCGCCGACTTCGCAGAGCGCGTCGAGCACTTCGATCAGTGCCTCGCAGTCTTCGGGAGGCGAAGCAGGCATCGCTGCAAGAAGTGCCGTGCGATGCGAACTCGCAATCTTTACAAAATCATGCTCGCCGTCGCGGAGCGCAAGAAGCGGCCCGAGCAATCCCTCGAGCCTTGCAGCAATGTCTTTGGCGCGAAGCCAGTCGGCTTCGCCGAGCGCGCTCCGGACATCGCGGCGATGAAATTCCTGCGCACGTGCCGCGTCCACGGCCCGCGCCAGATTTCGTGCACCGCCTGTGGGACGGGGACCGCGCAGGATGGCGATTTCGAGAAGCGAAACTTCGTCGGGTAGAAATTTCTCGCCCACATAAGGATGCCGCAGCAAAGCAAGCAGCGCCGAAGGCGCGGCTTCGCTCCCGGCGGCTTCGGCAAGCAGACGTGAAAAGCGGCCGGCCTCACTATCGGCAAGCGGAAGGCCTGCCGAATCGTCGATCGCGATATTCCAGCGTGTCAGCTCTGCGCAGACGCGGCGCGCCAGTGCGCGGTCGGGCGTGATCAGTGCTGCCGTTTTCTTGTGCTCGAGCGCTTCACGCAACGCGATTGCGATCGCGAGCGCTTCTTCGCGCGCGTCTGTTGCTTCGAGGATGGCAATATCTTCAAGCGAATTCGCAGGGGCGATCCGCCGTCCGGCTTCTTCGCCATCGGGCTGCGGCCGGAAGCCCAGTGAAAGAATTTCCTCGCGTGCAGTGTGTGCGGGCTCGCCGAAGGCGATCACCGCGTCGCGGGCAATGCCCAGTTTTTCGATCAGGCGCTTGAGACCGAATTGCGGATGACCCGGCATCGGATCGTCGTCTTCGCCGATCTTTGCGAAGGCACGGCTGTCGATCTTTTGATCGAGCCCGGGAAGGACGACCGCGCCATTCTTATGGTTTGCGATCACGCGAAGCAATTCCGCGACTTTCGGCAAGGTGCCCGTCGAACCGGCGGCGATCACGGGTCCGACTGCAGGTTTTTCGAGACGCGCGGCCTCGCGGGACAGCAATTCGTCGCGGCGTTCCGCAGCATCGATCTTTCCGCTTGCTGCGAGAATATTCGCCCAGTTGTCGCCGACGATCTTCAAAAAATCGCGCGAGCGTTCCCAATATTGATCGAGTTCGCCTTGCACCGCATGTTCGACGGCGGAAAACGGCAGCCCGGCGGTGATGAAATCGTCCATCAGATGTGCGAGTTCATCGGCAAGCGCGACCGCAATCGCCGGCGAGTCGGGCACTAATCGCGGGTCGGTGCCCGCGTAACCCGCGATCAGTTTCGCGAGCGCGAGCCTGCGCTCTCCGGAAGAAATTGCGGGTTGCAGCGGCGTGAGCCCTCCGGGCTCGAACGCGAAAGCCTCTTCATCGACATCGCCGAGCGGGACTATACGCGGGAGTAACAATCCGTTCGCGTTCGTCTCTTCGAGAAACACATCCGCCAGCGCATGGGCGGCTCGCCGCGTCGGCAGATAGATGGTGGCATCGGCGAGCAGCTCCGGCGTTTCGCGCGGCGCGAAGCCGGGAATGAGTTTTCCGTCGAGGATGCCGCGCGCAAGCGTGCGCAGGAACGGCGCGCTTGGCGGAACCGTGAAAACGCGTGGGTTGGTCGTCATCGCGCCGCGAGATTACTCGCTGCTTCTGCGAATGGCATCCTCTGCGCCGCGAATCGCCTCAGGCGTGCCGACATGCATCCAAGTGCCGTCAAGCCTGAGCCCGAAAAGCGAGCTTTGCGCTTCGGCCTTCTTGAACGAGCGCAGCAGTGAGAATGCGCCTTGCGGCGCGTCCGCAAAAAGACGCGGGTGCAGGATTGAGGCTCCGGCATAGACAAAGGGCGCGACCTCGCGCTCGTCGCGTTTGGTAAGCAGACCCTCTGAGTTCATCGTGAAATCGCCGGCTCCGGCATAACCCACTGCACCCGCGCTGGAGGCGAGCAGCAGCAGCGCATCCATGCGCGCTTCGTCGTATGCCGCGGCCAGCCGCGAGAGATTGGGGGAAGTGCCTTCGATCCAGATCGAATCGGAGTTGACGAGAAAGAACGGCTTCTTCCCGAGCATAGGCAACGCGCGCACCACCCCGCCGCCGGTATCGAGCAGGAGATCGCGCTCGTCCGAGATTTCGATTTTCGGGGAAGTGCGGCTCTTGAGATGTTCGATCAGCACGTCGCCGCAATAGTGAACGTTGACGATGGCGCGGGTGACGCCTGCCAGTGCGAGGCGGTCGAGCACCCGGTCGATCAAGGTGACGCCATCGACCTTCACCATCGGCTTCGGCATGTCTTGCGTGAGCGGCAACATGCGCTTGCCGAAACCGGCCGCGAGCACCATCGCAGTATCGATTCGAAAAGTCATGAAGGACGTTATGCCTTCGTTTCCGGCGGTAGAGAGGCGGCCGGGCTTTCGGCGTCCTGCGATTCCCTCATCTGTTCCGCGAGTTGTCCGAGAAGACTTTCGGCTTCAAGCGATTCCGCTTCGGTCGTCCGCGGTGCGGATTGCTTCGGAGTCGACTGCGCAAACGGCAATTCGGGTTCGCTGTTTTCGGCCTGTTTCATGCCGGGCGGCGCCGGCACATTCGCCGCGTACCAGCCTTTGATTGCCGAAAGCGAAGGATGTTCGAGCGCACGCATAAGATAATTCCATACGCGCGGCATGTGGCGAAGATATTGCGGTTTGCCGTCGCGCTTATCGAGGCGCGCGAAAATGCCGAGAATTTTCGTCGCGCGCTGCGCGCCCATGATCACGTATTGCGCGGCGAAGCGCGACGGATCGAAATCGGGGTCTGCGGTCTGCCTTCCGACCGCGTAACGCGAAAGGAGCCGCACTTCCATCTTCTCGCTCACCGTGCAGCGCGCATCCATGAGCAGCGAAGCGACGTCATAGGCAGGCGGGCCGATCAATCCGTCCTGAAAATCGAGAAGCCCGATTCTCTGGGTGCCATCGCGGTCCTCCAACCACAGCAGGTTCGGCGAATGAAAATCGCGCAATACCCACGTTGCCGGGTCGTTCAGGGGCTCCAGCAGCGCGTCGCGCCACAGCGCACGGAAAATTTCGCGCGACGTCGCATCGAGCCGCAGCGACTTGCGATGCGGCAGGTACCAGTCGACCAGCAGTTCGGTTTCGATCAGAAAAGCGTCGAGATCGTAGCGTGGAATCGCATATTCGATGCGCGGCGCCACGGGGAGTAAGTGTGGCAATTCCTGGGTGTGAAGCGCAATCAGCAAATCGACCGCCGTCGCGTAGCGGTTTTCGATCGGCAGAAACGGCTCGCCGGTAATGATGCCGGTGGTGCCGAGATCTTCGAGCAGCAGAAGTCCGCTGTTGAGATCGGCCGCGTAAATTTCCGGCGCCGAAAATCCGCGTGCGCGCAGGCCCCGGGAGAACGCGACGAACGGTTCCATGTTCTGCGCGAGCTTCGCGATCTCGCCATAGGTACGACCTTGGCGGATCGCAGGGCCGTCTTTGCTTCGTGGCGCCTTCATTAAAATAGCAGAGCCGTCTTCTAGGAACAGCCGCTCGTAGCTGCGGGTCGAAGCATCGCCCTGAATGTGCGCACGCCGCGCATTGCTGTAGCCGGATGCTGCAAAGAGCGAATGCTCCGCGCGCAGCCGTCCGAGACGTTCGGCCCATACGCCGATCCCGGCCATCTGAATGCGGCGGTGTTCGGGCCCTAGTTCGGGCACAAGTTCGAGATGAATCTCCAGACGCTCGACTTGAAGGAGCGGTCCGGCTTTCTCGGGCCATTCGACAAGCACGGCCGCGCCCGAGGATGCTTCTTCCCAACCGAGTTCGGAAAGTTCGGCAAGCGTATTCACGCGGAATAAGTCCGCGTGCACTACTGGAAAGCGCGGCAATTCATAGACCTGCATCAGCGTGAAGGTCGGGCTCGGTACTTCGAGCTTTTCGTCAGATGCCAGCGTGCGGATGATCGCACGGGCAAGCGCGGTTTTGCCTGAGCCGAGTTCGCCGCCGATCGCGATGACATCGCCCGGTGCAATCGCGAAGGCGAGATCGCGCGCCAGTTCCTGGGTCTCCAATTCGCCGGCGACGACGATCTCCCAGGTTTTGTGCGGCACATTCATGAGGGTGGTGTCGGACTATTCTTTGCTTCCGGCGGCGTTAACGGGAACACGCAGGTAATAACAGTACCCCGGTTTGGCTCCGAGTCGATCATCACGTCGCCGCCCTGCAGCTTCATCGCCGAACGTACCAGCGAAAGGCCGAGGCCCGCGCCGCGATGCGTGGAATCGATCGGCAGGGTTTCCAGATTCTGAAAGAGCCGCTCCTGCACGTCGCGCGGAATGCCCGGGCCGCGGTCGGAGACGTGAAACAGGATCGCCTGCTGCCGCCGCTCGACGCTGAGGCCGATGGTTTCTCCGCGCGGCGAGTGGCCGGCGGCATTGGCGACGAGGTTTTCGATCACCTGGCGGACCCGCGCCTCGTCGGCCGCAAAACTGCCGATCCCGGCGGGAACGTCGACCACGAGCGAAAGCTGCTTTTCCGCGAGCCGCGTTTTCGTGTTCGCGGCAACCGCATCGAGGAGTTTGCGGATTTCGACTTGCGCCGACGGCGCGTTCTTGCCGCCCGCATCGAGGATCGCAAGCTGCAGGCCGTCGATGATCGCGAGTAGTTCCGCGCTCGATGCCGAGATGTGGCTGAGATATTCGCGCTGCTTCTCGGTGAGCGCCCCGGCTTCCGAGGTGCCGAGGAATTGCGTGTAGCCGGAAATGTTGTTCAACGGCGAGCGCAGGTCATGCGAGATGTAGCGGATCACGGTATCGCGGATCGCGTCGGCTGCGATCAGCGCCGCGTTGCGCTCTCGAAGGATTCTTTCCGCGCGCACGGTGTCGCTGATATCGCGGAAGGTCACGAGATTGCCGCCGTCGGGCAGCGGAACCACGGCGCACTCGAAACTCGTGCCATCGGAAAGTTCGAGGCGCTTCGAAATTAGACGGCGCTCGCCCGAGGTTGTGATTGCGCGTTCGATCTCGAGCCATACTTCGTTGCTCGCGGGCTCGGTCGCGCGGCAAAGACGGCGGATCGCATCGACCGCCGGTTTATCGGCAAGATCGATGTCGGAAAATCTCCAGAGATCTTGAAATGCGCGGTTATGCAGTTGCAGCCGGCCGTCGACACCGAACACGGCAACTGCTTCGGCGAGCGCGTCCAGCGTTTCGCCTTGCGTATTTTCAAGTGAGGAGAAGCGGCTCGCGAGCGCATAGCCTTCGGACACGTCGTCGAAGAGATACGTGACGCCACCTTGCGCGTTCGGGCTCACGCCGACGCGCAACGAACGCCCATCGGCGAGATGCCACATCGTCTGCTTGGGATCGACCGAAGAATAAGCGTCGTGCAGTTGCGCCTTGAAGGCGCGGAAATCCGCGGTTTCCGGCAGGCAGCGTTGCGCGCGGAGCTTGTCGAGTACCATCGAGTCGTCGGGCATTTCCTCGAGAAATGCAGCATCCAGACGAAACAGCGAGAGATAGGCTGCATTAAAGAAAATGAGCCTGCGGTCGGAGCCGAAGATTGCGACCGCGGTCGGCATCTGGTCGAGCGTGCGCCGGTGGGCTTCGTTGATGCGCGCAATTTCGCTCCGCGCGATTTCCGCCTCGGTGACGTCGAGTGCAATACCGGCGGCACCACGCTTAGAGCCCGCCTCGAACACTTCGAGCGTGCGCCGCTTGCCCGCGACGATGGCGCCGACGCGGCGATGGAAGGCGGAATCCTGCGCGCGGCTGCGCTGCGCTTCGGCGCGCACCGGCTGATCTAGAAGCTCGATATTGCGCGCGGTCGCGTCGTCAGGATCGGAGGCCTCGACCGCGCTCGCATAAGCGCGATTGGCAAAAACGAGTTTCCCGTCCGCATCCCGGATCCATATCGGCGCCGGCATCAGTTCGAGCAGATTGCGGACGAGTTCGATCTCGTCTTCCAACTGTTTGTGCTTGGCGGCGACTGCGGCGTGATCGCGCTTGGCGCCGGTGACATCGCGAAGCCGCAGGACGGCAACACCGCCGACCGGGCGCCCTTCCGCTTCGATATGTTTTCCGCGCGGCGTAAGGATCGAAAATCCGAATGCCTTGCCGCGATTACGAAGTGCGTCCACTGCCGCATCCATCGCGGCGGAAGGCTCCGCGCCCAGCCAGGAACCGAACGCAAGAATCCGGCGTGAGGAATCGAGACCGCTGATGGTTGCGACGTCGCCAAGGATCGCTGGCTCCGCCGTCAGACTTCGCCAGATGACGACGACCTGCGGCTCAGAAAGCAGAAGCGCGGTCATACGGTCGGCTTCGGCGCGAAGCCGCGCAATTTCGCGCCGCGCTTCCGTGCGCTCGGTGGCAGCACCCGTGCGTGAACGCAGCAGCCCGATCGCGGTTACGACTGCGAACAGAAGAATGCCGAGCGTCAGCGCAAGCGAGGTGACTTCCTGCCTGTTCAGCGCCTGCGTGAATTCGAGCAGGCGGTCGAACAGCGTCGGTTCGGCGAAGGCGAAGTCCAGCGGCGCGAGCGAAAGCACAAGCGCTGCGCCGAAAACGGCCGCGCATTTTTCACGCCGGTTCGCTCGTTTGAGCGATGTGCCGGTTTCCGCCGCTTCCGGCATTTCCGCTGATATGCCCTCTTTCGCGACCGCCGCGGCCGCGAATCAAGCCACTCTACCCCCCCGAGGACTCGGGAAAGAAGGCCCTTCGCTCAGAGCCCTTCGAAGAGGGCGGTCGATAGATAGCGCTCGGCAAAGCTCGGCACGATCACGACGATATTTTTGCCGGCATAGTCGGGCCGGGCGCCGATTTCGAGCGCCGCTGCGACCGCAGCACCCGAGGAAATACCGCCGGGAATGCCGTCGAGTTTGGCGAGCGCACGGGCGGTTTCGAATGCAGTCTGGTTGCCGACCGTGACGACTTCGTCGATCACACTGCGGTCCAGCACCTCGGGCACGAAACCCGCGCCGATGCCCTGGATTTTATGCGGGCCGGGCTGACCGCCGGAGAGCACCGGGCTGTCCTCGGGTTCCACCGCGAAAACTTTCAACGACTTGCGGCGCGGTTTCAGCACCTGACCAACGCCGGTGATGGTGCCGCCGGTGCCGACACCGGCAACGAAGGCGTCGATTTCGCCGCCCGTATCGTTCCAGATTTCTTCCGCCGTTGTCTCGCGGTGAACTTTCGGGTTCGCGAGGTTGCGGAATTGCTGCGGCATGGCCGCGTTCTTCAGCTGTGCAATGATTTCTTCGGCTTTGCTGACCGCGCCGCGCATGCCCTGCGCGGCTTCCGTAAGCACGAGTTCGGCGCCGAGCAGCGACAGCATCTTGCGGCGCTCGAGCGACATCGATTCCGGCATCACGAGAATGAGCCGATAGCCGCGGGCCGCGGCGACGAACGCAAGCGCAATGCCGGTATTGCCCGAAGTCGGCTCGACCAGAACGGTATCGGATTTAAGAACGCCTGCTTGTTCCATCGCGTCGATCATGGAAACGCCGATGCGGTCTTTGACCGATGCGATCGGATTGAAGAATTCGAGCTTGGCGAGAATGTTGGCCTTGATGCCGCGCGACTCCGGGAGCCGCTTTAATTTAACGAGCGGCGTGTCGCCGATCGTTTCGGTAATCGAGTTGAAGATTTTTCCGCGGCCCGGCTTCGCCATGCTTCGCTCCACGCGCATTCATTATTTCAATGCGCGCGGCGTAGCATATTCACGTTTTGAAGTCGATGAAGAGAAATAATAACGTAACTTATATGTTGAAATCGGCGGTCGCCTTGCTTTCGCTCACGCCCTCGCGGTCGGCCTCCCGACAGAGCGCATCGATGGTGATTTCGGAGAGTGCGGCCTCGAACGCGCGTTCGGCTTTTGCGAGCGCGGGCGCGATCACATTGGCCACGACCGCGGGCTTCTTGCCTTGGGCGTCGTTTTCCGAGCTTTCGGCGACCTGCGAAATTTCAGCGACCGAAATTCTGCGCCGCTCTCGCGCAAGTTCGTAGCCGCCGCGCGGACCGCGTACGCCCTTCAGGATTCCCGCATGAACGAGCGCCTGCAGCACTGGCTCGAGATGCCGTGGCGGAAGGTTATGACGCTCGGCAAGGGCTTTCGCGGCAACCGGTGCGCCGCGCGAATGGATTGCAACATCGACGACCGCGGCGACGGCAAGCAAACTTTTTTCGGATAGACGGGCCATAACTCAAGCACTCTTTCGTGACGACTGAACACCGGTGGAGCCGAAGCCGCCGCTGCCGCGCGCGGTTTCGTCGAGAGAATTCACTTCCTGCAATTGCATCTGTTCGACACGCGCGAACACGATCTGCGCAATCCGCATGCCGCGCGCGATTTCGAAAGTTTCGCCGCTCGTGTTGACGAGGATCACTTTCACTTCGCCGCGATAGTCGGAATCGATCGTGCCGGGCGCGTTCAGAACGGTGACGCCGTTCTTCAGCGCCAGTCCCGAACGCGGGCGCACCTGGCCTTCGAAGCCTTGCGGGATCGCGAAGATCAAACCGGTCGGCACCGCGACGCGTGCGCCGGGAGAGATTTTCAGAGGTTCGTTCGCGGAAATTGCGGCGACGAGATCCATGCCGGCAGCACCCGCTGTCGCGTATTCCGGCGCAGGCAGATCTTTCGCGTGGTCGAGGCGCTGAAAGGAAATCGAGTTCATCGTGCGCCACCCAGCGTTGCTGCGATTTTTTTGACAAGACCTGCTGCGACCGCATCTTTCGATTGCATCGGCCAGGACTCGACGCCAGTGCCGCTCACGATATGCACTTCGTTCGAAGTGCCGCCGAACGTGGCAGTGCCGGTTGAAACATCGTTCGCGACGATCCAGTCGCAGCCCTTCTTCTTGAGCTTCGCTCGGGCATTTTCGATGAGGTTCTCGGTCTCCGCCGCAAAGCCAATGACGAGGCGCGGACGCAGATTCGAGTGGCGCGAGATCGTGGCCAAGATGTCTGGGTTTTCCGAAAACAAGAGTGAAGGAATTTTTCCTTCTTGCTTTTTCATTTTCTGTGCGGCTTCGTTTGCGACGCGCCAGTCGGCAACGGCAGCGGCGAAGATCGCGGCATCCGCGGGCAACGCGCCTTCGGAAGCGTTCAGCATCTGCTCCGCGGTTTCGACGTGAATCGTCTTCACGCCGGAAGGATCGGGAAGCTGCACCGGTCCGGAGACGAGCACGACTTCCGCACCGGCTTGGGCGGCCATGCGCGCGAGTGCGTGTCCCTGCTTGCCGGATGAATGATTGGAAATGTAACGCACCGGATCGATCGGCTCGCGCGTCGGCCCGGACGTGACGAGAATTTTTTTACCAAGCAACGCGTCGCGCGCGGGCAATTCGAAAAGATTTTTTTCGATCGCGGCGACGATGGCGAGCGGTTCGCTCATGCGCCCCACGCCGCGCTCGCCGCTTTCGGCCATTTCGCCGGCTTCGGGCCCGGTGAAGGCGACGCCGTCGGCTTGCAGGCGCTGGAAATTTCGCTGCGTGGCCGCGTTCATCCACATCGCCGGGTTCATCGCGGGCGCAAGCAGAATGCGGCGATCGGTGGCGAGCAGTACGGTGGAAGCAAGATCGTCGGCGCGGCCTTGCACCATCTTCGCCATGAGATCGGCGGTAGCGGGTGCGATCACGATGAGATCGGGTTCGCGCGCAAGCCGAATGTGGCCGATGTCGAATTCGGCGGAAAGATCGAAAAGTTCGGTGAAGGGCCGCTCGCCTGCGACCGCGCCGACCGCGAGCGGCGTCACGAATTCCTGCGCCGTGCGCGTCATGATCACGCGCACTTTGGCGCCGCGCTCGCGCAGCCGGCGGATCAGGTCGAGGCTCTTATAGGCCGCGATCCCGCCTGCGATGACGAGCAGAATTTTCTTGCCTTGAAGCGGCATGGCTTACGCAAACTCCGGCCCGATAGCGGAAACAGGCCCAATTATCAGAAACCGTCTGTATAATTGCATGACATGGGATCGATGCCAATTCCCGTGCGAAACAGCGTTAATAAGAGAGTGCGCTAGCGAAAAAGCCAGATCGCGAAGAGACCGGCGATGGCCCAGAGCGCGAGTGTCGCCCAGCGCCAGTGTTTTGCTTCTGCGCGGCCGATGGCGTCGACGGTTTCCGGCGCGAGTACGAGGCCTTCGCGGGTCTGTTCGTCGAAGCGTTCGAAGGCGGCGGAAGCGCGGGTCATTAGTTGCGGCGCCTCGCCGACGAGACGCGCAAGGCCGCCGAGTTCGGTTGCGGCACTCTCCAGGCGACCGATGGGTCCGAGGCGGCGCTCCATCCATTCGCGCACTACGGGTTCGGCGGTCGTCCACATATCGAGTTGCGGATCGAGCGTGCGGGCAACGCCTTCGACGACCACCATCGTCTTCTGCAAAAGCAGAAGTTCGGGCCGCGTCCGCATGTCGAACAGCGACGTCACTTCGAAGAGGAGCGTGAGCAGCTTCGCCATCGAGATTTCATGCGCGGGCCGGTCATGGATAGGCTCGCCGATCGC
>Ga0247764_1000699_pt1 | contig 11821 bp, 9 predicted proteins | sample UWRJL051202B4_FD_179932 | JGI IMG/M metagenome (GOLD analysis project Ga0247764, IMG submission 179932) | Plant litter microbial communities from Arlington Agricultural Research Station in Wisconsin, United States - UWRJ-L051-202B-4 | ecosystem: Environmental > Terrestrial > Plant litter >...
CACCGAAGACTGGTTTCGCGTGGTGGTCAACGCCGGCACGCGTGAGAAGGACATCGCCTGGCTGGAGCGCTTCGCGACGGCCTTCGATGTGAAAATCACGCCGCGCACCGATCTCGCGATGGTCGCCGTGCAGGGGCCGAACGCGCGGGCCAAGGCCACCTTGCTCCTAGGCGAACACGCAGCCGAAGCGCTCATACTGAAAGTATTCACCGGTAAGAGCCTCGGTAAGTACTTCGTCGCTCGCACCGGTTACACCGGCGAGGATGGCTGGGAAATCATGCTGCCGGCAAGCGACATTGCTGCGTTCTGGACTGCGCTCAAGGATGTCGGCGTCGCCCAATGCGGGCTCGGTGCACGCGATACGCTGCGACTGGAAGCAGGCATGAATCTGTATGGCAACGACATGGATGAAACCGTGTCGCCGCTCGAATCGGGACTCACCTGGACCGTCGCATTCGATCCGCCGTCGCGGGATTTCGTGGGCCGAGCGGCTCTCGAAGCACAGCGTGCTGCCGGCGTGCCACGCAAGCTGGTGGGACTGGTCCTGGAAGAACGCGGCGTGTTGCGTGGTCATCAGAAGGTCGCGGTCCCCGGGGTGGGCGAAGGCGAACTCACCAGCGGCACCTTCTCGCCCACGCTCGAACGTTCGATCGGATTTGCACGGGTGCCCGCCGCCACCGGCGAGCAACTGCAGGTCGATATTCGCGGCAAGTTGCTCAACGCGCGCGTCGTGAAATATCCGTTCGTACGCAACGGCAAAGCGCTGATCTGATCCTCGACTCCCTCTCATCCATCACTCATCGCAGGGTTCCGCCATGTCCTCCATTCCTTCCGATCTCAAGTTCCTCGATTCGCACGAGTGGGCGCGTCTGGAAAGCGACGGCACCGTCACCATCGGGATTTCCGACCATGCACAGGGCGCGCTCGGCGACCTGGTGTTCGTCGAAGTGCCTGAAGTGGGCAAAGCGTTGACGAAAGGCGGGGCCGCAGCTGTGGTGGAATCCGTGAAGGCCGCTTCCGATGTCTACAGCCCGGTGTCCGGCGAAGTGATCGCTGCCAACGAAGCACTCGGCGCTGCACCGGAACTCGTGAACACCGATCCCTATGGCCAGGGCTGGCTGTTCAAGATCAAGCCGGCGAACAAGGGCGAGCTGGACCAGCTGCTCACTGCCACGGCCTACGAAAAGGTCGTCGCGGACGAAGCTCACTAGAGAAGGTCCGGTTGGCGTGCGCTGTCGCGGATGTCTTCATCCGCGGATGCGCGCGTGCCTCTGCCTGTCATCCCACTTTCATTCTCCTTAAAGTCCCATGCCGTTCATTCCCCATACCCAAGCCGATGTCGATGAAATGCTGGCCGCGATCGGCGCGGACAGCATCGATGCGCTGTTCGACGAAATTCCCGCGGCGCTGCGCATCAAGTCGCTGGCCGGCATTCCCGAAGCGCTGAACGAAATGCAGATCGGGCGCCTGATGCAGACGCGCGCGCAACGCGATGGCAGGCCGCTGAACTTCATCGGCGCAGGTGCTTACGAGCATCACATTCCCGCTGCGGTCTGGTCGATCGTGACTCGCGGCGAGTTCTACAGCGCCTACACGCCGTACCAGGCCGAAGCGAGCCAGGGCACGCTGCAGTTGCTGTACGAGTACCAGACCATGATGGCGAGCCTGACGGGCATGCAAGTGTCGAACGCCTCGCTGTACGACGGTGCTTCAGCGCTGGCCGAAGCGTGCTTGATGGCAGTACGCGCGCATCGCCGGTCAAAGTCGGCGCGCATTCTCGTTCCAGCGGCGGTGAACCCCATCTATCTCGAAGTGGCGCGCGCCATCGCTGAAGGTCAGAACCTGAATTTCGAGATCGTCCCATACGAACCGGGTAGCGGCACGACGCAACCTGCGTCGCTCGATCAGTATGGTGGCCAGGACATCACCGCCGTGGTCGTACAGCAACCGAATTTCTTCGGCCTGCTCGAAGACGTCGATGCCATCACCGATTGGGCCCACACCAACAATGCGTTGGCGATCGCGGTGGTCAATCCATTATCGCTGGCGTTGTTGAAGCCTCCGGGCGAGTGGGGCGCGAAGGGTGTGGACATCGTGGTCGGCGACGGTCAGCCGCTCGGCGTGCCCATGTCGTCGGGTGGACCGTTCTTCGGTTTCATGACGACACGCATGGAGCACGTTCGCCAGATGCCCGGTCGCATCATCGGCCGCACGCTGGACCTCGATGGCAAGCCCGGTTTTACACTGACTTTGCAGGCGCGCGAACAACACATCCGCCGCAGCAAGGCGACATCGAACATCTGCACCAACCAGGGATTGCTGGTGACGGCGGCGACCATCCACATGTCGCTGCTCGGTTCGGAAGGGCTCGAAAACGTCGCTGCCGCATCCCAAGCGCAGACCACCAAGTTGATCGCGGCGCTGACGAAGATCAAGGGCGTGAAGCTGGCGTTCAGCGGTCCGCGGTTTCATGAGGCCGTATTGCAACTGGAGCACAGTGTCGAGCCGGTGCTCGAAGCGTTGGCGCGCAAGAACGTGATCGGCGGCTTCGACCTGACGCGACGCTATCCGGAACTGGGCAACGCGCTGCTGGTATGCGCGACCGAAATGCGTACCGACGAAGACATTGCAACGTATGCGGCTGCCCTGCAAGCCGTGCTCGCCCAAGTATGATCATGGTGAAGTCATGAGCGAACAGCTTATTTTCAAGCATTCCCGGCCCGGTCGCAGTGCTCCTGGCCAGTATCCGCAAGCGGTAGCAAGCGAGGTGCCGGAGCACCTGCGTCGCCGTAAACGCGCCGCTCTGCCCGAGGTGTCGGAACTGCAGGCGGTGCGTCACTTCACGCGCTTGTCGCAGTTGAATTTCTCCATCGACACGCACTTCTATCCGCTCGGCTCGTGCACGATGAAGTACAACCCGCGTGCCTGTAACGCGTTCGCGATGCTGCCTGAATTCCTGGGCCGGCATCCGTTCGGGCCGTCCTCTTCGGGTCAGGGCTTTCTCGAATGCATGTTCGAGTTGCAGGAGATGCTCAAGGAAGTGACCGGCATGAAGGGCGTCTCGCTGACGCCTATGGCCGGCGCGCAGGGTGAGTTCGCAGGCGTCGCGATGATCCGTGCTTATCACAAGGCTCGTGGCGACCTGGCCCGCACCGAGATCATCGTTCCGGATGCAGCACACGGAACGAACCCGGCGACGGCGACCATGTGTGGCTGCACCGTCGTCGAAATTCCGTCGCTCGCGAACGGCGACATCGATCTCGACGCGCTGAAACAGGCTGTCGGGCCTAAGACCGCGGGCATCATGCTCACCAATCCGTCGACGCTCGGCGTGTTCGAACGGCGCATCCAGGAAGTCGCGCGCATCGTGCACGAAGCAGGTGGACTGCTGTATTACGACGGCGCGAACCTCAACGCCATCCTGGGCAAGGTTCGTCCCGGCGACATGGGTTTCGATGTCATCCACATGAACCTGCACAAGACCTTCTCCACGCCTCATGGCGGCGGCGGCCCGGGATCGGGAGCCGTCGGCGTGGGACAGCGCCTGCTGCCGTTCATGCCCATTCCTGTTGTGGGCAAAGAGAATGGCGTTTTCCGTTGGCTGGACGAGCGCGACCTGCCGCAGTCGATCGGCCGGCTGTCCGCATTCATGGGCAACGCGGGCGTGTTGTTGCGAGCGTATGTCTACATGCGCATGCTCGGTCGCGCCGGCATGCAGCGCGTCGCGGAATTCTCCGCGTTGAATGCGAACTACCTGCTCGCACGACTGCGCCAGGAAGGCTTCGATGCGGCTTATCCCGACCGCCGCGCCAGCCATGAGTTCATCATCACCATCAAGCGCCAGGCGCGCGAGCTGGGAGTGACTGCCATGGACTTTGCCAAGCGCCTGCTCGATTATGGCTTTCATGCGCCGACCACTTACTTTCCCTTGCTGGTGCCGGAATGCCTGTTGATCGAACCCACCGAGACCGAGGCCAAGCAGGATCTCGATGCGTTCATCGCGGCGCTGGTGTCCATCCAGGCCGAAGCCGAACAGGATGCGGCGAAGGTGAAGGGCGCTCCATACACCTTGCCGGTGCGCCGTCTCGACGACGTGCGCGCGGCCAAGCAACTCGACCTGACATACAAGCCCGAAGTGCAAAGTGCTTGATCCAGTGATGCAGCAGCCGGGACAGGTGCAGCGATGATCGATCGTCCCAAGCTGCAGGGCATGAACCGCCTGCTGCTCGCTTTCGTCAATTCCTGGAAAGGATTCAAAGGCGCATTCCGCGCGGAAGCGGCGTTTCGCCAGGAAGTGTTCCTGGCGATCGTGCTGCTGCCGCTGGGTGCATGGCTGGGCAAGACCGGCATCGAGAAGGCGCTGTTGATCAGTTCGATGCTGCTGGTGCTGATCGTCGAGCTGCTCAACACCGGCATCGAAACCGTGGTCGATCGCATCGGCCTCGAACGCCATGAGCTGTCCGGGCTCGCCAAGGACGTCGGTTCCACCGCGGTGCTGCTCTCCTTCGCGGTACTTATTGTGATCTGGGGCTTTGTACTGCTCGCCCCGGTCTGATTTACTCGCACGACGCTGCCCGCCTGCTGCAGGCGACAAGCGCTGCGCGATCGGAACCTTCCGGCCCGATCGCACCTCTTAACGAAGCGATACGCAGCCACTCACACCCCGGGATCCACTTACCTCATGCAAAGAGCCACCCGTCTCATCGGCCTCCTCCTGGTAAGTACCTTTTCGCTCGTTCCCGCCTTTGCCCAAAGCCCTGCCCAGAATCCTCCGACGGATACGTCGCAGGGTGCGGCACGCAGTCCATCTCGTAACGCCAGCGCCACCGCAGCGGCGGACGCCGCTCCCCAGGTTCAGGTCGCGGATCCCGAAGATTCACGATGGACGCGCACGCTCGAACGGGTCGCCACCGGCGTGGTCACCATTCAAGTCGACCAGGCCCGCGCCTTCGACACCGAATGGAACATGTCCAGCCAGGCAACCGGTTTCGTCGTCGATGCGAAGCGCGGCCTCATCCTCACCAATCGCCACGTGGTCACACCCGGCCCGGTGACGGCGCAGGCAGTGTTCCTCAATCGCGAGGAAGTCACGCTGTACCCGGTGTACCGCGATCCCATCCACGACTTCGGCATCTATCGTTACGATCCTTCCAAGCTGCGCTTCATCAAACCGGCCGAACTCAAGCTGTTTCCGCAGGGTGCGCAGGTGGGTCGCGAGATCCGCGTGATCGGCAACGATGCCGGCGAGCAGTTGTCGATTCTCGCCGGTACGCTGGCGCGACTGGATCGCGAAGCGCCCAACTACGGCATCGGCAAGTACAACGACTTCAACACGTTCTACTACCAGGCGGCTTCCAGCACGTCGGGCGGCTCGTCAGGCTCGCCGGTGATCGATGTAGAAGGCCGCGTCGTAGCGCTCAACGCTGGTGGCAGTTCGCAGGCCGCGTCGAGTTTCTACTTGCCGCTCGAGCGCGTGGTGCGGGCATTGCAGCTCATCCAGGAGAACAAGCCGGTGCCGCGCGGCACGCTCGAAACCGTGTTCGTTTACACGCCGTTCGATGAAGTGCGCCGCCTCGGACTACGCAATGAAACCGAGACGGAAGTGCGCCGCAAGTTTCCGGCGAAGACCGGCATGCTGGTGGTCAGCGAAGTCCAGCACGGTTCTGCAGCCGAAAAAATCCTCGAGCCGGGCGACATTCTCACGCGCCTGAACGGCGAACTCGCCGTCGGCTTCGACGCGCTGGCGCAGGCGGAAGATGACGGCGTGGGTAAGACGCTCAAGCTGTCGATCGAGCGCGGCGGCCAGTCGTTCGAGCGGGAAATCCAAATCGAGGACCTGTACGCCATCACGCCCGATCGTTACGTGGAGTTCGGCGATGCCGTGGTCCACAACCTGTCGTGGCAGCAGGCCCGTCACATCAACGCGGCGATCAGCGGCGTGTACGTGGCGAATCCAGGTTACGTGCTCGGGTCGGCAGCCGTGCCGCGCGGCGCGGTGATAACCGAAGTCGGCGCCAAGGTCATCGCCACGCTGGACGATTTCGAAAAGCGTGTCAGCGAACTCAAGGATGGCGAACGCGTGACGGTGCGCTTCTTCACCATCGACGATCCCAAGACCGCGCAGTGGCGGGTGATCCGCATGGATCGCCGCTGGTTCGCCGCCCGCACCTGCCAGCGTGATGACAAGACTGGCACTTGGCCGTGCCGGCCTTGGGCGGAAGATGGCACCGCGCAGCCGCCGAAACCTGCGACCACCAGTTTCGCGAAGACGGCCGATCCCATCGTCAACAAGCTCGCGCCGTCGCTGGTGCTGGTGAACTTCGACATGCCGTACTCGGTCTCCGGCATCACCGAGCGTAATTACTACGGTACGGGTGTGATCGTCGATGCGCAGCGCGGGCTCATCGTCGTGGATCGCAACACAGTGCCATCGCCACTCGGCGACATTCGCCTCACCTTCGCGGGCACCATCGAAATTCCAGGTCGCGTGGAGTACCTGCATCCGCTGCACAATCTTGCGATCGTGTCTTACGACCCTGCACTGATCGGCACGACGCCGGTGAAGTCGGCGACGCTCAAAACCGCCGAGGTGAGCGCGGGCGATACGGTGTGGGCTGTAGGCATGCGCGCCGACGGCAAAGTTCAATCGCGATCCGCGACGGTGGCGTCGGTGGATCCAGTGGGATTCCCGCTGTCGCGCACCTTGCAGTTCCGCGACGCCAACCTGGAAACCATCGCGCTGGTGAACGGCCCCGACGATTACGACGGCGTGCTCGCCGACAAGAACGGCGATGTGCTCGCCACCTGGGCGAGCTTTGCGTATGAAGCCGGTCGCGAAATGGCCCAGGAAAATCGCGGCATTCCGGCTGAGCTGATCGCAGAGATGTTGCCGCTCGTGCGCGACAGCCGCACGTTGCATTCGCTCGAAGCCGAACTGCAGCCCATTCCGCTCGCGGGCGCGCGCAAGCTCGGATTGCCCGATGGCTGGATTCGCCGTCTCGAAGAACACAGTCCGGAACGGCGGCAAGTGCTCAGTGTGGCGCGCCTGGTGGGCGGGTCGCCTGCCGACAAGATATTGCGTTCGGGCGACCTGCTGCTCGACATCGACGGCGTGATCGTCAATCGCTTCCGCGAAGTCGAGCGCGCCGTGCAGAAGGCCGAAGTGCATCTCACCGTGCTTCGCGATGGTACGGAACAGAAACTGACCGTGCCGACAGTGGCGCTCGGCGGTCGCGACCTGGATCGGGTGCTGCTGTGGGCGGGTGCGGTGTTGCAGACACCGCATCGTGCGCTCGCCGCGCAACGTGGCATTCAGCCGGAAGGGGTGTTCGTTGCCTATTTCGCCTACGGCTCGCCATCGACGCGCTACCAGTTGTGGGCCGGCCGCCGCATCGTCGAAGTGGACGGACAGCCGACACCGGATCTCGACGCGTTCATCAAAGCTGTCTCGGGCCGTGAGGACCGCTCGTCGATGCGCCTGCGCACCATGAGCTGGAACGGCTCGGTGGAGGTGATCACGCTCAAGCTCGACAAGCGCTACTGGCCGACTTACGAGCTCAAGCGCACGGCGAATGGGTGGGAGAGGACGGCGCTGGAGTGAACGCGGCTGAGCCGGCCGAGGGCCGGTAAGCTGGCAATCCGGTCGACTGGCCGGATTGAGAGCAGCGTGAAGTACTTCTCACTCTGGCCAGCTTGCCGACTCGCCGGCTTACCGATCTTGTCCCACGAAGTGCCTGCCCGCCTTGCTATCATGCGCGCATGGCAATCGGTCGAGTCTCCCAGGACGATATTCAGGAAGCAGTGGAAGCACTGCGTGCCGGCGAACTCGTCGCGTTTCCTACTGAAACCGTTTACGGGCTGGGCGCGAACGCCAACAACCCCGAAGCGGTTCGCAAGATTTTCCGTCTCAAGGGCCGCCCCTCGACGCACCCGGTGATCGTACACATCGATCATCCACGCTACCTGCAGCGCTGGGTTCGCGACATGACGCCGGAAGCGAAGAAGCTGGCGGATGCCTTCTGGCCCGGACCGCTGACGCTCGTCGCCAAGCGCGCACCGGCGGTCAACGACATCATCACCGGTGGCCAGGACACAGTGGCCATCCGCGTTCCCAATCATCCCATCGCACAGCAGTTGCTGAACGCATTCGGCGGCGGCATTGCTGCGCCGTCCGCAAACCGTTACGGCCACGTGAGCCCGACTCGCGTCGAGCATGTACGCGAAGAGTTCGGTGACGAATTGCGCCACATCCTGGATGGCGGCGACTGCAAGGTCGGACTCGAATCCACGATCGTCTCGTGCGTGGGCGACGCGCCGCGAATCCTGCGTCCCGGCAGCATTACGCTGTCTCAGCTGCGCGCGGTGGTTCCAAGCATCCAGACTGGTCCAAATCCTTTATCGCCGCGCGTGCCAGGCACGACCAGCCGACACTACTCGCCCACCACGCAGGTGAACCTGGTGCCGAGTCGTCGCCTGGAACTGGTGGTGAGCGAATTCACCGCCAACTCGGAGAAAGTCGCGGTGCTGGCGATGCGGCCGCCGGCGACGGCGAACCCTTTCATGACATGGATCAACGCGGGCATTCGCCCGGAGATCTACGCACGTCATCTGTACGTGAACCTGCGCACGCTCGACAAAGCCGCGGGCAAGATCATCCTCGTCGAAGAAGTTCCCGAAGGCGAACGCTGGGACGCGATCCGCGATCGCATCAAGCGCGCGGCTTCCGCTGAAAATATCGTCACATACGACCAGGACATCGCCGCGTGGGTGGCGGACTTCGGCGACGAAGGCGAGCCGGGCTGATCGTACTGTTGGCGCGTCGCGCGTCGTTGCGCAACGACGCTCTCGCAACGCCTTTTCGAGCCTCGCGTCGCCGCTGGCAAAATCTGTCCGGCGAGAAACAGTTCACCATTTCGGCCGCGATTCGCACCTCGCTGGGAGTGGCCGAAAAAATTGCGACGCAGTTCTTGCATCGCAGGTCATTTTTGCTACATTTCGCGCCGGCCTGTGTAAGAGAGCACTGAAGACTAGCGAAAGCTGCAAGTGCCGCTCGACCAGAACTTGTGAGGGTAGCCCCGCGTTGTTGCAGTGAGCATCGCTGCCGTGAAACGCCGGATTGCCCTTGTTGGTTGGTCTTGTTGGTTCTGCTTTTCGTTACGAGGTGCCACTAGTGTTGCCACGCGCAGCCAAACAGTCTCTTGCTGTCTCTCCAGCCCAGTCGTTCGATTCCACCACTCTGACCGAAGCCGAGATCCGTGGCCTTGCCGCGCGATTCGGTTCGCCGTTGCTCGTGGTCGATTGCGAACAAGTCCGTCGTCAATATCACGCGCTCAAAGCCGCGTTGCCCGGGGTCGACCTGCATTACGCGTTGAAGCCGTTGCCTCACGCGGCTGTAGTCGCATGCCTGCGCGATGAAGGCGCGTTCTTCGATCTCGCCACCACCGGCGAAGTCGAACTGGTGAAAGACCAGGGCATCGCGCCCGAGCGTTGCATTCACACGCATCCGATCAAGCGCGACAGCGACATTCGCGACGCGCTGCGCTTTGGCGTCACGACGTTCGTTGCGGACAATCCGGACGAGGTCCGCAAGTTCGTGCGTTATCGCAAGCGTGCCGAGCTGCTGATCCGCGTTTCTTTCCGTAGTCCGAATGCCGTCGTGGACCTGTCCCGCAAATTCGGCTGCGAGCCTTCTGCTGTGCTCGGCATGATCGAGCTCGCGCGCCGTCTCGGTATCCGCGTGCGTGGCCTTTCGTTCCATGTCGGTTCGCAGGCAACTGCGCCGACCAAGTACGTCGAAGCCATCGAGTCGTGCACCAATCTCATCGGCGAAGCGCTGCTCGCCGGCTTGCCGTCGCTGGACATCCTCGACATCGGCGGCGGTTATCCCGTTTCCTACGGTGAAGACGTCATGCCCATCGACGAGTTCTGCCGTCCGATTCGCGCAGCGTTGGCTAAGCTGCCCGCGCACGTGCGAGTGATCGCCGAGCCGGGCCGTTTCATTGCCGCGCCGGCCGCGATTGCGGTCTCCTCGGTGATGGGCAAGGCGAGGCGTGACGGTCGTTGGTGGTACTACCTGGATGACGGTCTGTATGGTTCGTACAGCGGCCAGCTGTTCGATCATGCGAAGTACCCGGTCACGACGTTGCGCCAGGAGACGCAGTTGTTCCCGAGCGTGCTCGCCGGTCCTACCTGCGATTCCATCGACGTCATCGACGACGACATCATGCTGCCCGAACTGCAGATGGGCGACCTGGTCGTCGGTCGCATGATGGGCGCCTACACCTGGGCCAGCGCGACGGACTTCAACTTCTTCAAGCGCGCCAAAGTGGTAGTGATGAACGAACGCGCCGATTCCCGCCGCGTCGTTCCCCTGCAGCGCAAAGCTGCCGGCAGCGACAGCGCCGCCTGATCGGGGGGGAGCAGGGCAGACCGGACCGGAAGTTTCTCGCAAAGGTAAGAAGGATATGGCCGGACCGGACGTTGAAATCCGGGTCCGGCCATTTTTTTTATCTCTTACCTTTGCGTGCTTTGCGCCCTTGCGAGAAACTCCGGGCCCTTCCAGCTTCTGCTACGCTGAAACCCCAGCGCAGCTCATTGTTCATCTCGCATGACCGACCCTCACGCAGCACCGCCCATGGCAGTGGAGATCGTCGATTTCGTCGCCGGCGCGCAGTCGGCACGGGGACTGACGGTCGTCATCGACGTCTTCCGCGCCTTCTCGGTGGCGGTGTATGCCTTCTCCCGCGACGTGGCGCGGATCATTCCAGTTGCCGCCATCGATGATGCGCTGGCGCTTAAAACGCAATTCCCGGATGCGCTGCTGGTCGGCGAACGTCACGGGAAGCCGCTGCCAGGATTCGATTGCGGCAACTCGCCGACCGAGTTGCAGAAGTTCGACCTCGCCGGCCGTACTCTCATCCACACCACTCACGCGGGCACGCAAGGGCTGACAAATGCCGGGCAGGCTGACGAAGTGATCACCGGCGCCCTGGTGAATGCCGGCGCCATCGTCCGCTACATCCTCGAACGCCGACCTTCGCAAGTGACCATCGTGCGCATGGGGCAGGCAGCGACGCATCGCTGCGCCGAAGACGACCTGTGCGCCGAATTGCTGGCGGCACGATTGCGCGGCGAGAATCCGCCGGTGAATGACATTCCCGCGCGATTGCGTTCGGCCGACAGCGCACGGAAATTTTTCGATCCCGCCTGCGACTGGGCGCCGCAGGGAGACTTCGAGTTCTGCACGCGCGCCGATAGTTTCGATTTCGTGTTGCGGCTGGATCGCTCGCTGGCCGTTCCGCAATTGCAGCGGATCACACCGGGATGAATTCGCTGCAGGCGGTATTCGTCAATCCGGTGGTGCGCGCCATTGTTTTGCTGACACTGTCGAACGTGTTCATGACGTTCGCCTGGTACGCGCACCTGAAGAACCTGGCTCACAAGCCGTGGATCGTCGCCGCGCTGCTCAGTTGGGGCATCGCCCTGTTCGAATACCTGCTGCAGGTGCCGGCCAATCGCATCGGCGCCACGGCGCTGACGCTGCCGCAGCTCAAGATCATGCAGGAAGTGATCACGCTGACCGTGTTCGTGCCGTTCCTGGTGTTCTATATGAACCAGCCGCTCAAGCTGGATTATGTGTGGGCAGCCCTGTGCATGATGGGAGCGGTGTACTTCATTTTCCGCAGTTGAGCGGCGAGCGTTCGTCATGACCACTCTCATCCATCGTCTCGTCGATGCCTGTCGTGCCGGTCACGCACCCCAGGCGATCGCACGCCTGCCATCCGGTTGGGCCGTCATGGGAAGCCAGCAGGTATTGCTGGGA
>Ga0247764_1000700_pt1 | contig 11804 bp, 8 predicted proteins | sample UWRJL051202B4_FD_179932 | JGI IMG/M metagenome (GOLD analysis project Ga0247764, IMG submission 179932) | Plant litter microbial communities from Arlington Agricultural Research Station in Wisconsin, United States - UWRJ-L051-202B-4 | ecosystem: Environmental > Terrestrial > Plant litter >...
AATGCTGAGTTGAGACAGAACGGGTGAATAGAGTCCGGGGAGGATACCTGCGAGGACAGTCGCTGCGGCGATAGCTGACAGCAGGATGATGGCCAGTCTTTGGCGGGACATGCCTTTAGCCAGTAAGATCCAGCAGCCGGTGGCCGGGAGCAGACCGATGGCGATGGCGGGGCGGAAGAAGATGGCCGTCGCCAAGAGGAAAAGACAGAGAAGGGTGCGGCGGAAGGGGCTGGGGGGATTAGCGGCTAGGGATTGGGTAGTTGCCGGGTTGGCGGTTACGGTGTCACTGGTCAAGAGCTTGTTCAAATGAAAAAAGAAAAATCCCAAAATGGTGTAGAGGATGCCTTCGGTAAGGATGCAGCTGGTCCAAAACAAGGTGGAGGGCAGCAGAAGGACGCAGGCCGCGCTGAGCCAGTCATTGGGGAACCGGTCGGCAAAGACTCTGAATAAGGCGATAGCACCGGCCAGGGTGAAAAAGGAGAAAAACAAGGTGTTGATGGCCAGGTTATCGAAGGAGAGAAAATTTAAGATGACATGCAGGCATTCGATGAGGTTATGGGGCAGCCAGGCCAGGGTGGAATTATCGGCCCAGAATAGTTTGACGTCCGTGAAGAGTTCATGGCGGGTAATGAAGCTGTCGTTGAAAAAAAGCCAGATATCTCCATGGTTGTGATAATAGCGGTAGGCTATCCAGTTGTGCAGGCAACCGGTGGCTACGCGAAGGGCGAAGTAACCTATTAAAAAGAGGGGTTTGATGCCGCTCTGTTTGAAAAAGGGGATGCGGGTTATCGCGTAACCGAGCAAGAGGCCATAAAATATGAATAGGAGGACGTGCATAGGTATGGCTAAGCCGGAGTTGAGGAGATAGTGGATGTGTTGCGGCTGAGGCGGTTAATTTTGTCCAGGTAGATTTCGGAAACGATCTCTTTGGTAAAGTATTGGGTGATCCGTTGTCTGCCTTCGATACCCATCTGCCTTTTTTCTTCCGGGGTTAGCCGGTAATATTTTTCCATTTTGTCTGCCAGATCGGCTCCGTCCCGCTTGCGGCAGAGGTATCCGGTGACGCCGTCCCGGATGACTTCACGGCAACCGGCCGTGTCGGTGGCGATCAGCGCCTTGCACATACTGGCTCCTTCGAGCAGGCTGAGGGGCATGCCTTCCCGGTAGGAGGGCAGGACGATACAGTCGGCTTCCCGGATGTATCCGGCTACGTTGTCGGTATGCCCAAGATAAGTGATATTATGCTGGCGGCTCCATTCCTCTACCTGTGAGGGAGAGATGGCTACGGGGTTGCCTTCGTCGAAAAAGCCCAGTAACTGGAATTGGACGGCCAGTCCCCGTCCGGTAAGGAGTTTAGCCGCCTGGATGAATTCATAGATGCCTTTGTGTTTTATTATGCGTCCTATCAGCAGGAAGGTGACGGTATCTTTTCCGGGGGTATAGGGGGAGGGGTAGTAGGTGGCCGTATCCACTCCTTCTCCGGGAAGCAGGTAGGTTTTTTCGGGACGGATGAGTTTCTCCTGTATAAAGATGCGCTGGTCGTCGCTGTTGAGGAACCAGGTCTCCGCATTCTTTTGCAGAACGCGGCGATAGATGGTTTTGACGGAAGCCTGCAGAAAGGTATTGCCTGCAAAGGCGTAACCAAGTCCGGTGATGACGCTGACGGAGGGGCAGGCTGTCCGGGCCGCGGCCAGGGATCCGAAGATGTTGGCTTTAATGGTATAATGAAAGATGAGGTCGGGTTGTAGTTGACGGTAATGGCCGGCCAATTCTCTGAATAGCTGGAGGTCATGGAGGGGGGAGATGCTTTTGCCCCGGAATTTCGTCAGTTCTATATAGGTTAGTCCCGGCAACGTCTCAAACAGCACGGTGTGTGCATCGCGGGGCGCCAGCACATAGATGGTGAACCCGCGTTCGATTAGTTTCGTAATAAGGTAAAGTCTGAATTTGTAGATACTCCAACTGGTATTCGCTACAAAAGCTATCCTTTTTGTTGAGGGCATACGCCGGCAAACCTACCAATTCATATTGATTTATTCAAAAAGATAGCTCCGGAAACCGGGATTGCAGGAACTCCAGGACACCTGACTGGCGTATCTGCTCCTCCCAGGTCCAGCCGGTGAGGTTGGGAGAATGGTATTCGAATTGGGTGATCTTCTCCCAGGAAAAATTGGAAAGATCCGGCTGCAGGTAATAGTAGGCTCCTCCGGCCTGCCGCTGGAAATCCCGGATCCAGGGATAGTCGGTGGTAATGACGGGGAGGGCGCAGGCGCAGTAATCGAGAAGTTTTCCAGACGGCTGCCTGTTGTAAGGCGCTTTGTCCGGTATAAAGTTGATGCCGTAACTGGCCTGGCGGATATAGCCGGGTACTTCGGCCGGGGGGACGGGGCCTTTAAAATGAATGTTGGGTGGATACCCTAGTTGTTTTTGCAGGGCCTGGTAGTCCTGGCTTAGTATGAGGAGGGTATGGTCCCGGAGGGGGCCGGAGATAAAGGACGCAAAAAGGCGGTCCAGCTGCCTGGCTTTGCCGACGGTGCCGATATAAATAAAGTCATAGGGCTTGGGAGTGTTAAGATCCGCTGTGGGGACGGGGGTAAAACCATGTGGGCGGATGCCGGTGGGAATGCCGTCACTGAACCGGAAGCTGCCGGCGACATATTCGTTCTGGAAGAGTCTGAAAGCCGGTTTGGGGGTGAGGAGGCGTTTGATGCTGTTTTTCAAGGCGCCCAGGGGAGGGGTGGAGGCGGAGGGATATTCGTGAATGACGACGGCGCGACCTTGGTTTTTGCCCGCCCGGCCCATAAAATACCATTCGACGTCTGCCTGTAGGGGAGGGGTTTGCTCCGGGGACCGGATAATGGTTTGAATACTATAGCGATTGAAAAACGCGGTATAGGCGGGAATCTCCGGCAAAAATGCTTTATGCGGATGTATAAAAGCAATGGTCATGTGATAAAATTATAAAAAGATTGAGAAGCTCTTCGTATTTTTGCGCCCTAATAAAGCCGGAGGTCCGTCTCCGGCTAATTATTTAAAGATACCATGGAAATAAGCGTAAAAACAGCCGAACAGCTCCGACTCACTGCGGAAGAATTTGAATTGATCAAGGAAAAGCTCGGCCGTACTCCCAATTTTACAGAACTATGTGCTTTCAGCGCTATGTGGAGCGAGCACTGCAGTTATAAGAACTCTATTAAATGGCTGAAGACCCTCCCCCGGGATGGCAAAAAGATGTTGGTGAAGGCCGGCGAGGAGAATGCCGGGTTGATGGACATCGGGGATGGCTGGGGTGTTGTTTTTAAAATCGAGTCGCATAATCACCCTTCCGCTATCGAGCCTTTTCAAGGGGCTGCTACGGGCGTTGGGGGAATCCACCGGGATATCTTTACCATGGGCGCCCGGCCTATCGCTTCTCTGAACTCCCTGCGTTTCGGGAATCTGAAAGAGGCCAAGACCCAGCATCTGCTTTCGGGTGTCGTGCATGGAATCGGGCATTATGGGAACTGCTTCGGCGTGCCGACGGTTGGAGGTGAAATCTATTTTGAAGACTGCTATCATACCAATCCCCTGGTGAATGCGATGAGTGTGGGGATCCTGAAAAACGGAGAAACCATTTCTGCAACGGCTACCGGCACCGGCAATCCGGTGATTTTTGTCGGCAGCGCCACGGGGAAGGATGGTATTGGGGGAGCGAGTTTTGCTTCGGCCAATATCACCAAAGAAAGTACGGAGGAGCTACCTGCCGTACAAGTGGGAGATCCTTTCCAGGAGAAGAAGCTGCTGGAAGCCTGTCTGGAAGTGATCAAGACCGGGGCTGTGATCGGTATGCAGGATATGGGCGCTGCGGGTATTATCTGCTCGACGGCGGAAATGAGTGCGAAGGGGGAAGTGGGGATGCGGATCGATCTGGACAAAGTGCCTGCCCGGCAGGAAAATATGAAGGCGTGGGAGCTGTTGCTGAGCGAGAGCCAGGAGCGTATGCTGATGGTCGTGGAAAAGGGAAGGGAGGCGGAAGTGATCGCTGTTTTTGAAAAATGGGATCTGCCGGCTGCCGAAATCGGACAGGTGACGGATGACGGCCTCTTGCATTTCTTCATGAATGGAGAACTGGAAGCTAAGATTCCGGCCTATGAACTGGTTCTGGGCGGTGGCGCTCCTCAATATGACCGGCCTTATAGCGAACCGACTTATCTGAAGAATATTCAGGCTTTCGATCCGGAAAAAATAGAAGTGCCTGCCGACCTCCGCGAGGTGGCTGAGGAGCTGATCGCTATTCCGAATATTGCTTCCAAAAGATGGGTTTCTGTACAGTACGATAGCACTGTCGGTACGGCCAATTCTTCGACCAATCAGCCGAGTGACGCGGCGATCGTGCTGGCGAAAGTAACCGAGCCAAGCGAAGGTTACGACCGAGACCTGAACAACGTTCAGGGTCGAAGGTCTGATAAAGCACTGGCTATTACCACCGACTGTAACAGCCGGTATGTCTATGCGGATCCTTATAAAGGCGCTATGATTGCGGTGGCGGAAGCTGCCCGGAATATCGTCTGCAGCGGTGGTGAGCCTTTAGGTGTTACCAACTGTCTCAATTTCGGTAATCCGTTCAACCCGGAAGTATATTACCAGTTTGTGAATGCCATCAAGGGGATGGGGGATGCCTGTCGCCGGTTCGATACTCCTGTAACGGGTGGTAACGTGAGTTTCTACAATCAGCATCCGGAAGGGGCTGTCTATCCTACGCCGACGATCGGCATGGTAGGGCTGCTGGACAGCGTTAAGGATAAGATGACGCTTGACTTCAAGGAAGAGGGCGATGTCATCTTCTTACTGGGTAAAAGTAATAACGATATCAACTCATCCGAATACCTGCATAAGATTCAAAAGGTAGAATTCAGTCCTGCTCCTCACTTCGACATCGAGGAAGAGTTCCTGTTGCAGCGGACGGTAGCGGAACTGATCAAAAAGAAGCTGATCCGCTCGGCCCATGATACCAGCGAAGGCGGTTTATTCGTCACGCTGGCAGAATCTGCCTTCCATCGGGATCTGGGTTTCGATGTAGTGGCGGCTGACTTCCATATCCGTAAGGATGCTTACTGGTTTGGCGAATCACAGAGCCGGGTCGTGGTCAGTGTCAATCCTGCCAGGGTGGATGCCTTTAAGAAGGCGTTGGGCACTCATGCGTATGAGGAGCTGGGTTTTGTTACCGCGGGTTCTTTCGAAGTTGATGGCATGGATTGGGGAACGGTCGGTGAGTGGAAGGATAAATATGACAGGAGTCTCGAAAATTATATGAATAAGGTCGTTGAGCTGGCCTAGGCGCTGAGGACGAGGTCAGGATTTCAACGAAGGAATTGAATGGATCCCAATTTCATAGGTAAGAGGTGACAAAAGGTGATTGGCAAAATAGGTATATTTGCTCAGGGGTACTATCCCCTTCAAATATATGGCAGGATCCTTATCAATCAATCCCGGAAAAGAATATATCGTAGTGACCGGTGCGGCTGGTTTTATCGGCAGTGACCTCACCGGCTATCTCAATGAGCATGGCTATAAGGACCTCATCCTGGTCGATGATTTTAGTCGTGCCGACAAGGCGCCCAACCTGGAAGGCAAGCAGTTTGCGCAGCAGGTAGAAAGGGAGAGCTTCTTCGAGTGGCTGCATCAGCATAAGCCGGTGATCAGATGTGTCTTCCATATGGGAGCCAGAACGGATACTACCGAGTTCAATTATGCCATTCATGCGCACCTGAACCTGGAATATTCCAAGAAGGTCTGGCATTATTGTACAGTCCATCGGATACCGCTGGTCTATGCTTCTTCTGCGGCTACCTATGGGGCGGGCGAGCAGGGATATGATGACCGCGAGGACCGGATCCCCCTGTTAAAGCCATTGAATCCGTATGGTGTCTCCAAGAATGAGTTTGACAAATGGGTGCTTCATCAGAAAAATCATCCGCCTTTCTGGGCGGGGCTGAAATTCTTCAACGTATATGGCCCGAATGAATCGCATAAGGCCCGTATGGCGAGTGTGATCTTTCATTCTTTCCACCAGATCAAAAAGGCTGGGGTGGTGAAGCTGTTTCGGTCTCACCGTCCTGAGTACAAGGATGGGCAGCAGCTGCGTGATTTTGTGTATGTGAAGGACCTGCTCAAGATCTGTCTCTGGTTGATGGAGAAGCAGCCGGCTTCGGCTATTTATAATCTGGGTACGGGGAAGGCCCGTTCTTTTGAAGACCTGGTGAAGGCCACGTATGCGGGGTTGGATCTGCCTGCCAATATAGAATATATCGATATGCCGGAAGATATCCGGGATAAGTACCAGTATTTTACGGAAGCCAATATGGAGAAGCTGCGGGCGGCGGGGTATGAAGATGCCTTCTATTCGCTGGAGCAGGGGGTGGATGATTATGTGCGGAATTATCTGGCGAAGGAAAGATATTATTGAGAGGAGAGTGGTGTTGCGGGAGGGGGCGGTTGGTTTAGCATTTTTTTATAAGATAGATAAAGTAGTCATATGAATAAGAAGATTGCCATTATTGGCGGCGGAAACTTAGGAACGGCCATTGCCGAGGGATTGATACAAAGCGGGTTTGTACAGCCGAAGCATATTCTCATCACCAAGCGGAATATTCAGACGCTGAATGAGCTGGAGAGGAAGGGGGTATTGGTCAGTGATAAGAATGAAGAGGCGGTGCGCTATGCGGATCTGGTAATTCTGGCGGTAAAGCCTTTCCAGGTCAATGACATTCTTGGGTCTTTGCGGGATGAGTTCAACGAGGAGAAGCATGTACTGGTATCGGTCGTGACGGGTGTCAGCATAGACCATATAGCGGCTTGTCTGGGGAGTAAGAAAGTGCCGATCGTGCGGGCGATGCCGAATACGGCGATTGCGATCCAGGAGAGTATGACCTGTGTAGCGGCGCAGCATGTGAGTGTGGACCAGCTCAACTATGTCCACGAGGTATTCAGCCAGCTTGGCAAGGTGGTGAAAATCGATGAGAAGCTAATGGATGCGGCTACGGTGCTGGGTGCGTGTGGGACGGCTTTTGCCATGCGGTATATCCGGGCCAATATTCAGGGGGGGATCGAGATTGGGTTCGATGCGGTGACTGCCAACCTGATTGCCGCACAGACGGTCAAAGGGGCGGCGGAGCTGTTGTTGAAGAAAGGCACGCATCCGGAGCAGGAGATCGACAAGGTGACGACGCCCAAGGGTTGTACGATTGCCGGGCTCAATGAAATGGAGCATCGGGGATTCAGCTCTTCGCTGATCAAGGGATTGGTGGCCAGTTATGAGAAGATTGCCAAAGATTAATAGAGTTTACCGGTGTCCATATCGACGGTGAAGATGTGGATATGGGAGTCCCGGCGGTAGGGATCGTCTGCGTTCCCGATGTTACCGGGTAATAGGGACAGTGCCAGGTTACCGGCTAATCCGGCAGAAGAATTCATGGCGGGGCCTTCGACGGGGGCGACGAGTTTGGGGGTGCCTTGTTTTTTGGGATCCAATCGTACCTGTCCGAAAAAGTACCAGGCATTGCCTTCTCTCCAGGCGGGCTCCAGGGTTCCATTGTTCATGATATAGACGTTCTTCCCATCGCAATAGCCCCAGACGCTGTGGGTATAGTATAAATGGCCGTCGGTTTCTTTGAGGTAGAGGAAGTTGTTCCCTTTCTCCTTTTTGATTTCACCTTCAATGGCGGCGGGGGTATTGTTTTTAAATTCTTCAAAACTTCTATAGACTCCTTTGGAGAGGGAGTTGTCTTTACCGGTTGAAAGATCAAAGCGGGATTGGTTGAATTCCAGGATGGCTGCGCGGGAGATCTTTCTGCCTTCTCCACCTTTTTGGGCCAGCACCAGGGTGGCGCTGTCAGCCAGCTGCTCCAGCATACCGGAGAGGTCTTTACCCATGAGGGTGTGTGTATTTCTGACGGTAATCTGCAGGGAGTCGAATCGATAGAGGGGGATATATTCACCGTCTTTTTCTGCATATATTTCTGCTTTGAGGCGGATCTTGGATTTTTCATTGAATTTCTCCGGATTTCTTACCAGTTCTTCCAGGACATTATTGGCATCCGACAACCAGAGTGTGCGCAGCACGACAAGGGCTGTATAGGCTTCTCCCGGATGGGCGAAGCGGGCGTCGAGATAGGTTGTTATTTCTTCGGATGCCGGCCGGGCGAAGACCAATTGCCGGTTATAGGAACCTGCTGCTTTGGTACGATCCGACATTACGCCGATGCGGCTTGTATCCGGTCTTACATCCCATATTTCAAAATGATGAAAAAGGCTGGCAAAGCGACTGGCTGACGGCTCTTTTGGAAAATCCAATTGTATTCTGGTTCCTTTGAGGGAGGAAAGGTAGGCTGTGGTGGGGGAACCGGATAGGTCGTTCCCGGAGGGTATGGAGGTTGTACGGTCGGACTGTGCCATAGGATGAAAAGAGAGCCCCATCACCAGGATAGCGATCATAGGAATATTCGGATTATACTTCAGTGTCATAGTTAATCAGGCGTTAAGCCGGTAATGACAAAATAGCAAAAAAAATGTACAAGTTGTATCTTTTTTATTTTTATATATAAGTGATTGCTATATGGTTAGCAAAACATTGGTAGGGGAAATTCCTTAAAAATGGGTGGTGGGACCTAAGGATTTTTACGATTGTAGGGAAAATAAAATTGAGTTACCTTGCGTTTAAGTTTCAGATTTTGACCCAAATCACGATCAGATCCTAAAGAAAACGTAAAATCCAATCGCACCATGAAAAAAGGTAAGAGTACGACCGTATTTGTATTAGCTCTGGAAATTGCAGCCATCGTAGTGCTGCACGCCGTAAAAATCAGCCACACTGAAAAAGTTGCTTCTAACAAGGAAATCAGCAAGAGTGCCGCTACTCCTTCCGCTGATTTGAAAACGAAATCTGTGTATTCTCTGGCTGTGTTCAAATGAAAAATGGACCTTATTGCTATACTGAAAAAGGCGACCCGACTACTATCGGGTCGCCTTTTTATTTTTCCTGAATAAAGAATTTGGTGTAGCTTTGCATGACCTCTTGGAATTTCTTTCCTTTGGTTTTCAGCAGGTCGAGCATAGACAGGCATTCATTGAAATAAATCAATTTAAACAATTGTCGCAGATGTCTACTTTTAAGGTAGGCGTAGACCTTTAATCAAGCAGTAGGATTATTGAAGCTAAATTATTGTTTTTTGCCTGTGATACAATAGCAAACAAACGCATTTAATAATAACTTAATTATCCATTTTATGGCTAAATATATATTTGTTACAGGTGGTGTAACTTCTTCGCTGGGTAAAGGTATTATTGCGGCTTCTCTGGCCAAGCTATTACAGGCCAGGGGACTAAGGATAACCATTCAGAAGCTGGACCCCTATATCAATGTAGATCCGGGTACGCTGAATCCTTATGAGCATGGGGAATGTTTTGTGACGGAAGACGGGGCGGAGACGGATCTCGACCTTGGACATTACGAGCGGTTTCTGAATCTGTTTACCTCCCAGGCGAACAATGTCACGACCGGCAGGATTTATCAGACCGTGATCAATAAAGAACGGGAAGGAGCCTATCTGGGCAAAACGGTACAGGTGATCCCCCATATTACGGATGAGATTAAAAGAAGAATGTTGTTGCTCGGGCAGAGCAATAAGTACGATATTATTATTACAGAGCTGGGTGGAACGGTAGGTGATATCGAGTCGCTGCCTTTTATCGAAGCCGTGCGTCAGCTGCAATGGGAGATGCCGGACGATTGTATGGTCGTTCATCTCACGCTGATCCCTTATCTGAAGGCGGCCAAGGAGCTGAAGACCAAGCCCACGCAGCATAGTGTCAAATTACTGAGCTCGGAAGGGGTTCATCCGGATGTGATCGTCTGTCGTACGGAAGAGCCGCTGTCTCCGGATATCCGTAAAAAGATCGCCTTGTTCTGTAATGTAAAACAGGAGGCGGTGATCGAGGCGGCCGATGCTTCTACGATTTACGAGGTGCCGCTTCTTATGATGCGGGAGAAGCTGGATCTGATCTGTCTGAAGAAGCTGGGCATTACGCATTATCATGAGCCGGAGCTGGGCAAGTGGAAGGAGTTCCTGGATAAGCTGAAATATCCCAAAAGTAAAGTTACTATCGGTCTTATAGGAAAGTATATCGAGCTGCAGGATGCGTATAAGTCGATACTTGAATCGTTCGTACACGCGGGTGCTGTGAATGAATGCAAGGTGCAGGTGGTCAATGTACACAGTGAGTTCATTACCGACGAGAATGTGGCGGAAAAGCTGGGTAACCTGGATGGGTTGTTGGTGGCGCCGGGTTTTGGACATAGAGGGGTGGAAGGAAAGATCATTGCCGTAAAATATGCCCGGGAAAACAGGCTGCCATTCTTTGGCATTTGCCTGGGAATGCAGATGGCGGTTATCGAATTTGCCCGTAATGTGCTGGGAATGACCGATGCTCATTCTACGGAAATGAATCCTAATACCTCTACTCCCGTCATCGATCTGATGGAAGAGCAGAAGAAGGTCACGATCAAGGGCGGCACCATGCGATTGGGATCCTATCCCTGTTCGCTAAAGGAGGGATCGCTGGCGCGTCATATTTATGGCGGCAAGGAGGAGATCTGCGAAAGGCACCGGCATCGCTGGGAGTTCAATAATGCGTATCTCAGCCAGTTCGAAGAGGCGGGAATGGTCCCCAGTGGCACCAATCCGGAAAGCAAGCTGGTGGAGATCATCGAGTTGCCGGGTCATCCTTTCTTTATAGGGGTGCAATATCATCCGGAACTGAAGAGTACGGTAGAGAGTCCTCAGCCTGTTTTTGTGCATTTTATCCAGGCTGCCAAGGAGTTTACGGAAGCCAAGAGTGCGGTGAAGAATCCGCTTTTGCAGAGCGAAATGATATAGGAGGATTATTTCTCCATGAAATTACTCAAAGGTCCGGCTTTCCGCCGGACCTTTGCCGTATTGGGACTGGCCGCCCGAAACCCCGGTCCTGCCGGGAAAATAGGATGGGTGGCCTGAAGCATGTAGCTTGTAGCTCAAAAAGCCCCTATATTTGCACTTCCTCCAAAAAAACTATCAATAATGGGAATGGATCGTAATACAGTTATCGGGTTTGTGCTGCTGGGGATTTTACTGTTTGCCTACTTATTTATCAGTACCAAGAATAGCAATGAATTACAGAGGCAGAGAAAGCTGGTGGAGGATTCCATCGCCAATGTAACCAAGGCCCGCCAGCTGGCGGAAGCTAAACGGGATACTACCAAAGCTGCTGCGGCCACCGCCGGTCCCGTCGACACTACCGGATTCAATGCGGCCTTTGTCGGAACGGAACATCTGCTGACGGTTGAGAATGAGCTGATGAAGGTCGTTTTCAGCAATAAGGGCGGGCAGCCGGTCTCCGTAGAGCTGAAGCAGTTTAAGGGTTATGACAGCACTTCGGTGAAACTGGTGGATCCCAAGGCGGATAATCGTATATCTTATATGATTAATACGAATCCCAACCAGCCGGCCGATATTTCCGCCCTGTATTTTAAGGACGGACAGGTGGTAAAGAATTCCGATGGCAGCCAGACGGTTAGTTTTCATCTGCCTACGTTGGATGGGGAGTCGCTGGTGCATGAGTATACGATTCGTCCGGGTGATTATATGGTAGACTGGAACGTGCTGGTCAGTAATCCTGAGAAGTTATTCACTCAGGGTAATTTCAACCTGGCCTGGCATGTCTACCTGGGCAAGGTGCAGAAGAATATCGTCAACGAGCGGCGTCTGTCCAGCATCTGTTATTATGAGAAT
>Ga0247764_1000701_pt1 | contig 11763 bp, 10 predicted proteins | sample UWRJL051202B4_FD_179932 | JGI IMG/M metagenome (GOLD analysis project Ga0247764, IMG submission 179932) | Plant litter microbial communities from Arlington Agricultural Research Station in Wisconsin, United States - UWRJ-L051-202B-4 | ecosystem: Environmental > Terrestrial > Plant litter >...
GCAGGCCGTGATATTGGCTGAGTACCCGGATCGCGGCGCCCCCGAGATCCGGACCGGTGCTGTCGCAGCGGTTGCCCACGAAGCGCGAGTTGATCACCTTGAGCCGGCCCCCGCGCACGAAGATCGCGCCCCCGCCGCCCCCTTCGGCCGTGAGCCCGGTGCTGTCGCCGTCGGCGAAGACCAGATTCTGTACGGTCAGCCGCGGCGTCGCCTGATCCTGACAATGCGCCGTGGTCCAGCCCTGAGCCTGGTCACAGGTGTTCTGGTAGAGGATCCGGCGCCGGCCGCCGCCGCTGAGCGTGACCCGGCCGCCGCCGTCGAGCACCACCTTGGAGCTGGCGTTGCGCACCTTGGCGGTGGCCGTCATGGCGATCGTCACGGCCGCCGGCCCGCAGTTGAAGGTAATCAGACCGCCGGCCGCGACCGCCTTGACGACGGCCGCCGAGGTGCAACTCTTCGCGGTGCCGGAGCCGATGACGTGGTCGGGTTTGCTGGTGTCGACCGCCTTGGCCTCGGCCGGGACGGCCGCCCGCCCGCTCGGGTTGCCGTAGTGCTTGGCCGCCGCCGGCTTCGGAGCCCGCTTGGACGGCGTCGCCGACGTGGTCGGCGACGCGCTGACCGCCGGCTGGGAAGGCGGAACGGACGGCGTCGGCGTGGCGACGAAAGCCGCCTTCTTCGCAGAACCACAAGCAGTCAACGGCAGGGCGACGACCAGGGCAAACATGATCATTGAGGCGGTCCGCGGCGTTCGCACCGCACGAGACTAGGCCCGCTTCCCCGGCCAGGGAACCGCTCGCGGCGCAGTATGGACGAATGACTGACACGACGCTCTGGACCGGCCCGGCCGTCGCGCTGGTGACCTTCTTCGACGACAGCGGCGGGGTGCTGCCGGCCGAGACCGCGGCTCACGCGGCCCGGCTGGTCGCCGCGGGACTGCCGGCGGTGCTGGTGGCGGGCAGCACCGGCGAGGCGGCGGCGCTGACCGACGACGAACGCGTGGCCCTGGTCGCCGCCGTGCGACAGGCCTGCCCGGGCGTGCCGGTGATCTCGGGCTCGAGCGGGGAGTGGGCCGGACCGGCGGCCGACCGCACGGCCCAGGTCATCAAGGCCGGCGCCGACGCGGTGCTCGTCGCGCCCCCGCGGCTGGGCGGCTCGTTGACCGACTACTACGCCCGGGTGGCCGAGGCCGCGGCCGGAAGGCCGCTCTACGCCTACCACTTCCCGGGGGTGGCCGGTGGCCCGGTCCCGCTCGAAGACCTGGCGACCCTGCCGCTGGCCGGGATCAAGGACTCGTCGGGCGACCCGGCCCGGCTCGCCACCGAACTCGACTGGCCCGGTGCCGCCGTCTACACCGGTGCGGCGGCGCTCGTCGGCTACGCGAGCTGGCTGGGTGGCGCCGGCGCGATCCTGGCGGTGGCCAACCTCGCACCGGAAACCGCGTTGGCCGCCTGGCAGCAGGATGCGGCCGCCCAGCGCGAGCTGATCCGCACCGAGCAGGCTTACCGTCGGCTCCCGGGCGGCCTGAAGGCGGCGCTGACCGAACGCTTCGGCACGCCGCCCACCAGCCGCTTCTGATGGCTTACGGGACCGGCCGGCGCATCGAATAGGTCACGGCGTGCAGCCGGTGGGGCTCGTTGACCACATGGATGGCCGCCCGGTCGTAGGCCTGCCAGCCGGCCGCACCCGCCCGGTTCAAGTGGGTGAGGTCGTCGAAGCGCTCGTCGGTGCCCCAGCGCAGCGTGCCGCCGGGGTGGTGGAAGGTCGCCGTCCAGTCCATGTATTTGTCGGCTCCGAAGGTGCCCGCGGCGCGATAGTCGAGGCGCGCGTATTCCCAGTTCGTCACGATACTGATTATGCGGCAGGAGCCCGGCGCGGGCAGCGTGACCGCCCGCGCCGGGACATCCTCAGGCCGGCGGGGCCGGCGGCGGCGGGGCCACGTCGCCGAGCGGGGCGAGCAGCTCCGACTTGCCGTCGAAGGTGAACAGCAGCAGGTCGACCATGCGGAAGGTGTCCTCGTCCGGACCCAGATCCGGGCGCCAGTAGGGGTCGCGCACGATGGAGATGCGGCTGCCCTCCATCGCCCGGTGGAAGACCTCGGCCACGATCCGGCCGCCCACCCCGGTCAGCCGGCCACTGTGCAGCTCCGCCTCGCGCAGGATGTAGAACCAGAGCGGCGTCTTGCTGGCGAAGGCGGCCTGCTCCTCCTGGCTCAGCCCGTCGAGCAGGGCACCGCCCGCGCCGCCGATGATGTCCTGCGGCTTGAGCGGGTCGAGGCCCATGAACTCGGCCATCTGCTGGCCGCTGGCCAGCGACACCATGTTGGCCCGGACCAGGTTGCGGAAGGCCAGGTTGAGCTCGCGGGCGGGCACGTCCTTGCCGATGCCGCCGAAGGTGCCCTTGGGCAGCGTCGCCAGCGGGTCGACGAGCAGGGTGTCGATGCGCTGGGCGAGGTTGAGGCCGCTGTCCGGGGCCACCAGGTCGGCCCGGCCCGCCTCGCCGACGAAGTCGTAGAGCCGGCGCCAGTCCACAGTCCAGTTGGTGGGCAGCCGCTCGAACAGGCCCGACTCCGGGTCGTTGATGTCCGCCCCGAACGGGTCGAAGTTGCCGCTCGTGCCGCTGAAGATGAACAGGAACGGCAGCGTGCCCCGGCCGTTGGCGAAGATCCGGTTCCAGTTGTAGGCCGCGCGCACCATGCTGTGCCCGAGCCGGTAGGCGGCGATCGAGAACTCGATCGGCATGGTCGGCCGGTCGCCCGGCTTGTGGTGGAAATAGCGGCTGTGGTCGGCGGCCGGCACCTCGAAGAACTTGCGGCCGTTGGCGAAGACGTCGTCGAGGACGGCGTTGTCCACGATCCGGGGCAGGAAGTCGTGGCGCAGCAGCCACTGGTAGTGGCGCACGACCTTGTCGCGGGAGCGCTCGAAGAGCACCGCGGTGGGCACGCCCTTGTCGGCCAGCGAGTCGACCACCTTGTTGTGGAAGCGCAGGAAGGCCAGGTGGGTCTGGGCGACGACCAGGTTTTCGTCGTTGCGGTGGTCGGGCATCAGCGCGGCCTGCCGCTCGGCCTTGGTCGAGCCCTGGGTCACCCGCGGCAGGTCGTAGCCGTTGAGGTTGAGATTGGTGCCCGCGCCGGCGACGGCCGCGGTCAGGCCGACCTTGAGCTTGACGTGGTCGGGCGCGTAGAACTTGTCGTCCTCGGGGTCCTGCGGTCCCCGGCCGTAGACCGTGTCGAGATCGAGTGAAGGCGAGCGGCCCTGCAGCAACTCGTTGACCGTCACGTTCTCGCCGAGCGACTTGGCGGTGTTGTCCAGGGTCAGGTCGTGATCGACGAACTGGCCGAGGTAGGTGTATCCGGCCGGCACGGGCGGGTCGGCGGAGACCGGGTCGGTCTGACCGTCCTCGGGCTTCTTGGTCATGGCCAGCGCGATCTTCTCCAGTAAGTCCGGATCGATCGCCTCCCCCTTGGGCCCGAGCCGGGAGAACCGGAACTTCCGCAGGGAGGCCTCGGTCGACGGCCGCTCACAGACGGCCTCGCCGTGCTCCGTGGTCAGGATCCCCTCGCCCAGCACGTAATAGTTGTCGCGGGTGTGACGCTTCACGTTCGCGCACCTTTCGTTGCCGATCGTGCGAGTGCGCCGCCCGCCCGCGCGGAGCAGGCGGCGGGACGCGCCCCCCTCGGCCGCGTCCGCTAGGGAAGAGACCCGGGCGCCCTACCCGGATACAGCCGGCGGCTGTCGCCTAACCGTCAACACTCCAGGACGCCGCGGTAGGCCTTGACCGGCGCGGTCTCCCGCAGCCGGGCGAGGATGCGGCTGCGGGTCGGCCCGATGCTTCCGACCGGGATGGCCATCGTCCGGCTGATCTCCGCGTACGAATAGGGGGGATCCGCACTCAGCATGAGCAGCAGATCGCGCTGGTGGGCGGTGAGCTCGGCCAATCCCTCGAGCAGGGCCTGGCGCCGCTCGTCGGCCAGCAGGGACTCGTCGACCTCGGGCCCGGCCGGGCGGCCGAAGGGCTCCAGCATCAGCGGATCGGTCGCCACGCTGCGCCCGTTGACCCGCAGGTGCCGCTCGCACTCGTGCCGGGTCGTGGTGGCGAGCCAGCCGGGCAGGGCGGCGGGCTCGCGCAGGGTGCTCAGGTGCTCGACGAGGTGCAGCCAGACGAGCTGGCTGACATCCTGGGCGTCCGCCGCGGACAGCCGGTAGCGGCGGATCGTGTAGGCCACCAGCCCGGCGAACCGCCGCACCAACTCGTTCCAGGCTTCGTCGTCATGGTCGGCTGCCGCCCCGACCAGGGCCGCCAGCGTCCAGTGCTCAAGCCGGTCCGCCATCGCGCCTCGCCTTCCTCGATCCGCCACCCGAAAGCCCGTCCGCACCCGGAATCAACCGGACGGAACCCGCGTCGTTGCCCGGCCGATACTGCGCCGCAGTGAATTGTGGTGCGTCGCGCCCGGGTCCACCTGATGCCCGAGTCCCGACCCGGCCGGGCATTGATCCGGGACCGGGCGGGACGGGCGGGGTGTCAGCGGACGAACGCGTTTTCCAGAGAGGTACCACCCAGGATGGCGTGCAGGTGCAATCCGCCGACCCCGGCACTGTTGAGGGTGAGCGTGCGGTCGTAGTAGATGGGCACCAGCGGCGCGTGGTCGCGCATGATCTCTTCGTCCAGCGCACCCCAGGCCTGGGCGGCCTGCGGCAGGTCCCCGATGGACTCGATCCGGTCGATCTCGGAGTTGACGAAGTCGTCGGAGAAGTACGACGTGTTGCTGTTGCCCCGGTCGGTGATCGTGCGCCCGTCCATCAGGGCCGGCAGCACGGCCTGCCCGGTCGGCCAGTCCGGGCCCCAGGTGTTCACGTAGAGATCGAGCCCGTTGGCGCGGGTGCGGACGGTCGAGTAGTAGTTGCCCGGGTCGATCGGCACCGTGGTCAGGTCGAATCCGGCCTGGCTGAGGCTCGCCTTGAGGAAGGCGGCGATGGCCGGGCCCTGATCGCTGGTCCGGTAGCCGTAGCGCAGGGCCACCCGGCGCCCGCCCAGCATCTCCCGGGCGCGCCCCGGGTCGCCGCTCGGCCCGCAGTTGTAGGCGTTGTAACGCCGGTAGCCGGCCACGATCGGCGGCAAGATGGTGGTGGCGGGGGTGGCGATGCCCCGGCCGCCGAGCGTCTTGATGTAGCCCTCCCGGTCGAAGGCGCAGTTCAGCGCGCGCCGGACGGCCACGTCGGTGACCCGCTCGGTGTTGATCCGCAGGTAGGCGACATAGGGTGAGGTGCCGATGGTGGCCCGCGCGGCCAGGTCGTTGTTGTCGGCCACGCTGAGCAGCAGCTCGGAGGGCACCCGTTCCAGGCTGATCGTGTCGTGGTCGGCGGGCTTGGCGGCCAGGATCCGCTGGGTGGCGACGGTCGGGCTCTGCCCGAAGACGTAGACGAACCGGTCCGGGTAGGCGGTCCGGAGCGGGTCGGTGGAGCTCACCCAGTACTTGTTACGGACCAGCACCAGCTCGCGGCCGCGCTGGTACCGCTCGATCTTGTAGGGGCCGGTCGCGATCGGGGCGAGGTCATACTGCTCGCGGGTGTCGCGGGCGCGGGGGACCGGGGTCGTGTTGCCCAGGGCGGCGGCGAAGGGGACGTCCGGCCGGGGCCGGGCGAAGCGCAACACGATGGTTCGCGGGTCGGGAGTGCTCACTCCGGGTGCGCCCGGGGCGCCTCCGTCGTACGGCCCGCGGTATTTGCTCTGGAAGTCGGCCGTGTCGGCGAGCCACTGCTGCAGCCAGGTCGGCCCGTCGGGCAGCTTGGGGCTGAAAGAACGAGCGATCGCGTACGCGACATCCTGCGACGTGATCGGCGAGCCGTCCTCGAAGCGCAGCCCCTCGCGCAGCCGATAGGTCCACACCCGGCCGCCCTCGCTGGACTCCCCGGTGTCGGTGGCCAGGTCGCCGACCAACTCCAGCCGGCCGTCCGGACCCTGCTGCCGGAAGGTGGTCAGGGTGCGCTGGATCAGCAGATTGGCCAGCTGGGCGCGGGAGATGTAGGTCCGCGCCGGGTCGAGGTGCTCGAAGGGGATGTTCAGCAGCAGCGTGACCGTGCCACCCGGCTTGGCCCCCGGCACCGCGGCCGCCGGCGCCTGCGAGTCGGCGCTCAGGGTGACCGTCATCGGATCACGGGCCGTCGCCGGCGCCCGGCCACCCGTGCATCCGCCCAGCAGCAGAAGCAGGGCGAGGGCAGCGGGGGCGCGTCTCATCGGCCGAGCCCGGCGTCGCGGGCCTTGGCGACCGCGGCCGCCCGGTCGTGCACCTGCAGCTTGAAGAAGATCGTGGAGACGTGGTTGCGCACCGTCTTCTCGCTCAGCACCAGCCGCCGGGCGATCTCATGATTGCCGCAGCCGGCGGCGACCAGGCCGAGAACCTCCCGCTCGCGGTCGGTCAGCTCCGGGAAGAGCTGCGAGGTGTACGTCTCGTGGGCGCCCGTGAAGAAGTCGGCGATGCGCCGGGCGACCGCGGCCCCGTAGACGGCCTCCCCGTCGGCGACCGCGAGCACCGCCCGGATGATCTGCGCCCGGTCGGCGCCCTTGAGCAGATAACCCCGCGCCCCCGCCCGCAACGCCCCGAAGAGCGCTTCGTCGTCGTCGTGCATGGTCAACATGAGCACGGCGATGGACGGGAACCGCTGCAGGATGGCGTGCGTGGCCCCGGTCCCGTCGAGCACCGGCATCGCCAGATCGGTCAGCACCACATCCGGCGTCGTACGCTCCACCAGCGCCACCAACTCGGCGCCGTCCGCGGCCTCGCCGACCACCTCCACCTCGCTGGTCGCGGCGAGCGCGGCGGCCAGCCCGTAGCGGAACATCGGATGGTCGTCGGCGATGACCAGCCGGACCGGGCGGGCGGCGATCATGATCCGCTCACCTCCTCGATCGGCAGGGTGGCGGTGACAGTGGTGCCGGCGGCAGCCGAGGCGATGTCGAGCTGCCCGCCGAGCGCCTCGGCCCGCCGGCGCATCGAGGTCAGCCCGACCCCGGCCACCGCCTGGCCGACCCCCTTGCCGTCGTCGGCCACGGTGACCTGCAACTCGTCGTCCTGTCGTTGGAGGGCGACCCGGACGTGCCCGGCCTGGGCATGCCGGGCGGCGTTGGAAAGCGCCTCGGTGGTGATCCGGTAGACAGCATTCTCCACGGCCGGCGGCACCGACCCGAGCCGGTGCGCGTCCACCTCGACGCTGACGACTGTGGACAGCGCGTCGGCATAGCGGCGCACGGCCTCGGGAAGCGGGACGGTGTCGAGGGCGGCCGGGCGCAGGTCGTCGATGATCCGGCGCACCTCCACGACCGCGGTGCCCACCTCCTCGCGGATCAGCTCGACCAGGGTGATCGTCTGCGGCGGGGCCTCCTGCAGCCGGTCGCCGAGGGCCTGCAGGCCGAGCGCGACGCCCGACAGCGAGGGCCCGAGACCGTCGTGCAGGTCGCTCCGGAGCCGGTCACGCTCGGTCATCGTGGCCGCCAGGACGCGGTCACGCTCCGCCTCGAGGGCCTCGGTCAGGTCGAGGGCGCGCACGATGACCGCGATCTGCGGGGCGAGGGCCCCGAGCAGGCGCAGCCCCGAGTACGAATACCGCTCGCCGTCGGGTGGGCCGAAGACGACCAGGTCACCGACCGGCAGGCCGCCGAAGGCCAGCGGCAGCACGGTCCGGTTGACCGCCTCCACCCCGAACGTGCCGAGCACCCGGCCATCCGGCGCCAGCACCGCCGCGCCGGGCGCCCGCACGGCATCGGCGACGCTGCTCAGCGCGGCCGCGAGCAACTCCACCTCGCCGGTCACCGCCACCCGCTCGCCGAGCTGGTGCATCGCCCGCAGCGGGTCCCGCCGCTCGCCGTAGACCAGCCGGTCGGCGGCCCGCTGCAGCCTGTCCCGGGCCGGCGCCAGCACCACCGCGACCAGCGCGGCGGCGAAGACACCGGCCGACGCGCCCCGGTCGACCACATTGCCGGCCAGCGCCGAGGCGGCCAGATAGGCGCCGAAGACGGCCGCGGTGAGGAAGCCGTAGACGAGACCGCGGCGCAGCACGGTCTCGATGCCGAGCAGGCGATAGCGCAGCACCCCGACCGCCACGGCCACCGGCACCAGGGCGAGGGTGCACATCGCCAGCGTCCGGCCCGCGCTCGGCACCAGCCAGGAAGCCGCGAGCACCGGCATGACCAGGCAGACCAGCCAGGTCAGCTGCTGCCGGTGCGGCGGGCGGGTGCGGAGCAGGCGGACGCCCGTGCCGACCCAGATGACCAGCGTCGCCAGCAGGAAGAGCGGCACCCAGATCGGGCGCAGGGTCTCTAGATAGCCGTCGCGGAAGCCGTCCACCCAGGCCGGCAACGGCTCATTGGTGATCCACACCGGCTGGGCGGGCAGGGTGCTCAACGGCAGCAGCCGCGACGGCGCCGTCTGCAGGAAGTCGGGCACGACCACCAGCGCCTGCCCGGAGGCGGGAGATCCGATCACCAGGAAGAGCATCTGCGCGGCGATGTGCAGCCCGGCCAGCGCGGCGGCGCCGATCGGCCAGCGCCACCACTTGGCCGGGAGCCGGCCCTCGGGATAGAGCGTGAGCAGCAGCGTCGGCGTCGCCAGCAGGCCGAGGACGAAGAGCGCCTCGCCCAGATAGCCCGCCCACAGCGCCCCCCACCAGGGAGTGGGCGACACGGCCAGACCATGCACCGCGTACGCGATCAGGCCGACGTGCCAGGCCTGGGAGAGACCGATGCCTAGCAGGAGCCAGCCGAGCTTGTTGAGCGGACGGGCGCTGATCAGCACCGCCCCGGTCATCGCCCACACCAGACCGAGACCGGCCCAACCGAGGACCGTGAGACTGTCGCGCCCGGCCGAATCGGCCAGCACGCCCCCGATAGCCGGCTCCTGCCAGCTCCAGCCGGTGAACGCGACAGCGGCGGTGCCGCTCAGCACCGCCGTCCAGGCCACCGCCCGCACCAGCACGGGGACAGTCTGTCGGTGGAGGGTGTCCCATCGGAAGGTTTCCATGTCCCGGCTACCTCGCGCACTCTGCCCAGCCGGGACGGGACACCCGCCTCATGTGGACCATCTCTCGGCCTCACAGCAGTATCCCCGCCACCCGTGGACGTCCTCAGCACTGGTCAGCGATCCGACACTGCGGGACGTCTCAGGGTCGGAGTGGGTGAGATTCCCGATGGGCCGCCCGGGCCGGGGCGGCAAACCTGAGGACATGACTTCCGCGTACGTACGACTCAGTGCCGTCGCCGCCCCGGCCCTGCTCCTGCTGTACGGCGTACTCCGGCTCATCAACGGCCTCGACGGCCACCATGGCCGCGGTTACCTGTGGAACGTGGGGCACACGGCCTTTTTGTTGTCCTTTGTGCTGCTCGCCGGCCTGATGATCGCCATCGGCGGCCGGCTGGCCGGCGCCGCCCCGCGTCAGCGACCGCTCGTCACCGCCGCGACAGTGGCCGCGTTGCTCGGCGCGGCCACCTTCCTGTGGGTGATCCTGGGCGACCTCTTCGCGGCCTTTCCGTCGCTGCCCGACGCGCTGCAACTGATCGGCCCGCTGCTCTTCCAGATCGGCGCGCTGACACTGCTGGGGCTGCTGGTGGTCTCCCGGCCGCCGCAGCTGCCGGTCTGGTCGCCGGTCCTGGTCTTCGCCGGCTTCCTGGCCATCGGACTGAAGCTCGACCTGCTCCCACTCGGCGCCATCCTGATCGGGGCCGGGCTCGCCCCGCTCGCCTTGACAGCCGACGCGCGGCAGCCCGTGCATCGCTAGCCCGGACGCGCCCGGCGCCCGCCTGTTGTCGTCAGCTTGTCGGCGTCCGCCCGCAAGCTCAGCTCGCCGCGTTTTTGCCCTGGTCGAGGACCTTGGCCGAGACCTTGAGAGTCTTGGAGTGCTGGGTGCCGCCGCCGACGGTGTAGATGGCGTAGGTGTGGGTCTCGACCGAGCCGACCGCGCCGCCGCAGGAGAAGGTGAACTCCTCCGAGCCGACCAGATCGACCGGCCCGTAGGTGCCGGCCGTGTGGGTGTGATCGTCGACACTGAGCGCGCCCGAGTCGGCGTTGCGGATCTTCCACTTGATGATCAGCGGGACGGCCTCGGCGCGGAAGACGGCCGTACCCTCGGCGCACTTGGGCTTCTGAGCCACCTTGAAGTAGACGATCTCCGGGCCGCTGGCGACGGGCTTGGTGGTGGTCTTGGCGGGCGCCGGCGCAGCCGGGTGGGTGGACGTGGTGGACTTCGGCGCGGCGGCGGGCTCGGCCCCGGCGGGCGCGCTCGACGCACCCGACCCGAAACCGCCGGTGGCGCTCGCCGCGACGGCGGTGCGGTCCTGAGTGGGGGAGCCACCGGCACAACCGGCCAGCGCGGTGAGCGCGGTGGCCGCAACGGCCAGGCCCATGATCTGCGTCTTCATGCTGACGAGCCTAAAAATCTTCACGTCAGCTGTGCTCACGCAATCGTGCCGTTGTCAGCTGGCACGATAAGGCAAATGTTCACCGATGAGGCAGCCGCGGCTTTCGCATCGCTGATGGCGGAGTTTCGCGACGAGGCCGGGAGCCCGCCGGCGCTGGGACAGTTCCTCGAGATTCTCGCCGTGACTCCGGCGCAGTTGCGCTTGCGGGCGAAGCTGACCAAGAACCGGCGCTACGCGAGCAGGCCGAGCTGGCTGCTCGACGAGTAGCCGTTAATTCGATTGGCGGGCCGGCCGGGGGCGCCTAGCATGGTTTTCAGCAGCAGCCGTGCCGATCAAGGAGACCCTCCATGTCGCACCCGATGAAGCGCCGGCACTTGATGCCGTGCCGCAAGGAGCGCACCCGGGTGGGTTAGTCGGCTGTTGCCGAGCTGCCGCCACCCGTTCGGGTCGGCGGCTTTTTCATGCTCAGAACACGTCCCCGTAGCTCAGCGGAAAGAGCATCGGACTACGAATCCGAGGGCCGGGAGTTCAAATCTCTCCGGGGACACGACGCGCCGCAAGCTCAACTGGCAGAGCAGCTGACTCTTAATCAGCGGGATCGGGGTTCGAGTCCCCGGCGGCGCACGCAAGCCTTTTTGAAGTGCAAGCCTTCGTAGCTCAGCGGAAAGAGCGCGGCGTTCCGAGCGCCGAAGTCGCTGGTTCGATTCCAGCCGGGGGCACCAGTCGGGCGTGAGCGTCGCTGAGGCGTTGCTCGTCGGGTCTTGGTGAATGATCTCCGCTGATCGCGTCGGCCCAGCCGAGCAGGCGGTCAAGGTGTTGGTCGGTGGTTGGGGTGACGGTGCCGGGACTGCCGATCACGATGTCTCCGCTGGCGCCGTCGAGGGTGATGATGGTTCCCTCGTCAAGGACGCGATCGCCGGCCTCTACCGAGCGCGCCACGGTGTCGACGGTGAGCGCCGTCGCGTCCACGACCGCGGGTTTGCCCATGGCTCGGGCGACGATGGCCGCGTGGCTGGTGGGTCCGCCTCGGCTGGTGACTATCCCGGTGGCGGCGGCCAGGCCGTGCATGTCCAGCGGCGAGGTGGTGGGACGGACGAGGATTACCGGGCCGTCGGCTGCCATGCGGGCGGCCCGGTCGGCGGTGACCGCGATGCGGCCGGTGGCGACGCCGGGGCTGGCGCCGCGGCCGCGGGTGAACACCTCGAATTCGTCGCCGGTGCGGATGCGCGGTGTGTGTGCGAGGCGGAGATGGTGCGCTGAGATGCGCCGGAGCGCCGTACGCCGGTCGATGAGGTGTTCGTCGGCGAGATCGACGGCCACCCGGATCGCGGCGCGACCGGTGAGGCCGCCGGGCCGCAC
>Ga0247764_1000702_pt1 | contig 11757 bp, 9 predicted proteins | sample UWRJL051202B4_FD_179932 | JGI IMG/M metagenome (GOLD analysis project Ga0247764, IMG submission 179932) | Plant litter microbial communities from Arlington Agricultural Research Station in Wisconsin, United States - UWRJ-L051-202B-4 | ecosystem: Environmental > Terrestrial > Plant litter >...
CGGTTTCCAAAGCCCCTGGTTAAAATAATTACTCCATGACACGTTTATCCATCATCCTCTCGGCACTCTGCCTCCTCTATGCTGACCAGGCCATGCCCCAAAACACCATCCCCCCTGTCGGCATTATAAAAAACCTCTCCGACTCCGCCCTCCTCGACGTCGTCCAACGCCAGACCTTCCGTTTCTTCTGGCACTATGCCCACCCCGTCAGCGGCCTGGCAAGGGAGCGTGACAACACCGTCAAAGCCGAATACTACTGGGACTATATCAATGAAGCATATGACGAGCCGAACTTCAGCCGCCATACTTTCGGCGAAGAAGCCTGCGCCATCGGAGGCACCGGCTTCGGGATCCTCTCTACCATCGTTGCCGTTCAAAGAAAATGGATCGGCCGCGACACGGCCCTGCGCCGCCTGGTGAAGATCGCCGACTTCCTTATAAAAGCCGACTGCTATCACGGCATCTATCCCCACTTCATGAATGGCGCCACCGGCAAGACCATCCCCTTCGGCAGACTGGACGACGGCGCCGACATCGTCGAATCATCTTATCTCATGATGGGTCTCCTCTGCGCCAGGGAATATTTCAACGGCAATACGCCCCTGGAGAAATATTTCCGCAACAGGGTGACGCAAATGTGGGCAGACGCCGACTGGAACTGGCACAGCAAAGGTGACGACAAACACCTCTACTGGCATTGGAGCCCGGCCAACGACTTCAATATGAACTTTCCCGTGTTTGGATACGATGAAGCGCTGATCACCTATATCGTGTCCGCCGCATCTGCTACCCATCCCATATCGAAAGAGCTGTATGAGAATAGCTGGGTAAAAAGCGAATCCTGGCGCAACGGAAAGTCATACTACAACATCAGGCTGCCCCTGGGCAACTTCGATGGCGGCGGTCCGCTGTTCTTCGAACAATACACGTATATGGGCATCGACCCCAACGGCCTGAAAGATGATAAAGGCATCGACTACAAAGAACAAACGACAAATCATACCCTGATCAACCGGGCCTATTGCATCGACAATCCGAAAAAGTTCAAAGGCTATGGCCCCGATTGCTGGGGCCTGACGGCCGGTGATAGCTACAAAGGCTATGTCGCTCACTGCCCCCAGGAAGACAGGGGTGTGATCCAGCCTACGGCCGCTCTCTCCTCCTTGCCCTACACGCCGGAATACTCTATGCAGGCGTTAAAGCACTTCTATTACGACCTCGGAAGCAGGATCTGGGGTCCCTATGGTTTCGCCGACGGCTTCAGTGAATCCCGTAACTGGTATGCAAAGACCCACCTGGCCATCGACCAGGGGCCCATCGTGGTGATGATAGAAAATTATCGCAGCGGCCTGATCTGGCGCCTGTTCATGAATATCCCGGATATACAGAACGGTCTTAAAAAACTTGGCTTCCAAAGCCCCTATATCAAATAACCATGAGAAGCATTATAATCATCTTACTTCTTATCCCGGTCACCTTTTCTTCCTCTGCACAGGAACAAACCTACTGTAACCCCATCAATATCGACTACGGCTATACGCCCATCCCCAACTTTAGCGAATGGGGCCGTCATCGCGCCACCGCCGATCCCGTCATCGTCAATTATAAAGGGGACTACTATCTCTTCAGCACCAACCAATGGGGCTACTGGTGGAGCAGTGATCTGCTGAGCTGGAAATTTATTGCCCGCAGATTCCTCCGCCCCTGGAACAAAGGCTACGACGAGCTCTGCGCCCCCGCCATCGGCATCATCGGTGATACCATGATCGTCTTTGGCTCCACCTATACCCGCAACTTCACGATCTGGATGAGCACAAATCCTAAGGAAGACCAGTGGCGGCCGCTCGTGGACTCCTTCGACATCGGGGGCTGGGATCCCGCCTTCTTCACCGACGATGATGGTAAGCTGTATATGTACAACGGCAGCAGCAACGCCTACCCCCTCTATGGCATCGAGTTGAACCGCAAGACCTTTCAACCCATCGGCACAAGAAAGGAGACGGCGCTCCTGCATCCCGATCGCTTCGGCTGGCAGCGCTTCGGCGAATATTATGACAATACCTTCCTGGACCCCTTCATCGAAGGCTCCTGGATGACAAAGCACAATGGAAAATATTATCTCCAATACGGCGCCCCCGGCACTGAATTCAGCGGCTATGCGGACGGGGTAGTAATAGGCGACGACCCATTAGGCCCGTTCGACCGTCCCCAATCCGACCCTCTTTCCTTCCACCCGGGCGGCTTCGCACGCGGCGCGGGTCATGGCAGCACATTCATGGACAATGAAAAAAAATATTGGCATATCTCCACCATTACCATCGCCGTCAAGAACTCCTTCGAAAGAAGACTGGGCCTGTGGCCCGCGGGCTTCGACAAGGATGACGTTATGTACATGGACGCGGCCTTCGGGGACTATCCGCACTACCTGCCCTCCGGCAAATTCACCGGCTGGATGCTCCTGAACTATAAGACGCCGGTAACGACATCCTCGACGCTGGCCGCCGGTCACCCCGCCAACGATGCCGTGGACGAAGATATCAAAACCTACTGGAGCGCCGCATCGGGTGACAAAGGGGAATGGATCCAGTCCGACCTGGGCAGCCCCTCCACCGTCCGCGCCATCCAGATCAACTATGCCGACCAGGACGCAACGTTCCTGGGTAAGCAGACAAATATATTCCATCAATACAAGCTGTATCATAGCCTGGACGGAAAGAAATGGACGCTGCTTATTGACAAAAGCCTGAACAAGACGGATATCCCGCACGAATACGTGCAGCTAAAGACCCCCGTCACCACCCGCTTCATCAGGCTGGAGAACATCCACATGCCCAGCGGCAAGTTCGCCATCAGCGGCCTGAGGGTCTTCGGCAAAGGCGCCGGCGCTCCTCCTGACACGGTAAAACAATTCATCGTTTTAAGAACAGAAAAAGATAAAAGAAGCGCCTGGATAAAATGGTCGCCGGTAGACAACGCATACGCATATAATATCTACACCGGCACGGCGCCCGACAAGCTATATAATTGCATCATGGTCCAGGATGCCAATGAGTACTATGATAAATTGATGGATAAGGATAAGCCATACTACTTCACCATTGAGGCATTAAACAGCAACGGTATATCCGCCCGCACACAGATAATAAAAGTCGACTAGGCAAAAGATTAATCAATATTTTTACCAATCAGATAACTCCTTTCATATGCGCACGTTCATAACATTGCTTGTCACCACGACGCTGGCCATCGCAAACATCAACGTATCTGGCCAGGCCCAGCCCCTGCCGCAACAGACCAGACAGACCCAACAGACCGGCAGCGCCGCGATGAATACCTTCATCACCAATCTCATGTCCAAAATGACCCTCGATGAAAAGCTGGGTCAGCTCAACCTCCCCGGCGCAGGCGACATCGTCACCGGTCAGGCCGGCAACTCCAACATCGCCGGCAAGATCAAAGAAGGAAAAGTAGGCGGGCTTTTCAATATCAAGTCCGTCGCAAAGATCAAAGACGTACAAAAGATCGCAGTCGAGCAAAGCCGCCTGAAGATCCCTCTCCTCTTCGGCATGGACGTGATCCATGGATACGAGACGGTTTTCCCTATCCCGCTGGGGCTGAGCTGCAGCTGGGATATGGAGGCGATTGAAAGAAGCGCGCGGGTGGCCGCCACCGAAGCCAGCGCCGACGGCATCTGCTGGACCTTTTCTCCCATGGTGGACATCGCCCGCGATCCCCGCTGGGGACGTATCGCTGAAGGCAGCGGCGAAGATCCCTACCTGGGCTCCATGATCGCTAAAGCCATGGTAAAAGGATATCAGCGGGATCTCTCCGGCAACACCGATATCATGGCCTGCGTAAAGCATTATGCTTTGTACGGCGCCGCCGAGGCCGGCCGCGACTACAACACCACGGACATGAGCAGGGTACGGATGTTCAACGAATACCTGGCGCCTTATAAAGCAGCCGTGGATGCAGGCGTCGGCAGCATCATGGCCTCCTTTAATGAAGTGGACGGCATTCCCGCCACCGCCAATAAATTCCTCCAGACTGATGTTCTTCGCAGCCGCTGGGGCTTCAAAGGCTTCGATGTCACCGACTACACCGGCATCCCCGAAATGATTGAACATGGTTTGGGTGACTTACAGACTGTATCCGCCCTTGCCCTGAAAGCCGGCATCGACATGGACATGGTAAGCGAAGGGTTCCTGACCACGCTGAAAAAATCCCTGTCGGAAGGAAAGGTCACCCAGGCGCAGATCGACGTCGCCTGCAGAAGAGTACTGGAAGCAAAATATAAGCTGGGCCTGTTCAAAGACCCTTACAAATACTGCGACGAGAAAAGGGCCGCTGCCGATGTTTTCACAGCCGCCAACAGGCAGACTGCCCGCCAGATCGCCGCGGACTGCTTCGTGCTCCTGAAAAACCAAAACAACATCCTTCCCCTGAAAAAAGGCAGCACCATCGCGCTGGTCGGCCCCCTGGCCGATAACAAGGAGAACATGCCCGGCACCTGGAGCGTAGCCGCTGACTTCTCAAAAGCTGTCTCCGTATACCAGGGGCTGAAAGACGTCGCCGGTAATGACGCGAAGATCATCTATGCACAGGGGTCTAACCTCTCCGATGACAGTCTCTTCGAAGTAAGGGCCGGTATGTTCGGCAAAGCCCTTCATAGGGACTCCCGGCCCGCCGAGGCCATTCTGCAGGATGCGCTGCAGGCCGCCAGCCAGGCCGACGTGATCGTCGCCGTATTGGGGGAGTCCGCTGAAATGACTGGCGAGGCCAGCAGCCGCAGCGATATCTCCATACCGGCCGCGCAAAAACGTCTCCTGGAAGCCCTGGTAAAAACAGGGAAGCCCGTCGTGCTGGTCCTTTTCACCGGCCGCCCCCTGGCCATCAAATGGGAGAGCGAGAATGTTCCCGCCATCCTGAACGTCTGGTTCGGCGGCACCGAAGCCGGTCACGCCATCGCCGATGTCCTCTTTGGCGCGGTCAATCCCTCGGGCAAGCTGAGCACCACCTGGCCCCAGAACGTCGGTCAGGTCCCTATCTACTACAACCATAAGAACACCGGTCGCCCCCTGGCGGAAGGCGCCTGGTTTCAGAAATTCCGCTCCAACTACCTGGACGTATCCAACGACCCTGTTTATCCCTTCGGCTACGGCCTCAGCTATACCCATTTCACCTATGGAGACCTGTCCCTGAGCAGCAAGTCGCTGAAAGGGAATCAGAAGCTGACAGCCAGCATCACCGTGACCAATGACGGCCAGGTAGACGGAAAGGAAGTGGTGCAGCTATATATCCATGACCTCGTAGGCAGCATCACCAGGCCTGTAAAAGAGCTCAAAGGTTTCCAGAAGATCGCGCTGAAAGCCGGCGAATCGAAAACAGTCTCTTTTACCATCACGCCGGAAGACCTGAAATTTTATAACAGTGACCTGAAATTCGACTGGGAATCCGGCGACTTCGACATCATGATCGGAGGCAATTCCAGGGATACAAAAACCGCAAGGGCTAACTGGACAAAATAGGTATCTTAGCGCATCATGAACGGGATAAAGAACATCATTTTCGACCTGGGTGGTGTCATCATCAACCTGGACAACCAGCTCACGGAGGACGCTTTCATAGCGCTGGGCTCAAAACCGATAAAGGAATATTTCGGACATGGACATGCCGCCGCCTTTTTTAAGGACTATGAAGTAGGGGGCCTCAGCTCACAGGAATTTGTCGGCATGATCAGGAGCCAGACGGGTATAAAAGCTTCGGACGAAGAGATCATCCGCGCCTGGAATGCCCTGCTGCTGGACTTTCCCCCTGAACGCATCCAGCTGCTGAAGGAGCTGCGGAAAAGCTATCGCATCTTCCTCTTCAGCAATACCAACGAGCTGCATCTGCAGCACCTGAACCAGATCTACAAGGACACCTTCCCCGGGGGAGGATCGCTGGACGACCATTTTGAAAGGTCTTACTATTCGCATACCATGAAGATGCGCAAGCCCGACACAGCTTCATTCCAACAGATATTAAAAGAAAATCAGCTGAAAGGTGAGGAGACGTTATTCGTAGATGACGCCCTCATCAACGTGGAAGGGGCGGAAAAAGCGGGATTGAAGGGACTGTTCCTGAGACCCGGGATAACCATCCTGGACTTCCAGTGGTAACAGCCCTGCCAGACCCTATTTAAGTTCCTCAAAATCAATATATTCGCCCACCTTGTCTGTGTTGGGCCTACGTTCCTGGGGCGCCTCAGTGCGCCTGTTCTCATCATTGTAGAAACGTTGTTCAGTCCCGCTTTGCATATGCTTGAACTGCTGGCGCACCTGCCGGGTCGTCCGGGCTATAGGCACGACGAAATTGAAAATAAAGCGGTACAGCACGTAAAATACGATGCCAAAAAAGAATATTTCAGGTAGAGATCTCATGACAAATTACTTTTTAAATACCCTGGTTATCACCCAGTTAAGCCCGTCTCCGAGCTTTTCGGCCAGCATGTCCGCCAGCTTGGCCAACACTTTCTGCAGCCGCTCATTCTGGAGGAAGGGGTCCAGCACCGGGTTGCCCGTCACACTTTCCCCCTCTACCTTTCTTGGTAACAGTGATCGCACAAATAATGTTCCGGAATGTTGTTGGAAATATGTGAAATTATCATCCAGCTTCTGCTCCAGTAAACGGGCCTTTTTCCGGAGCCGGCGGATATCCCCTTCCAGGTTATCCAACGTACGGGAGGCTTTTGAACTTGATGCCATATATTATGAATAAATTAATTATTGATCATCATCATCGTCCGCTACTTCTTCCTCCCTCGACTTTTGAATAATACTCTGAACGACAGGATCTACGAACAGCGACCTCCTGAGCAGGGCCAGCAATACGAACAATACCACCAGCAAAAGCGTCATCAGTCCAAACCCCTTCACATAGCTTCCCAGCATGCTGGAAAACCAATACGCCAGCATCAGCCCGCCAAATATCACGATCAGAAATACCAGGAATAGAGACACCATGATCCACGCGAAATATCCCGCCGACTTGGAAAAGATCCGCAGGCTCTGCAGCCGGTAGATCTCCATCCTCGTCTCGAGGTACTCCTTCAACACCGCCTTGTTCTCGGAAATAAATGAACCTAAATTGTCCGGCTGGTTCTGGTTCATGCTTCTTCTTTTGTTTAAAAGTACGGCATTTTCAGCAACCTATTTCCCACGCAATTTTGGTGGAATCATAAATCATCGTACATTTGCATTGATAAAAAGAAGCATCAGAAGGGAACGGAAGCGTTCCCTTCTTCAATTTTAAGGAACCGCACATTTATTAGCTCTTCTGCATAAGAATATGGTGAATGAAACTGTAAAGGCGGTGGAAAGCATGATGCAGGCTCTATTGGCCGATCAGCCGGATTATTTCCTGGTAGACATCCGGATAAAACCTACGAATAATATCAAGGTATACCTGGACGGAGACAAGGGAATATCCATCGAGACCTGTGTTCGCTATAACCGCGCCCTGTATAAAAAATTGGAAGAAGCAGGTCTCTTCCCAAATGGTGATTTTTCCCTGGAACTTTCCTCCCCGGGTCTGGACGAACCGCTAAAGCTGCTCAGGCAGTATAAAAAGAACGTCGGACGACAGGTTGAGCTGGTTCTCCAGGACGGCTCGAAAAAAGAAGGCCGCCTGCTGGAGGTTACGGAGGACGGCGTCATCGTCGAGGAAATAAAAGGAAAGAATAAAAAGAGGGAAGTGATTAACCACACCTTCCTATTCGATAACATAAAAACAACGAAAATTCAAGTAGTCTTTTAGTTTAAAAACAAGAGTTATGGCAAGTATCAATTTGATCGAAGCCTTCCAGGACTTCAAAGAAGCCGAAAACATCGACCGCCCGACCATGATGAAGGTGGTAGAAGACGTGTTCAAAACTTTGTTGCGCAAAAAATACGGCAGCGACGAAAATTTTGACGTGATTGTGAACGCGGAAAAAGGTGACCTGGAGATCATGCGCCGCCGCACCATCGTCGAAGATGGTGAGGTGAATGATCCGCTGGCGGAGATCGCATACTCCGAAGCTACGAAGATCGAACCCGACTACGAAGTAGGGGAAGAATTATATGAAGAGGTCGAGATCCTGGATTTCGGCCGCCGCGCCATCCTGGCTGCCAAGCAAACCCTGGCCAGCCGTATCGGCGACCTGAAGAAAAATGTGCTGGTAAAGAAATATAATGAAAGGGTGGGAGAGATCGTCAGCGCTGAAGTATACCAGGTGTGGAAAAAGGAAATATTGCTCCTGGACGAGGAAGGCAGCGAACTGATCCTTCCCAAGTCGGAACAAATACCCCAGGATTACTTCAAAAAAGGCGAGAACATCCGGGCCGTGGTGAAGAAAGTGGAGCTGAAGAACAACTCCCCCGTCATCATCCTGTCCAGGACCAGCCCGCTCTTCCTCTCTAAACTATTGGAGATCGAAGTACCTGAGATCTTTGACGGCCTCATCGTTATCAAGAAGATTGTCCGTGAGCCAGGCGAAAGAGCAAAAGTAGCCGTGGAGTCATACGACGACCGTATCGATCCGGTGGGCGCCTGCGTAGGTATGAAGGGCAGCCGTATCCATGGCATCGTCCGGGAACTGAAGAACGAGAACATCGACGTCATCAACTGGACCGCCAACACCCAGCTGCTGATCCAGCGTTCCCTGACTCCGTCCAAAATCACCAATATGGAGCTGGACGGCGAAAAGTCGCACGCAAATGTCTATCTTAAACCAGACCAGGTATCCCTCGCCATCGGCCGTAAGGGTGTTAATATAAAGCTGGCCCAGGAATTGACTGGTTACACCATCGACGTGTTCCGTGACAATGAGGGCGAACCGGAAGAATTTGACATCGACCTGGAAGAGTTCAGCGATGAGATTGAGACCTGGGTCATCGATGAGCTGAAGCGCATCGGTTGTGACACCGCCCGGAGCGTACTCGACCTCACCGCCGAAGAGCTGGAAAGAAGGACCGACCTGGAAAAGCAGACCATCGACGACGTGAGAAAAGTGCTGAAGGAAGAATTCGAAAAGGGATAATCGCAGCCTGACTGCGTCCGCCCTTGCAAGAATACCCTCCCTGACCCGGCATAAAACCGAGCAACCGTACTTCGGATAGCGGAATTAAAGGTCCGCTGCCCTGAAAAAGCAGTGACGTTATCGGTATATTCTCTATTTTGCAGAACAATTGGGTCCGAAAAGGGGCTCATGTATTTTTGAAATAAATTTAAATTGGGACAACCTGGAACACCTGTAACAGGACGGTTTCAGGGGGACAAGTATGGCAGAGACACAGACATTACGTTTAATGGCCGCCGCCAAGGAATTTAACATCGGGAAAGATACCCTGGTGGAATTCCTCGTTGGCAAAGGCTTCAGCAAGGACGATCTCAAGCCCACGTCAAAGCTGACGGAGGACATGTATCGCAGCCTGCAGCAGGAATTTCAATCCGATAAGGTCGCCAAGATAAAGAGCGACCAGATCGACCTGCCAAAGGGAAGCCTGGAGGCCAAAAAGAAAAAAGAAGAAGAAACGGTCGTCTTTAAAAAAGAGATCGTTAAAAAGCCTGTAAAAGAAGAACCTCCCGTGGTGGCGGCAGTGACGCAAGAACCTGTCGTACAGGCACAGACACAGACTCCGCCTCCCGTGGTGGAAAAACAGGAAGAGCCCGTAAAGCAAAAACCCGTCCCCGTCGAACCCGAAGTGGTGGAGATCGAGGCGCCAAAGCTGGAAGGCCCTAAGGTCATCGATAAGATCGATCTATCCAATATAGACTCTTCGACCCGTCCTAAAAAGACGACGAAAAAGCCCGGCGACAACGGTGTCGAGGCCGCTCACGAAGAGAAGGTGGAACCCGTATCCACCACCCCCGTTGTGGTAGAAAAAGAGACGCCAAAGGAGACAAAAGAGCCTGTCAAAGAAGAGACGGCTCCCCACGAGACCCCCGTCATGGCCGAAAGCAGCCCTGCGGAACAAGCTGAGTCTCCCGAAACGGCCGCTCCCGCAAAGACCGACGAACCCGAAGTACCACCCGTTATCGAAAATATCAGGGCCGAAAAGCTGGAAGGCCCCAAGATCCTGGGCAAGATCGACCTGCCCGTCAACAGCGACACCCGGCCCAAACCCCCTTCCGAAGAGAAAAGGAAGCGGAAACGCATTCCCATCGAAAAGAAGGACAGCAACGGCCGTCCCCCGCAACAGGGAGGCAACCAGGGCGGCGGCGGTCAGGGTGCTGGTCATGGCCACAGCGGCGGCGGCAATCAACGCCCCCCGGGTCAGGCACGCATCCCCATCCAACGCAATACCGGTGGTAACCGCGGCACAGGCGGCGGCCAGGGCGGCGGCAATCGCCGTCCCGATCCCCGTCACTCTCCCCGTGAAGTAAAGGAGATCGATAAAAAGGAAATTCAGGAGAAGATCAGGCAGACCCAGGCCAAGCTGGCAGGATCCGGCGGCCGCGGGAAAAGCCTCAAAGCAAAATATCGTCGCGCCAAACGTGAAGAAATGGCCGAACAGTCCGGCGGCGACGACATGATGGATAACAAGCTCCAGGTCACCGAGTTCATCAGCGTCAGCGAGCTCGCTAACCTGATGGACGTAAGCTACGCCGATGTCATCAGCAAATGTATGAGCCTGGGTATGATGGTGTCCATCAACCAGCGCCTGGAAGCCGACGTCATCGAGCTGGTAGCCGGCGAATTTGGCTACACCGTTGATTTCATTGGTATCGACGATGCCGCCGATATGGAAGAGGAGGAAGAAGAGGACGATCCGGAAGATATGGTGCCCCGCTCACCCGTGGTCACCATCATGGGTCACGTCGACCACGGTAAGACCTCCCTGCTCGACTACATTCGCAGCGCCAACGTGGTGGCCGGTGAAGCCGGTGGCATCACCCAGCATATCGGCGCCTACCAGGTGACGACTGCCGCAGGGAAAAAGATCACCTTCCTCGATACGCCCGGTCACGAAGCGTTCACCGCCATGCGTGCCCGCGGCGCCAAAGCAGCCGACGTTGCCGTCATCGTAGTGGCGGCAGACGACGCCGTCATGCCCCAGACAAGGGAAGCCATCTCCCACGCACAGGCTGCCGGCCTCCCCATGATCTTTGCTATCAATAAGATCGATAAGGACGGCGCCAACCCGGAAAAGATAAAGGAACAGCTGGCTGGCATGAATATTCTCGTGGAAGACTGGGGTGGTAAATTCCAGTCCCAGGAAATCTCTGCCAAAAAAGGCCTGAACGTTGACCTCCTGCTGGAAAAAATAGGCCTGGAAGCAGAATTGCTCGACCTGAAAGCCAACGCCGACCGCGAAGGCACCGGCAGCGTCATCGAAGCCTCCCTGGACAAGGGCCGCGGATATGTCGCCACCGTGCTGGTACAGAATGGTACCCTCCGCAACGGCGACCTGGTTGTCTCCGGTCAATACTTTGGCCGCGTAAAGGCCATGTTCAACGAACGTAACAAAAGAGTAGAAGAAGCGCCTCCGACAACACCCGTCCTTCTTCTCGGCCTCAACGGCGCCCCTCAGGCTGGTGAGAAGTTCAAGGTTTACGAGGATGAAAGTGAAGCCAAGGAAGTCGCTAATAAAAGAGCGCAGATCCTGCGGGAACAAGGGATCCGCACGAAGAAACATATCACCCTGGATGAGATCGGGCGCCGCCTGGCGCTGGGTAACTTCAAGGAGCTCAACCTCATCATCAAAGGTGACGTGGACGGCTCCGTGGAAGCCC
>Ga0247764_1000704_pt1 | contig 11743 bp, 13 predicted proteins | sample UWRJL051202B4_FD_179932 | JGI IMG/M metagenome (GOLD analysis project Ga0247764, IMG submission 179932) | Plant litter microbial communities from Arlington Agricultural Research Station in Wisconsin, United States - UWRJ-L051-202B-4 | ecosystem: Environmental > Terrestrial > Plant litter >...
CCGTCAGCTTCCCCTTCGAATAGTCGATGACGTGATCGTAAATCCCGCCATCGCCCCACGTGCGCACGCAGTACGCCTCCGAGTTCCAGCCGTCGTACGCGAAGTAGAACGACAACCCGTTGCGATTCGTCTCGCGCACCATCAAGTGCCGCTTGTACGCAAACGTCCACGATGCGCCGAGCGCGTCGGTGACTTGAACTAGGTCGCCCTCTGCATCGTACGCGTAACGAACGTAGTCGACGAACCCGTCTTCGGTTGGATGCGGCAGGCGTACGCAGATGAGGCGCCCGAGTGCGTCGTGTTCGAAGGTGATGATGCGGCCGCCGGAGTCTTTGACCCAGGCCAAGTTGCCGTTGGGGTCGTAGCTGAGGGCGATTTCACGGCCGTCGCGCGTGCGGCGTTTCTGTAGGCGCCACCAAGCGTCTCGGGAGGAGCCGGGGCGTTGTTTGAGGCGGCTGAATTCTAGGGTTTCGCCGGAGTGCGTCTCGATTTCGATGCGGTCGCTTTGCTTGAAGCGCAGCGTGAGCTGGTGGATGGGTTCGTAGACGTCTTGTCCTGGGCGCAGGGCGTGATCAGGTAAGTCGAAGGTGTCGAACTCGAGCTCGCGGCCGTCTTCGGCGAGGTAGACGACCTTGCCGCGTTCGAACCACACGGCTTGGTCGAGGGAGTGGGACCAGCCGGGGCCGAGCGGACCATTGCGGTGCGACCAGCTGGAAGCGTAGTTGCGCTCGAACTTGAGCGGTAACGGGCCAGGCAGCTCGAAGTCGATGTTGTCGGTGAGCAAGCGGCCCGTCGCGACGTCGACGGGATGGCCGGTGAGGAAGCAGACGGCTTTGGAGAGTAGGTTGCGGATGCGGTCGCTTTTGATGCGACTCACCAGGGAGTGCATGTAGCCCGCGACCCACTTGGTCTTGATCATCGCGAGCAGCGCATCCAGCAGGTTCACGCCTGGAGGGCCGCCGACGAGCACCAGGGGGCCTTTGGGGATGGCGATGACGACGGACGAGGGCATGCGCAGGGGCTCGCCGCAGCTCATCCACATCTCGCCCATGCGCACGGCGCTGGAGCCCATGATGGTGACGGTGGTCGAGCCCATGATGCTGACCGCGTCGTCTTCCGGTTTGACGGGCAAGCCGGGGAACTCGGGCGGGCCGCGAAACGACGGCTTGGGGAACTTCGGCATCGGCACCCACGCGACGCCGGGCGGGATCAGGATGTGACCCATGCCCTTGGCTTCGGTGCCGACGTTCGTGGCGGGCATGCAGTTGATGAGCACCGGCCCGGTCGGCGTACCGCCCGTCGCCAGCGCCATGGCGGCGCCGAGCGCGAGCCCTACGGCCAGCCCTGCCGGATCGAACACCAGGCCAATGAATGGGTTCGGAAACGGCGTCGGTATCGGTCCCGCAGGCGTCGGCACCATTTCGAAGTGGATGTCCACGCCGACGACCATGTCGAGCCAGGTGCTCGCAATCATTTCCCCGTCACCATGCTGCTCATCCGCATGTAGCATAGGTCGGATGGGACGCGCAGCAGTTGCGAGCCTTCTCTGGGTGGTCGCTCCGCGTCCGGCCACGCCAGTTCCCCGGGAAAAGTGGAGCGAATCTTCGCGGGGACGGCGAGCACGAAGCCCGCGCCACCCACTTCGCTAGGGCAACGCGCCCTTGGCGACTCTCTCCTCGAGCCCAAGAACTTGCTGCAGCAGCGATGCCAGGTCCACCACATCTGGACCATGCGGAAGATTGCGGGCGTCGATCTGCTGTAACACGTCGCGAGCGGCGCCCCGTAACGAGGCTAGATACCTCGAGACACTCACTTGGTGTTGTGACTTCGATCGCTGCCCTCCGAAGTCGAATTCCACTGTCAACTCCGTAGATGCAGCCGGTCGCCGCACGGCGAAGCACATGCTTCCATCCATGAACCGATTCTTTACTTCGGAGTCAGGTGCATAGAGCACGGTCACGTTCTGCAGCCACTGCGCCAGCACCGGCAGAACGTAGTCGACCCAGTTTTTCGCTGGAAACCAGTCTTCATCGATACGAAGGTAGAGATGCCCCGAAAGAGCGGCGCGCGGATCCCGTTGTTCCGTTTCCCGCTCCGAGACTCGGGCGTAAACGCTAAACTTGCTCAACACCGTTGTTTTTCTTTCGGACAGGCGCAGTCATGTCTCGGGTCTCTACGTTGAAGCACATCTCAGGTCTATCTGTGGCGCCCCGAAGGTGTTGGCTTCACCTGACAGATGAACGCCAAAGTTTCGGCCATGGATCGGCAGAAGTTCACGGCGTTCTCGGCTGTGACCACGGCGTGAATTTCGGAGTATTGATGGTTGAACGCTTGGCTGATTCCTTCGGGAGTGATGGCGGTATCGGTAGCCAGGTCGGCCAACTCACGCTGTAGCCCGGACGCGCGCTGCGGGTGCGCGTTCCACGTCACCCGGACTAGCAGGTCGATGACGTTCTGTTCGCGCTCTTCCCACAGCGTGGTGGTGAAGAAGTCGAAGAGTAGTGGATACCTGGATCTGAAGTGTTCGCTGACCACCTCAGGACCCGTAGCACGCCAGCGGAACGTGCGCGTTGCGCAGCTCACAAGGACGCGCGCAACGCGTACCAGAGGTGCAATCGCGAAACCATCTTCAGCGGGCTCGTCGCGCCCAGTGCTCCAGTTGGTCGCGATGAGGTCAGGCGCGACTTGGTCATGGTGGCTCGATGTGGCGACGTGCGGGGAGTTAAGGCTCGCCTGTTACTCTATACTTTGCCAGCGAGCCCATGAAGGATGAAAGTTCCATGTCTGGATCGGTATCTGCGGGAATCCTCGCGTCGTTGGTTGACCAATCCAGTGAAATCGTGAGCGCCAGTACGGCGAGCAATCCAGATTGATAGTCAGAATGCGAGAACGGTAGGTGAGTAACCGCTGCAGGCGGCAGATCCCAGCAGAGTTCGTTGACGAAGGTTTCCAGCGTCAGGTCTGAATCCCCTAGCAGAAGGCCAGAACGTTCCCCATCTTCAGGACGCTCTGCGCTCACCTGCACGGGCCCATACTTGATCCCATCGATGTGCGCGAGCAGCCCCGCGTTCGGAGCCGTCGCGAGGAGCATCACTGCCTTCAGTTCATCGAGTGCTTCCCCGGTGAGTAGAGTGCGGGACTCTGCAAGTTGGATCAATCTGTCTATCAGGTGCCTGCGATAGGCGCGCGCTGGCGCAAATGTTCGTGGCAGTTCACGCGTATTCCGGTAATGAGCGAGTGACTGCTGCGCTTCTGCAATATGCTTGGTCAGCGATTGCGGCTGCAGGTGCGTCTCTTGTTCACATTCAAGCTCAGACCACTCGAACGCTCTGGTAATCGTTTCGAGCACCTGAACGCCTGCAAGAAGGTCATCTTGATAGAAACTGACCTCTTCGCGTCCTGACACGTCCAGTGCGCGGAGCGTGACCAAGAACTGACTTAACGTCAGTCCGCATCCGGGAACGATGAGGCCACGACGCTCTCCGGAAGCGGAAGTGGAAGGATCTTCGGGTACCGCCCGATATTGCCAGCGATCAAGCAACTCCAGCGTGCCCGCCTCCGAGGAGGTGATCATCATGAACTTCGCCTTGAGCTCGTCAAGCGCTGCGCCTTCTAGCTGATTCCTACGCTCAGAAAGCTGTAGCAATGTCTGGAGCAATCGACGGTGAAAAACATGCATGCGCTAGCGACCTTTGCCTTTCCCTGTTTCCTGCGCCTTCGTGTCCTTAGCTTCCGTGGCGACGTTCGTTGCGGGCATGCAGTTGATCAGCACCGGCCCCGTCGGCGTGCCGCCGAATGCGAGCGCTATGGTGACGCCCAGCGCGAGCCCTACGGCGAGCCCTGCCGGATCGAACACCATGCCGATGAATGGGTTCGGAAACGGCGTTGGCACCATTTCGAAGTGGATGTCCACGCCGACGACCATGTCGCCGTGTGCTCGCAATCATTTCCCCGTCACCATGCTGCTCTGCGCATGTAGCATAGGTCGGACGGGACGTGCAGCAGTTGCGAACTTTCTCCGCGGCTGGAGCGTCCAACCATGGGCTTACAGAATCAGGCGAAACGCCTTGCCGGCGACGCCGACAGGAGCTTGTTCACGTGGCCTTTGATCCGGGAGCGTCGGTGACCGCACTACGTATGCGTTACAGTCTTCTCTCCCTCATCCAGCGCAGCCAAGCTGACGCGCGCGGCTGCAGCGATGTGGTCTGCTTCGTCCTCTAGCAAGCGCAACAGAACCTCACGTGGAGTGCTCCTGTGTTGCGCGATTAGCCAACGAACACCAAGCGCGATGCCGAGATCTCCGACGAATTCGTCGAGGAGTCTGTGAAGCTCGGCGGCGTCTGCTCGATGCAAAGTTCTTCGCGACAGTAATGCTAGAAAGGCATGTTCGCGAACGCTTTGATCAGGGTGTGCCGAGAGCTCCTGCAAGATCGACTCGTTCGTCCTGCTGTTTGTCGCAAGGGTGTTCGCTAGGTGGGAGCGCTTGTTTGCGCGCGTCAGGACAAACTGACGCAGCTTCTCGTCGCTCGCCGAGGCTTCTGTCTCCGCCACGAGGGCGAGCACCGCATCTTCGTGGGGTAGCGCTCGGTGCGCCTTGCAGATAGTTATTAGCGCCGTGGCAGAGAGCGCGGGTGAAAGTGTGAGCTCTTCGCGACGTCCGGCTTGATGCCACGCGAGCAGATCGTGCTTCGTGCTAGTGACGTCAACGATCACTGAGACCTCAACACGCGCCTGTTTCGGAAACACCTGTGGGCTGGCATAAGTCTGCCTCTGCGAAAGCGTCAGTCTTCGCACAGTCGATCGACTCGCTCCAGCATTCGCTCACGCGGCGTCTCTTCTTCAATTCTGCTGGCAAGCTCCCAGGCCGTACGGCAGTGGCCTTTGGCGGCAGCGTGGAGTGCGACCGCGGCGCGCTCGTCGTGGGTTCCAGAGCGCTCGGCGCTGGGCTTCGCCAACGCAAGAGCTTGGTCGGGGCGGTTTCGTTCCATCAAGTGGCGGAGGACTGATTCCTCGCCGACTTCTCCTCCATCCAACGAGGCGGCGACGTACAAACCGATGTCACTCGATCTGACGGATGGGGGGAGTGATCGGGCAGTGAACTCGAACGCCATGACGAAAGCCAAGAGCAATAGCGGTAAGGTGAGCCAAGTCACGATCACTGGGCCGCGAGCGGGTGCCTGCGGCCTTGGATAGGATGGTGGGTGGCCCAGGGCGAGCATCCGATCGTAGAGCGATGGATGCGTGCCTCCTGCTCTGAGCACGACCGGTATGCCATTGAGTCGATAGAGCTCTTCCAGCGCGGCTGCGTAGACGCCTGGTGAGGCAGCGTGGGCTCCGGCATCGGCCCTCAATTCGAGCTTCCGAGAGTATGCTGCATAGCCGAGGGCCAACGTGGCGGCGATGAGCGCGCCGCCAAGCAAGTAGAGCGCCTGGCCGGTGCGCTCCAGCATCAAAAAAGCCAATAGAATCGGCAGCCAAACGACGTTGGCCAACGCGCGTGTGACTCGAACCTGACGAGGCTCCAGCAGGTGTTCGATCTCGTGAGCGGCGATGGCCTCCAGCGCTTCCGCAGAGAGATGCTCGATGGCCCGAGTGGTGAAGAAGACCCATCCCAACATCGGAACAGCGGCCGCGTTCGCCATGTTCCACGTGAGCTCGAAAGTGGGCGGTGTCGAGCACTGCAGTCGAGCGGCAGCGCGTTCGACGGCGGCAACGACCGCTGCGCGCGCCGGTCGCAAGACCCCGCACCAACGCAACGCTAGGATCAGCCCGCCGAACGCGGTAGCCGCCGCGAGCATCAACGAACCAAGAACCCCGAACCAGAAACCCGCGGGCGACTTGCCTACTCCGATTGCGACGATTACCGGCGCGACGAGCAGCCACGGTGCGAAGATCACTGCCACGGCCAGCATCTCGCGAACCGGTCGCTGCGGTCTGGGTAGCGGTCCAATTCGCGCGTCGAACCGCAACTTCAAGGACCACAACAGGCGAATCAGTATCGCCAGCACCGCAATCGCGAGCCATCCTTGCGCGCGGCTCCCTCCCAACGCGTAGTGGAGGGTGAACCATGCGGCCAGCGGCACGAGCATCGCGATGAGCGACAACCCTGCTCCTCTGAGTGGCGACACCGCCCGCGCCCGTTCGGTCCAATGCTCGCCTTCCGAACGGCCCGCCATTCGCAGCAATAGCCATTGAGCAAGCGCTGCGATGCCGCATGCAGTGGCAGACGCTATTGCGAGCCGCACCGCCACGCTCAACCAGGTCAGTTGCTGTACGAAACCGGCGGGCGACGACTCCCCAAAGCTAGGCATGCTGTATCTTCCTAGCACTCTCACGCTGGGAGAAGGGTGATTCGATGCGAGAGACCAAGCTCTCCCACCCAGGTCGCCTGCCAGAAAACTCGTCCCCGCACGCCGAGACCGTTCTGAGGGGCGCGTGCAGACCCAACGAACACATCATCATGTTGATTGCTTGCGCGCCTCGTATTGCACGGCGGCCCGTCCTTGCAGTCCGATGGTTCGATGATGACTGAAGGCGACTGCCCAATCAAAGCGCGTTCCCGTTAGGTAAAACTCGAACGCGGAACAGTCTCCAATCAACTCCACAATGTGGGACAACTTTACGAGGTAGACGACTTTGTCGTCATTTTCGTTGAATAGCAGATAGCAGATGTCTTCCTGCGCAGCGTAATCCCGCAGATGGCGCCAACCCTCTTCGTCGGGAACGTGAGCCTCCGGCGGCTTGAAGTAGTCCCAGTAGAAGCATCCGGGATCCTTGATACAGCAGCTGAGGATGAAGGTCCGTCGCACGTCGCGCGCCTCCATCGGTTCAAGCTTTCGGACTGCATCAACAACGCCAAGGTTGTGAGCTGCGCGGTCCAATTGCTGTTCGATCGTCTCGATATCGTCCACGTCCCTCCTAACTATAGCGGCCGAGTGCCTGTTCTTCGAATACTACTTGGCTTGGTCGAAATTGGATTGGTTCATTGCGGAAACTGACCACAATCGGCTGATGTTGCGGATCCCCGTCGTTATCATCTTTGGGGTGGTTCGCGCGTTGGGGCCACGGCAACGTAGCGCGGAGCTTGACTGATGTCGTCGGAGCGCGGCTTGTGTCACCGCCAGGGCACGTCGCCGACGGCCACGATCAGAAAGTCAGGCGCGTCCTCTCGAGCATCGGGCGTTGAACGGTCGGTGCTGCATACACACCAGCCGAAAGAATCATCGAAGACGTAGATGTCTACGTTGTCGTTGGGATCCTGCTTCGTGAAGAACTCGCGCACCTGAGAGCCGGTCACCACATGCAGTTCGATGCCTCTGCCGAGCATCAGATAGAGTTGGGGTAAGTCGCTCAGCCGCGGACTCAACAATAGTTCACGCTGCGTCGGGTTCATTGGGAAGGAGAACCAGAATGGGAGATGGCGTTGGTCGGGCGCGACGAAGGTCTGCTTGAAGCGTTCGACCAGTGGTTTTTGCTGCTCTTTGCTTAGTACCGTACCGGGCACGGCGGTGAACCAATTGGGCATGTTTTTGGGCCTTCTGCGATCACTTCCAAGGCGCGCCGCACCTCTTCAACGAGAACTTGTCCAGGACCAGTCTCCCGCTCCCCGCACTAGCACGCGGCCTCCGCAGTTTCCTTTTTGCCTTCGCCGGTGTCAGCGCGGCGCCGGCTCCGCCGGGGCAATCTCGCCAACCGAGACCGGCGTGACGTCCCTGAAATGGATGACCACCGCGAGAAGGTGGTGACACCGCGGGCAGCGCGCGTAGCAAGTCTCCTTCGCTTCGTCTTTCCCGTCGCCCCACGTGTTCCATGTGCGTAGTCCGGATGGTCCGGGGGAAACCATTTCATGCGCACTCCGAGTGGATAGCGTTGGTTCATGAAGCGGCCGCTGGCGTCGCCATCGTAATCTGACGCCATGTGAGTCTGCGCCTCTAGAGAAGCTGGCTGATGGCAGTTCGGACACTCGGCATCCAGAACAATATGGTTGAAGGCGGCCATCGGAGTTTCCGGAGCAACGGCCCGGAATCTTAGATGAGATTGTGGCAGGGCGGGGCGTCTACGTGCAGGGATCGACGTCACGCCTAGCTACTCGCCGGGCTTCGCACACGCCAGTCCCAGCCGGCTTGCAACCTCGCTAAAAACTGTTCGGCGGCCATCACCCAGCCGTAGTCTGAGTCGATCCACGAGCGCGCCAGTGCGTCGCCCAGGTTAGCGAGGACGGTCTCGAGCGTCGCCTTCGCTAAATGGAAGTCGTTGAAGTAGACGATGCGCAACGAGCATTTTCGCACTTCGGCTCGGAATTTCTCCGGCAGGTCCTCGTTGCTGGAGTAATCGTCGATGGCGGCCGCCGGCTCTTTCATCGGCCCAATGTCGACGTACCGCGTGGCATCGCGCAGTAGCTGAATCGACGTCGCGCCACGCGTGAAGATGAGGCCTGACGTGGCAAGACTCGCTGCAATTGAATCCAGCGTCAGATGGGTCGGGAGGGCGATGATCAGGGACTGGCTCACTTGAGTTCCGAATTAAGGTAGCAAAGCTCGTCGGCGAGCACCGTCCTCCGATGCAGGCTTCAAACCCGCTGCCGCGCAGCGGGACCCCGTTACCCGGCTTGCCTGACCAAATTCTAAGCTCGTACCCGGCTCGAACCCCCGATCGCACCGCCGAAGAGCAGCCAGCTGCGAGAAGCGTAGCTGATGGCACCGCGAAAGAGCAGCCAGCTGCGCGTATCGATGCCCATGGCACCGCGGAAGAGCAGCCAGCTGCGCGTATCGATGCCCCGGGCACCTCGGAAGAGCAGCCAGCTGAGCAAGCAGATTGCCCGTGCACCGCGTAGGAGCAGCCAGCCGCGAGAATCGATGCCAGTGGCACCGCGAAAGAGCAGCCAGCTGCCAATCCGCTTAGGACGCTCATATCGCTTGGTCACCTGGCTGCCCATCGCCGGTGCCCCAGGTATGCGTTTCAGCAGCTGGCTGGTCAAAGCGGGTGACCTCGCCACGCGTTTCAGCACCTGGCTGCCGCTTACCGGTGCCGCGAGCATCGATTCCGGCAGCTGGCTGCCGCTTACCGGTGCCACCGCCACGCGTTCGCGCAGCTGGCTGCACCACCGTGCTCGTCGACCGGCCAAATTTCGGTTCGACGTCGCACTTCAGGGCAACGGCATCGCTCTCCGCTCTTGCTGCACGAGACGCTTGCTCCAAAGCCGCGACCCGCGCGCGTTGCCCTCGCTGACATCGTGAGACACCGTGCCGAACGAACGGAGCTTCAGTGAGCTCGCATCCATTGAGGGGTCGCGCTTGTTCGAGCGGCCGATTCGATGTGTCGATTGAGTGACACGCGGACGGTTCGTGCGGCCGCTCCGCTGCTCATGGTCAAATCATCCGATTCAAACTGCCAGTTAGAAAAAAAGAGAGCGCGCCTTGAATAGACGGGATTGGGAGGGCGTCTGTCGTGCGTTGCTGAGCTCGCGTTTCGAAATCGGCGGCTGAGCAAGAAACTGAGTGAGGGGACGACCGATTGTTGGGTCACGAGGGAAGAAAAGCTCTTCGAGGGACGTAAAAGGGAAAGATTGCCCAAGGTCGAAAGGGGACCAGGGTTTCACTACTGAGGGAAATGGCAATGAGTCAGGGGACTATTGCAAGGCCCGAACAAGGGCAGGCAGAGGTTGCGTTTTTGCGCTTGCTGCCGGAGTTTGAGGCGCTGTCGATTGACGAGCTGCAGACGGTGAATGTCGATGCCGCTGCTTCGTCGCAGTTGGTGCTGGGGTCGCTGGAGCGGCTCAATTCGCTGCGGGCGGAGTTGCAACGGTTGCCGCACTTCAGTGTGGAGCAGTTCGATAAGCTGGAGCCACTGGCTTGGTCGTTGGCTCATGCGCAGACTCTGTATATGAGCGCGAGTCGCTCGGGGTGCCCTGCGGGGCTAGTGGCCGAGGGCGAACGCTTGCGGTCGCGGCTGGTCAGTGAGTTGCGAGTGCTGGCCAATCGCGGGCTGCTGGACGGGAGTAGGTTGCGGAATATCACGCTGCGGCGTGGTTATCTGCAGCTGTCGAATGATCTTGGGATTCTGAGCAGAGTGCTCACGGATTGTTGGGCAGATATCGAAGGGAGGTGCGCGGTGCCCCGTGATGATGTGCAGCGCGCTGCCTATCTGAGGGAACATTTCGTGCGCGCGCTGAGTCGGCGCGAGCAGCGCCCTGAAAACATGGCGCTGGCGGCAGAGGTTCGGCAGCGTGTGTTCACGTTGTTGTACCGAGCGTACGATGCGACCCGGCGAGGGGTGGTGTACGTGCGCTGGGAGCAGCGGGACTGGGATGCTTATGCGCCTTCATTGTTCGTAGGGCACGGCGGAAGCCGCAGGGTGAAGCCGACGGAGCCGAGTGAGGCTCCGCTCGCCACGTCCCCAGAGCCGAGCCCCGCGCTACCAGCGGCCGAGTCGTTCGTGCCGAACGACAACCAGATTTGATGATTGATTCATGCGCCGCGCGTCGCTGAACGCGCACAGAAAGGAACATAGTTATGGAAAACGTAAGCAATGGCGGAAGTGTGCTCGTGGATCCGGCGTTCGGTGAAGAGGCGTTCAATGCGCTGTTGCCGGAGTTTCAAGCGTTATCCACGGATGATTTGCTGCAGATCGGGGTGGACGTGAATTCGGCGGTGATCACGGTGTTGGGCGTGGTGCCGCAGGTGCGTGCGCTGGTGAAGCAATTGACGCGGGTACCGCCGGAGCTGGAGCCGGCGCTGCTGGATAAGATGGAGCAGTGCACGTTCGCGCTCGGTTGGGTGCAAGCTGGCTACGCGTCGGCGACGGCCGGGGCGAGCGAGCTGGCTGCGCTCGTTGAAGAGGCCGAAGGCCTGCGGGAGACGTTGGTCGCGGATATGAACGCGCTGGCTCGGCGTGGGTTCATTGACGAGGGTCGGTTGACTCGCGTGCAAACGAGTACCGGTTACAAGCAGCTCTCCAGCGATCTGCTCATCTTGGTGAGAGTGTTGAAGGATAACTGGGACGCGATTCAGGGTAAGTGCGCCATCGATGCGAAGGAGGTAGATCGCGCGCATCGCGTCGCTGAGCGCATCAACAAGCTGCTCGGTGCGAAGGAGCAGGCGCCGACGGTCTCGCCCGAGGCAACGGAGATGCGGCAGCGGGTGTTCACGGTGTTTGCCAAGCGTTACGACGACATTCGGATGGGTGTCACGTATGCGCGCTGGAAGAAGCAGGACGCGGACGACATCGCGCCGTCGCTCTATGCGGGGCGCGCGCGGCGCCGTTCGGGCTCGGATGTGCCGGAGCAACCGGTGACTCCTGTTACGCCGCCGCCCGCGGCGCCCGGCGCGAGTGGCAGCGCGCCGGTGAAGCCGAGCACCGGCTCCGCGCTGAGTGCGGCAGCGGAGACCGATCCGTTCATGAGCTGATGTGGAGAGTATTATGAGCCAGAAGGCGGTTCTGAATCTGGGTGCGTGGCGCAAGCTGGATGGCGCGCAGGGCAGCAAGGCGTTGCGCGTGCCGGCGCATCACCTGGTCACGCACGCGGTGGTCGTGGGCATGACTGGCAGCGGCAAGACGGGGCTCGTGACCGTGCTTGCGGAAGAGGCGCTGCGCGCTCAGATTCCGACGCTGATCATCGACGTGAAGGGGGATCTGCCAAACTTGCTGTTGGCGTTCCCCGACTTCGATCCAGGGCGGCACCTGCCCTGGGTCGAGTCCCCCGCGGACGGCGCGAGTGAAGGCGCGCGGCAAGCGTTGTGCGCGC
>Ga0247764_1000707_pt1 | contig 11736 bp, 17 predicted proteins | sample UWRJL051202B4_FD_179932 | JGI IMG/M metagenome (GOLD analysis project Ga0247764, IMG submission 179932) | Plant litter microbial communities from Arlington Agricultural Research Station in Wisconsin, United States - UWRJ-L051-202B-4 | ecosystem: Environmental > Terrestrial > Plant litter >...
TCGAAAAGAGTGGTTCACGATCGCGAACCACCCATTCTGGCTCCCATTGTGAATCCAGGTACGGGTGTTCGCAGTCCAACCGGTGCTTGGACCAATGTTGGCGCTGACAGTAGTCGGAACAATACTAAGGGAAACTAGTGGTAAGTGAGCGCGATTAAGGTCATTAAAATCGGGGCTACCTTGACAAGCGAACACTGATATGAAATATAATTAGTTTCTGCGACATTTATGGGGAGAAAATATATTGCCTGAGCACACCCTAACAATCCCTCATTGTGGCAAGCAAAGTCACCTTCACTGCTATTACTGCAGGAAATGACTGAGATTACCGTTCCGTTGGTACCTGATCCTAGCCCATAGGACGTATAAGACTCCGATGACTGCTCGATGGCCGCGCGAGAGACTGGGAGTCTACGTCTTCGCGTCTTGACTCGTGAAAGTAATCCTCGATAGTGCTCGTGGTTAAGCATGGTTGTCGTCGAAAGGAAGTAGGCCACAACTAAAGCCTCCTGGTTTATATACGTTTAGCTTAAGGTCAGACCATCAAGCCCAGTTGATTGCATTTGCAGAACGCATCTGCCGTGCCTATAACGAGGGAGGCGTTCGATGGTAGAAATGTAGGTAAAGGGTTACAACAGATGTTACGTCAAGGAAGCCCCCACCGTTTTTTGAGCATTAAAACGCAAATTCCAGCCCAGAATTCTCGAGAGTTGGCGGCTTCCAGGGCTTGATCAACGATTCCGTATCTCATGGACCATGGTCCGCAAGTTTAGCGCAAGTAAACGAAGGTTCTTAGAAGATTCATGGAGATTCCAGTGAAACGCGTATCCGGTCAATTCCTGGGGTATGAAAGTACAATGTGCATGGTAAAGGGTGAAGAAATCATCGTTCAGCTGGGTCATCATAACGGGAGGTTACTGGGCCAGGTATTATTCCCACCGTCTGCGTGAAAAGCCTGTGTCTAGAAGACATCAAGAAAAAACGGGGGCGATGAAACCAGAACAGGAACGAAGTCGGATTGAGCAGACCGTATGCGACTAACGGAACGAAGTAGGGCTCCAACTGTTTAGTTTTCGTTTACATTTCTAGGTAAACTAAACGGAAAGGGTATATATACTGTTTAAAACTGTTTAAAATAGTGGTAAAATAGCATTATTTAAGTATTATTTATTTACGTGACTATTAGGCGGCCTGGCCAGCTGCGCAGATGAACCAGCGAGATTGGCATGGTTTTTGATCCAGCATTTGCTGAGCATGGCTTGCACAATAGTAGGGGCTAGAGGCGAAGACCGTAAGTCAGAGGTGCAGGATGGCAGAAAATCTCGCTGCTTCTCACGCCATGGCCTCGGCGAAGATACTTGAAGCGCCCATGTTGAATGATGTTCACCACGACCGTCATTGTCTTCCTTGAATAGAAGACTAAAGATTTTAGTATTAAAAGTTGCAAACACATTGCCCTTGTTGACAGAGGTGAGAAGCCGGTTACGAGTGAGGCTGATCAAGCGGAGGATAATGGCTGAGATGTCGCCCAGTGTTACGGCCATTTTCTATGAGCGGGAGTCAACCTTAAACATGAGTTGAGGCGTTGGAGACCGCGTAAAAAATCAAATTAGCCGTTCAGAGATAATCGATTTTATTACTATTTAATACCATTTTAAACAGTAGTTTACTATTTAGACCCTTGGGTAAACTAAATGTAAACAGTAACCAGTATTACTGTTTTAAAACAGTAGTTTAAACCAAACGGTTGGAGCCCTACAATACGGTGTCGGTCGGACGCAGATTTGTTTGTGGTTGTTGCTCGGCGTCATTACGGTCTCACACCCCGTCACGACATGCTACTAAGTTCTCATTTCCTTGCTCACGAGCGTTGTCGTGGACGACCTCTGATTACAATGCGTTGGACAGCGCCGCCAGATAGACGTGAAATTGCTCTCGTCCTGGTCTCTTTATTTGCTTTCTTTTTCGCTTATCACTTCGACACTTCATTCGAATTACTCGGCGTTGACCCAGCTGCAACTCAGGGTGCTGTTCTCAGGAGACTAGGGCTCGGAAAGAAAGACATTGGCGCTGATGGCAGGAAGCCGGCTGGGTGGAGAGACCGTCTTGAAGCGGATATCTTTGGGGATTGGCAGTGGGACAAGGGTCATGTCGCAGGTCATGGTCGTGAGCGTAGCCAACCTAAAGGAACAGGACGGCATGGCGCGACGTGGATAGGCAAGAAGGCGGTGGCGAAGATTCCCGAAGTCCAGCGTCCAGAATCGACGGTTGACAAGGCTTTAGAGAGGTGGGGAAATGATATCCCCCTAACGGAGATGATAAAACATGTTCCTGGTGTGTTAATTGTTTCTCAATATTTATCCTGAATGAGCACTGAGGCAGCACTGTCTTGAACAGGATACACTATCCTAGACAATGTTTATATCGCCAATGGGACCGCATACCTCATTGCAGATAGTGCTGACTCTCTCCCTAAGGTCACAGCAATGGTGTCGACCATTGGAAATGGTTTTGCGAGATGGCTAGTGCTCACACCTGAAGAGGCTCTAAAAACCATTGGAACATTTGGTTCTGTGTAAGTCATTTGTGCTTTATTGGTCTACCAACTCCTGATGCGACCTGACTCTGGCAGCATTCGCGGCGTCTCGTGGATGGCAGCAGACTCGAATCCACGTATGTTTATTGGACCTCAATCTTCGAGTTTTCATTGAGACATAACCTAGACAATTCCACCCTTTTTGCTCTCTGGCGGACATACAGCTCCTTGGACCCAACGATTGACAGTGAAGGCCGCACAAGACTCGCACCGCCTCATCGCCTACTGTTCCCCCATGACCGTTTCTTCACCGATCCCAATCCTGATTTCGACAAGTATAAATTGCGACGCAGAAGAGTGGACACTGGTTTCCATCATTACACCGCCAAAATTGCATTCCCTCAACTAGATCTACAGTACTTTGAAGACTGGGACGACCTCAAGAAGATAGCGCTTCCGTTCGTGTTCGAACGTCTGGTCATCGCCGACAGACATGCATCACAGCACACTGTGCCAGCGGGGCACCCCCCCTTCTCATCTGCCTTTGGGTTGGAAACATCGCCGCACTGGTGGGAACCTATTAGAAGGAATCTAGTCCAGTTCCTTGAGCAAGACGTTGGTTCGCCTAAATCAAAGCCTGTCGTGACGTATATACATGCACAAGAGGAACATGGCTTGAAGCTGTCGGATGCGGACCATCAAAGTCTAGTAAACGCTCTCAAGAAGATGGGGAAAAGTCGCGGCTATGATATTCACGTTGTTGCGGCACAAGCCTCCGGGACAGGGTGGTCGGACAAGATGACCGCCATAGTGAAGTCCTCGGTAAGCAGTATTTATCAAGTGTACGTCTGGTATATTTCATGGTTCTTATTCTTTAGGTTGTCCTTGGTGTTCATGGGGGACACATGATGGATAGCGTTTTCATGCGACCGACTCCTCGGTCTACTGTGATGGAGGTGTTTCCGACGGATAAGTATGCGAAAGATCAAGAGCTTGTGGCCCAGTCTCTTGGTCTGAGGTACACAGCGTGGTGGGGAAGTCAGTGAGTAGTCGTCTGTCGGAACGTTCCAACTGATTTTCTGAACGATCTGCTTCAAGATCGTTTACCTCCGATTATCCAACCGTCGCCCTCCCCAAGGACGAAGCAGTGGCGATCGACGTCCAAGCTATCGTCCGTTCTATTCAAGACGTACTTTCATGATCATCATTCTCTGGATATTCGTTCATCTTGACGTGTTAGTACTGCTACCCAACTAGACACAATCTGGTGGCGCTGATGTATATTTATTGTCCGCTACTGCGCTCACTGCCACTCGTTCAAACAATCTCCATCTCTTGCCTCTGGAGAGCTACGACCGTCGGACATTCGCACGACATCGATCATCTTGCACAATCGTATAGATGTATTACTTTAGCGTATCAAGTAATTAGGCCGCATGAGCGTGATATATGATTGTGTTCATGAGTTCTAGGGTGTTCTCGTCCGCATTTTGCATCGACATCTTGGTAAGACGCAACCGTATTTGCCCTAACTTATCGTACTGGAACAGTTTCTGCTTGGTAACAGTACACCATTTAAGTTGTGTTGGGTATCAGTGGGTCCTACGACCTGAATAATTTCATATTGTCATTCTCTCACCAGCCCAGTAGATTACTTGGTGGAGTTGCAGTCTAACTTTCGTCTTTCTGGATGGCAGCAAAAGCTCCGCCACTCACATTTGACATTCTATCACCAACTTATATTACACCACATGGTCCGATGTGTTGACCGCCGTTACTAGATGTGGGGAAATCACCTCAGACGCCTGACGTAAGCTCATCATCTCTTTATATCCCCTCCCCATTCCTTCGAACAGTAGGCTGCCTCTCAGGCTCCAAGTGTTGCTGCACTGATTTGAGTCGTCAGAGCATTGTATGCTACTGCAATGTCGATTTCAAATCGCTGAGGGCAGTGACCAAAAATGCACTTCCTTGTTGGACCAAATGGTGTCGGGCCGAAACTTGTGGGTTGACCAATTTACCATAACGTCAAATGGGCATGTATTAAAAGCAGGTCAGTTAACAGAAAGAAGATAGGCTTCCTTTCTTCGCAATCTGCACTGAAGAAGTGCTATCGCCATGGTTGGCGATGAGGAAAAAGCGACTGCAACCAGCGACACGGGGGAACCCTCGTCTATGGCCCATTCCCTCGCGTCTTCAAATGAGAAGACCGGCTTGGCAGCTTCATCCGAGATCCCTCAGGGTCATCTAGAATCAGCTCTCCCGGAGGACAAAATTGAAGAGGCTCTTGAAGATGCAGAAGAAGATTGGGAACATGACCCAGAGAATGCTAGGAACTGGTCGCCAGCCAAGAAGTGGACGGCCGTCTGCATCGTATGTCGCAATTCTACTACCATCTAGTACCCGTCTAGGTTGTGATTTAACCCATTGGAACGCAGCTCTCGGCATACACCTTCGTGTCACCGTTGGCCAGCTCCATGATGGCCCCTGGTATACCAGAGATTGCAGTCAAATATGGAATCACAAGCCCGACAGTAATGGCCATGACACTGAGCATCTTCTTGCTCTCCTTTGCCATTGGTGTCAGTGAACATCTTCTGAATAAGAGGTTCAAACTCATCTACTCCTTCAGCCACTGGTATTAGCTCCTCTATCAGAGATGTACGGTCGGACGTGGGTTTTGCATATTAGCAACATTTTCAGCTTGGGTTTCAACCTTGGATGCGCATATGCTCCAACCACCGGGGCTCTCATAGGCTTCCGTTTTTTGGGTGTGGCTTCTTCCCTGAACCATTATTTTCCTCGATGCTCACAACTTGCACGTAGCTGGTTTGTCCAGTAGTGCGCCGATCGCCTGCGGAGGCGGCTCTGTCAGCGATCTCTTCTCCGAACGGGATCGCGCTTCAGCAATGGCTTTGTATAGTCTAGGGCCTCTTATTGGTGTGTATACTGTTCAACGTGATAATCTGGATATATTTATTATATTTATTATAGGCCCTGTTGTTGGACCAGTTGCAGGAGGATTCATTGCACAAACTATCGGTGTCAAATGGGTGTTCATCATCATTGCCAGTAAGATTCGACATTAGGCAATTAAACCACATACTAAGGCTGCCTAGTCAGCTGTGGTGTCGCAGGAGCAATCGGTATTCCAGTTCTGCGGGAAACCTACGCGCCAGTCATTCGCCTACGCCGTGCAGCAAGGTCAGGAGATCCAGAGAAAGCAGCCAAGGCCCATCCTCATTTGCAAGCCGCTCACGGTAACAAACTACATATTCTATGGATAAATCTGGTCAGGCCCTTTGAAATACTCTTCCGGAGTTTTGTTTGTTTCATTCTCAGCCTCTATATGTCTTTGTGAGTAACCTTTCGACTTGGATCGCTTCGAACTGATAGTTTTCTTCTCCAGCATGTACGGCATCTTTTATCTCATGTTCACGACCTTTGCAGGTGTGTCCCTCTGTCATTCTTGTTCATCGATATTGCCCTGAAAGTTACAAACCTAGCCTTCTTCAGTGAAACGTACGGCTTTAAGCCTGGAGTTGGAGGACTCGCATATCTTGGCCTTGGTCTTGGATTCGCATTAGCCACTGTGTTCGGTGCCAAATTTGCAGATCAAGTATATAAATACGTAAGTGCCAGATTCCTCGCAGCTCATGAGTGAACTCAGTACTATCTCACGGCTCATAAAGCTCGCGGATAAGAATGGGGGCGTTGGTAAGCCAGAGATGCGTATTCCCGCTCTATTCTTTGGCTCTTTCTTCGTGCCCGTTGGACTATTCTGGTATGGATGGTCAGCGCAGGCGAAGTTGCACTGGATCATGCCAATCATTGGTTCCGGGATTTTCGGTTTTGGAATGATGACTACGTTGTATGCGCCCTTCACTGTCCCTCAGACACCCTTCCTAACATATCTACGTATAGCCTCCCAATTATGCTCTACATTGTCGATTCCTTCACCTTCGCAGCCAGCGCCACTGCTGCTTCGTCTGTGAGTTTTTTAATTTTCTGTTCGACGTCATAACTTACTGACCACGTACCCAAGATGTTCCGGTCCCTACTTGGCTTCGCATTCCCTCTATTCGGCCAAAACATGTTCGATACCCTCGGTATTGGTCCTGGAAATTCGTTATTGGCTGGTCTGGCTATTCTGCTGGGGATTCCCTTCCCAGTGTGGCTTTATTTCAGGGGTGAGGCTATTCGTGCTCGAAATCCTTTGACTCGTGATTCGACATTGCCTAAAAACTTGAAAAGTGCGAAGGCTGAGGGAGAGAAATAATTAGGATAACTTTATCATATATCTATCAGCACGGGTAGTACTGATACTGGCTGATACCTCAATACACGTTCATGTCTCTGGCAAGCTATGGTACCGATATAATAAAGTCTGTATGCCTCAAAATGAGCGTCGTTGAACTGGGGGACTGAATGATGTATTTGCCTAGAAGGCTATGGCCATTGGGCCTACCCACGAAAATGGTGACATCCATTCTTAATCGACGGGTATCCTTGACTAGTGCATTTGGGCGGGGTGAGCGACGAAACTTGATTCCCATAAGGGAGCCCTGTCTAGACAGTCGGACTGCCAAGCACCAGAATTGGGCGCCTTTCCGATGCAGGACGGATTTCCGAGGTGTTCTTCGAGTTTTAACCACGCCTAGATTAAGCTTGTGGTCGGCTGAGGCTCTAAGGTGAATGAGTCAATGACGCTGAAAATAGCGGCCACGAGAATACTAGTCACTAAGTGAGCATGATCAGCTGCTGAAACTAGACCCATGTCTGATAGTGATACATCACGCAGCAACGCTCGTTAGTATTTTCGGAAGGGTATGACACCCCGATGAACGATGTCCCTTAACTAGGGCGACTAGGCAGTCATCAAGGTTACAAAAGTTGAGTTTGTGTGACTTGTTAGCATCCTGCAAGCCAAGTATCCGGATTTTGTCGAATCTAGCTCAGAGTGTCAACTCCTGCGTTATATATCGTATTGGATTTCAACTGATAAATATCAAACTAGAAAAGATTTCATGGGATAGATAGATCTGACCGTCCTCCTTCTCCATAACGGACCTGGACCTAAACGACTAGCACCGTGCTATTTCGATTCGAGTCATCAGACAAAAATTGCCATGCGTTGCCCAGGTTTTTGAGACTTAAGGAGGCTTAAGCCAGACTCCAAACTCAAACTACAACATTCATCCCCTTATTGTGACAGTTTAACCCCACAGCGTGCACATCTATCCTCAGTGTCTGAGCTAAAAACATCGGTAGGTCAGGTGCCATCCAAGCAATAATAGCAACAAGAGAAGAGACTCACAAGAGACAGATTAGACCGCAAGGGAAACAGAACTGTAGATCAAGAGTGAGTACGGCATCTACTGTTTCAACAAAATGATGGTAACTCACAATGGCGCAAAGAATTCCTGCGATCCCGTAGCTCGTCGTTCTCTCGTGATTTCCAATGGCACACTGCGCGAAAACTGTGGAATTATTCAAATCTGGTGAAAGTCGCTATTGCTTTGAAATAACTAACGTTGGTCGCGATAGTGTTGACCTGCCTGAGCTTGCGCTGATGCAGGGTCCAGAGCTGGAGGTGTAGGGGCGTAATTGACTTGGGACATCTGGTGCTGAGGTGCAGGAGGTGCCGGGGAAGGCATTGGGGGCGATGGCATAGGATATGCTGGTGGCGGATTTTCTGCAGGTGGGGCAGTCGTGTTGATATCTCCTTTGCCATCCATGTTCTTTCAAAAAGGCGCGAGAGGATTATGAGTATTAGTGAGAAGAGGTCCGTTCCTTGAGTGTGAGTGAGGGTATTGAGGAAGAAACGGGGAAAGATGTCTCACTTTCAAGGGAGTGTTTTATTTAAAGAAGTAGTGTGTATGGCGGGCACAGTTACGATGATGCTTTGTTCTATATCAAACGCACCAACGGCGCCAGCAACTGTATCCAATGCTGCACAGCTTTCGCTCTCTATGGAATTCGAAATGAACAGAGAGGCGTTCTTAAGCACGTGTACTTGGAGCATGGAGTACGAAAGCGCAGCCGCACACAGGCCTGCCGAGTTTCGTAAAAGAACAGTTATGTATAACAGGCTGAAATTTAAAGCCACAGCACGTACTAGTCGAACCCAACAATAAAATTTCCCGGCGTGCTCGTGCAGTAGCTTCAGATTTCAAGTAAGGTATGCACTGCATTGGTGATTTAGATATGGGCGGTCCATCGCTGAACACGTTCGGCACGGGAGCATCAAGGCGCTGAGGAAGGCGCTGTATCAATATATCAATCCTGGCATCGTGAAGAAAGGATGGTGCCACTTTTTCCACTCACCATATTGTATGGCTCGAGGTCCATATACTATAAATATAGGCGAATGGAAGTTCGACTACCTGCTACACTGTATTTAAATTTATTGTGGGCGCCGGCGCCTCACTTGGACTGCATATGAGATATTATTGGGGCTGACAGTGTATTTGAGAACAACATCGAGGCCATCCTCAAGGGACCTCAACTTGCTATACCAGAACGCCCGAGTACGTCCCTGCTGAAGTGCTCTACCAACCGTAAAAATATAAAGTGTTTGAACATTGGAGAAAGAGACTTTCATGACCGTCCTTCAGCATTAAACAAACAGGAACTAGGCGAGGAACCTAACAAGGATCATCAAGCCCCCTTTACGAGATGCTAAAATCCACTATTAGAAAATCAGGTAAAAAATTCTAAGCTTGATGAAACCGTTCCAATGCGGGTCGCACAGCCCCAGAGCCACAGCTCTTCGAGCACTCTGAATTACGATGTCGAGCGCTAATTCAATTTGATGGTGGTCGATTCTCCAGTAACTAAGACCTATATTGTTTAATCTAGTAACTATACACCTCTGTACAGCATATCTCAGTTCTACACCTTTGTTGGATTGGATATCTGAGACTATGGCAGTACGAAGCCCAGGTCGGAAGGCGCCACAGTAAATTGTGAAAGGCCGTCTACCACTTATCATCAACTATATTGAGTAACCGTTGATGACGCCATACCGACACACGCTGGTGCACACACAAATCGAGCGCCTACTTTAGGCGCCGGAGATGCGGATTATGCGGACCGGTGGAGCTGACCAAGGACTCTTTGGCATTTTGGCGCTTACCAACCATCGAGATATGGTGCTTAGATGACCTTTTCGCTCCATTTGTCATCCTTGATTATTTAACCTTGGTTGATAACTTAATGAATTCTTGTCATTGAGTGACTTGTATTCACAGCGGTAGCGAGGACTCATTTATTTGTGCCACTCGCATTCAAAGAAACGCTTTACTATAAAGTCACGATAAACTCGGCAGGGAGGCTGATCAACGGCCCCCCAAAAATCCTTACAAGCAGATAAACCTACGCAGCAAGATGAGCTCGATAAATTTACTGAGCTCCATCACAATTGGCACACACGTCCTGAAGAACCGCATTGGGATGTCGGCCATGACAAGGAACCGCGCAAAGGATACATATCCCACTGAACTGATGAGGGAATACTATGTTCAACGTGCCATTGGTGGTGCGGGTTTGATCGTTACAGAAGGAATACTCATTTCACGTCAAGGGTATTAGTCTCGATCACATTCCTTACCTGGTGTTCTGACGTCGAACCCTTCTTTGCTACCTACCTACTCTATCAGTACTGCCTGGCTCAACGCCCCTGGTATATGGGATCAAAATCACATTGCAGGATGGAAGAATGTTGTGGACGGTGTCCATGCTGCTGGGGGCACTATTTTTGCTCAGGTTCGTCTCTCTCGTCCGAATATGCTTGTTACACGTTTGAACGACTATTCGACAGCTTTGGCATGGTAGGATTCCACAGCCATAACACACCAATATTTTCCTAACCTATTTTCTCAATTTCAGCCGGTCGCTTATGCCATCCAGACTCCCCACAACAAATACTCGGCGGAGAAGTGAGTAGCAAATGAATTCTTCGGACATTTGGCTCATGCCCCGAGTTGCTAGCCGGTTTACGGTCCCTCTGCAATTGCTGCGCGCGGTGGTAAATTCCATTTCCTCCCTGGAGCCCCAGGATATGTCACTGTCAGTGCTCGATGGTATTTGATGCGAATTGTGACGCTGATATTTAAGCTAGCCTTCAACGATCGAGGACCCATGGAAGATTGTCACCCTCTTCAAGCAAGCCGCTTTGAACGCAAAGGAGGCTGGTTTTGATGGTGTCGAATGTTTGTTGCCTTTTATCTTATAGTGATACGTTTCGCTAATTTTAAGACGTCATAGTACACGGTGCTGGTGGATATCTCGTTGCTCAGTTTCTTGACAATACTGCCAACCAGCGCACTGATGAATGGGGAGGTAGCGTCGAAAACCGATCGAGATTCGGCCTCGAGGTACTGAAGGTGCTTGTGGAAGTCTTTGGACACAACGTTGCCGTAAAACTCGCACCTGTCGCAGGGAATAATGACGTCGGGTATGTTCTGTTCTCCACACGGTTCCCTGTTGCCGAAACATAAATTTCTGTCAGCATGCCTATCAAGGAGACGCTGGAGACGTTCGGGCACTTCATCCGCGAGGCTGATAAGCTCAAGATCGCCTACGTTGTTCTCCTGAGGTATGATCCCAGGAACAATCTGCAAGTAGATGGTCAGTTTCTTGCTCCAAAGATCTCCCTTGAAACTTACCGTATCTGAATGCTTGAAGGTGCTTCCCGGGTTATCGAGCATGATGTGGTCGAATCCTACAGGCATCTAACCAAGAACGCCAAGTTCTTTGTAAACGGAGGCATACTGCCTGTAGAAGGTGATGACCTCATTTCTCGAGCCAAGATCGATGGTATCTTCATCGGCCTCAACTGGATCGCTCACCCCGATCTTGTGAGGCGCATCGAGGGTGGAAAGTCGCTCGATAGGTCCCCAGATTTTGTGCATATCATGGTCAATAAGAGCGACGACGACTGGGAGACTGGGTATACGAATTATGCGTGATAGTAGATATTTGCCGGACATGCCTCATTGCACAGTGGCAATACAGTGATGCAGAGTTTGGGCCGGACTTTCTTTAGTGGCATGTACACGTGACGCATAATGGGGACGTGAATTTCATCGACCCTGGTCTTTTCCTTTCGGAGACGACCTTGGCCGCGCACGACAATGGGGATGCATCAAATGGTTCGTCAAGGCCGGTTCTACCTCTTGACCTCTGCCTTCATCATC
>Ga0247764_1000708_pt1 | contig 11724 bp, 20 predicted proteins | sample UWRJL051202B4_FD_179932 | JGI IMG/M metagenome (GOLD analysis project Ga0247764, IMG submission 179932) | Plant litter microbial communities from Arlington Agricultural Research Station in Wisconsin, United States - UWRJ-L051-202B-4 | ecosystem: Environmental > Terrestrial > Plant litter >...
CCCGGAGAGAGACAGTAATGGCGGCTAATTTGGCATCGAACTGAAGGGCAATGGCTCTTTAAAAAAAGCAGTTGAGATGATGATTGTAGGTACTTGCCGGGTCATTTTCCAGCGATTCTTCCGCGCCATCTTGATTCTCTTGTTGTGTCCTGGGTCGCGAGACTAGCTTGACACGCTCTGGCACTTGATATTCTGTCCTCGACTTTCGGGCCACAACACATGGAACCTGGACTGGGTTCACGTCTGACGCTCTCCCTATCCGAATGAAGCGCGAGCCTGGGTGGATCACAATGACTTGAGATCCACGTCTGACCACCTTAGCTTAAATCTCAGCAATCAGGTTTTAGTCATACCTTTGGTCCGGAGCAGTTTCGTCAATGAAGGGGGCCTTCCCTTTCCTGGCTGCATTTCTTGCCCAGATGGTCTGCGACTCAGCTTTCAGGTAGGTAGAGCTTGCATGTTTGGGGTTGAACCTAACAGCACGGTTCAGCTTCCAAGACACAGGATGACCTTATCGACTCACGGTAGCGGGACATTGAATGTTGTGAATCGCATGCCCGTTTCATCGCGTTTCGCGTTGGGAATACCTCGAGGCATGGGAGTCTGAGCAGTCGTTGTCGAGGTTTGTAGTGAACGTTTGGATGACAGACGCGCGAAAGTCGGCTTCAGCTTCAACCTTGCACTCAGGTCGCCTAATGCGGGAACTACTGCATTTAGTAGAAACTGCCGCTCAGGAATTTTGCGTGAGATAGGATTCCATTCTCTATTCTACTCATATGCGCATGCTGGATAGATACGAAAGCTAAAAAATGACTAGTGTAGAGTACAATTTTCGAAATGAATACAGAAGTATGATATACAAACAGTTGGGGGATGTGAGATATTGTTCACCAGAAGGCACACCATCCTGAGAAACACTGGCAAAGATTTTCTAGTGCAGTAGCTTGTTCAATTAGTTTGTCGACCTGAGCAGAAACAGTCAATGTAACTTCAGGATTGAAGTCCCTCCCTATCAGAAGGTTAGCTCGTCCATAAAACACGACGAAACCAAGACGGACCAGTAATCTTGTTGAGGACACGGTTGTACACAAACAACGCTCGTTCGTTGCGAACTTCTTGAGCCCCGCCGGGTTGACCTTCATCTACAGCCTGACAGTCAGAGAAGATCGTGAAGAGTATCATGCATCTAACCATTGAAGATATCGTTTTCGTCCGCTTTCAGCTTCCGCATAGGTCCTTGAGGATGACCAGCTACTCTTGCCAAGTCGGCAGCACGCTCGGGATTGATTCCTATTTCTATAGGCGATTATGAGAGTGAATCGTATACGCATATCATGGATGGCTCATACCTTCTGGTCGACGGACTTCGACTTCCGTTTGCATGAGCCTCCAATTGATGAGAGGATCGTAAACGAATGCTTCCAGGACAGCCATCAGAGACTCCTGATTGACACGAAGTACTTGCATCGTTATCTCGCACGTGTTTCGGAAGCTGCCCTCTATGCCGCTGACCTCCATTGCATGGGTGAGCATTCTCGTGAGTCGGAAGGGAACCTTTTCAGGGAACTTTTCACGATGCATGGCGACCTCAAAGCAGTCTCCGAAGTCGATATTAACTACTTTCCCTGTGCTACGCTCCAGGAGAACATTGGAAGGGTGCCTGTCTCCAAGACCGAGGATATGGCCAACCATACTGTTAACAGCGAGCGAACGAGTGTATGTTGCTCGGCGTTCCAACCAGTGCTCGGAGTTCGTACTCTTTAACCACAGCACTCTATACAGGTCTTGTCCAGTGGTGTTCTCGAGAGCGTATTCGAATACTTCGATCTTTTGCAGCAGGCAAAGGTTCTCGTAATCCGGAGCCATCTAGATTATTTACATGAGTGGCTTGTCAAAGGCACTGAATAGCTGGACTTACCTGGAGCATCAAGCGGTATTCGATGTTGAGCAGCACCTTTCTGGACTCGCGATAGTCTCGAATCAGAACGTGTAAAGTGTCGCTGTCCTGAACCCAGCCCAGCAAACCAGCATTTGGCGCAAGCGGGATGACGGGGTACCATTGGATGTGAAGACGACGTTTGAAGCTGTTGGTATCTACAGAAAGTAAGGTGTTAACGAGACCAAACAGCTGCATGACACGTTCATCCTGGCGGAGATCCTCGTGTCCTGGAAGTCAAACGCAGAGTCAGCGGCTTGAGGGAGGGAAAATAAGTAATAAAAATTGCACCTTTCAGGAGAAATTGGTAATCCCGACCGTCATCACCTTTAAGGGAAAGGCGACGAGGTCGTTGTTTCGAAACAATAACAGTGAGCTTTGTAGCAAAGCTCGCTATCCGGATGATGGGACGGCCGGATTGGTAAGTACCTAGAGATGGTGTGAACACATTGCAGCCGTCGAATTGGATGAGCGCATACCAGGAACGGCCAACTCAAGATTGCGTGACTTAAGCAAGCTTGGAGAGACGTATTGGAGATCCAGAGTAGTAAGCTGCGGCAATTGCTTCTCGACTCGTTTGAAAACCTGCAGATGACATATGAGACCATCCGGTATATTTTGTCCCAAAAGCACTCACGCCATAATAGATATCCCAAGCTTTGTCCAATTCGCTTGTATCTCCGTAAGCTCGGTAACGACGACAAGCTTCTCGTGCTTCATGAAGTTCTCGACCGAAGGCCTGAGCGAAGGAAGTCTCGCGAGCGGTGGTGGGTCCCTTCTATTAATCAGGCTGTTAGAACACGTTGTACACATATATTAAAGCACATCACCTGCTCAAGCATGTCGTGCAAGGGTTCCAAAGCAGCAATCATACCAGCTGCGTTCTTTTCAGAAAAGAACAACCGAGAAGCCTCCTCAAGGCCTTCATGCCAGAGTTCGTGCCACAGAATTGCAACACGGATGAGCTCTCTGCTGACAATTAATGCCTACAATACGGTTAACGGCTGTTTAGTCAGGCAGTTCCTAGGAAAATTTACTTGTGACACAATATTGGGACTGTGCTCTCGCATCCGCTCCATAATCGCAATGGCGGCATCCTGGCGAGCAACACTCGAAGATTTGGAGGCTACAGTGAGAGGGTAAATGAGGGCTTGCGGATGATGCTTGCCAACTTCGGTCAACAAGTTGTTGATGTTTCTGCGAATGTTCGAATGGGGCGTTTGAATTCGTGCAATAATCTTTCTCGAGCTTTGAGCGGCAACTCCAAGCAATATCGAGAAAACATACCTGAGGTATGACCTCTAGCCAGGTGTCCACCTCCACTTTTGAAAATCCCCCTGCCATTGCATGGCTCACATCATCGTGAGCACCATATTTAAACCAGAGTGTGAGAAGCCGCAGGGTATCCTGCAACGCATCCCGATTTCGAAGAGCGATCGAGCGGAAGAAACCTGCATTGTGTTCAGTTGGTAAACGACAACAAAGAATCATTGTAAACACCTTCAACAGCTTGGACTACGTGTACGGCCAGCCTTTCGCCTGCAACATCATTCGTCCTACCCTCTGACTGGCCTTCCATGTGGGCAATGACGTCAAAGTTGGCAAGTGCCCAAGTATGCCAGGCCTTGTACCACTGCGGATCGTAATGTGTAGCTAGTAGATAGGCTTGGAGAATGTCTTGAATATTCCTCTGACGGTTCATAGCATCAGTCAGAGAGAGAAATGGTGGGAAACTGATGAATCATACTGCTCCCCAATCGTCTTTCAGCGCTACCTGCCATTCGCCCTGCTTGAAGTAACATCGAGCAACCAGCTTTGACAGCTCAGCGATCTTCTGCTTAGTAACACCTGGTCGTTGAGTTTGAACATTCGTCTCGCGCAAGACATCCCCTGCGAGGCTCGCTGAAAATTGTCGCAAGAAGCTCAGGCTCTCGTCCTGAGCGCCTGATGCCCACATGTACTTCAGTTGAGCATAAACAACATTGGGCGGTGCCTTGGTGTTGTGATGTTCATGCATGCGTTGCTACATGAGGTGAATATGGGACAAGATATGCTGCATACAGACTTACTCTGTCTGGCGTCAGTAATGAGTTGATTGTCTTCTCGGCCAGGGCCATGCGATCGCTCTTGCGGCATAGATTAGCAAATTTTATCCACATCATAGGGTCGTCTTCCGGTGTAAGAACTAGAGTTCGAACTTGAAGGATACGTTGCCAAACTTCCACATCAGGCTGGCAGCCTTGGAGCCTGCAAATGGTCAGCAGCATGTCGGTATGTCAATCAGTCAGGTTTACCTCCTCATCCATGTTTTCCGCATGGTTTGCTGGCGTTCGGGCTGGTCAGCGTACTGCTTGAAGGCAATAATCTCCTCCAACTCGGACAGCATTTGTGCGCGAACCATGACGCTAGGAAATAGTTGGTAAGAATTTTTCCTTATTGTAAATATGGACCCACTTGTATGAACGACCATAGCCATCCCCAATGAAAGACGTCAACTCCGGGTCAAGCAGATCCCGAGCTTTAGCGATATGGACAAGTGCCTTGGGGAACTGATTTTGATGCACAGATAAAATGGCACGGTAGAATGAGCGGTCAGGAGAATCCGGTTTCATTGTCGCAATATAGTCCTCCATTGAGTCCCATTCATTTAGCGACCAAGCGGCAGCAGCAGCCATAGGTGCAATTTCGCGACGATCTTCGTGGTTGGCATTAGCCCAATTTTCATCGACTTGAGCAGCTAACTGGTCCCATTCTCCTAGGGCGTGTAAACACTTCATCCGACCAATTTGAACATCAGGTGCGGTTGGGTCCACTTCGGCCTTGCGTTCGTATGCTGAAAGAGCTTCTTGCCATCTGCCAAGCCGCTCGTACCACTCTTCATGTTTCGTGACGTCGTATTGTTCCCGAGCTGTGAGCAAGGTTCCCCAGGCGGCGTCATGTTGTTGGAGGCGCGTGTTAATTGAGATTAGCGCCTCGATGACAGCCGGGGACGACTCTGAGAAGTACTCCAGCTCCTTGTAGTGAAGAGCCTTTGCGTAAGCCATATACTTCATAGCATACTCCCCAAGCGTGCGATGCTCGATTGGTAAGGGCTTTTCTTCGTGTTCCATGAATTCGGCAAGATTGAGAAGGCGATGGATCAGTTCCGAAGGAGAGGCCGTCGACGTAATGGCAAATTCGATCGCGCGTACGAGGTCCTCCTACAAAAAAAAAATTAGAACAGAAACGAATGAACCCAAGGCTTGGATGGACCTGATATTGATCATATAGCTCACTCCAGCAGGAAAGAAAAGCCGCGTTGAAAAGTTCCTTGGCAAGTGGTGGATGAATGTCAACCAGACTCATACAAGCACGCAGCGCATGGGAGGGAGACTCCTTCATAAACTCGACACCAAGCCTGTGCATCCATTCTATCCAATCATCTCTAGTAGTAATCGTTTTCGTATCCCAGGCTTGCTTGAGATGCTGTTGATTTACAGCCATCTTCGTCGCCTCGGCCGGGGCTGAAAATTCAGGTGCCTTTGCACTTTCGCTCATCCTATGTATGCGTAAGCATCGTATTAGACATGAAAGGAAGGGTTGCATACAAAAGTTCAAGCACCCCGGCTTCTTGGGGAAGACGTTCGCCATTTAGAAGCTTCTGGATTAGGTTCTCATACTTTGGATGAGGGATACGGTTTCGGAGGATGCACTGAGAAATCTCTCAGCGAAAGCGGCACGAAAACGTTGAGCAAGATGCCTCACCTTGTTGATCGTTGGCACGAATATGGCGAAGTCAGAACCGAGTTGAATAACGAGTGAGCAGAGGGTGTCCATAACCGCCATCCGTAATTCGTTGTTCCCACCTTCTAAAACACGAACCAAAGGATGAATAATGCGCGACGCATGGTCAGAGAAGTTGACCCTCCGCGAGAGACCATCGATTGTCTGAATGGCCCTCTTTCGCAGCGCGGTCAAAGACTCAGGTCGGTCATTGAAGTCTTGTCGTTCGTAAGACTTGACGATGATGGGAATGACGAGGTGGAGGTATTCCTCGATATTAGCGCCGAACGTCAAGAACGCATCAAAGACCTTGATTTGAGTGCTAATCCGCTTCTCTGTCAGTTCGCCCTCGTAGACCTTAAATATGAGGGGAAGAACCGAGGGCAAGAATGGCTTGAATTCCGCGTCCAATGCTTTTCCAATGGCTTCGATCAGTGAAACGATAGGAAGCTGTAGCGTGACGTTCTCCCAAAGCTCTGTAATCAGGCTGAATACATCTGGCATGTAATTGCGGATATGCTGCTTGATGATCCCAATCAAGATGGCGAGCTGCTGTAGATGGAATTCTTGCAACCTGGCCGTGGACCCTCTCGTCACAGAAGCAAATGCGGGAATGATCTACGTCGGCTATATGAGTAATGAACAAACCAGAAAGTAAAATAATCACCTGAGGCAAGAAGGTTACACATTTCAAGCCCTGGGTCTTGAAGATAGACATGATAGCCTCGATAACGGTGTGGTGGTGACTACTGAGTGCCTGATCTTTGAGAATGGCGAGAAGAGATGTAATGACGACGGTTTGGTAATAATCATCAGACGCTGAGGTTGCCACATGTTGTGTAACGGGAACTTGATTCACAGCTGCTACGGCTGTTTCACTGGACGTATCTTCTTCAGGTCGGGACTATTTTATGTTAGTAGAAGAACCCCAATCGAAAAAGAACCACGCCACCTTTCGTCTGTATGGATCAAGAGCACCTAGGATGCCAAGAACCTTCACAACCTCACGACGAACTGGCTGATTGGCCTCTGTCCTCAAAATTCTCCCAAGCAATGGAAGAATTTGGGGGTGATCGATGAGAGGCTGAATGACGTATCCAGTACTTGAGCAAACCTGGCCAAGAGTATGCAAGGCAGCGTCACGCTTGATCAAAGAAGGATCAGACAGCCGGGCGATTATGACCTGCATTAGCTCAGGCACATGGGGCTGCGCACTCTCTCCTCCAACACAAGTCAACTCTCCTAGACACATCAGAACATTGGCTGCAACGGTTGGATTGCCGTCGTTGGCTTTCGGTAGAAGGACCTTCAGCATCGGCAGAGCATAAGGTTTGATCAGCCGTTGCGTCGCGCTAACCAGCAAGGTCAATAGCCGTGTACATTCCTCCCGATTTCGCCTGCGGACAAAATTTTAGCTTCAGTATATTAACGAGTCGAAGGGTCTCACATGACAGTAGAATATTCCAGCTCGGTTAACAGTTGAATCAAAGCCTTACGGAGCGACGGCATCACATAGGCTGGATTATGTTTGGCTAGTCGGCCGATCAAGCTGACCGCAGTAACGCGATTTTCAAAGACTTCGTCATTCAGCGCAATGAATAGTGACCTAACGTTCTCGGCCTGAGCAAGATGCTTGTCGAAGCGTTCATGAAGAGACGACAAGACCGTCTGTCTGATCTTTGCGTCTAAGGCGGAGGTCGGAACCGGGCATCACAGTTTGGACAAGTCCACATACCTGGATCGGCGATGCCTACAGTCAGCAACTTGTCTAGCACATCGCTGATAACCTCAATGGCGTGGCTGCTTGCTTGATAACAAATGGGATCCTTGACGAACAGCCGACAGCAGGTGAGAGCAGCAGCTCTCCGGACTTCGGCGTTATCGTCCTCAAGATATGGCAGGGCACACTGGCGAACGAACTCGTTTAAGACATGCCCTAATGAATATCAGTATGTTTTGTTGCTAGTTGGATAAGGGGACTTACCACTGAAGTCAAAAGATCCCAGTGTGTTCAAGGCAAGTGTTATAATTTCAGGCGTCTTATCAACTCCGTTAAGCTTCACAAAGGCAAATGAGTACATAATTAATATAACTTGATTGATACGAACCTGAGTGGCATTGATGTCCTTAATTACGGATATGTCGTTCCGCGCAATGGAAGGGGGAGCACCTAAAGGCTTATACGGCTGGCCGCTCAAGATCGTAGACAAAAGATCCAGAAGACGATCTGATAAGAAAAGATAAGGGACATGAACATTCAAAGTCTAACCCTACTTACCTTGTATTGTCTTTAGGAGGGGAGGAATGCATTTCGCAATGGCGACAAGTGCTTGAACGAGTGGATCGCTCAAACCACAAGCCAGCATGAGGTCCAATTGATCATGTAGAAGCTTCGTGAGATTCGGGCCAACAGCAGACGCTAGCATGCCGACACATTGGAAAATGGGTTCCTCCGATGGTGCATTTTTGCGTCTGTTCAGACTGGGTCGATATTTTAAATCTACAAATAGGGTGCAAAAACTCACCCTCGGCCTTGCAATCCTATCTTGATTTGCATCATGATAGAATCGAGGAAGGGCTTCATGTCGCTTCCAACGGCGGTCGCCGTGTGGCCAATGGCAATGAATGCTGAAAGGGAAATAAAAGGTCTGATCATGCACGAGAGAGAATACACGAACCAAATGACCGTTCATTTGGTTTCTCCAGCTGAGTAAGGAGATGCGCCATAGCTTTGTGGAGGAAGTGTTCAGTAAAGGTCTGGGTGTCGTAGGCGGCAAGAGAAGGAATCATGGTGATAACCATCTTGCGCACCAAAAGGTCGCGGTGTGACTTGAATCGAAGGATTTGTTCTGCTGTATCGAGGAAGTTCTCCTTCATGAACTAGAAATAGCCTGAGTGTAAGATTTGGAGAGGAGCACATGACTGACGACTCACCATGCCTGCGTGCAGCAACAACTCTCGGTATGTTAGTAAGGACCCATGGATAACTTCTGGTTGAGCCTGTTTGAGCCCTGATTGCGCTTCTGAGAGGATCTTCGGGAGGAAAGGTGATCGTCCTTGGCGTTCACGGGAGGTGACTATTTCCAAGCACGCAGCCAACAGTTCCGCCGCTCCTTCTCGTACAATGACACGCTGATCTCGTAGAGGCACGAGGATACTATCGAGGACTGTACCAATGTGGGAGTGGAAATACGTAGGGCTGTTCCTTGCGAGCTCCTTCAAAATCAAAACACCAGCGTATCGAGGAGATTCCTGCTTGTCGGGCTGCATCAACTCGATGGCGGCGGGTACTTCGAAGTCCATAAAGCGTTCTCCAAAAGCAGAGCCACCTATCTCTGCAATACTTCCCAGCGTCTTCGAGGCTGCAAGCATGAGGTTGACATCGTGGTTTGGTAGTAGATGTTTGACGTAGTTGTAGAAGCGGAAGAGGTTCCTCTTGGATTCTATGGTTTCTTCCTGGTCTATCTCCAGAAGTTTCTCTATAAAGAACAGGCTGAGCCCCCCGGATCTTCAGCGCTTAGCCCGCCCATGGACTTACCTATGGCCAGTAAACCTCCAAAAGCTTCCACACTGTTCTGACTGTGCGTAAGTTCGAATAACCGTCGATTGATATTGTCATCCCAAAGTTTCGCAGCAGCATCCGAAGACATCTCTGCTATGTTCATTGACACCTAGAACCACAATGAAGGTCAACCAACCCAGCACAATTCACAGCAAGATAACACTTACGAAGCGCGTCAAGTCCTCTGCTGATTGCAACCGGATATCTGCATTTCTGTTTTTCAATCCATTGAATATCTGGGTCAGCCTGTCTGGCTGATTCGATTGAACCACGGAAGTCATGTTCCGGGTAGTCTGGATTCAAGCGCTCAGCTGTAAAGAGGGCCACTAGAAATGAGTGACCTCAGCCAAACCGCTTGTTTGGTCATGATTGCTTTGGTCAGCAGTAGCAATCGGCGATCGAGATCCCATTTTAGCGCCTGCCGCCGGTCCGCCCAAGCTGTCTATTTTTGGCTGCTCATCCTTCTTGCGATCGCGGCTCGAGGATGAAGGATTTCATTCAAAGCCAACTACCAGTAGGCACTTAGGTATGATTACGTAATCAATCTGGTCGAACAAAAAGAAGCAGAGGCACCCTGCTTTAACAACGGATTTCAAAATCCATTACCAAGCCTGATGCCTCCGCTTTGTAGAACCCTTTGGCGTCAAAACCCAGGACGCTATCCAGGCAGACACCTCCGGGAAGACGCAAGAGGGTGGGGAATGATGGTTGTGAGAGATTAGGACACTCACCAGCACCTATTAGCTTCTCCTCGACAAGTGCGCCCAGTGCAATCACCCTTATACTACTACATTCGACCACCCCACGAGTCCTGACCCTTGAATTATTCGGCCGCTCTTTGGTTACCTTAATGTGCATCTGCGAGCCCTTCTTGAATGGCGTGAACCCCCTACTCAGCAGCGATTGGATCCGTGGTAGACAAACACCTTTCAACGGTTGAACATGCCACAGGCGGTGTCCCTCGAAAATGCTCATGATTCCAGGAGGCCCAAATCAAAACATCGAAGCAAAGAGAAGTGAGCACCAACATCCGCGCCTGCTTATTCAGAGACGCCGCCGATGTGGACTACCGTGGGCCAGCGTAGTACGCGGCGGCGAGAACCAAAATCCGCGTCTACTGGATACCGGGACGCTGTCGATATGGACAGCACGAAACCAAGGCGAGTACCAAAATCCGTGTCTACTGGATACCGAGACACTGTTAATATGGACTGCAAGCCTATCCGAGAAAATGGAGCGAACGCGCCTAATACAAAACACGAAAACAACAAAATCCAGTATATGCGCATATCCGTGTCTGCAGATGCAGGGACACTGTCGAAAGAGGCACAGGGATGCAGTGGCGAGAAAGACCGGCAGATATGCTATGGGCCACAAGGCACAACGGCGAAGAACAATAATCCGTGTCTACTGGATGCCGAGACAACTGTCGATCTGTTCAATGGGGAAGGCAGAGGGCTTGAGCGATCTGTTGCTGGAGGATGTCATTGTGGTCTGATGAGAGAGGTGGATGTCAGCCGCAATACTGAAGATCGAGGACGTACCGTTCAAGAGCAGTAAGCGCGAGGAAAATATCGCTAAGCGGGATCATCGCCTAACTCTTGGACACGCCTAGTCGGGGAGAGCGATGGTGTTATGGGGAATTCGTCCGCCGGATCCGCCGGATCCGCCGGAAATGGCGGAAATGGCGGAAATGCTTAAGCTGCGACATTTCGAGCTTCAAGGCTTAAGCACTTAAGAGGGGAATGAGGGTTGCTTCTGCTGAAGTACATAAGTACCATGAGGGTTTTGGTTTATAATAATAAAACTTAAGTATACTTATCAGAGCACAGTGCTCGAGTAAGACTTAGGTGAAATCAATGAGATATAGGTTTGCTGCTCACCGAAGTACTTAAGCCCGCGTCCAAGATACGGGTTGGCAATTATATTGATTTCTAGGACTTCATTGACGACTTCAACCCCACAAATTTTGGTAAGAGCTCTGACGATGATGTACTTACCTAAATTCAATGGCCTTAAGTCATGCACCTGCCTGTTTCGACTTAAGGTGTTACACTCACTTAAGTGGATTGAGTTTGGAATATGCACCATTTAAGTGCTGTCTACTCAAAGCTTAATTTTGCGCTTCAAATTCTGCGTTCTTGCGTCAGCACTTAAGTTCGAAACGCTAAAGTAGCCTTAAGTTGGATGAGCTAAAAATAGGATCCGGGCGCTTAAGTATGCCTCACACACCGACACATCACTTAAGTTGCACAGAAGATTTTCAAAAATTAAGAGACCCATGGGAGTCGAACATAAAGCCTCCAATAAAAAGCACTTCACTAGTACACCACTTACCACTGAGACACATAATATTATTTTTGGTTTAAAATAGACCTTATATATGGCATAAAAGTGTCTCATATATAACGGAGTGCCCGTCTCTTAAGCTGCATAATCGAGGTCTGAAGTGACTAAAAATCAC